>Ga0208203_1000719_pt1 | contig 14447 bp, 13 predicted proteins | sample DeeseametaMP2914_FD_184167 | JGI IMG/M metagenome (GOLD analysis project Ga0208203, IMG submission 184167) | Marine microbial communities from the Deep Atlantic Ocean - MP2914 (SPAdes) | ecosystem: Environmental > Aquatic > Marine > Oceanic | place: West of Santa Cruz de la Palma, Atlantic Ocean...
CTCCAAAAAGAAAGACCTCCCTTTGTCTTTCGTATTGATAGCCTATATAAACTAAGAGTCTTAAATTTAGTTTAGTCATTATTCGATTTTTCGGGTAGAAACTTATAACCATTGATCATTGCTGAAACCAGCCCTGATTTTTCTCTTTGTTCAGCAACGATAACACCTAGTATATGCAATGGAATAAGTATTATTAGGGCATAAAATGCGTATACATGAGCAGTGATAATGGGGGATCGAAATTCTCTAAGATCCTTATAACGTTCATCGTCAACGTTAACTTTTGAATAAGGCTTGATTACATCAAGTTGAGTATCGTCAACCGCAATGCTTTTAACAAAGTGCTGTCCTAACGGTGGGTAGTAAATATCAGTCCCTGCCAGAATTAAGCCCGTCGCCATTTGAATTGTCATTGCTATCAGCAAAGCTAATACCATGAGCTTCCCTATTGGATTATGGCCTTTGTACACTTGTTTGGGAGAGCGTCTGAATTTAGTTAGTTCCTTCTTATACCCTTTCATAAATGGCAGAGTTTGTGACCACATGTCATTCGACGAACCAATAAAACCCATAACCAGCCGAATGATAAGGTTTATGGCAAAAATGTAACCGATAGTAACATGTATGGTTTTAAGCATTATTTTGGCGTCCACCGTTACTCCAAGTGTTTTTCCATTAAAGATGATTAAGCCGATCACTATTAGTAAGCTAATTGTGATGACGTTTATCCAGTGAAAAAGCCTGATGCTTTTAGGCCACACATAAGTAAGTGTTCTAGTTTTGTTCATAACATTTCTCCTTTTCCAGAGATTGCGTAACTTATAAATGGCCTGTTTCGGTGATAGTTGTTGTCCAATACCTAATTTTTATGGTTGTAAATAGTAACTTTAGTTCTTCTTTAAGCTTTTCTAATTCACATTGCTCAATAACTACTTCAAACTTCAGCATATATTTGTAGCCTCTAACTTGTTCCTCTAAGCTAAAAGCACTATGTTTCTTGCTGTATCCCATGATCGGGAAAATGTTGAAGCCGGATGCTATATCACTCAGCATTAATTGGTCGATAACATCATCCTTGTGCTTCTTAGGGACTATGAAGGTAAAAACTAATGATGAACTAAACATTGCGCTGCTCCAATAAACGATACCAGATTGGTAATAAATAGAGTGTTGTTGCCGTTGAAGTCAGTAAGCCTCCTATAACAACTATAGCAAGCGGTTTTTGTATCTCAGCTCCCGGACCTGAAGCAAACGCTAAAGGTATTAGGCCAAACATTGCAGTGGTCGCGGTCATAAGTACTGGACGCAGCCTTCTTCGAGAGCCATCTACTACACGTTCAGTGATATTAGATATAGTGGTTCTGCTCTGTTCGAAATAACTAACCATAACGATACCATTGAGTACTGCAACACCAAGTAATGCAATAAAGCCAACTGATGCAGGAATTGATAAATATTGTTTAGATATTAGTAACGCAAAAACCCCACCCATTAAAGCGAATGGGATGTTACAAAGAATCAAACTTGCTAAGGATACAGAGCGAAAAGTTGTAAATAAAATCACAAAAATTAAGATCAAAGCTAAAGGAACAACGATAATTAAGTTCTTCATTGCTCGTTGCTGATTTTCGAACTCACCACCAAAAGTTACGGAATAGCCGCTAGGAAGCGACAACTCAGAGTGAACTTTAGCTTGTAACTCTTCAACAAAACTTACCACATCTCTGTTTTCAACATTGGTTGTAATTGAGACAAAACGTTTACCTCGTTCTCTTTCGATCAGTAAAGGTTCTTGTTCTACCTTAATGTCAGCGACGCTCTCTAGAGGTAAAATGGTATTATCAGGCATTAAAACAGATACTTGTTTCAAATCATTTATTGAGCCAATCTGACTTGCTTTGTGCTTCGACGAAGCACCGAAAACAATAGGCGTAAATTTATTAACGGTAACTAGTTTAGATATTTGTGAGCCTTCAAGTTGTGGCTTTAGAAAATCAGTTAATGCTTTAGTGGTTAAACCAAATTGATGAGCTATTTCAGGTTTTAATGAAATGCGAATGTATTTTCCACCCTCTATCAATGCTGTTTGTATGTCTTGACTACCAGATACTTGGCTTACTAACACTTTCATTTTTTCAGCGATATTTGCTAATTCTTGGACTTTATCCCCAAAAACTTTTATTGATACATCGCCTGTAGTGCCAGTTAGCATTTCAGTTACCCGCATTTGAATAGGTTGAGTAAAATTCGTGTTCATACCGGGGTAATTTGATAATACGTTGCGTATATCTTCGATTAGCTGTTGCTTGGTATCAAAGCGCCACTCATTTTGAGGCTTCAACTCCATGAATATATCCGTTTCATTTAGGCCCATAGGATCTAGGCCAAGCTCATCTGATCCAGTTCTGGCTACAATTTGAAGTATTTCAGGTACTTGTTTTAGTAGTGCTTTCTCTACTTGGGTATCAATATTTAGAGAGGATTGCAGGGTAATAGATGGCGACTTTTCTAGTTGAACAATGATGTCTCCTTCATCCAACGTAGGCATAAAACTTTTCCCCAAACTTACAAAGGCAAAAATGCTTGTGATCAACACCAAAAAAGCTATCGATGATGCTGATTTAGGTGAATTAATAACGCTTAATAGCGACTTTTTGTACTGTATTTGTAATGATTTGATGAAGCTAGGCTCACTCGCTTCATTTGATTTCAGTATCATTGAAGCTAGCACCGGGATGCAAGTAAACGCTAAAACTAGCGCAGATAACATCGCAAAAACAATCGTCAATGCAACAGGCGTAAACAGCTTCCCTTCTAACCCTGAAAGAGTTAATAGAGGGGAAAAAACAATAACGACAATTAATGTTCCTGATACAGTTGGCACAGAAACTTCTTTACATGCTCTATAAATAACATGCAGCTTAGGAAGTTTGCTGTTTTCTGAAAGCCTATTTACAGTATTTTCAACAACGACAACAGATGAATCAACAAGCATACCAATAGCAATAACTAAGCCTCCTAAACTCATTAAATTTGCTGATATGGAAAAATGGCTCATTAATATAAAAGTGGCAAGAGCTGCCACCGGCAAGGATATAGAGACAATTAGTGCCGCTCTAAAGTTGCCAAGAAATAAGGCTAGCAATATGATAACGAGTACTACAGCTTGAACTAATGCATTTGTGATGGTTTCAATAGCAGTACTAATCAAATTAGATCTGTCATAAAAGACATTGATACTAGTGCCACTAGGTAGTGAGCGCTCTAGTTCTAAAAGTTTTTCTTTAACTGAACTTACTACTTGGTCGGTATTACTGTTTTTTAGCGCAATAACTAAGCCTTGTACGGCCTCTTCACCATTATGTGTCACTGCACCATAACGTATTAAACTTCCTTCGTTGATTGCTGCAACATCGGCTAACCTGATTATTCCTTGTTGGTTGTTTTTTATAACTAACTGACGTATATCATCAATTTTTTCAAATTGTCCTTGTGTTCGAACAACAAAATTGTCGTTACCTTTGTTTATTCGGCCAAGTCCTCCATTTAAATTGTTAGCTATTACGGCTTGTTCAATATCACTAAAAGAAACGTCTAGTGATTTCATTTTCAAAGTAGTTGGTGTTATTTCATATGTTTTTACATAGCCGCCTAAACTGTTTACATCTGCGACGCCTTCAACTGTTCGAAGAATCGGTCTGATCTGCCAGTCCAAAATATCACGTCGCTGTTGAAGGCTTAAGTTTGGATTATCAACTGTAAACATAAAAATTTCACTTAGAGGCGTACTCATAGGAGCAAGACCACCAGAAATACCCTCTGGGAGTTCAGCCCAAATATTCATCAGCCTTTCATTTACTTGTTGTCTCGCCCAATAAATATCAGTGCCTTCTTCAAAATCAAGTGTAATATCAGTAATAGAATATTTTGTGGTTGAACGAAGAATCTTTTGAGATGGAATACCGAGTAACTCTGTTTCGACAATACGTGTAATTTGAGTTTCTATTTCCGAAGTTGTCATTCCCGGTGCTTTTAAGACGATTTTTACTTGGGTAGGAGAAATGTCGGGAAAAGCATCAATTGGCAAATTAAACCAAGCGTTGACTCCTGCAGCAGTCACGAGCAAAGTCAAAATAGTAATAAAAATTCGTTGAATAAGAGAAAACCTGATCACCGCACTTATCATCGTTTATTCTCCCAGCCCGAGAAATAGACCTTGGGCAATGCTAACAAAGGAGCTAAGTACTTCGGCTTGAGGTGTTAGATTGTCAGATTGAACAATGTAGCTATCATTCTCATTGCCAATAATAATGACCTTAACTAAGTTTATTTCTTGTCCTCGTTTTACTGCAACATAGCTTTTGTTATTGAGTTCGAATAATGACTGGTGAGGGACTTTAATACCTTCAATTAAAACGATAGGTGTTAGTAACAGTTGTTGCCCGAGTTTAAGCTCACACGATGAGTCGAAACTACTCCATACTGTTTGCTTATAACGGCTGATTGTTTCGTCAACATTTTCTACTTTTAGTATGCAATTATCTTCAGTTTTAAATGAGTTAACATTTTTTACATTGCTAGCTAATAGCGAAGATTTTACAAAAACATTATGGGAAGGAATTATTTCAAAAAGGTATGGTGATTGTTCGTTCGTATACTCAAGTTGACCATTAGAAGGACTGATTATAAAAATATCGCCGTTCTTATCGATGGCTAATTGTTGTAGTGCATGGCTTAAGTGTTCAAAACTTAACTTTGCTTGAAGATAGGTTTTGTTGATGTCTAACCATTCAGCACTTTTTATCGTTTTCGAATTTGCATAATTTTTAACAGACTCAAGATGCTTCTTACTTTTTAAAAGTATTGATTTACTGGCATCTATTTCTTCTAAGAAGTGATTTACTTCTGGCCCTTCTATTCTAGCTACTTTTTGTCCTTTACTTACCTTAACACCCGGATTGTATAAAAAAGATATTTGTTGCGGTGTAAAAGGCAGTTGTACTTTGAAACTGGATTTAGGTTTGAAGGATACTTCTCCAAGCACTTGCTCTATCTCCATACTGTCAACCCGATGTACGGTTTGGAACTTATGTTTAAAATTTCCCAATTGTGAAATGGCGATCACTGAATTGGTGACTTGTTCAGCTTGAATATGCATGCTTAAAACAGTTAACAACATTGACGCTATTAATGAGAATAATCGATATGAGGTTGCTATCATTTGTTACTGACTCTTGTTAGGCTAACTGGGATAGTTGCCTTGAATGGTTTGTAAAGTGAAGTTACCTTACAAATAATGTTTAGTTTTTACGTCAGGCATGTGTTGTAGATTCATGAGACAAATGTCCCATAGACTTTTTAACTGGTTGATTTTAAATGAAAGATAAATCGATAGCGGTGCTTCTAGCTATAATAATGGTACTCAATTTTTTTGATGTAATTACTGATATTTCTTTAGGTGTTCCAACTTGGCATATTGTCGAAGAAAGCTTGATTGTTTTAGCTTCAGCGATTGGTTTTGTTTTTTTGGTTCGAGATATTTCAAACCGCACAAAGCGTATTAAACAGTTGAAAAGTGAATTAGATAAATCGGGCATTCAACTAAAAAATATTTCGGAAGAAATGAAGCGCGCTCGTATAAAGTACAGTGAAGTCATAAATGAACAGTTTAATCAGTGGAGACTGACAAAAAGTGAACAAGAAGTTGCTATGTTAATGCTGAAGGGATTGAGTTTTAGAGAAATTAGTGGTGTAAGAGATACCAAAGAAAAAACAGTTCGTCAGCAGGCTTCTAGTATATATGTCAAAGCGGATGTAGAGGGTCGGCATGAGTTTTCAGCTTGGTTTTTAGAAGACTTCATGGAGCCAGACAGTACACTAGAGTAGAGTAGTCATCCTTTATCTTACCTACTATTATCTAGAAGATAAGAACACTTTAGCTTATGTAAAGTTGAATAATCTAAAAGGCATAGGCTTAACTTGAAATAATGGCCGTTTTTGACAAAGAGCCGCAATTCGCCTCTGAAACGTTTTTGTCCATTGACGAGTTATAGATATAACTCGCCTTCGCTCCATTTTAAGTTAGGGCGACTAACTTAAATAAGTAAATAATTATCAATTGTATTAATTGCGTGCTTTTGTAAAGTTTTAGTAATATCTTATTTTTTACTTCGTCATGATTGTTGAATTACTTAGCAAATTGAAAAATTTAGTTTTTCTGGTATTTTATTGGATATGAAAGTAGATGTTTATTAATGAATCGTCTACATAATAAACTGTTACTTTCTTAAACAAGGATGAACATGAAATTAGAGTCAGTTAGAATTCAAAACTTTCGATCTTTTAAAGACGAAACTATAAACTTTGATAATTATAATTGCTTCGTTGGGCCTAATGGAGCAGGCAAATCAACAGTAATGAATGCATTGAATGTATTTTTTCGGCAACACAAAGATTCTAAAACCGACTTAAGTAAACTTTCAGTTGATGACTTTCACCATAAAAATACGAATGATCCAATTTCAATTACTGTAACTTTCAAAGAGCTTTCAGAAGATGCTAAAAGAGGGTTGGCTGATTATGTAAGGCAGGACAAGTTAGTTGTTACCGCTAAGGCTGAATATGATGAAGGAACAGAAAGGGCGGAAGTAAAACAGTTTGGTAATAGACTTGGTATGACCGAGTTTAAAATTTGGTTCGAAGCTGAAAAAGCTAAGAAACCAGCTAAGGAATTAAAAGAAATCTTTGCGAGATTAAGAAGCCAATGGCCGGAAATATCAACAGCAAATACAAAAGCCGATATGGCAGTCGCACTTAATTCCTTTGAGGCTGCTCACCCTGAGAGTTGTAGCCTTATTCCTAGTGAAGATCAGTTTTATGGTGTTACGAAAGGCGCTAATAGACTTGCCCCACATTTACAGTGGGTATTTGTATCTGCATCAAAAGACTTTTCCGAGGAAGCTGAGGAAAACAAAAATTCTGCTCTTGGGCAGTTATTGTCAAGGGCCATAAGATCGAAGGTAAACTTTACTGAAAAAGTCACAGGTTTACGAAATGATTTAAAACAAAACTATCAATCAATGCTTGAAGCAGAACAAGGTGTTCTCTCAAGTATATCTGATTCGTTAGAAACCAAGCTAAAGCTATGGGCTAACCCCAGTGCCACAGCAAAAGTTCTTTGGAAAAGTGATGCTGAAAAAGCTATAAAAATTGAAGAACCATTCGCTCATATACAAATTGGCGAAAAAGGGTTTGAAAGTGAATTGGCACGGTTTGGTCATGGAATGCAGAGGTCATATCTATTAACTCTACTTCAAGAGTTAGCCGCTATTGATGACGAGAACGCACCTACACTCGTTATGGCTATTGAAGAGCCAGAGTTGTATCAACACCCTCCTCAAGCGAGGTACCTGTCAGAAGTTTTACAAGAACTAGCAAATGACAATTCTCAAATTGTAGTCTGTTCACATAGTCCGTACTTCATACCAAGTGATGATTTCCATGCAGTGAGAATGGTAAGGGAGGTTGGTTCTCCAATTTCTTCATCTGTAACTTCATTAAAATATGATGACTTAGTAAAAGAGCTCTCGGATGCTGGTGAGAAAGCAGTCAAAGAAAGCGGCATGATCGCTAAGCTTTACCCAACATTGCGCCCTGAAATTAGTGAGATGTTCTTTAGCAAGAAGTTAATATTAGTAGAAGGAGTAGAGGATGTAGCCTATTTAACATCTTATATTCAATTGATGGAAAAATTGTCTGAATTTAGGCGATCTGGATACCATATAATTCCAGTTGGTGGAAAGAATGAGCTGATAAAACCTCTTGCAATAGCAAAACTTCTCAATATCGAAGTTTTTGTAATTTGTGACGCAGACACGGACAAAACGAGAGAATCTGAAATAAACAAACATAAGAAAGACAATGCTGCTATTTTGCACCTATTAGGTCATGAAAAAGGTGAAAACTGGCCTAGTAATGATGTGATAAAAACTAATCTTAGAATGTGGAAAACAAATATAACAAATACCATTGGGCCAGAATTTGGTAAAGATTGGAATCAGCATGAAGATCAAGCTGCTGCTTTTTATGGAAATGCAGGTGGATTGAAGAAAAATCCTTTAGCAGTTTCAAGGGCTCTAGAGAGTGCTTGGAAAGCAGGCTTAAAGTCAGATACGTTACAAGATTTAGTTAATAATATTCTTGGTCCCACCGAACCAGAAGCTAACAAGTCAAAGCAGTCAGATAGCGCAGGCGCTGCTGTTTGAGGCGTAATGTTTACAAAGAAGTTGGTAGGAAATAATGGATAATAAACCATTGGAAGAGTTAGCTGAGAATTACATTAAAACGAGGCTATCAAAAGCGAAAATTAAGTACTTGAAACCAAACTATGACACCGATGGTGCGGATCTAGTGCTACTAAATCCTTTAAATAAACATATTGCAAAACAGGTAATTGTTCAATCTAAAGGTCGTAACGTGACTGAAAAGGCAAGCAATGTTTCAATACCTGCTGAATATGTCGTCTCAAATTTCGTTTGCTTTTTGTATTTGGAAGTTGATGGTGATTCAGATGACCATTTTTACATATTTTTTAGTGAAGATATTAAAAAATGGAATGAAAATAATGGAAAGTACATATTAAGTATACCTAAAGGTTTTAAAGGTAGTGAATACTTTGAGCAACATCTTTTTAATTCTAGCTCTCATATAAAAACAATAGAAGAACTATTAAATAACGCTCCTATGTTACGTCAAAGTTATGTCGAATTTGAAAATATGGAGCTAAAAGAAATAATATTTGAAATGTGGAAAAAGTATGATTCTTTCCCTGACTTAAATTTAGTAACTGCATTATACGATGATTTCTATGAGCTGACAGGTTCATCAGCACTTGATATCTTTGCTATTTGTACCATCGCTAATCATCTTGAAAGTCTAGATTATAGAAGCTTAGATTTATTTATGCAGGATCTATTCATCATCAGAAATATTGATAAACCTATAAAAGATTTTGTAACTATACATAATCCAGAACAAATACGACGTTTAAACTCTTCATGGTCAATCGTGTATAACCGTGTTTTGTTTGGACAAGTCGATGTCACCTATGATGGCATTGATTACAAAGGTCTATATTGCTATATAGGTGATAGTGAAGATCACGTTGAAGCTTTGTTGTTCGACAACGGAGATTATGTCTGTTTCGGAAAAAGAGTATAGCGTAATGCACACATAAAAAAGCATTTAAGAGTGATTCTCAACGCTTGGCATTTTTGGTTTGGGTTGAGTTTAGTGATTACGCCGGTTAAATTAAGTGTTTTGGTCGCGTGCTTCACGCCTTAATTGGGCGTTAGTTTACTGGGGGAAATATATGAGCATGGATGTAGCTGTTTGGGTTACTTGCTTCGCAGCTTTGCTCGCAGATCTTACAAAAACCGATGGCTGGAATGTGGAAAAATGGGATGACTTTACATCGTATGTATATCCGAGCCCTAAAATGGATTGGCAGCTTATACTCGAAAAGTTAGATGACTCTCTAAAACCAACCGACCAAGCATTAAAATTAATTCCAAATATCAAGCATGGCTATATTCTTTCTTTAGAGCCAATTAGTGCAGGTGAACTAGGTTACAAAATGCTCGAAGAATCAATTCAGTCTATAGCAAATAAATGTGGTGGGGCTGTAGTTGAAGGTCCAGCAGGTACGAGCAAGGTAGACTCAAAGCCGTAAACTAACAAGGCAATTATGTATGGGGCGTTAGGGTTACAAGGATAATTCATGGATACGAGTGGTATTTATACTTTATTTACAAGTCTTGGATTTACAATACAAGACTACCTACTTATTACACTTTGTCCGTTATTTGCTGCTATTGGTAGCATGGTTCATGCGATGCTTGTAGAAATTAACCCGAACAAACTCCCCACAAGTGGCCGCATGCGTGAAAAAAATCATGCTATGGCAACTTTGAAGTGGCTCTTCTACAGAATATTTATCGGTGCAGCTCTCGGTTTAATTTTGGGTTTATATTTCGTTGGTTCATTAGTTGAAAGTCCTAATGCTATCGCTAGAATATTTGCCTTAGCAGTATTGCTTGGGTATTCCGCTCCTAAATTATGGGCTATGCAAGAAAAACACATTTTAGAGCAAATGGACAAAAAAATTAAAGTAGCTATTGGTGAAAGTAACCCTAACAAAGTCGTAAAAGCGGAAAAATAACAGTTGGCTTTGCTCGTGCCTCACAAATTTTAGCCAACTATCATTTGCCAGTTACAACGGCGTTACCGAATAAATACTCTAACTCATTTCTGTCCATTAACGAGTGAGTAAATTGCAAAACTTGCGCATTGCTTCTGCCCCAAAGTGAGTAAAAGTAAATGCTCTAAAGACTGCTTAGAGCGAGTTACGGACATTGAACATATGCTGGTGAACGTGGATATTCTAATATTTTACAGTTAAAAAAAAATGTCTCAACAAAACTAATGGACTTGTAGCCATTAAAGTATGATGAAATCTACCCGAGAAAAGAGTCCTAATATTCAGAGTAATATTGCGTGTAGTGCTGTAAATCATTTTTTCAGTTTTTCTTAAGTAAATCTTAAGGTTTGCCTGATATTTTATTAAGACACTTTTTATTTAGCCGATAGGTTTCTTTAATTGCTTGACTTATCGGTGATTAATTTGCAAATTTATTATCGCTAATAACTAAAAAACAGGGATTTATATATGTTATCAGTTGTACTTCCTGCCAAAGACGAAGCCGAAAATATTGGCCATCTTATTGAAGAAATTCATACCAGCCTTGCTGATTTATACCCGTTTGAGATTATCGTTGTCGATGATGGCTGTAGTGATAGTACCTTTGAAACCGCCCTCGAAACTGGAAGAACATTAGGCTGTGATGTAAAAGCTATCAAACATGCCTACAGTGTCGGACAAAGCACAGCGATTGTGTCGGGTGTGTTACAGGCGAAATACACCTTGATGGCGACCCTTGATGCCGACGGACAAAACGATCCGGCTGATTTGCCTAAATTAGTTGAGCGCGCTCAACAAATAGAAGCCGCTAATTTTTGCGTAATTGGCTACCGTAAAAACCGAAAAGACACGCCTTGGAAACGTTTTCAGTCGCGTTTTGCTAATAAATTCCGCGATGCTATTTTACATGATGGTGTGCCAGATACCGGCTGTGGTTTGAAAGTAGTGCCCACAGCCACATACCTAAGGCTACCACACTTTAACCATATGCACCGTTATATTCCTGCTTTGGTCAAACGTATGGGAGGCGAAGTGCAAGTGCAAGAAGTGAACCACCGCGATCGTGAACATGGTCTATCAAAATACACGGCTTGGAATCGAGCTTGGGTCGGTATTGTTGATGTATTAGGCATGATGTGGCTTATTCGTCGTGGCAAAGTGCCAATGGTTAATGAAATTCAAACGAGTAACACTAGTGACGATTAACAGGCTCGCTAAATTTATTGTTAGTTTGTCGTTATTTATTGCGATAGCGTTTGCAGTTCAACAAGGTTTTTTTGAACATATCGCTGACAGTAACTGGGTCGCTAAGTTTGTTAAAGAACAAGGCAAACAAGCCGTTGTTGTATTGATGGCGATGGGGGCTGCCTATGCCGCTCTTGGTGCGCCACGCCAATTGTTAGCGTTTGCGTTTGGTTTTGCTTTTGGGGCTGTTGAAGGGGCACTTTTAGCGTTAGTAGCAACAGAGCTCGGTTGTATTTTGTCATTTTACGCCGCCAAATGGTTGTTTCGCTCAAGCTTGCAACGCAAATTTAATAAAAGTTTAATGAAATTTGAACGCTTGGTTAAAGACAATACCACCTTAAAGGTATTGATGATTCGGTTGTTACCTATCGGCAGTAACTTGTTTACTAATGTCGCAGCTGGAGCAACTACAGTACCGGCTCAGGGGTTTTTTCTTGGTAGCTTTATTGGCTACATTCCACAAACCTTAATTTTTGCCTACGCTGGCGCTGGAATTGGTTTATCAGAGCACGAAAAAATACTCATCAGTATTGCGCTGTTTATTGTTTCATCGGTAATTGGCTCACTGCTTTATCGCAGTCAATTTCGTCGTAAAGTACAAGAACTATAAAGAAGTTAGGTTATGAAAAATATAATAAAAACCTTCGAACAAGATGATTATTACGCCGTCTTAAAAATCTTACTGGCCTTTGCCGCTGTTATTATTTTATTAGGTATTGGTATTCGTTCACCGTGGCCTGCTGATGAACCTCGATTTGTTGAAGTAGCCAGAGAAATGGTTGCCACTGGCAATTGGCTATTTCCAATGCGTGGCGGTGAATTTTATCCTGATAAACCACCAGTTTTTATGTGGTCAATCGCTCTTTTTTATTCACTTATTGGCAACCTAAAACTGGCATTTTTACTGCCAAACGCCATCTGTGGCTTGATCACTTTATTTTTGGTGTATGATCTTGGGGCAAAACTCCATAGTGTTCGCGTGGGTCGCAATGCCGCTTTACTTTTATTAATTACACCACAATTTTTGATCCAAGCTAAAGCTGCCCAAATTGATGCGATGGTGATGTGTTGGATAACGATTGGTTGTTATGGCTTTATCCGTCATTTCATTTTAGGGCCCAATTGGCGCTGGTATTTTATTTCGTGGGCATTTATGGCGCTCGGCATTATTACTAAAGGGGTAGGTTTTTTACCTGTACTCATGTTTATTCCCATCATTGCTTATCGCTTGGCGAATAAAGACTATTTTAAAGGCAGGCTCACCTTCGCTTGTTGGTTAGGTTTTGTGCCCTTTTTCTTGGTGTTGGCGGCTTGGTTTGTACCGATGATGATTACGGTGGCAGAGCAAGCGACCCCTGAATTAATTCAGTACAAAAACAATATTCTGTTCAAGCAAACGGGCGAACGGTACGCCAATGCCTGGCATCACCTTGAGCCTTGGTATTATTTTATTGTTAGTGTAATTCCCGTGATGTGGTTTCCATTACCAATTTTATTGTTGAGCTCGCTAAAGCATGTTTATCACAAATTAAAAACAGATCCAGTATTGATGATATTGTTTGCTTGGGTTGTGCTTGTGGTGTGTTTTTTCAGTATTAGTCCGGGCAAGCGCGGGGTTTATGTGTTACCTGCATTGCCGATGTTGTCGCTGTTTACCACCATTGCTTACCATGAAGTTAAACTACCGTTATGGTTTAACCGCATCAGCAAAAGCATTTTATGGTTAATTGCTATTGTGCTTGTTGTCGCTTGCATTGGTTTATTAACGGGTCATAAAAAATTAGTGAAACCATTAACCGCATACCCTGAAATGATCCCGTGGGCGGCAGGTTTAGCGTTTATTTTAGCAGCGATATGGTTAGTTAGTTTATGGCGATTACGGTCGAAAAACGCCTTTTTTAATTTAGGAATGGTAATTGTCGCTTCTTGGTTAATAGTGAGTACCTTAGGATATTGGCTAGCCGAGCCCCTGCGCACACCCAAACATGTTATTGAAGAAGTGGAAAACACCTTAGGTCAGCATGGTGAGCGCGGTGAACTTGGGTTAGTGAAATTTAAAGAGCAATTTTTATTGTTTTCACAATTACCAATAACGCATTTTAGTTACCTAGCAACGGATGAAGAAGAAGAGCGTAACGCATGGCTATGGATGGGCGAGAAGGCGGGTCGATTTATTTTAGTGCCAGATGATGCCAACTTAACGTGTTTCGATGTGTCTAACGGGCAAGATATGGGCTACGCTCACAGGCAGCACTGGTTATTATTAAGTGCTAAGCAAATGGCAGAAAACTGCCAAGCGCCAAAAGTTATTAAGCGTTTTAGTGTTCCTAGAGAAGCGTATTAATGAAAATAGCTGTAGTAGGAGCAGGTTTTGTTGGTTTGTCTAATGCCATTTTACTTGCTCAGCATAATAAGGTGGTTATCTACGATATCGTTCCAGCGAAAGTAGATTTAATTAATAGTCGTAAATCTCCCTTTGTCGATAAAGAAATAGAAGCTTTTTTATTTAAAGATGATCTCGATTTTGTTCAGTCACTTGAAAGCGCGTTAGGAATTAAAGCCAAGAAAAATTTTATGCCGATGCAAGCGGGCGATGTTTACCAAACCTTTGCAGATATTGATGACTTATTTAATGTTACTGGCTATAAGCCTAAAATGAGTGTTGAACAGGGCGTTAATAACTTTGTTGACTGGTATCGTGAATTTTATGGTTAAGTGATTTATCTATCCATTTTTGCATAATAGTGACATCTAGAGATGTCCGCCTATATTTCTAATATCAGTAATTATCTGCTGTAATCAAACAGGACACTTTGATAATGGAATATTATCCAATACTATTCATCAAGGTCCGTTCATGGCACAGACTGTGTAAAAACTAATTTTTAATAAATTGTCTTGGGTATGTTCTTAGTTTGAAACCATTTAAGATGGTTGCGATCGA
>Ga0208203_1000722_pt1 | contig 14417 bp, 9 predicted proteins | sample DeeseametaMP2914_FD_184167 | JGI IMG/M metagenome (GOLD analysis project Ga0208203, IMG submission 184167) | Marine microbial communities from the Deep Atlantic Ocean - MP2914 (SPAdes) | ecosystem: Environmental > Aquatic > Marine > Oceanic | place: West of Santa Cruz de la Palma, Atlantic Ocean...
GATAGCAGTATTAATTTCGGTGTACGCGTATGGGCGCTTACTACCCGTCATTATGAAGTTCGTTATGCGCTAAATAACGCCATATTTGCAGCACTTAAAAACGACAGTATCGAAATTCCTTTCCCACAACGGGAAGTGAAAATGCGTTAAGCCTGCTTTATGTTAGTGGGCTAAATTTACCGTGCTATGAATGTCGCCTTCTAGACTTTCAAGATCGCTAACTAAAACCTGCCCCTGATGTACGTCATAGCTAGAAAAGGCGTTAAGGGGCAACACGTCAGCACTGCCTTTCTCAGCTATCGGGACGCTGTTTATGTATTCCCTTTCTCCCACGGTGGTCACGTAATACACAACGCCATTATCGATTTTTACGTGATAAAACCCCTCAGGTAACCTGATTTGCATATCTTCGAGGTATGGCGCGTAGTCGAGTTGTTTCTTTACTAGGTGAAGACCATCAAGGCGGTAAAGCTTATGGCTATGTTGCTCTATAAGGTAAACATAGCGAGGGTTTTCAACATCGCGCAGCCCAAATCCCCATCGGCGAGACAAGCTGCGCGTATCCGAACCGTTGATTGATAGCACCCGCAGGCGTGGTACGCCATCTTGAACTTCGGTGATACCAATGTGAGTGCCAGTTAGCCAGTCTAGCGCAATAATAGGGTTGCCCGCGCCGTATATACGTTGCTCTGGGGCAAGGGCAGACAGGGGGGCCTCAAAGGCCAATGCACTCGTTGGCACAAGGTAAACGTCATTTTCCACATTCAGCAGTAGGTTTTTGTCATCGCCAGATAGGGATAAATAGGACAGTGAGTGTGCTTGGGGGAAGTTAGTCACGATGTGTGCGTAGGGTTGGGTTGCATCAGCCAGATAAACTTGGCTTTTCCCACTGCGTTTCGACAAAAATAAGTACTTATTTTTTGTGTGAAAAAGTGCAGGGTAGGTGTCCATAACCGCTGAATTGTCTACAGAGGCGAGATGGTCGCTCTTGCCCTTTTGGAAGCCATCAGATGAGGCCAACCAACGAAGGCTCATATTTTCTTGGTAGGTGCTAAAAAGGATGTTTTTTCCCTCGGGAAAGCGGGATAGATGTGCCGACAATGGTTGCGAAGAATTCACCACGGTGACGGCATGACTGCCGTCGAAATTACTGGTAATGATTTGATTTGACGGGGGCGCAGAAAAATAGAAAACCTGCTGTGAATTATGGTGCCATATTGCTTCATACACAGGGTGAGAGAATGTTATGCCCTGTGTCATCTTGTTGTTGTTAAGTTGTAGCGCGAGTAATTGCGTCTTGTGATCGCTAGCTGTACTCATGATAAGCAGCTTTTTTCCATCAGGAGAAATATCAAGGCTGTGGTGCCCCCAACCTGTTGGTTCGGGTTGCGCGACCAGTTGGTGAGTTTGATGCTTTATGTCGAAACGATAGATGTGATTGGGCCAATAGTTTTGCGGCTGAGCGGTATAATAAAACGCCTTTTCCTCTTGGTGATACGCTATATCTTTTAACTTTTTATTACTGCAATCGAAGTGCTTCTCGCTATGCTCAATGCGCAACGGGCGAATAGAAAGAGAGGTTAATGTTCCTTCGTATACCGCACAGGTTGCGGATGTTTTGTTGATATAAAAAAGCTGGGTGGCTGATGTGTTGGTGTTTTGGGTGACATCAATAATGTGAGTAATGCCTGTAGGCAATGCAATCTGTTGGGTAACGGACGACTTTAGATGTTTAAGCCAAAGTGTATAGTGCTTGCCTGTCTGATGTTGTCGCAAAAACAAAAGATGCTCACCGTTTGGGTGTGCGGACGGCGAAATCTCAACACCGGACGCACGGGTTAAAGCAACAGATGTACCTGTATCAGGTGCGTTATTGCCCGCACCCCAGCTAAACAGCGCCACCAGCGCGATTATCAGTAGCAGGGCTCCACCACCGGCGGCGTAGAGGTTTGTTGATGGTAGTTTTGAGGCACTTACAGACGAACCTATGGAGGGGACAACTGCTTCTTTTTCTACCGCAGACAGGGAACAAACAAACCTATAGCCCTGCTTAGGGATAGTTTGAATAAAGCGGGGGCTTTTAGCGTCGTCGCCTAATATTTTGCGAAGGTTTCCTATTAGCTTGTTCACCGCATTATCGGTAACCAAGGTGCCAGGCCATAAATGGGCTAGCAGATCGTCTCTTGTGAGTATGCGATTAGGTTGTTCGGTAAATAGCAGTAACAGATCGAATATTTTGGGCTCAAGGTGAACAATGCTTTCGCCCTGATTAAGCAGAAGCTGTCGCTTCTCAATGTCGAATATGTGACTGCCAATATAAATCATAGCCTACTGCATTGACGCAAAGTACAAGTAGCATTCAACTATACAGTAAGGGAATATTTACATAAAGAACAAATAGTTGCCTGTGCAATCTTTGCTGCTTTTGTGAAATATCACCTTTTCATCATCTTTGTTACGGTTTAGCAGCACAAGGCAAGCGGCAATAGTAAACGGCAAAGGGCTTCCGCATTTTGGGATGAATTCGCGTATATTGCCTGTAATCTATCCAGCGTGTATTTGTCTAATGCACAGATTTTATTGGGGTTTGTTAAAAATACACTTGAAGTTTAGTTAGGTGGTGCGAAGATTGCAGACCTGCGGTAGACGTTGCATGAATTGTGCAAATCTCTTGTTTCGCTAGATTTAGGTTATTTTATGATTGCTATCAAAAAGCCATTGCTGGCATGGGTTGTTATTGCATTAATGCAAGTGGGCTGCAGTTCATCCGAACAGCAACAATCAATGTCTCAAGCAGAAACCCCTAATGTGCCGGCGTTGGGTAATGTTGAATACCACACTTATATTCTAGCCAATGAGCTTTTTGCAGGCGTGCGTCCTTCACGGCAAACCCGTTATGCCGTGGTAGGTTTTGTGCCCGCCGACACCATGAAATATAACCCTGACAATCAGCATCCACTTATGCTTTTAGGCCATCAATTAGAGCAAGGTATGATTACCGAAGCGTCAAAAAGAGGTTTTACTACTCAAGAATTTAAGTTATCGAACGATATAATGTTAAACGACAACAGTGACAGAATACTAACAAGAGATATTGAACAGTTGTCAGACATTGAACGCGTAGACTTTTATATAACGGGCACCCTTGTATATCAACAGGCGGGCGCTATGGTTAACGCGCGCATTATTAATGCAAGAAACAAAGACGTGGTGGCCGCTGCGACGCGCTTTTTCCCTTCAGAATTATTTTGGGAAACCGAGCAGGTAACCAGCCGCAATGGGCGTTTGTACAGAACTGAGAGTACGAGGTAACGGGATGAGTGCATTTAACAAGCGAATAGCCTTAATGGTAGCAGGGATAGTAGTTTCCCTAAGTGGCTGTTCTATGATGAAAGGTGATGACGAAACGGCGCAAGCCGAGCCTGTTAGTCAACCTATGAATGTCATCGATATTACGGCCATCGACCGTGCTCCGGTGGAGCCAGACGATGATGATGAAAGCGCAAGTCAAGGTATGGATGCCTATGGTGCCATTGGCCAACCGCCACTCTATTCAAGCGTGCAAGGCGCTTACAAGGGCCGACCACTCACTAAGCATATTGGCGATTATGTGAAAAACATGACCCAAGACCTTATTGCTAATATGGAGTATGTGAACGAAAAAACGCCCATTGGTGTAACGCACTTCGCATTAATTGATACCGACCTACAAACTACGGATTTACTCGGTAGGCAAATGGCCGAATCTTTTGTACATGAATTGCATAAATTTCGTGTTCCTGTTATCGATTTTAAAGCCACAGATTACATTCGAATTACCACTGATGGCGACTTCGTATTAAGTCGAGACTACCTAGAGTTAAGCAGTAGTTTACCCATTGAGTATGTGCTAACAGGCACCATGGCGAAACACCAAGGTGGTGTACTCGTGAACGCGCGAATTTTAGGTATAGAATCTCGCGCAGTGGTGGCCAGCGCACAAATGCTGGTGCCGTTTTACGTGGTAGATGCACTTATTCCTAGTAATGGTAGCCAGCAAAATGGCATGCGCGATGGCGTAAGATTAAGCCGAGGTTAACATGGAAAATAAGCGTCTTTGGGCGGTGATGTTTGTCTTACTGGCTTTCACACTCGCCGGCTGCACTAGCACCGAATCCATGGGGTCGTTTTGGCTAGGTGACGATGGTGAAATTTCCCACGACGAAAAACCCGTACCTGTGCCTCGTGGTTCGGGGCTGGTCTATACACCTGATTCTAGAGATCGCGAATATCAGCAGTATGTGACGGTTGAGCCAGGCTACCGAGACCCTTTGCATCACGGCTTTTTCCCTTCACAAACCCATAAACGCCTGAACGATTACGCCTCTCAGTTGGCCATGAACCTTATGGAAAATGCCACGCGATTAACCTTAGAAGACAGGGTGGGTATCACCAGTTTTGTTAGGCTTAATCAATCGTTAGAAGATGGAACCGTGCTGGGTAATCAGCTTTCTGAGTACCTTATAGCTGAATTACAAGATTTTGGCTTGGCCATTGTGGATTTTAAATTAGCCGGTGGGGTGACAGTTACGCCCTACGGCGATTTTGTACTCTCGCGCAAAGCGAATGCGTTGGCAAAGCAGGTAGCTATTGACCATGTGGTAACCGGCACCATCATTGAAGATGACCGTGGCGTGCGTGTTAACGCCCGTATTGTGTCAATGCAAAATAAACACGTGGTGGCCAGTGCGAATGTTTATATTCCTGCATTTATTGTAATGGATTTAAATAAAATCGTTTCTACCACGGCGCTGGCAAATTAATCTTCTAATATTCCTCTTATGCACTCTCTTACCATAAATCGCGCTGGGTGCAGTGCGTGACACAAATCTTTAGTTAAAGGAAGCGGGCTGTGAGTAAGCTCGCTTGCGAGCAATTCAGCGGCTAAAGGCGCCGTGGTTAACCCGCGAGATCCCAAACAGCATAGTGTACTCACCGGAATGTCCTCAATGGGTGATGCCTGACTGATAGGTTTGCCCAGTGATAAATCGACGTAATGGGGCTTCAAATTGGTAAAGTGCGTGAGTACACCACACACAGGCTGGTGATCCGGTGAGCCTAAACGCGTTGCAGCACGGGCAGTACCATCGTGGTGCAGTTGTTCCACCAGTTGCGCACCTAACATGGCCTTTTTATGGGTTTGTAAGTTTTGTTCAGTGTCTTGTGTATTTACATCTGTGTTTAAATCGTCTTTACCGTACGTTGAGCCAAGTGCATGACGGCCCAGATGCGCGGGTGTCATATAACCCTTATGGCAAAGTACAGTGGCAAGTGGCTTTAGCGGCGATTGGCTAGGTATGGCTTCCACTTGGCCTCTTACGGGGCGAAGTGGAAGTGAAGCAAACGCGGGCAAGTTAACTGCCCCCGCACCTAACGCGAGTATCAGGTGCTTCGCTGTTAATGTTTCACCTGTGTCAAAATTCACGCGAACCGTTTTCATTCCTTGTGATGATTGCATAACCTCATGGTCGCCGTATCGGTGGTGAGGTTTTAGGGTAACCTGGCCGTAATTTTGGGCTAAGGTTAGCAGAGCTGTCACTAAGTCAGGCGGCGAAATCCAGCCTCCAAGAGGAATAAACAGCCCATCAAATGGCAAGGGAATTTTCGCGCGCTCACTAATAAACTCGGGTGTAGCAGCATGGACAAGTGCCGAAGGCCATACATCATTTTCAATTAATTTGCGCTGGCGCTCGGCAACTTTTTCGTTAAAGTTTAGCTGTGCAACGCCACAGAAATCATGCGCAATACGTTGCCCTTCTTGGCTTGCAATCACCTGGTTGTAATATGCGCGGGCAAACAAAAAACTATGGGCTTGTAAGCGGCTGGCAATGCTTTCTTGAGCATGAAGCTGCGGGTAAAATCCACCTTGGGGGTTACCAGACGCGCCTGAGGCTAAATTCTTACCATCAAAGCACACAGTCACCTTCAAGCCTTGCTTCGCCAAGGCTAACGTGGCGGTAGCCGCGGCAAGTCCAGACCCCACCACAATAACCTCGTCACCCGGCGATAACTTGCGTCTATTATAGCGATAATAAGGGCCTTCAAAGTCGCGGCCTTGTGCTTTTTCCTCACTGTAAGTACCGGTAAGCATATCGCGCTTACGCCCGAAGCCATTCCGTTTTTGAATAGTAAAGCCCACATTCGCTAAACCGCGTTTGACGATGCCCGCTGCTGTAAAGGTGCCAAACGTGGCGCCTTGTTTGGACAGCCTTGCCATTTGGCGAAACAAATCGTCGGTCCACATTTCGGGGTTTTTACTCGGCGCAAACCCATCTAAGAACCAAGCGTCTACCAAGCCAGAAATAGGGGACGACCATTGCGGTAAGCGTTCATGAACATCACCGATCCACAAATCTAAGGTGGTTGAAAAGGCCTCAAAGTGCCTGCGATGACAGCCTTCTAAACCTAGAGGATAGGCTGTTTTAAGTGCATTAGCTTGAGCCTGAAGTGTAGGGAAGGCGTCAAGGGCTTTTTGCATATCCGGTAGCGGCAGCGGGTATTTTTCGGTACTGAGAAAATACAGATGCTTCAGTGGGTGCGATGGGTTATTTTGACGAAACTCGCTAAAAACCTTCATGGCCACTAAGAAATTAAGGCCAGTACCAAATCCGGTCTCAGCAATCACAAAATAGGGGGCTTGCCAGTTTTCCCATCGGGTGAGTAAGTCATTTCCAGCCACAAAAACGTGCAGGGTTTCATCAACACCACTATCATTTGAAAAGTAAACATCATCAAAGTGTGACGCAATAGGGGTGCCTTTGTCGTTAAAATGAACTTCTGCCTGCTTAGATTTCACGTTTTTACACTACTCTGTACATTCAAATGGATACGCTGAGCGCATTTTACTAAAAACCCACCAAGAGTGCTTGAGTGAAAAACAGAATTTTTGCTACAGGTTACCTGTGAAGATTTTATGAAGTTCGCACATTCTGGTGCCAATACACTATTTGTTTCGTGATACATTGGCTAAAGTATTCTACAAAATGCGCAAATATAACTATCAATAATAGCGAAGCGGTATGTTTGGGGTGTGTGGTGGCGCAAAGCAGACCACTTCATGATGTAAAATCGTTACCATAGGCCGCATCAACGCAAAGGGTAAACTATGAAAAGAGCAGTAATCACCGGGCTTGGCATTGCTTCAAGTATCGGCGTCAATAAACAAGAAGTGCTTGCTTCTTTGCAAGCAGGAAAATCTGGCATTACGTTTTCAGAACAATTTGCCGAAATGGGCCTTAGAAGCCAAGTTTGGGGCAATATTGATATTGACCTTAAAGCACATATCGACCGCAAAGCAATGCGCTTTATGGGCGATGCAGCGGCCTACGCGTATGTTGCAATGCAGCAAGCGATTGAAGACTCGGGTCTTGAAGAAAAAGACATTTCAAATGATCGCACAGGTATTATTGCCGGTTCTGGCGGTGCATCTTCTGAAAACCAGGTATTGTCTGCAGATATTCTTCGTGAAAAAGGGGTAAAACACGTAGGGCCTTATATGGTTCCTCGTTGTATGGCATCAACGGTATCAGCATGTTTGGCTACGCCATTTAAAATTCGTGGTGTTAATTACTCGATTGCTTCTGCGTGTGCCACCAGTGCTCACTGTATTGGTAATGCATTAGAGCTTATTCAACTTGGCAAGCAAGATGTTGTATTCGCCGGTGGTGGCGAAGAGCTACATTGGTCGCTATCCAGTCAATTTGACGCCATGGGTGCACTCAGCTCTAAATACAACGACAATCCAGCTGTAGCGTCTCGTACCTATGATGCCGCACGAGATGGTTTTGTTAGCTCTGGTGGCGGTGGCATGGTGGTGGTTGAAGAACTGGAGCATGCCTTAGCCCGTGGTGCAAAAATTTATGGTGAAGTGGTTGGCTATGGCGCGACCTCTGATGGATTTGACATGGTCGCACCATCAGGTGAAGGCGCCATTCGATGCATGAAGATGGCCATGCAAAACGTTGACGCCCCTATTGACTACCTTAACACGCATGGCACTTCAACACCGGTAGGTGACGTGAAAGAGCTGGCAGCGATTCAGGAAGTCTTTGGTCAATCAGGCGTGCCTATTAGCGCCACAAAGTCATTGACCGGGCATGCCCTAGGTGCAGCGGGTGTCAATGAAGCGATTTATAGTTTGTTAATGCTAGAAAACGACTTTATTGCGCCGTCTATTAACATAGATACACTGGATGAGGCTGCAGCAGGGCTTGATATCGTTACTGAAACCCGCCAAGCCACGCTAAATACCGTCATGTCTAACAGCTTCGGTTTCGGCGGCACCAATGCGACCTTGGTAATGCAGCGCTACGAGAAATAATGCAGCGCTACGAGAAATAGCGCAGCGCTACGGAAAAAACACAGCGCTAAGCCATAGGCGCTGTGCTTACTCGTTAAGTAGGGCAAACATACCATTCATGTCCATTACGGTAATTTGTCCGTAGTGGACACGAACCACTCCTTCAGCTTGTAAACCTTGAAGCAATTGATTCACCGTTTGGCGACTACTATTAATCATTTGCGCCAGCGATTCCTGAGACAACCGCAATACAACACTGTTTTGGGTAGGTTGATATTGCCCAAAACTGGTAGACAGCATAAGTAACCGTTTCACCAATTGTTGCTTCAAACTTAACCCAGCACTGGAATCAATAAACTGAAATGCACTGCGCACGCGGGAGCACAGTAAGCGGGTAAAGTGCGGGTAAAGTTGAGGGTGGCTTTCCAACATACGCTTAAACGCGGTTTTAGGAATAATGCCTACCCAAGTGTCTACATCACAATAACTGTCATGGGTGCGGGGTAAATCATCAAACAAAGATATTTCACCAAACCAGGTACCCGGGCCCAATAGGGCAAGAAGAAGGGCTTTACCGTCGTTGCCGGTATTCATTACCCGAATCCTTCCTTCACAAACGCCGTAAAACCCCACACCTTCATCGCCTTTTCCGTGCAATAAATGGCCAGCGTCAAAATGTCTGCAACGCATATTTTCAAACACCACAGTTTGCAATTCAACCGGGATGGACGCGAACCAGGTTGCCCGTGATAATCGACGTTTATATTCTTCTTTTAACATATTGCTTACAAGGCGATTTTTATGGCAGTGTAGCGACAAATATCTTATTGGGGTAGAGAAATATTTCCCGCTAAGAAATTGCTTTGCCAAGGTTACTATTCATTGCGTTTGCGTTAAACTTACGCCCATGAAAATACTTCTTGAAGACACGATCCCATTTGGATGTGAATACCTTGCCCCATTAGGAGAGGTAACAACTTACGCTTGGCAAACGCTCAGTAAAGACGCGATAAAGCAGGCCGACATTATGGCCATTCGTTCTACCACGCAAATTAACCAGCAATCTATTGCCCCTTGCCCTCAACTTAACTTTGTGACCACAGCCACGGCTGGCACCAATCATATGGATACTGATTGGTTAGACTCACAGGGGATAACGTGGGGCTCGGCTGGAGGCTGCAACGCCGTGGCTGTGGCTGAATATGTGGTGAGCACCGTGTTGCAAGCGCACAAAGCCAATATCATCAATATTGAACAGTGTACCGTAGGTATTGTAGGTGCAGGCCATGTGGGCACGGCGTTAAGCAAATTACTAGATGCACTTAACATACACTATAAATTGTGCGATCCGCCTCTGGAAGCTCAAGGTGATAGTCGCGAGTTTTATAAGCTTCAAGATATTCTAACCTGTGACGTGATTTCGCTACATGTGCCATTTGTGAAGTCAGGGCCTTTTGCAACGGGGCATCTCATTGACGCCGACGCGTTAGCTCAAATGTCGTCATCGCAATTGTTTATCAACGCATGTCGAGGGGAAGTGGTAGACGAAGCTGCCCTTATCGCTCGCTTAAGCCAAGAAAACCCACCTATCGTAGCGCTTGACGTATTTGCTAATGAGCCAAATATAAATAGGGGGCTATTAGCACTGTGCTGGCAGGTAACGCCGCACATTGCGGGGCACTCGGTTGAAGGGAAGGTGCGCGGTACCCAAATTATTTACGAACAAATTTGCGCTATAGCGGGCAAGCCCGTACAGAAAAAACTGAGCGATGTGTTGGAGGTTCTTGCGCCTACAAGGGTGGCATTGACAAACAAAGATGCAGATTCGCTTACCACGGAAGACTTGACGGCGTTATTTTTATCGGTATACGACGTGAAAATAGACGACGCCGCCATGCGTGACGCACTTAGCCCGCTTTCTACATTGTCAAATGACACTCGCGGAGCTACCGATGACCCAGCACCTGCACTAGCAAGCCAATTTTCAACACTGAGAAAGCAGTATCGCGTGCGCCGAGAATGCAGCGCTTATACCCTCATTTTGCCGGAAGGCACAAGCAATGGCATTAAGCAGCAGCTAATGGCATTGGGTTTCGCGATACATCAATAAATTAAAGACGTATACCAGTTAGGAGTTATACCACTATGTCACAAGCCTTTGATGTTGCCGTATTAGGAGCGACAGGTCTCGTTGGGCAGACCATGATAGAGCTTTTAGCCGAACGAGGCTTTCCAATAGGCCGCTTGTACCCATTGGCAAGTGAACGTTCTGCAGGCACCACAGTGACGTTTAAAGGCGAAGATATTGAAGTGTTAAACGCAGATACCTTCGATTGGAGCCTGGTACAATTTGGTTTCTTTTCAGCGGGTGGTGATATCTCTGCTAAGTTTGCCCCCTTAGCTGCCGAGTCGGGCTGTATTGTTATCGACAATACCTCTCACTACCGTTACGACTATGATATTCCGTTAGTTGTACCTGAAGTGAATGCACACGCATTGGCCGATTTTAGAAACCGCAATATTATTGCGAACCCAAATTGTTCAACCATTCAAATGATGGTGGCGTTAAAACCTATTCAAGATGCAGTGGGTATTGAACGTATCAACGTATGTACTTACCAGTCTGTTTCTGGTGCTGGAAAATCAGCGATGGAAGAACTTGCCAAGCAAACCGCCAGTTTGCTTAACGCCCGCGAAGTCAAAACTGAAGCCTTCAGCCGACAAATTGCGTTTAATGCTATTCCGCAAATTGATGCGTTTCAAGATAACGATTACACCAAAGAAGAAATGAAAATGGTGTGGGAAACGCAAAAAATCATGGGCGATGATAGTATTTTAGTAAACGCTACAGCGGTACGAGTGCCTGTTTTTTATGGTCATGCTGAAGCCATTCATTTAGAAACTCGTGCACCTATAGACGCCGAGCAAGTTAAGCAGTTGTTGGCCGATGCGCCTGGGGTTACGCTGTACGAAGGCGCTGAACAATTTCCCACCCAAGTGAGCAGCGCCAGCGGAAACGACAGCGTGCATGTTGGGCGAGTAAGAAACGATATTACTCACCCTTGCGGGCTAAACCTTTGGGTTGTGTCTGACAACATTAGAAAAGGGGCCGCGACCAATAGTATCCAAATTGCTGAAACACTCATTCAAGATTATCTGTAATATAAGGTGAGGTGCCCGAAGGTAGGTACAGACAGGGCACCTCAATTTTTAACCTCGGTGGGTAAACATTTTGCCGGCCTTGCCGATAACAAATATATCGATATTCAACAAATAGATAGCGAAAAGATGAGGGCTAACTAGATTGGTCTGGATAACTGGTTTATAGTTTTGTAAACACATAATACATTTATGTTGCTACTTCTAAGGGTTATCACCCCCATTTTGTGGAACGCAAAAACGGGTGAAGTAGGGGCGTAACAAGGTTGATAGCCTCAAATATTCATGCGCGAGTGCTATTAAACAATAAGAATAAAAGTCGTTAATTGTTAACTGCGCTGATAAACAACCCAGTAACAATGAAGACAAAAGCACGGCTTCGTATTCAGCACGTGTTGACGCTTGAGGGCATATAGGATTGCTATGAAACTGCATTTAACGGGCTTACTTTTATTTACACTGTTTTTCACAGCCCCACATATCAATGTTTATGCACAGGAACGCGCCACGCAATTAAAAGGGCCGAAAGATGCGACGGATCAATATTCAGGTTTAGAATATGGGCCCATAGACGCACAAGACACCTTGTGGAGAATTGCCGAACGTTATCGCCAAAATAATAACCTCACGGTTTATCAAGTGATGGCGGCGATTTACGAATTAAATCCCAACGCATTTGAACAGCAAAATCTGAATTTACTGGTAGAAGGCGCCACATTAAAACTGCCCTCTGAACGCTATATTGCCAGAATCAGCCCCCAGCAAGCACGCATTCGTGCTGAACGAGACGATAGAGAATTTGCCGAACTACTGAACCAGCCTGGTAGCAGCGTGCGAAATATTAAGCCGCCATCGCCGTTGGTGAATCAAAACGACTTAACCCAAACCCAGTCAGATATAGAACGTAAAATTACTCGCTTAGATGCAGAGCAAACTCGTCAGTTTGATGAGTTGCGTATGCAGTTCGCCGCCTCACTCGAAAATGTAGAGGCGCTGCTGAATGAAAATCGTAAGTTGTACGATAGGGTTGATCAGGTTAACGGTGAACTTGAGTCGTTACGCGGCCAGGTGGAAGGTGACGTCAAGCAGCAGCTTGACACACAAGTGGCATTGCAAGAAGAACTTCTGGCAATGATGCGAGCCGAACAGGCACAGCGAGAAGCAGAGAAGAATGCTTCGTTCCTTAACGCGTTAATGAGCCCCATCACGTTAATTATTGCCACAGGCTTAATTACCCTTTTATTAGTCGTGGGTCTCATTGTATGGCTACTTAAACGTAAACCTAGCGATGCTCAATCGGCTCCGGTAACAGACGCAAGTGTAAGTGACTCTGTACCAGTTCCTGATAACGAATTAGACGATCTTGCCACCGCAATTGCCCCTGATTTAGATGATAAAGCCGAACTTAGCGACGACGAGCTATTTAATGACGACGACCTTTTAGACGACGTTCTAACATCAGAGCTAGAAGATAGCTTAGACAGTGAATTAGAAACCTTTGCTGACTTAGAAGATGACATGTTAGTGCCTGACGATGATTCAGACGAGCTGTTTGAGGCAGGCGCTGACGAACTGGATCAAAATGAACTAGACAGTTTGTTTGACGACGATGATTTGTCTGACAAAGTGCTAAGTGAAGATGATGCAGGTAGTGATATTGATGGTTTCGATTTATCTGGCGACGATGATGACGTAGAAGGAATAGACCTTGACGCTGACCTTGACGACGACCTTAATGACGGCTTCACTGATGACTCAGATGCCGACATGGATGATGTTAGTGGCGACCTAGATGGGGATGGTAGTTCTGATGGCGATTTAGACGACTTTGATATTGACGATATTCTTAATGATGCCCAGAACCCGCCAGAAGAAACCCCAGCAAGCGATAATGACGTTGATAGTAATTTCGATATTGATGACATTGACGATATTCTTGCGGCAGAGTCTGCATTACCCGATGTAGATGATGAAGACGATAAGCCTGAAATCAGCATTGATGATCTTTTAGACGAGCATGCACCAGAGCCCAGCTTAACTGACGAATTAGACAGCAAAGACGACCTCATTAATGAGGAAATGATTGATAAGCTGGATGATGAAATTAACCAGCAGAATAATGAACTGGATAAAATCACTGACGATTTGCTTAATGAGATTGAGCAAATTGAGATGATGGGCGGCTTAGACGACGAAGATGAAGAAGCGTCTGAAGATGACGAAATTGAAATAGAGCAAACACCGCCTTCACCGCAATCTATTCAAAGCTTAGATGCGATTACTGATGACTTAGATGATGTTGATGTCGATGAAATCGATGTTGAGAACATGGAAAATGCAGATGAGTTTACCGACCCGCTTTCAGACGATCTCATTGCAGAGCTACAAGCGGAAAGTGACGATGCTGATTTCGATGAACCCAGTGATGACACGCCAGAAAATGACTCAGGCACGACGGCAGATGCTTCAGAGGGCGAGAGCGCCCAAGGTGAAAGCGAAGACCTAGATGATGCGTTAACCGATGAGTTGTTAGCCGAATTAGAGTCTGAAATTGAAGCAGAACCTGACATTTCACCCGAGCAAGAACAAGAGGCTGATGATAGCGACACACCGTTAGGGGAAGAAGAAGATTTAAGTGACCCCCTTACTGATGAATTACTCGCTGAATTAGAAGCCCAAGAAAACGACAGTGAAGCACAAATAGACGAATTGTCGGATGAACTGCTTAATGAACTAGAGACCGAAGAACAGGGTGATACTGAGCTGGAAGAGCTTGGGGATGCGCCGGAGACATTGGCGGAAGATGCTGATTTTAATGAAGAATTACTTGACAGCGACAGCCAGTTAGAAGAGCCTCCTGCAGAAGCAGAAGCAGAAGCAGAAGCAGAAGCAGAAGCAGAAGCAGAAGCAGAAGCAGAAG
>Ga0208203_1000726_pt1 | contig 14385 bp, 14 predicted proteins | sample DeeseametaMP2914_FD_184167 | JGI IMG/M metagenome (GOLD analysis project Ga0208203, IMG submission 184167) | Marine microbial communities from the Deep Atlantic Ocean - MP2914 (SPAdes) | ecosystem: Environmental > Aquatic > Marine > Oceanic | place: West of Santa Cruz de la Palma, Atlantic Ocean...
TTCTAGATCGCCATAATCGACATGAAAATTTGCCATATCTCGGTCAATTGATAGCTCAATCTTAAATAAAAAAATCTGCACAACATTTGGGGCGCTTACTCCGGGGGTGTTAGTTTTCTAACAGGGGCGTGTAAATGGCTCCATTGATGTGGAGAAGACTCGCAGGTTTTGAGAGAATATCCTTGTCTAAAACTAAAAGGATTAAGGATTAAATCAATGCTCAAACATCTCTTTATTGCCATTATCGCTCTATCTGCTACCACCTCAATCGCTAAGGCAAGTACTATTCATCTGGATCATGGACAAGTTAAAGGTCTTGTTAAAATGTCATTGTGGTATGAAGGGACTTCAAATTTTGAGACTTCAGCTTTTAGGCCTGGAGCTGCAATGGAGATGCTGGCCGAAGCAGATAGTGAGAGTTCAAAAGCTCCAGTTTTAAGCGAAGAGCTTACTATCGCTTTAGAAAATTTAAGTATTTAGCAAAAAAGTATGGAAATAATACTATTTTGTACTAAAATAGTATTATGCATAGGATTGCGAAGGTAGGAAGCCTACTAAAGAAAATTTATCGACACTATTCAAATGATCTTCTAGAAGCTCTTCAGCAAAAGGGCTTTATAGACCTAAGGCCTAGTTTTCTGGAAATTCTTACAAACATCTGTGAAATGGATACACCCTCGATAAAAGAGGTCGGCAATGCTTGCGGTCTCAAGAAGCAAACCATGACTAGCCACCTAAATGAGCTTGAAAAAAGAGGATACGTAGTTAGGAGAAAAGGCGAGCATGATAAGAGAGAACAGCGAGTCTTTCTAACTGAGTATGGTGAAAAGTTTAAAATAAGTATGTTGGAAGTGATCGAGGAGCTTGAAAACGAATATCTAAAGAAGATAGGAGAGGTTGAGCTTGATCGGATTGCCCTAACATTGGAAACTTTCCACAATAAGATCAAATCCAGGGATGTTCAGCAGAGTCTCTTCTAGCTTAAGCGATTCTAAGTTTTCTTTGATCGACTGACTGTTTAGGCCAGTACTTATAGCCACCTGAAATATTGTTAAGATTATAAAAGCCGTGCTTGTTCAGTAGTTCGCAGGCCAAAATTGATCTTGTCCCGTCCTCGGAAATAACCATGATCGTGGATGTTTTGTTTGGAAGTTCTTTGTGCCTGATTCCCAACTCTTCCAAAGGGATTTTAATTGCTTCAGAAAATCCATCCTGGTTTCCAAATGATTTTTCCGAAACGTCCAAAAGTATAAAGTCTCTGTCCTTTTCTAAAAATAACTTCCTGGCCTTCTCGGGTGAGAGGTCGTTATAGCCACGTCTATTTAAAAGGTAGTCGTCTGGAAGCTTTTCTCCGTTTTTCACTCTTACCATTTGTGCCTGAATCGTTTTGAAGGCCTTTTCGGTGTACTGGTCCATGCACTCAATTCTTCGCTCCATTTTATCCAGACGCTTCTCGATCTGATCTAATTTGGAGAAAATATTGTTTTCCAGTTTGTCTTTCATGGTATCCCTTGTGTCGAATTAGACTCTCAATACCATTGTAAACAAATTGCCCAAGGCCTAGAAGAACGGGTAAATAGTTCCAAAGTGAATCTGTCCAATAATGATTGATGTTAGAAGACCTACCATCAAAAACACTGAACCTTCGTAAATTCCATAACCTAGGTGTGGAGTGTCGGTGCTTTTACCCTCTGTTGGGCCTTCCTGAATTTGAAAAACTTGAATCACACCGGCCCTAAAAACTGGAAATATTAAGGCCCCCAGAAGAGTTTTTAAAACCACTTGGATACAGTAAGAGACAATATCGTGATGTTCATGGTGGAAAGCTGCCATAATGATCAAAGCGTTTCCAAAAAGGAAGCCTGAATAAGAGAAAGCAAGCCCTATGTTTTTTTGAATCATCAAACTGTTAAATGATAGCTTTGAAACATATGCAAATAACTTTGTGGAAAAACCAAACAATACAAGCGCAAAAAGCCACAAAATAAAAAGGATAATAAGGGAGTGTTCAGACTCTTGAAAAATATTTCTTACAAGAAAGGCCATGCATATTGATTGGGAGAATGAAACGATCCCATAGGATGCGTTCTTCTTTTTTAAAACCTCATCTTTGTATTCGAAATTGTAAAAAACAATATTATCCATAATGTATAGGGAAACTAGATAGAGAACTATGCCGCTGGTTCCCAGTATAAAGAAATCAAGAACACTTCTAACAAAGCCTATATACTCGTTGAACTCCAAAGTGGAAAAAATTAAAGCAATCCCAATTAGTCTTGAAAATACGTGAAGAGTGTCCACGTAATTTTCAGATGGATATATCTTTTTTAAAATTTGCTTTTTCTGGGAAGGGTAAAAAAGAACGTGGGCATATTTGTAGAAGAGCAGTCCTAAACAAATAAATACTGTGAATAAAAAACGAATTAACAACTTGTCAAAAATCTCGTTCATTGTGCCCCTCTGCTGGCCCTAAAATTTCTTTTTACTATATCTGAAAAATAATCTTTTAAATCAAATTGATCATTTCTGTCTTTCTTAAAATAAGCGGGAAACTCTCTTCTTGTGATGCTTCCTTTGGTGCCAAACTCATCATTGAATCCAAAGAAAGGTTTGTCGTCTCTTATGCTCTTTTGAATCTGTTGGTAGACATTGTAAGTGGCATTGTAACCTTTAAGGCCTGTGTATTGTGGAATGTATCGGTAGGCACGGTAAAAGGTCCACACTTTCCCCTTATTGGTGTTTCTCCAGCGGCCGAAGTCGCGATTGCCTATAAACACGCTGCCGGGAGGCAGGGGAGTGAAGGACTCATTAAGATCTTCGGACCTTCTAAATATGGACATTCCAATAAAATCTTTATTCTTTTGAGTGAAGGCCCTAGAAGTTCGAACAATTATCTCTTCATAGGTTTGGAAGCCGTAAACTACTTTATATTTTTGATAGTATGTTTTGATGATAAAGCCTGTTGAGTGGGTATCCACCAAAATTACAGAAACGGGAGCACCCTTGATCATTGAAGATAAGCTTTCTTCATTGAAAACATAGCTTATCCCAAATTCAGAAGGGGAGAGACTTTTAGAAAGTCCCAAATACGTAAGTAAAAGGAGGCTATAGATAATGATCTTATTTAAATTCATAGAGAGTCGGCCAAATCCCTGAGTTTTTTCTTATGCTCTTCGCTCAGTTCCTCAAAGTCACAGTGAAGCCTGTTTACTCTATGGGATTTGCTAAACTTTCCAAAAAGGTCCGTTGCTTCATTAATATTCTGAATGAAGTTTCGGCCCTTTAAAATCGGCTGCTCTCTCACTACTTTGATGGGGTATTTGTTAGAGCTATTATCCCCGTCCATGTAGTACTTTGAAAGTCGACCAGAAGAGGAGCATTTTATAAAATCAATGCCGCTCTCATTTAAAAAATTCTCAATAGCCCCAAGGGTTTCGAGTTGGTCTGTGCCAAATGTTTCAAAGATCTTTGGAGGGATGTTGTTTAAAATTATTTTGGATGCCCACTCATTCTTAGATCCTCTAAGCACTTTCATTAAGAAGTGGTCATCATGGTGAAGGTATTCTTCAATGTCAGCAGGGATTGAGTATTCATTATTGGATGTAGCGAAATACCTCTCAAGCATTTTCTCCAAACACACGGCCTTATAATGAAAATACACCATTAAAAACATATGAAAGCGGCACAGAAGAAAATCATCAAATGTGGAGACTGCTCTCTCTGAAATACCAAGGTAGCATTTATTATCAACCTCAGCTTTTCTAAGGTTGTCAATTATCCAGTCTAGGTCAAACTTTCCATAACTTACTCCGCAGAAGTAGGAGTCGCGAAGTAGGTAGTCCATTCGGTCACAGTCCATCTCACTGGACACAAGTTGGTGAAGAATTGGGAAGTAGTTTGTGCCATCAATTGTAAAATAGCTCTCATCTAGGCACTCGCCAATGATTAGCCCAGCAATCATTGTTGGCTCAACACCATACTTTTCTTTTACACCCTTAAAAGATTCGGTGAAGGAAGAGTCTACGATAGATTTAATTGTGTAGTCTTCATGGCTTGCTTGCCTATCTTTTTTCGGAGCGAAGGCCTCTGGAAGCTTAAGTTCGCTAACTTGAGGCATAACAAATTCTGTGGTGTGACTAAGTGGAGCGTGTCCTATGTCGTGCAACAAACAAGCAAGTCTCACTGTCTCTCTAAGTCTAAGCCAATCCTTATTGTAAGTTACTTCTTTAAAGACTGTATCGAATACTTTGGAGACCACATACATTACGCCTATTGAGTGTAAATATCTGGTGTGGGTCGCGCCCGGAAAGACGTATTCAGAAAAACCAAGTTGTTTGATATTTCTCAGTCTTTGAAAAAAAGGGTGTTCAAGGATTTGAACTTCTTCCTTTTGTATTTTTATTGATCCGTGGACCGGGTCGCGAATTTCCATTCTAATTCCTTAAATAGCGTTTTGATTTTCTTCGAGCCAGCTCGCAATGTCGCTTGATTCAAACATTGGCTCTCCGTCGATATATAGACAGGGAACAGTCGTTCTACCTGTTGTTTTAAGATGATCATTTCTATATTGCGGACTTTCCATTGTATTTTTAAATTCTATCGAATCTTCCAGCCCAAGCTTTTTAATCTTTTCAAGAACAATCCTGCAAAATGGACATTGCTCGTAATAGTATAACTCTAACTTCATGTGGACTCCTTTTTTAAAGTAGTAAAAACTAAAAGTGGCCTTTCGGCCACTCTAGAAGTTAGAAATCTTAGTCGTTTCCACTATCGTCTAAGTCGTATCCCACCGGTTTGCCCTGGGCATACTCGGCATCTTCGTCGTAAAGTTCGTCTTCTTTCTCTACTTCTTCTGGAGAGTCGAGTTTTGCGTCAAGGTTTTCATCGTAACTCCAACCGTAACCAAATGAACTTTCATCAATCTCGTCGTCCGGATTATACTCATCAGATAGCTTTCCGTTTGTTTCTACTGAGTCAAAGTCTTTATCTTCAGACTCTTCCTCTGGTAAAACTGGTTTCTCAACTGTTTTAGGCGTTGTTGCTGCAGTTGTTGTTTCGATTTTTTCCTCTTCAACAACCTTCTCTTCTTTCTTTGGCTTAGCCGCAGTTGTTTTCTTTTTAGTTGCCTTTTTCTTGGCTGCCTTCTTAGGAGCTGCTTTCTTTGTTGCAGTCTTTTTAGCAACTTTCTTCTTAGTAGCTTTTTTAGCAACTTTCTTTTTCGCTGCTTTTTTAGCTACCTTCTTCTTAGCCGCTTTTTTCTTTGTAGCCTTTTTAGCAACTTTCTTTTTTGTTGCTTTCTTTTTTGTTGCTTTCTTAGCAACCTTCTTCTTGGCCGCTTTCTTCTTTGTGGCTTTTTTAGCTACTTTCTTCTTCGCCGCTTTTTTCTTCGTGGCCTTCTTCGCTACTTTTTTCTTAGTTGCCTTCTTTGCAACTTTCTTTTTAGCAGCTTTTTTCTTTGTAGCTTTTTTAGCTACCTTCTTCTTAGCAGCTTTTTTCTTCGTGGCCTTCTTCGCTACTTTTTTCTTAGTTGCCTTCTTTGCAACCTTCTTCTTAGCCACTTTTTTCTTTGTAGCTTTTTTAGCTACTTTCTTCTTAGCAGCTTTTTTCTTTGTAGCCTTCTTCGCTACTTTTTTAGTAGCTTTTTTGGCCACTTTTTTCTTGGCGGTTTTCTTCGCTACTTTCTTAGTAGCTTTCTTTTTTGTTGCTTTTTTCTTTGCCACTTTTCGGTCCTTGTTATTGGTTTAAATAATATTTATGTAAATAGTATATATTGGAGCTTTTTAATTACAAGAGCTATTCAAATTTTAATGCTGTATTTGGGAGAGATCAATATTTAATTCTTGTGGAATTAAGGTATTTTTGAATGTGCCTTCAGTGTTACCTGAGCCTTGGTTGAATGGAACTCCCTCTGAGAATAGGGCGAAGTTTCCATTGAAGGTGTCTGCTGAACTACCAGCACTAACTGACTTAAGTGTGACAAATTTTGAAGAGTAGAAGTTTCTGCTCATATTAGTTCTTAGGCCTGAGAAAAAGTTTGTGTGCTCTCCTGCAGGATTGCCATCACTCATTTCTCCTGGACGATACGCACTAAATAGCCTGTTTCTAACATCACTGTCTGGAAGACTGAATCTGCCAGTGTAATATGCCCTTTGAACAGAGTTAAGTTCATTCCAATGTGCCTGCATTAGATTTGTTAGGGTATTTTTGGCCAAACAGTCTCCAGCACTATTGTTTACTAGACTTGAGTTGCCGGTAAAGAACCAAACAAATTTTCCATTGATGCTTCTACAGCCCGGTAGGGAGTTGTAAATAGTGTTTATATCTGTGGAATCATAAACCGTAGAGTCTCCAATATTGGATATTGTTTGAGCTGCGGCAAGTCCGTAATTGGCCCTTGTTCTAGATGAGAAATTCTTTTGATACACAAGTTGACTCGCCACATTCATTGAACCCCTGTACTTAAGAATAGCTGGCTCCTGCCTGGCCAAATAATCCTGAAGGATGTTCACTAGGTCACTTGTTCCTTTATAAAGAGCATTTGGATCCTGAGAGTCAATCAGAGGAGCGTACAATGACATGTCATAAACTGTATTTGTACCTACCTTCTCAGATGTCTCATTAAGGATGATCCCGTAAGAGTCTACGCCAACTTCTTGATTTAGAGTCTCTGGAGTGGGGACTAGGTAGTTTACAGCATCATATAAAGTGGGTGCTCGTGAGGATAGGATTGCATCATTAATAGCTTCCATCGATATCGTGGCACCAGTGGAAAGACCTGCGAGATTGCTTTTCAATTTTGTGAAAACATTGCCGTTGTAAAGTCCAGCGCTCGTTCCAATTGAGCCACCAAGAGGAATTGGTTTAACAATCTCAACTGAAGATCCAGCAAAGTGGGAGGTGTCCGTTGGGGAGCCGCTTGGATAATCATAAGGAATATTTGGTACCGCAAAAAAGATGGATGCAGAATCAATCCAACCACCAATGGGGGTGGTTTCATCTTTTAGCCAGAAACCTCCACCAACTCCGCCATAGTTTCCTGGAATTGGCATTCCTTCCTGGTAATCAGTCCCTGTGGTTATGGTGCCACCTCTATCCACTGGATTTGTATTGTCCAATGCACTGACATAAGGGCTTGTTTTAAAGTGAGGGGCCCTTGGAAGCAGGTAAGATGGATTGCCTCCACTGTGAGATACATCAAAGATCATCGGGCCAACTCGACCGCCAAAAGGCTTAGCCGCCGCATAAGCAGTCAGCTTTATAGAAGCGCTATTGAAGGGATTAAATAAACCTACAAATTCACTCTCACCCTTAACCGCGTAGTAGGTGAGTACGTCTGGATTCTTAACAAACCCTAAAGGATAGCCTGGAATGGGCATTCCAACTTTTGTGGCCACGCATTCAGCTGTGGACTCTGCTGAAATTGGACTTCCACCTCCTCCAGTAGGTGTGACTTGAATACCACTGTCTGTTGTTGTTGAAGCTAGCAAAGTAAAAAAAGTTGCATAGTTTACCGGCATGAGTTTTAAATCAAGAAAGTACTTTCTTCTGGCCTGTGTGTTGTCTGGTATCAAGAGGTTTGAAAGGGTAAATGGACCACCAAGGTTTGGGAGTCGGGGAGCAAGTTCGCTTAATTTAAAAGTACATTTAAGTTCATCGGTGTTTCCCGGGCCGCAATCCTGGCCACCTAAGTTTCTAAAAGCTGAATAGAATGCCTTGTACACCCTTTCATTGGCCGGGGACTGCTCGCTTGAGACAATGTTATTGATGTCTCTTTGGCAACCTGGGCCATTACCAGCACACACACCTTCATAAGGTGCTTTATTTACCTGTGCTTCAAGGTTTCTAATCCTTAAGGCAAGGTTGAACGCATCTGGAAAGGCTCCCATTCTATCTGCCGCAACTTCTGGTGCATCAATTGTTGAGTCCATAAGCTCTGGAACGCCGACGACGTTATAGGCCCATATAAAGTTTGTTAAAAAGTTGATGTTTGATCTTCTTGAGCAATCACTGGCCTTTTGATCGGCCAAAGCATCTATAAAAGAATCCATTGTCTCTTCCATTCCAAGAACATCTGTTCTAGCAAACCTTGGAAGTCCCGGAATTAATGCTTTTTTACAGACAGAGACGCTTCCAGAAGATTTGAAATCAAGACAAACTGAAGGAACGTTATAGCCATCATAAACTGTACCTCCTCCTGTGCCGAACGGCTCCATCCTATAATTTACTGGATTTCCCGAAGGTCCGGATATTTCGTCAAGACTTAGGTTTCCAAGAACATAGTTTTTAAACATCCACTCTTTATAAACGTTTCTCATTTCCCAATTAAGGTAAGAGATGTTGCTTAGTTGTCTTGCTTGAACACTCGCCCCCGCAAACGCTGCGGCATCGACTGCATTTTGAAGATTGATTTTAGCTTTAACAAAAATACCAATATTGATTATGAAGGCGATGAAGGTAATCAACGCTAAGATGGTTGTCGCAAAAAATATTGTCATCTGCCCGCGGGCGTTGAGAAGTATCGTTTTGATCTTAAAATCCTCGTCCATAAGAACTTTGGGAGCGCTTTGTCACCTAGTGGGGTCATTTTAGCAAAGATTTACAGGAAAGCCCATTCATAAGTACTTGATAGTAGGCATCTATTTTAGTCGGATACTTGGTATAGCTTTTGAATATAGTATAGGCATCCACAGGGTGCCGATCTGTGGAAGCAGGACGTTCGCTAAATTCGGCAGACCCTTCTCTATCCTATCAAATGCACACCTATTGTTCATTTCACCCCTGGGACATGAAGATGTCCCGGAGGCCTATTTTACCGTCTATCGATCAACATGGCCGTTATGGTTAAATAAAAGAAGAGGAGGAGAGTATTAAAATGAGCATCAAAAAGGACATCCCACTGAAGTCGGCAAGGTTTTACAAAGTTAAAAATCCAAGAAAGCACTTCCTTTGTGCCCTGTGCAGAGCTCCAAGACAGATGAAATACTCCAAAAACCTCAACTGGAAAAACTATCTACAATTAACAATTCTGACGGCCTTTATAAGCACTCTTTTGTATCCATTTATGGGCATAAAGGGAGTATTTGTATGTCTATTCATGTGGCCAATAGTGGAGATGACCAACAAGCTCCTCTATAGAAAAGAGATTCCCTGTCCGTACTGTGGCTTTGATGCAACTTGGTACAGAAGAGATGTTAAGGTGGCAAAAAGAAAGGTAGAGAGTTTTTGGCAAACCAACTACCCTGAGCTTACTCAAAAAAAGGAAGAGTTGGTTCAAAACCTTGAAGCACCAGTTAGTGAAAAAATTGTCGAAAATCACGAAATCCAATAATGGGGTGGCGCCCCGAAATCCTTTATTAGCACTATTCTAGAAACATTTGGTCTAAGTGCCTATTTGTATGTGTAATAAGTATGAAAACTGAGAAATCAGCTTTTATTTTGGTTTTATTTATCATAGAAAGAGCTTATTCAAACACATAAGGAGAGACAATGAGCGTTAATAAAGTAATCTTATTGGGCCGTTTGGGACAAGATCCTGAGCTAAAATACACACCATCTGGAGCTGCAGTTTGCAACTTCTCACTTGCGACTTCTGAGTCTTGGGCAGACAAAGCCACTGGCCAAAAACAGGAAAGAACTGAGTGGCACAGAGTTGTGGTTTGGGGAAAACTTGCTGAACTTTGCAACCAATACCTTTCTAAAGGCCGTCAGGCATTCGTTGAAGGAAGACTTCAAACTCGTTCTTGGGAAGACAATAACGGTCAAAAAAGATACACAACTGAGATCAACGCAAGCACTGTTCAGTTCATTGGTGGTGCTCAAGCAAATAGCGGATCTTCTTATGATTCTAGCTACAATCAATCAGCTCCTCAGAACAACAACGATCAGTCTCAAAAAGACTACAATGTTTCAACTGACGCAAACTTTGCTTCAGACGACATACCATTCTAGAGATCAGCTTTAAATTTCTTAATATGGAAGCCCCGCTTAGACGGGGCTTCTTTCGTTTGAGAGCTTTATAGCTTAGCGTGTAATATTTTCTAGCCAGACCTTGGTTTATTGAATGCATCACTGTCTCATGCTCTAATCACAGCTATTCCGACTTATAACTATTGGAGCTGCTCGTGAAATACAGACTTATTGCCCTCATTGCTTTTGCTTTTATTAGTTCAGCAATTTCAGCTCCTGTCTATCCATCCAAAAAGCTTGATTCTAGGAATAGGGTTAAAGTGCTAAAAAAATATTGGAGCCCAGAAAGGATGACCCATCCATCTCAGCATCAGGATTACAGCTTTCGATATATAATCAATGTTATAGATGGTGATCTTGGCTCTTTTGGCAGAGGAAAGGTTCATTATTACGCAAATCTCCTGTCTTTAGACCCCCAAAGTATAAAAAATAATCCAAGAATCTGTAGCAGCTATATAACTGCCAACCATAGGAAAATGTTCCCTGGACAAATTTCATTGATTCTAAGGGTACCAGTGGTTAATTTTGGACCAATGTCACCGAGAGACATTGGAAGTCATGCCGCCTCTTCATATAGTAGGGCGGTTAGATACTTTAATGAGCTCTATGCTAGCCAGAAGCAATTAATTTTTACTCCCAGACAAATGCTTGGAAGCTCATGGAGTGAGATACTTCTAACTGGTGAAAACGAGTCTCAGTATGATGAAAATGGCGAGTTTGAAAGAGTGAAATCCACCGGAGCTATTTTAAGATGTTTGGATTGGGAGAGTATAAAACCTGGATTAAAAAGTTTAAATCCAAATATTAAAAGCAAAAAAATAGACTTAAAGCAGGACGAAGAACTCGCCATACAGTGCTTATTGGGAAAAGAAAAGATGGCAGAGTATGAAGGAAAAAGTTTGGAACAAATTCATTCAGAGTTGTCTCTAAAAAATAAGAAGGGACAGGGAATGAGTGTTAGTGAAATGAGACTTCTATATCTTTCAAACTTTTATCAATATATCCTTGAAGAAAATTCTGATTTTACAATCATACTGTTTGATAATGAGAACTAAAAAAGGCCTCGGGTTAACGAGGCCTTGTGTTTTCAAATTTATCGCTCACCATCCTAGTGGGCAAATTTGAAACTATTTCCTAAATTTTAATCACACACATTATAAGCTGGCGCTCTGGATGATGAGGTATTCATGTCTACTTCTGGGAAGTATCTTTCAATGTAATCCACAATTTTGTACATTTGGATTCCATAGTTCGTACCACCATTATTTGGTCCATGGTTTAGACCTGCATTGTGAATCGCCACAACCTTGTGAGAGTCTTTGTCAAAGATTGGGCTGCCGCTAGAGCCACCAAGAGTGTCAGCATTATGCTTTACCTGAGTTGAGTTATACCCAATCAGGCTTCCTGTTGAGATTTTCTGAGTTGGTGTACAAGTCGAGTATCTAGTCCAATCACAGTTTTGGTGAATTACATAGATTGAATCGTTAGTCTTTCCCTGAAAATCACCCAGAACAACTTGAGGATAGTCTTTGCCAGGTTTTCCATCACACTTTACAAGAGTAAAGTCCAGTGCTGAGTTTGTTCCAATGAAATCTTCGCACTTGTATTGTTTGCTAGTTTTTCCCGCAACGTAGTCAAATTTTACAGTTACACCACGTGCCTGACTTGCATTTCCAATACAGTGATTATTGGTCATGATTGTGTCTTCATTGATTAGAAAACCAGTACATCTACTGCTGGACATTCTCACATAGACCGTTGCTTGTGCGTTAGCCTTCATCATTGTGTTGGAAATTGTATTTGAGGAAACCCAAGTATTTGTTCCAATGATAACTTCATTATCTGGAGCAACTTTATCAAGACCTAACTTCTCAACACAATTTGGATCAGCATCTGACAAGTCTGGTGAGTTTCCATCTGTGGAGTTTGTAGTTTTTGGATCTGTTCCATCCAATGGATCAGAAGACGATCCGCCGTCGCCTTTTTTACAACCAACGGTTAGCAAAAATGCGGACAATATTAAATACATCGAAATTTTCATATTCTTTCTCCTTCCTTGAGAATTAAGATAACTTCATTGAGGCGATCGTAGAAATTGGTTAAAAACATGTAAATAAATTTTTACGGCCAAGTGGAGAATAAATCTCGAAGTTCTATAATGTCGAAAGCTTGGAAAGCTGTTGCAACAAGGTTTGTCGGGTTAAAATATACTCTCTCTTCCGATCAAATAAGTTGGTTTATAAAGGGTTAAACTTTCATAAAAATAGCCGAAAAGAGAAGAATAGAATCCGTTTGAAGAGAGACGAATGTCTCCAGGAGATGGGCCTTGAGTTCTAGAAGCTTCTTTTCAGTCCGTTACGATCTTATCTTGAAGGATACACCTTTAAGTTATGATCTATATGTCAACTCATCATCTCTAAAGGACAAGCAAAAGTTCATTAAGCTTTTTAAAACTGGAGAAACTCTTGAAGCACAAGATTTGGGCGAACTTAAAAAGAAGTATCACCAATTGTATGTAGAAGAAAGTCAGAGAAAGTTCTATATGCAAAGTCTGGTCGGAAACGAAGATGTGGCAGATGAAAAAGCGGCAGACTTTATAAAAGAAACTGCTATCGAGTATCTTCATCGAGTATTTGACGAGGACAAAGAATTTAGCACTGAAGTTTTGGTGGAAACAGTCCATGGCTGCAGAGATGCTGTTGAATCTATGATTGATGTCTTAGATGATTACAATATTGACTCGTTAAGAGGTCTCATTGGTGAAATGAGTGGGCATGATTTTTATACGTATGACCATTCAATTAACGTGGCAATGTACTGCATAACCATTGTAAGAGCTCTAAAAAAGAATGCTTCAAGGGCTGAACTTATGCATGCAGGCCTTGGAGGACTTCTTCACGATTTAGGTAAAATAAAAATATCCACCAATATTCTTAATAACCCAAGTGGACTCTCAGACTCTGAATATCTTGAAATTAAAAAACATCCAGACTTCGGCATCGACCTTCTTTTGAATGGTGCTGGCCAAATTGAAGAGGGGATTGACGTCAAGACCATAGGTAGAGTAATTCATGAGCATCATGAAAACTGGGATGGAACTGGATATCCAAGCAAACTTAAAGAACAAGAGATACACCTTCTGGCCAGAGTTTGTGCCATTGCGGACTTTTTTGACGCTGTGACCACTAAACGTAGCTATAGCAACGTTTTAACTGTGTCTGAGGCGATAGATATTATGAGTAAAACCGTAGGCAAAAAACTTGACCCCAAGATCTTTAAAGTTTTCTCCGCTCATGTTAAACACTCAAAAGTAAGTACTGCAAAAGAATTAAAGATGTCCGACGCGTTTGACCCTTCCATACCCTACGAGGTTCTTCCCATCGAGGAAATCGAGGAGATGTTTACAAACGAAGACTTTGGCAAAATCAGAGTCATCATGGAAGAGGAAGACAAAAAGGCATCTAAAAAGGTAAAGCAAAAAAAATGAAAATTGATTCCAAAGAATTTGAAAAAGCATATCAGCTTATCTCTTCGCTTCTTCCAGCAACACCTCTTGTAAAAAACGATTGGCTCTCAAGAAAGTATGAAGCAAACGTTTTTTTAAAGCTGGAAAGCCTCCAACCTGTTGGATCGTTTAAGCTAAGGGGAGCTGCCAATAAGATCTTTAATCTTTCAGATGAAGAAAAAAAGAAGGGTGTTGTGGCAGTCAGTGCCGGCAACCACGCTCAGGGCGTTGCCTGGGCGGCCCAAAAATTGGGTGTTGAGGCAACAATCATAATGCCTAAGCCCTCTCCTGTTATAAAGATTCTCAACACAGAGTCTCTTGGAGCAAAGGTTATTCTAGAGGGGGATAACGTAGATGAAAGCTTTCAATTTTTAAAAGAGTATTTAAAAGAGAATGATAAAGTTTTGGTTCACCCATTCCATGACCCTTTGGTAATTGCAGGGCAGGGGACTATAGGCCATGAATTAAGAAATCAAATAGACGACATTCACTATCTATTTGGAGCTATTGGTGGTGGTGGCCTTATGGCCGGTGTGGGACAGGCCGTGCGGGAGTTGTTTCCGAGCGCAAAAATTATAGGCACTCAAGCAAGCGGGGCCAGCTCGATGGCCAAGTCCTTACAGCAGGGAAAACTTGTTCCTGGTGAAAGTGTCGCCACCTTCGCTGACGGAATTAAGGTTAAGCAGCCTAATGAAGAGCTTTATCAATTGCTGGATCAGGTTATTGATGAGGCGGTGCATATTCCAGATGATCAAACGGCACTGGCCTTACTAGAATTGATGGAACAGGCCAGAATTATAACTGAAGGAGCAGGTGCCATAGCGCTTGCTGCCTTTAACGAATTGTATAATCGAAACCCTAGACAATATAAAAACAAAAACATTGTCCTAATTATATGTGGTGGAAATATAGAT
>Ga0208203_1000727_pt1 | contig 14372 bp, 14 predicted proteins | sample DeeseametaMP2914_FD_184167 | JGI IMG/M metagenome (GOLD analysis project Ga0208203, IMG submission 184167) | Marine microbial communities from the Deep Atlantic Ocean - MP2914 (SPAdes) | ecosystem: Environmental > Aquatic > Marine > Oceanic | place: West of Santa Cruz de la Palma, Atlantic Ocean...
TGTTCATATTTAGAACTTTAATGATTGTAATGGAGGAGTGCTTTGTGCACTCCTTCCAAATTTATTTACCTGAACATTCATTGGTCTAAAAACTATTCATTTTATCAATCGCTTCCTTCTAGCTAGCCTAGTGAATAAATTATTTAACCTAAGGAAGCTTTATGAAGTCACTCTTACTGTTTGCAATTTTACTATTTTCAATCAACACATTTGCTAGTTCTGGTTACTCATGTGAGCGCTTGGATGGAACTGCCACGCTTGACGTAGAGTTTATTAATGAAAGTCAGGCAGGTGTTTCGGAGGTTAGTGACGATGTAGGTTGGGCAGTCACTGCTAGTTATGAAAAGATGGTTATACCGACTAAGCCTTATGCTGTCATAACCAGATTTGAATTGGACAACGGGGCGATACTTAAGGTTTTTGATATTGATACAAGTAGTTTAGGGATTCTCGTCTATCCAAACGGTCCAACATACTTTTACAGTTGTGAGTCCTAAACCTCACCTATAGTCTGGATTTTCAAAATCAAATCTACATCCGGCCTCCCACTGTGATCTTTGATTACCATGGGCCGGAATTCCTTCTGAGTCCTTAAGCATTCTGGCGAGGTGAATTAGATTCCAACTCATAAAGGTTGTATTTCGATTAGTGAAGTCGTTCTCCGGTCCGCCAGAATTTTTGTCTAGATATGAAGGCCCTGGTCCCACTTCACCTAACCAAGCTGCGTCAGATTGTGGTGGGATTGTATAGCCAAGATGTTGCAAAGAGTACAATATGTTCATAGCACAGTGTTTGGCACCATCTTCATTTCCAGTCACGATGCATCCGCCTACTTTACCGTAATAAGCGTATTGACCCTTCTCATTAAGATTTCCCGAGTTTGCATAAAGTCTCTCTATTAATTGAGTGCATATCGATGACTTATCTCCAAGCCATATTGGAGTTCCGATAATTAAAATATCGGCCCATTGTACTCGCTCGTATATTTTTGGGAACTCATCTTTCTCCCATCCATGCTGTCTCATATCTTCATAAACCCCAAATGCTATGTCGTGGTCCACAAATCTCAACTCATCAACATTGACATTGTTTTTTTGAAAAATCGTTTTTGAAACCTTCCATAGACCTTCAGTGTTGGAAATGGCCGGAGACTTTTTTAAAGTGCAGTTTATAAATAAGGCATTTAGCTCTGTTTGACTCATGATTAATCCCTTTTAAAACCAATAATGTTGCTTCTGTTGTTGGTAATTCGCAATGTGCACGACTTGATTTTCCTGTACTTCGGGTGCCTCTAGGCATTTTGTCTAATATTTTTCAACCAGCCTCTTTCTTAGTTTTTAATTTCAGGATGTAAGCTTAACTAAACAAAAAAGGGAGTTCTATGGACTGGAGTAGATTAGATATTACGAACGCTTCTAAAATTTTGATAAATAAGATTGAAGGTTGGATAGAGGGTTTTATTGCTGGTCTACCAAACTTTATAGTTGCGATCGTTGTAATTTTGCTCTCATTTCTCATTGCAAAAGGAGTTCGTAAACTTTCATCTAAGTTGGTTGATAAAGTTACACATAATAAGGCAGTAGGGCGTCTTCTTCAGACTTTAATATACTTGACCGTTGTTTTTTCAGGTATCTTCGTCGCCTTGGGGATTCTTAATCTGGATAAAACTGTCACCTCACTTCTTGCAGGAGCTGGTGTAATTGGTTTAGCATTAGGATTTGCATTTCAAGAAATTGCTGCAAACTTCATTGCAGGCATTTTAATCGCTTTTAGAAAACCATTCTCTATAGGTGATCTTGTGGAGATGGGCCAATATTATGGAAAGGTCACCAATATGAACATGAGGACAACGACCATAACAACTCTTCAAGGGCTTGATGCGATCATTCCAAATAAGAAAATGTTTACCGAAGCTTTTATGAATTACACCTCAAATAATGAAAGAAGAATGGATTTAGGTGTTGGTGTTAGTTATGGCGATGATCTTGAGAAAGTGGAAGAGGTTACAATTAGTTGTTTGGAAAAAATAGAAGATAGAGATACATCTAAGGATATTGAGTTTTTCTATACCGACTTTGGGGCAAGCTCTATAAACTTTGATGTAAGAGTTTGGTTAAAATTTAGGGAAGAAAAAGATTTCCTGCGAATAAGACACAAAGCCGTCAAGGAAATCAAAAAAGCTTTTGATGATAATGACATTGATATTCCATTTCCAATTCGTACCTTAAACTTTGATATACGTGGTGGTAAGGACTTGGCACATTCATTAGATGAGGCAAAAAAACTTAATGATGTTGCTCACTAAAAGGGCGATTGCCGGGCCTTATTAAAAAGCTTTTAGTGTTGTTTGGTGCTGGTGGGGTGGGAGTAAAAACTTGTCTTTGAATCCAAAATTTATCAACCGTGGTCATCAAAGCGACAAGAACTGGAGTTGCAAGAAAAAGTCCAGGGAAGCCATATAGAATTGCCATAATAAATTGAAATGAAATTAAGGCTGCAGGCAATACTCTAACTTTTCTTTTTTGAATCATTGGAGTTAATAGAAAACCTTCTAATGCTTGAACGAACATATAGAGTAGTGCTACATACAGCATCATTTTCCAACCTTGAGCAAAAGCAATAAATAATGCAGGAACTACTGATAAAATTGGACCTACATTAGGTATAAAACTTAAAAATCCCGCTATAAAGGCAAGTGGTAAGGCGGCCTTTATACCTAGGATGAGCAAACCTATATAGGTCATCACGAAGACACCTATCATACTGAAAAGCTTTCCCAATAACCAATTTTGAAGATTGTCTACAAGAGCTTGAAAGAAGGTGGCGTAATGGGCCCGTTGTTTGTTTGGAACAATCTTTAGTAATATCTTTGCATAGCGTTTTGAGTCTACCGCGATGTATATACCTAAAAACAGAGCAATCCCAAATGCCGTGAATCCATTTAGAATTACTGTCGCCATTCTTGCTGTCTGAGGAAGCACTTTTGGAGCGATGAAGTTTTCCATCCAGTTTCCTTGGCTTGCCTCAAGTTTCAGTTTTCCAAACCACTTAAATTCCTGCAAGTAATCTCTAAACTCATTCACTGCCTTGGGCAGTTGTTCAGAAAAGGCACTTAACTCGAGAGCAACTCTAGTTGACACCAACCAAGTTGCTCCTATAAAAGCTGTTATGAATAAGGCAACAGTACCAACAAGCAGCATGTTTTTTTTTGCTGGAATTTTTGTCTTTATATATCTAACAATTCCAAGCAGAATTAGGGCGATAAGGATCCCTGCAAATATAATAAACATAGCTTCGGGAACTACAACAAAAAAGAATGTTAGAACTGCCAATATGGCCAAACCAAACATAGGGGTAAGTTTATAGGAGAGTTGGAGAATTTGAAGTACAAGTTCAGCTGTACGGCCTTCGCCTAACCTAGAGTTAAGAAATGATTCAATTTAAGATAGTTTAAGCCGATAAGTGGCTCATGAAAATTTTTATATTAGCTATGTCATTAATTATGCTTTCTTGCAAAGAAGAAGCAAAGATAACAATTATTAAGCAATGGCACCTGGCACCAGGCAAAGACGCCTCTGATGTAGAAGCCTCAAAAAAACTTCCACAGTATTTGAATCAAGTAGAGATCTATAAACTTCTTGAAAGTAAAATTCATGAAAAACCAGTCATTGTAGCTGAAGGCTGCGAGGGCAATCTTAACGAAGAGGAGAAGTTTAACGGTTGGAGCATTATAGATCTAAAAGCAAAGGTCAAAGACCCTGACTATGTTCATATTATGGCCCCTGTATTCATGAAAATAAAGGCCAAATATCCACAATCCACGGTTGTTTGTGGAGACAAGGTTGATGATATTGAAAAAAATAAATTGGCCTTCAGTGACTTAAGGGGTTTTGCCGGGTACTACGAAAGACTAATAGGTAGTAAAAATAGGCCAGAAGTTTTTGATAGGTATAAGCGATCTTTGAATGAACTTGCTGGGAAAGTTCTAGCAGACCCTGTCGAGTTTGCTAGAAAAGAATCTTTAAAGGCTTTGAACCGAAGTAAAAATTTAATCCATTCAAGAAATAATTCTTTCTACGAAGTAGCTAGAAAGCATAAAGAAAAAGATATTTATATCATTATTGGTGGAATTCACACGGAGCACTTATCGCAACTTTTCAATAATGACGGAATTGCACATGAAGTAATCACTCCTAAGGGATACTCAGAAGTTGACCAGGAGCTTTATGCAACATTGGAGAAGACTTTAAGTACAAAGGGGGAAAAAGTTAATGTTTCTTGGATGGAGGTCCCTGAAGCTTTTAGTGCTGATAAGATTCCTTTAGCTCATCTTCTCGCACCTTCAGAGGTTGCAATTCCAAAAGAGTGGGCAGAGCTAACGTCTCTCATGGAAAGTGCTGGCTTGAATCCAAACATTTTGTTATCTGATTTCGATAAAGATGGTATTCGTGATTTTACAGTCTCGACTAGTGGAGCTCTAACAATCATTAGCGCTGAGGATGATGACTGGGACAATGATGGCGTTTTAAACTTAGTAGACTCAACTTGGTCTGACTCTGTGTTCGAAGTCAAAAAAATCAACAAAGACCAGATAAGTAATATTTTTGACGTTCAGAATGTCTCTATTGAAAAAACCTTAAGTGAGATACAAAACAAGGGGATTACGTTGCTATCGAGAGAGGGACTAAGTCACGACCTCCTTATTTTAAAAATCTTCAAAGATGTACTTTCCTATGTGAAACAAGCTGATGTTGATGTCAGATTTTTAAGGGTCACAAAACCGCTATTTACCTATGGAAAGCAAGTGTATTTTTCCTATCGTCCAAGCTCTCAGACAATAGACATCTATTTAGATGAATTAGTTCAGAAGTTCAATGAAATGCATGAAAAACACTACTCTCAAAAAACAAAAGCCGAACTGGTTAAGGGTTATCTTTTGCCACTTTTATATCACAGTCTTGCACACGAACTGGTCCACTCTATGGATCTAAATATTAAAAAAATTGCTCAAAGTGTAGGTTGGGCCTTTGAAGAGAGGCCTACAGGGAGTAAATACCTCACTCAAAAGCGACTCAAGAGAAAGGTTATAGCTTCTACTTTTGAAAATACGAGTTTTAGGGGAAAGAGTGTAAGGGAGTGGATTGATCTCTATAAGAAAGGGGGCGAATCATTCCTTATTAATGAGCAGCTACCTTCACTATATTCATTGGAAAAGCCATCCGAATGGGTTGCAGAGGCTGTGTCTATGTGTTTTATTCGCAAGGTTTTTCCAAAATCAGTAAGTGAAGAGGGATCAAAAGGCTTTGAAAAGCTATTAGGCATAAATCCTTCATCGATGGATGAAAAATTCTGCAAAGACTACTTTTCTGCTAAAAATTGACACCATTAATTGGCATTTCCAGTATTTTTAAAATTAGGCTATCTTGCTAAGTTTTTGAAATTGTTGGAGAGCGTGGTAGCAACATGCTTGTTTGAGATAATAGAAAGAAATGCTCACATAAGAGTTTGCTTTTCCGATAAGGTTGGTAATGAAGACTGTTAAAACTTTTGCATTCATTCTCTTACTATTTTCAGGCATGCCAGTGCTCGCCAAAAACGTTGCGATAGTTAAAATGGTCAGAGGCAGTGCGCATGCTCTTTTGAATGAATCCAAGGTAGAACTCAAAGTCGGAACCTGGATAGAAGAGGGTGCAACTGTAAAAACTAGCCCAAAAAGTTTTGTACGATTGAGCTTTGTGGATAAATCAACAATGAATGTCGGGCCATCATCACAAATGAAAATTGAGAAGTTTTCAAAAAATGAGGCCGGAGTCATAAATGTTCTATCTGGGAAAATTCGTTCTCAAGTATCAAAAGACTATTTAAATATGGACAAAGACAAGTCCAAACTATTTGTTAAGAGTAAGTCTGCTGTAATGGGTATTAGGGGAACGGACTTTATATTTAGTACTAGCCATGAAACAGGTGCCACTACGGCCGTCCTGTTCGAGGGCTCCGTTGTATTTAATAAGTTTGATCCTTCCAAAAGTATTGATGATTTAGAGGCAATAGTTGATAGGGGACACAGGATTAATCCTGGCCAGTTTTCTGTGGCAAATGCAATGCTTGCAAAGCCGACAGTACCTGCTAAGTTGGCCTCTACTCAATTTAGAGCATTGAAAAAGAATACTGAGTTCGTAGATGTCGCTGTGAAAGAGGGCTCGAAAACAAAGCGCAACCTTGTGCCACCAGGTCTTTCTGGAAGAGCTGTGGCCTCAACAGAAGAAGGCTTGAGAGAGCTGTCTGATATTAAAGGTAATAAAAAAGAAGTTAATATAGATGATACCAAAGGTTATGTCAGAGGAAATGAAGTTAAGCCTGTGGATGGATCCCTTGTTCACATAGACTCTGGAACAATAATTCCACTAGGGAAAGACTCTAAGTTTGACCCAAATACTAGGGAGTGGGTGTCGCCATCTTTTGATGTTGACGCTGATGGAGAAATCGTACCTCCTCAAGGCTACATGCTCAATGATGACGGAACTCTTCTTAAAATGGAGAAGGACCAGTTTAAAGAAGTAATTCTTGAGGTTAGACCACTTGATGAAGTGCCTGGTCTTGAAGAAATCCCTGTGAATGAAAGCTCAGTGAAAAAAGGTCCAAGCCCAGCAGGATTGAATGATCTTGTAAATGGGCTTAAAAGACCACCAATTATAGACGGGTATACCATCCCAAGAGAAAATCTGCCTGACTATAGAAACACTCTGCCTAAAACGCCCACAAGGTTTGAAGTAATAAAAAGGTGAGTGAAGCGGAAACTAATTCCCCAACGTACTGAAATTCCAAAATGAACCTATAATGAGAGGGTGAAAAGCTTTATAATCACCCTATTATTCATTTTTTCTACTCTTTCTTTAGGAGCAAGTGAAACTAAGGAAGTTTTAAAAGAAATCTACTCCTCTTATGAAAATGGCGAGTATGAAGAGGCAATTACTCTTCTTAATAAAGTCTCTGAAAACTTCGATAAACATTCAAAGAATCAGGCCAACCTTAAAGGCTTGGTGTATTACTGGCAAGGGCTTTGTTATGTGAGACTCAATGAGTTTGAAGAGGGGATAGGCAAGCTTAGACTGGCCATAAAAGAAAACTACACTGCAAGTGATGTATACTACGAATATGGCCAGGCACTCTATGCCTCTTTGGAGCTTAAAAAGGCCAGAATCGCTTTTAAAAAATCTGTTGAGGCCAAATATAAAATGGCCGTATCAATGTATTACATTGGCTTCATCTCTCAAGAGATAGGTGACCTGAAAACCGCTGCGACTTTTTACAATGCCATTGAAAAGCTTCCTCTTAGTGAAAAGAAAGATGTTGTCCAGGCAGCTAGAATGCAACTTGCCCAAATTTACTTAGACCAAGTTAATGAAAAGGGTATGGGAGCTGCCGCTATAGAGGAGTATGTCCTCCCAATGTATAGAAAGGCATTAAAGTGGGATGAGGAAAGTGCTTTAGCTACAGAAATTAAAGCAAAAATAGAGAATATTCAGAGACGATATAACCTTGTGCTTTTTCAGCTCAGAAACGGTCGACCAACTGCAAGGCCAGCTTACTTTCTAAAGGCGAATCTTAAGTACTCCGTTGATGACAATGTAAATGCATTAGATAGCGATACTCTTAAGGGCCTAAAAGAGGAAGAGTATTCTTCAAATCTATATGAAGTAGGAGCTTTTGGGCGCTACACTTTCTATCCAAACTCCGCTTTTAGTCTTAGTCCACAATTTAATTTTGGCTACACTAGATATCTCTCAGATGAAAGCACTATAACTAGAAATGATAACTACTTTTTCACTGGCACGATTCAGACCACGTATGAGCATTTCTTCAACGAAGCTCCTGCGACAACTTACCTAGATGTCGGTTACACTTACAACGCAGATGATATAGATGAAAATGATGAGTTAGAAAAGTCAGACACAGTCACTTCAGTCACTCTGAGTGAACAGCTGCAAATATGGAGGAATAATCCTTCTACCTTTAGAGTGCGTTACACTCAGACGAATGCTGAAGACATCAACAATGAGCTATCTAGTTACGGTGTTGTCTACGAACAAGCAGTTGGAGCATTCAACACTCTCTTCTACCTATATAGTGCCTATGATAAAAATACTTATACAGAAAGAACTAGTGAAGATAACGTATCGACCACAATCAGGTTAGACATCCTTATGCCAGATATTTACAACCTATTTAATCCAAACCTCTATGCTTCTGTGTTTTCTGTGGACTATGTGAATGACTCGGATAGGGGACAAACTAAACTTAACACGTTCGGTGTAAATTTAAATAGGCCAGTAGGAAAGAACTTTTTCTTTTATATTGATTACGCCCTGTCTTCCCAAACTGGAAATAATGATACTGATAATTATGAAAAAAGTGTAATCAGCATGAACCTTGATTACATTTTTTGATCAAACTCATCGAGTCCGGCCAAAATTGCGTTTCTTGTCTTTTCCATTAATTCTGTCATATTGGCCATAGTCAAACCTTCTGTAGGTATTGGTTCTAGAAACTTAACCTCTATATGGCCTGAGTTTAACTTGTTTAAATTCATATCCTGAGCGTATTGAGAAACAACAAAAGGAACGATTGGAAGTTGAGTCTGAATTGCTGTGTGGAATGCACCCTTTTTAAAAGGAAGAAGACCTTTTTCTGGATTTCTTGTCCCTTCAGGAAAAATTACCACTGAAAGATTCTTGTCTTTCAATTTCTTTTTAACGTGATCCAAACTTTTTCTGGAGCGTTTTTTGTTCTTTCTATCCACAAAAATGTTTCCACCTAAATAAAAGCAAAGGCCCAAAAATGGAATATATAGAATTTCCTTCTTTCCTAGAACAACTACATGGTCGGAAAATGCTTTAGATGCGACTAGGACATCTAGGTTGTGTTGGTGGTTGCCAACTAAAATAGAAGGCCTAGAATTAGTCATATTGTGCTTGTCGTACTCTGTATATTTAAAGCCCATAGGCCTTAAAGTAAAAAGACCAAATGTTTTTAAAAATAAAGATGAATTTTTTGGGTTGTAAGGCCTTAAAAAGAATACGGGCAATGTAATCGCCGCAGTAAAAAGAACTGAAAATGGAAAGTAGATTAAACGCAAAAATTTTAACATTGTTCTAGTTTAGGCAGAGTTATTGTAAAAGTCGAGCCTATACCTTTATCTGACTCAGCTTTTATTGAGCCCTGGTGCTTTTGTATAATATGTTTAACGATTGACAGGCCAAGGCCTGCTCCTTCGACTTGTTTCTCAGAGTTGCCCTGGACACGATAAAACCTTTCAAATATACGATTTTGCTCAACAGAAGCAAAACCTGGGCCATTATCCTTAACAGTGATTTGGATTTTCTCCTCAGTGTCTTTCCTCTGAATCGAGACAACGATCTCCTCTTTGTCAGAATACTTCAATGCGTTGTCAATTAGATTGGAAAAGACTTGATGAAATAGCTTCTGGTCCCCAAATAGCTCCAAATCTTCTTCTATCTCAACTTTAAAAGTTTTTTTGAGATACTTTCCTTTAAGTTCGGCTGCAATACCTTTTACCATTGAGTTTAAGTTAAATAGTTCTCGATGGAGATCTTGTTTGGACTCAATAACAGATAGCTTTAAAAGGTTTTCAAACAGGTCCTTTAATCTCTCTGTATTATTATCTATTTTTTCAAGGACTGGAGATAGATTGTTTGGAAGTTGATCTTTTTGTGCCTTAAGGAGCTGGCTATAGCCTTTAATGGAGGTTAGTGGGGTTCTAACTTCATGACTAACGTTGGCAACAAAATCAACTCTCATTTTTTCATTTAGTTTTGCCTGAGTCACCTCATGAAAAATACCAAGTGCACCGTTTATTTCACCCTTTACGTTTTTCACTGGAGTCACTGCAATATCAAAATATTGATTAGTTCCGTCAAAGTACTTCGCTTTGATTTCAGTTCTTTTCCCTTCAGCTGCATTTTGAAATGCTAAGGATATATCTTCTTGGTCAAATATTTTCCATAGCTTTTCAGAGTCAACCATTTGGATGTTTTTATCCTTTATAAAGGTTTGAGAGAAACTTTGGTTGTATTGTTTGAGATTTTTGTACCTGTCTATAATTACAATTGGGCTAGGGATTGAGTTAAGAAGAGTGTTTGATTGGATCTGCTGATTTTCAATATTCTCTTTTTGCTCTTTGAGGTGTTTTTCGGTGAGACTCAGCATTTCTTCTATTAACTGGAACTCATCCTTTTTGTAGATTAAATCAAGTTTGCGCTCATGAGGTAGCTGGTCTTGAATTGCATCTATTCTGTTTAAAGTTCGCTTTATGGGTCCAACTTTGAAGTATTCTTGCAGGAAAACAAAAATGGACATGCCCAGAACAACAAATGATAGCCTAGACAAGTTTGAATCAGGTGCAAGCCTGTCCGAAATATATGTGAGAATACAAGCCACAATAATTATGGTTACTTTGGCCCTGACTGCGCCAATATAGAAATGCCATGGAAATGGTTCTTTACTGTTCATTATCCTGAAAACGATACCCAATACCACGTATGGTTTCAATAAGATAAGACTCTGAACCTAGTTTTTTTCTAAGACCTGCAATATGTGTGTCGATTGTCCTGCTGGTAACGTGTACATCATCCCCTAGGATAGCGTCAATTAGGTCTCTTCTCTTGTGAACAGTGCCTGGCCTAGAGGCCAGAAGAATTAATATCTGAAATTCGGTATGGGTGAGTTTAACTTCCTGGCCGTCTACTTTAATGCGTGCCTTGGCCTCGTCTATAACTAGTTTTCCAAAAGACACCTTCGTTTTCGGCTCTTTTGGTCCATGTCGTCTTAATTGAGCTCGAACCCTTGCCTGAAGAATGCTTAAATCAAAAGGCTTAGTTATGTAGTCATCCGCTCCAGCATCAAGGCCTTCTACGATGTTATCCGCTTCAGCCAAGGCCGTAATTAAAATAATAGGAGTGCTTCTATTCTTTTCTGAGGAACGCAATGAATTACAGAGTTCTAGGCCGTTAATGTCTGGTAGCATTCTATCGATTAAAAATAAATCAAAGTCACGCTCTTCAATCAGCTCTTTGGCCTCTTTTCCTGAGGATGCTGTAAAGACAGTGTAGTTTTTTAGTTGAAGCTGTAGGAAGATGAGCTCTCTGATGTCTGTTTCATCCTCAATAACCAGAATTTTAGAATCTTGCATAGTGGCACCACCTCAGCTAGGCGTATAATAACTCAGGTGGAAAAAATTTGAAAGTCTCATTTGATGAAATAAAAAGGGGGTCTATTGACCCCCTTGAAATTATAAATTGGAGTTAACAAAGTCCCAGTTTACAAGATTCCAGAAGTTTTCAATAAACTTTGGACGAGCGTTTCTGTAATCGATGTAGTAAGCGTGCTCCCATACATCAATAGTCAAAAGAGCTTTCTTTCCGTGGTTCATTGGAGTGTCAGCGTTGCTTGTATTCATGATATCAAGCTTTCCACCGTCTTCAATTAGCCAAGTCCAACCTGAACCAAAGTTTCCAGCTGCCTTTGTAGAGAACTCTTCTTTGAATTTATCAAAAGATCCCCATTTCTCATTGATCATGTCAGCAACTTTACCGCTGGCAGCTCCACCTTTTCCAGGACCCATACAGTTCCAGAAAAAAGTATGGTTCCAAACTTGCGCTGCGTTGTTAAAGATTCCGCCTTCTGACTTTTTAATGATGTCCTCTAGAGACATATCAGCATACTCAGTATCTTTAATTCCAGCATTTAGCTTGGTTACATATGCATTGTGATGCTTTCCATAGTGGTATTCAATAGTCTCTTTGGAAATGTGTGGCTCTAGAGCATCTTGTGCCCAAGGAAGCTCAGGTAATTTGTGTTCCATAGTATTCCTCCGTTTTGTAAGTTTATGATATTTGTAACATAAAATTCAATATTTGCCTTAACCACTCGCATAACGATAGAAGTTATTTCCAACTTGACGTGCTTAGTCGTGAAAAAACAATCGTTTGACATTGGTTTTACTCGGGATAAAGTTACAAAAAAGACTTTTTACGGGAGGCCAGCAAGTGAAGTTGATTTGGTTTATTTCCTTTTTACTTTTAGTAGGATGTTCTAGCACACGCGATAGTAGGGTGGACCTAGATGGGCCAACCAGTACTGATACACCTGAGTGGGTATATGCTCCAGACGAAGCATGTAAAGATGAAATCGAAATCTGTGCCGCTGGTGAGGGAGAATCTCTCGAGCAAGCAGACCTTAGGGCACGCAAGGCGTTGGCAGCTGTCTTTGAAACGAAGATAAAATCCAAGCTAGAAATTTTTAAAACTAGCTTCTCTGACGATGAAGTATCTGAGTTGCAGGAAAGTGTGGAGATGCAAGTTGGAGAAACTGTTGAAGCGATATTAAAGTCCACTGAAATTGAAAAAAGGTATGGAAAAGAGAACCTTTACTTTTCTTTGGCGGTATTAAAGAAGGGCCATGCCTCAGAGATGCTAAATGCGGAAATAGACTCAATAGACAACGAACTTACTCATCTTTATTCACAAAAAAGAAAAAGCTCTATTAAACGAATGGTTGAACTGCTTGAAAAAAGGGCCCACCTTGCCGATAAGCTTCTAGTCGTTAAAGGAAGCCTTTCAAAGGCTCCAATAACCTTTACGCAAATTCAAAATATTAAGTTTGCCTCCACAGGTTTTAACAAAGTGTTTCTGAATTTTGAAAAAGATCTGCCTATAACGCTTGGAAAGTACTTTCAAGAGTTGATGACAAGTTCCGGGTATTTAATACGTCAAGACAGGGCCGTGGACTACATTGTGGATGCTAAGTACGAATCCAAGGAGGCCTATCTAAACGTTAAAGGTTTTAAAAAGTTTGTCTTCACAATTCAGTTTGAAGGCAAAAATAATCTGGGAGAAAAAGTTGGAAGCTTCACCGTGAACCAGGTTCAATCTGGAAGGTCTGAAAAGGACGCATTTTTGAAGGCTCGACCGAAACTGCAGGTAGATATAAAGAAAAAACTAAACCTATTAAACCTTAAATAAAGGATCATATGATGAAGAATTTTTTGATGATTGTTTTTGCTATTTGTTTTGTTAGCTGCTCGTCATTTAAAGCTGAAAGAGTAGGGGCAAAGGAGTCCGACGAGAAGTCCTTGGAAATTACTGATAATTGGATGTCTGAGGATACAAGAACTGCGATTAAGGAAGTAATTAAGCAGATGGAAACCCACCCAAGGTTCAAAAGACAACTAAAAAAGTATAGAGGTGAGCCAAAGGTTTTCGTTGCAGAAGTTCAAAATAATACTAGCGAAGCATACTTTCCAATTGGTGATATGAATGACGAACTCCTATTTGAACTATCAAAGTCTGGAGACTTCGTTTTAGTGGATGCTTCAGCTAGAGAGAAAATTTTGGATGAGATAACATACCAAAATGATGGAATGGTTGATCCATCAACTTCAAAGCAAATTGGAAATCAACTTGGCGCTGATCTAATGATCTTTGGAAACGTATATATGAAGCCAGAGAAAAGAGATGGGAAAACAATTAAAGAGTATTCGGTGAACCTGAGAATGACCGATATTGAAAAAGGCATTGAGGTTTTAAGAACTAGAACAAAAGTTTACAAGTACTCTGACAAGGCGTCTTTTGGCTGGTAGGCATCCTAAAATAAAATGTCATACCTTTTTAAATTAACGCTTTTTCTATTTCTGGCAGCCTGCTCCTTACAATCACGAAAGGATCAGGCCCAGATTAGGGAATACTTCAAATTAAATGAAACAGATAAAGCGTTTGCTCTTCTTGAGAAATCAGAATTTAAAACTGAAGAAAAAAATAAGCTTCTCTACCTTCTAAATAAGGGAAGAATTCTCTATGCCAAGGAAGAGTTTAAGTCCGCTGCCGATGTGTTTGTCGAGGCCAGCGAACTTGTCGACAAGCTATATACTAAAAGCGTAAGAGAGGCGTTGTTGACATCAATCGCTTCAAACAACAATGAAAGCTTCTATGGTTCACCGTATGAAAGGTCCCTTCTTTTTTATTACCAGGCCCTAAGTTTTCTAAAAATTTATGAAAATGGCTTCATTCAATCAAAAGATGAAAAAAATAAATTAACTCGCGTGGAGCTAACCTCTCAAGAGAGGAAAAGATACCTCTTTAGAGCGAGGGCATCGGCAGTTGCTTGGGATACTTTTTATAAAGAACTTCAAAGAAGTTCGCGTGAAAGCACCAAGTTTGATCACGATCTTTTCGCAAAGATGATGGGGGCAAAGATTCATGAGCTGGTCGGGGAGCGGCAAGATCAACAAATTGCTCTTCAACTGTATCAAGATGCTTATGAACTCCTAGAAAAATCGGCTCCCGTTTTCTTTTCAT
>Ga0208203_1000735_pt1 | contig 14265 bp, 15 predicted proteins | sample DeeseametaMP2914_FD_184167 | JGI IMG/M metagenome (GOLD analysis project Ga0208203, IMG submission 184167) | Marine microbial communities from the Deep Atlantic Ocean - MP2914 (SPAdes) | ecosystem: Environmental > Aquatic > Marine > Oceanic | place: West of Santa Cruz de la Palma, Atlantic Ocean...
TCCGGCGACGGGAAAAATCGTTTTAAAAGCTTTTTGGGCATGCTGGTCGCCGTTCATTGATCGCGGCTGAATTATGCACATTACGCCATGGAGTGGCAATGAATCTGACCCTTATGGGATGCCTTGCAGCTTTGCTTGCAGGGACACTCATACCAATGTCATGGGCGGCCTTGATCTCGGCCGTTTTTTTGAGTTGCGTTTTTGTTCTCGCTCTTGCCAACGCCCCAGACGTTGGGCACCTCAGGCATTACATAAGATTTTCACTACCGGCCGCTTCTATTGCACTGTGCTTGATGTGGAGTAGCGCATTTACGGGCGCGCAACTCGATCATCGCTTGTCTCCGCTGCTTCATGGTCAGGATGTCGCCTTGAAAGGATGTGTTGTCGGTGACGTAGACAGACAAACGTATTCATCCTTGAGATCAAGAGCCAGATTTAAGCTCGTGCTCGACCCTAATGCTCTTTCAAAAAAAGGTCTCCGCAATGTTCGTGTGAGTTGGTTTAATGCCCCTGACTGGCTTTCACCCGGTGTATGTCTCACTGGGGTTGCCAGGCTTAAACCACCACGGAGCTACGCTAACGGCCTCAGCTACGACTATGTCGCTAGTATGTTGTTTCAAAAGATAGATGCGACGGGCTACCTGACACAAGGAGCGCAGGTAACTCCCCCTGAACATGGCTTTTTGCGCGCAGATGCTCTGGCGAATCAGGTAAAACAGGCTGCACTGACCGGCTTATCTAAAGAGGCTATTCCGTGGGTGAAAGGTTTGGTCTTTGGCGACAAAACTGCATTCGATAGTGCTCAGTGGCGGCTGGTAAGAGATACAGGGACACTTCATTTGCTGGTCGTAAGTGGCCTTCATGTCAGCATGATTGGGGCAATGGGGTTGCTGGCTGGCGCAATCGTTGCCCGGCTATTGATGCTGTTAGCGACAGCACTCCCGTGGGCGACATTCGCGGCAGGTGTTCGTGTTGTGCAGGTCCTTCCCGTCATATCGGCGCTGGCCATTACAGCTGCGTATGTGGCTCTGGCCGGTTCTGGTATCTCGCTGATACGCGCGTGGTTTATGTTTGCGGCGGCTCTGGCTATATGGAAGTTACCTAAACGCATTCGTCGCCTCCCGTTATTGCTCCTGGCCGCATTGGCGATCATGGTCATGAACCCACTGAGCTGGACGCAGGCCGGGTTCTGGTATTCATTCTGGGCTGTCGCAGCGCTGGTCTTTTTCTTCGCGGGACGGCGCACGTCCCGGGTATCTGTCTTGCTGGCTCCTCAACTCCTGATACTGTTCGCGATGTTGCCGGTCATGTTCTATTTCGGCCAGGCGGTAACACCGGTGCACCTGATCGCCAACTTTTTCGCGATACCATTGGTGACACTGGTCATTCTTCCCTTAGCGCTTCTGAGTGCAGTATCGCCATTGGAATGGGTGGACTCAGTGTTGTCGTTTTTTAATGGATTGTTCTGGAGTTTGTTGGAAGGTTTGCCTGAATTGCCAAAGGTCGATCTGTTCGACAGTTCCGCTCTGGTGCTGCTTGCAGCAAGTATTGCTGTCTGGATTTGGGCCGGGCGCTCATGGGCGCTGCCAGGCAGTTTTACCGCGATATATCTCTCTATAAGCTTTCTTCCTGGTATATCCCCAACTCAGACCCCTGGCTTGTGGGTGATTGATAGTGGTCAGGGGCAGGCGGTCTTAATCAGCGACGGAAAGGCATCGGCACTGATAGATACTGGCCCTGCGTTCTCTGACTCTTTTTCAGTGGCTAGTGCCGCTATTCTGCCTGTCATGCGCCAAAAGGGCATACACCATCTCGACCTTCTTGTTATTTCTCATTCCGATAATGATCACTCGGGCGGTACCAGCGACATTCTCAAATCTGTAACGGTTGATCGGCTGTATGTCGGGCAGCCTCTTAAACTGAACTCTCGAAAAGAGCAGCTAAGCTGTCATCCTTGGATTGGTAGCCGCCCTCAAGGTTCTAAGGCAGGTTCTAAGGCAGACAGCGGGGCAAGTGTTGTGGTTGGTTCTGACCTTGAGATCGATTTTATTCGAGTCAGTGATGACGTTATGGTCAATGACAATAACCAGAGTTGCGTTGTCCGCGTGCGCTGGGCGGGCTATAGCATCCTTATTCCGGGCGACGCTGACGCCAAAGTTGAGCGGGCGCTGATCGCCTCCGGTACTGATCAGCTGAAGTCTGACGTGCTTGTTGCGGGCCATCATGGAAGCAACAGCAGTACCAGCTCGATGTGGCTGAAAGCCGTCGCACCACAGGTTGTGGTTTTCAGTGCAGGTTATCGTAATCGCTTTAATCATCCGCATCCTGACGTCATTAACCGTGTCGAGCGAGAGGGAATTCCTTACGCTAATACCGCGACGTCCGGTTTGATCGAAATATCGCCAGATGGCGAGGTTACACTGATGCGTGCTCGATGGATGCCGCACTGGCACGCAAAGCCTGACGCTGAAAGGGATTTTTCACTTCACGGCCATGTGCTAGAGTAGCGCGCAAACAAAAACTGGCAGGAGACGCTGCACATGCTTGAGATCATCCAGAGTGGTGGTTGGATGATGGTGCCAATTATCATCGCCTCTGTATTGGCACTTGCGATTACCGTAGAACGTTTCTGGACGCTGCGTCCGGGTAAAATTGCGCCGCCAGATCTGCTGTCGCAGGTTTGGAGTTGGATGAAAAACAAACAGTTGGACTCGGCGAAAATCCGGACACTGAAAGACTCCAGCCCGCTTGGTAATGTTCTGGCCGCTGGCTTGATCAACTCTCGCCATGGTCGTCAGATTATGAAAGAGAGCATCGAAGAAGTCGCATCGCACGAAATTCACGAAATGGAGCGTTACCTTAACGCTCTCGGTACTATCGCAGCGGTTGCTCCGTTGATGGGCCTTTTGGGTACTGTCATCGGTATGATTAAAGTCTTTGCCGAGATCATGGCTCAAGGCACAGGTCAGGCTAATTTGCTGGCAGGTGGTATTTCAGAAGCCCTGATTACTACGGCAGCCGGCCTCGTTATTGCGATACCGGCGCTTATCTGTCACCGCATGCTTCAGCGACGTGTCGATGAGATTGTTGTTTACATGGAACAGGAAGCTTTGAAACTCGTTGATGTACTTCATGGCGAGCGTGAAGTGGCAGATACTCCGGAGAAAGCTGGGTGAATTTTCGTCGTCAGTCGAAAGAAGAGGTGACAGTCAATCTGACGCCTCTGATTGATATTGTATTCCTGTTGCTGATCTTCTTCATGGTGTCGACGACATTCACGAAAGAAAATCATCTGAGTATCAGTCTGCCCGAGTCCAGTTCTGAAGAAACAGGTCAGCCGCCAAAAGCGATCGAGATTCTGATTTCCGAGAGCGGAGAGTACAGCATTGATGGCCAACCTCTGGTGAATACCAAGGTAGAAACTCTTAAGCGCGCCATTGAGAAAACCTTAGACGGACGTGACATTGCTCCCGTGGTTATTTCAGCGGATGCCAGAACGTCTCATGAATCTGTTGTGCGGGCCATGGATGCGGCTGGTCAGCTGGGGTTGATTAATCTCAGCATTACGACACGCAAGTCTGCCGGTGGTGACTAAAAATATGGCTACTCAAGCAACTGCAGGCGCTATTTATAAGCGCCTGCTGACGTATCTTGGTCCGCAGAAATGGTATTTTTTGCTGAGTGTTATCGGCTTTGCCATGTTTGCGGCTTCCGCGCCGGCGCTTGCCCACCTGATGGGCGTCGTGGAAGAGACTCTGAATGAACCCACGCAGGAAAATATTTTTCTTCTGGTGTCTGCGTTATTTGCCGTTTACCTGTTTCGCGGAGTCGGTACCTTTCTTGGTAAGTATTTTACCGCGCTGGTCGGGCGTGAGATCGTTCATGCGCTGCGTACTCAACTGTTTAATCGCATGCTGCGCTTGCCTAGCCAATACTATGACAACGAATCCAGCGGGCGCGTAATCTCTCGGGTTATTTTTGATGTTGAGCAGGTCAACGGTGCCAGCACAAAAGCTCTGACAACTGTTGTTCAGGAAGGTCTTACAGTTACTCTACTGATGGGGTATCTGATCTGGTTAGATTACACCCTGACGGCGATCTTTCTTGTCGTTATTCCAGTGATTGGCGGTCTCGTCTCTTTGGCAAGTAAATTCTTCCGCCGATACAGCCGCCGTATCCAGAAATCCATGGGCCAGGTAACTCAGGTGACCAATGAATCCATCAGCGGTTACCGGGAAGTTCGCACCTATAATGCCACTTCGGTTGAAGAACAGCGCTTTCTGAAGGCAAGTAATGAAAACCGCAAGCAGGTGATGAAGTTCGCCTTAACGAATGCGATTAACGTGCCTTTATCCCAGCAGGTAATTGCTACTGGCCTTGGTGTGATGATTTATCTGATGTTCCAGCGAGTGGCCAGCGGCACAATGGATGCGGGCGAGTTTCTTCAGTTTATTACCGCTGCGTCTCTGATTGCTAAACCTCTTCGTGCGCTTACTGATGTTAACTCGGTGATTCAGAAGGGTGTGACTGCTGCTGAGTCGGTGTTCGGTGTGCTGGATACTGAGACTGAGAAGGATACCGGCACAAAAGAGTTAGGAAAAAGCACAGGTGCGGTAGAGTTTAAAGATGTCCGTTTCCGTTATGCTCAGGCCGAAACCGATGCTATTAAAGGCGTCAACTTGAATATTAAAGCTGGTACGTCGGTCGCGTTTGTCGGTCGCTCTGGCAGTGGTAAAACCACTCTGGTGAATCTACTACCGCGCTTTTACGAATTGACGTCGGGCAGCATCAGCATAGACGGCCACCCAATCAATGAGCTGACGCTTAATTCACTGAGAGAGCAGATTGCCATCGTGTCGCAAAGCGTGACCCTATTTAATTGCAGTATCCGTGAGAATATCGCATACGGCAGTCTTGCTGATGCCAGTGATGATGACGTTATTGCAGCGGCCAAAGCCGCTCATGCGCATGAGTTTATTGAGAAGCTTCCGGAAGGGTATGACACACAGGTCGGTGAAAATGGCGTCATGTTGTCAGGCGGCCAGCGTCAGCGTCTGGCGATAGCTCGTGCCATTCTTAAGAATGCGCCGATTCTTATTCTCGATGAAGCAACGTCGGCGCTGGATACCGAGTCCGAGCGACATATTCAGGCGGCGATGGAAGAGGTCATGAAAGGGCGCACAACGCTCGTCATTGCCCATCGTCTGAGCACCATTGAAAATGTCGATACCATTGTCGTTATTGATGATGGTCAGGTTGTTGAAAGTGGCCCTCATCAGGAGCTTCTGCAGCAACAGGGCGCTTACGCTCAGCTTCATCAGTTGCAGTTTGCAGAGGACGACTGATCGTGGGGTTAGCGACCCGTATTGAAAAGAACTGGTACGGCCGGGCACTGGGAAACCTTTGGTTGCTACCGCTGTGGTTTCTTTTTGTTCTGATCAGTGCGCTTCGACGAATGAAGTACCGGATATTTCCTGCGGCCCCTACAGGTACGCCCGTTCTTGTGGTTGGCAATATAGCCATCGGAGGAACTGGAAAAACGCCTTTAATTACCTTGCTCGCTGATCTCGCGGCAAAACAGGGGATACGTGTCGGTGTCGTGTCTCGCGGGTACGGCGGTCGTGCAGAGCAATACCCTCTGGTGGTTGATACAGATACACCTGTCGCGCAGTCGGGTGATGAGCCTGCTTTGCTCGCAGGGCTGGGGTTCCCGGTGGTTGTTGACCCTCAGCGAGCCCGTGCGGTAAAGGCGTTAAAAGATAAAGTAGATCTGATTCTGTCAGACGATGGCCTGCAGCATTATGCGATGGCCAGAGACGCCGAAATTGTTGTCAGTGATGCGACGCGCGGATTTGGTAATGGCTGGCAGTTGCCGGTTGGGCCTCTGCGTGAGCCCATATCCCGTATCGATACGTGTGATCTGCACCTGGTAAATGGCGTTGATTTCACGGTGCAGCCGACAGGCTATTTCGTCGATTCGGTTGAGCTATCGCCTGAGAGCCTGAAGGGCAGGCGTGTTCACGCTGTTGCTGGCATCGGAAATCCAGCACGCTTTTTTACCACGCTCCGGCAGTTAGGCGCTGATGTTGTAGAGCATGCATTTTCCGATCATCACGCGTTTGTAAAAGAAGACCTTGTGTTTAATGATGATTTACCCGTCGTCATGACAGAGAAAGACTGGGTAAAATGTCGTAGTTTTGATTTACCAAATGCAGGTTTTCTTCGGGTAAGTGCCGCTGCGACTGAAGCCGCCGAAGAAAACATTTCGCAGTTATTGAAAAGATTGGGAGCAATCCGTCATGGATAAAAAATTACTGAGCATGCTGGTATGCCCTGAGTGTAAAGGCAAATTGAAGTACGACCGTGAAGCTCAGGAGCTTCTGTGTACGTTCGATGGTTTAGCGTATCCGATTCAGGATGGCGTGCCGGTAATGCTGGAGGGCGAAGCTCGTAAGATGAGCGAAGAAGAAAAGCTAGAGAAAGCCAAAGCGGTGAAACCAGCGGAATGATCCGGGTACTGTTTGTTTGCCTCGGCAATATCTGTCGCTCTCCAACGGCGCACGGCGTCATGCTGGGGCTGCTGGAGAGTGAGGGTCTGAATGATCAGGTCTTTGTCGACTCTGCGGGAACAGCAGGGTGGCATATCGGTAAAACGCCAGACCCGCGCTCTCAGCAGGCAGCCCTCGCGCGGGGCGTTGATATTTCAGACCAGCGTGCACGCCAGGTTTCTGCAGAAGATTTTGAAACTTTCGATTATGTTCTGGCAATGGATCGATCAAACCTCGACGATCTGAAAGCGCTCTATGCCAGTAATGGAAGTCAGGGCACTGAGCCCAAACTGTTTCTGCGTGCATTTGGACGCAGCTTTGACGAACATGAAGTGCCTGATCCCTATTACGGTGGTGAGGCAGGATTTCGTCATGTTCTTGATCTGGTTGAAGACGCCTGTGACGGCTTGTTGGCCGACATCCGGCAGAAGATGGATGCCTGATGTCTCAGATGCCGGTCATTTCTGAACACTATTCACTCCACGATAAAAATACGCTCAGGCTGGCTTCGTGTGCGGAGTACTTCGCAACATTTACCTCAAGTGATGAACTTGCGGAGCTTGTTCACTGGGCAGAGCAGAAAAGCCTTGCGATCCGCGTCCTCGGCGGGGGAAGCAATGTCCTTATGCCTGAGTTTGTTCCGGGGCTCGTTATTCAGTCAAAAGATGAAACGGTATCGGTCGTTTCTGAAGATGAAAACTCAGTCGTTATAGATGTGGCGGCCGGGAAGTGCTGGCACGACTGGGTGGTAGAAAGCATTCAGTATGGCCATGGCCTTGAGAATCTTGCACTGATTCCAGGTTCGGTCGGCGCCTCGCCCGTGCAGAACATCGGTGCTTATGGTGTTGAGGTGTCAGACCTTCTTGTCTCTGTGACTGGGTTCAGTATTGCAGAACAGCGCATGCTGACAATTGAAAAAGCAGATTGCGATTTTTCCTATCGGGATTCTGTTTTTAAACATCGCCTGAAAAATAATTTTGTTATTTGTAGTGTCAGGTTCCGATTGAATAAGTTCTTTTCGCCAAATCTTGAATATGCGCCGCTTAATTCACTTGAACCAAATGCCTTGTCTGCTCAGGATTTGATCGATTTTGTGGTCGGCGTCCGGTCTGCAAAACTGCCAGATCCTGGGCTGATTCCTAATGCTGGCTCCTTTTTTAAAAATCCGATTGTCAGTACTGAGACCGCCGACGACCTCAAAAACCTGCACCCAACACTGCCTGTTTATCCGGTTCATAGTGCTCCCCAGAGTGCTAAGTTGGCGGCAGGCTGGTTAATTGAGCAGTGTGGCTTTAAAGGCAAAGCGTACGGGCCCGTTGCCATGTATGAAAAACAAGCGCTCGTGCTGACCGCTCCGGGGGAGGCTGAGCTACAGGATGTCGCCCGCTTGCAAAGCCTGGTGCAGACAGAAGTCGAATCACGCTTTGGTGTTCACCTCGAACCTGAGCCGCAACTCTTTACTGACTGAGGTTTCGGCTCAGTTTATTCAGAATATCAAGGTGCGGCCCACATCGCGGACGATTTGCACTGGTCGAGGAACTACATCAAAGTCTCTGGTTACTGGAAACGGGGCATTCAAACTCAGTTTATTGGCGGATAGGCTTCTTAGTAAACGTGACGATGGTAATACCACCGAGAACCAACAGAGAGGCAATGACGAATCGACTGGTGATGGGCTCTGCCGCGAATAGCAATCCACCAACGGCGGCAATGACCGGCACTGAGAGCTGGACGACCGCCGCTTGAGATACCCGAAGGTGGCTGATGACGGCATACCAGACTGCATAGCCTGCACCGGATGCTAGTGCGCCTGATGCGATGGCGAGCAGGAGCCCTCTTTCCGTTAGGTAAACGTCGCCCAAAAAGTAAAAAAGCAGAATCAGCGCAGGTATGCAAGATCGTAAAAAGTTTCCACTGGTGTCGGCCAGAGGCGTCGCTGAGCCTCGCCCGATCAGGGTATATACGCCCCAGGCTGCCCCCGATATGGCCATAAGAACGAAGCCGGCAAGCTCAGGTGCTTCTGACCCGGGCAGCAGCATATAACTTAAGCCGCCAAAGGCCAGAAGAGTGCCGGCCCATTCTGTGAGCGCAAGCCGATGCCCACGAAAAACGCCAATCAGAATCATGGAAAGCTGAACAAAACCAAACAGAATAAGTGCGCCTGCGCCGGTATCAATGCTGATGTAACCGAATGACAGGGTCGCTGCGTAAATAAACAGAACCGTTGCGGCGGGCCAATTGCCGTAATTCAGAATCTGGTTCGGTCGACTGGGCTTCAACAGGATTAACGAGAGCAGGGCAAGGAAAACGGCGCCAGCAATAAGCCGCACCAGGGTGTATCCGGCCGGGTCGATAGTTTCGTCTTTGAGCGCCAGTCGACAGAGGACAGAATTACCGGCAAAGGCAAGCATTGCAAAGGCGGTGAGCCCTAGCGTGCGAAGCCAGTGAGGAGGTGAACTCATAAAAGTCCGGGTTAAAACCCGAACTTTTCTAAGACAGGGCTTGAGCCCTCATCCCAGCGGATAAGCCAGCCGTGATCGTCGCCCCAGTCACCGAGTACGATGCGCTGACGCTCCTGGCCGTTAAATTCCCAGTCATGAGTTGCCGGGCGGTGAGTGTGACCGTGGATCAGCAGGTTTACTTTCGCATCATCCATCACCTTGTCGACCTCTTCGGGGGTGACGTCCATGATGTCGTCCGCTTTCATCTGCTGGCCAGCTTTGCTCTCTGACCTGACCTGTTGACCAATGGCCAGTCGTTCTTCGATCGACTTGCTCAACAGATCGGCCTGCCACTCAGGGTTGCGGAACAGCTGTCGCATGTTCATGTAAGCAACGTCACGTGTACACAGGCTATCACCGTGCATCAGCAGGGCTTGTTGATCGCCAACGGTAATAACCGTACCTTCAGCGAGCATGTCCGCGCCACAGGCATTGGCAAATACATCGCCCATCAGAAAGTCGCGATTACCGTGCATAAAGAAAATTTTTACGCCTTGATCCGCGAGAGCTTTCAGTGAGGTTTGAATGCGTTCAACCAGAGCGTCGGTGTAATCGTCACCGATCCAGACTTCGAAGAAGTCGCCGAGAATATACAGTGTCTCTGCGTCTTTGAGCCGGTCCAGCAGTCCGAAGAAGCCTTCGGACATGGCTGGTCGGTTGCCCTGCAGATGCAGGTCAGAAATAAAGTAATGCGTCATAGAAACCGGATCAGTCAGCGATGACTTCAGCTTTCTCGATGATTACGTCTTCCGCAGGTACGTCCTGGTGGCCCATAGCCATCGTGGTACGCACGCCTTTGATGCGGTTTACCACATCCATGCCTTCAGTTACTTTGCCGAATACTGCGTAGCCCCAACCCTGCATGTCTTTGCTGGTGTGGTTAAGGAAGGCGTTATCAGCAACGTTGATAAAGAACTGCGCGCTGGCAGAGTGTGGGTCCATAGTGCGGGCCATCGCCAGGGTGCCAACTTCGTTCTTGAGGCCGTTGTCAGCTTCGTTTTCGATAGGCTCGCGAGTTGCCTTCTCTTTCATGCCAGGCTCCATGCCGCCGCCCTGAATCATGAAACCGTCGATGACGCGGTGGAAGATAACGCCGTCGTAGAAGCCATCTTTAACGTACTGCTCGAAGTTTGCGGCAGTTTTAGGAGCTTTTTCGTGGTTCAGTTCGACTTTGATGTCACCAAAGTTGGTTTTCAGCAGGATCATGATTTCTCTCAGCTCAAATAGTGTGTTCGGGTATCCCTTACGGGCTTTCGGCGCGTATAATACCGCCTTTTTCCACGGCCCGACATGGGGCGGCTATCGTTTCTGTACAGATACGGACCAATATGACTGATACGACATCGAACACCAGTAATAATTTCATCGCCAAAATCATTCAGGAAGACCTTGATGCCGGGCGCGTACAATCGGTGCAGACCCGATTCCCGCCAGAGCCAAATGGTTACCTCCATGTCGGCCATGCGAAATCTATCTGCCTCAACTTCGGCGTTGCCGAACAGTTTGATGGCGCATGTAACCTGCGTTTCGATGACACCAACCCAGAGAAAGAAAGCCAGGAATTCATTGATGCGATTAAAGACGACATCACCTGGCTTGGTTATCAGTGGAAGGGCGATATTCACTACGCGTCTGATTATTTTGATCAGCTGCACGACTGGGCGGTTGAACTGATCAAGGCCGACAAAGCCTATGTCTGTGACCTGAACGCCGAAGAGGCGCGCGAATATCGCGGCACCCTGACCGAGCCGGGTAAGAACAGCCCATATCGCGAACGTACTGTCGAAGAGAATCTCGACCTGTTTGCTCGTATGAAAGCGGGTGAGTTCGATACGGGTGCGAAAGTTCTGCGCGCTAAGATCGACATGGCGTCGCCAAACATGAATATGCGCGACCCGATCATCTACCGCATTCGTAAGATCACCCACCACCAGACCGGTGATAAGTGGTGCATCTACCCGACCTATGACTTCACTCATGGGCAGTCGGACGCGATTGAGGGCATCACTCACTCTGTGTGTACGCTTGAATTTGAAGATCACCGCCCATTGTACGAGTGGTTCATCGAAAACCTGCCGGTACCTGCGCAGCCTAAACAGTACGAGTTCGGCCGCCTGAACCTCGACTACACGGTAACCTCCAAGCGTAAGCTCAAGTTCCTGGTTGATGAGGGCGTGGTCGCTGGCTGGGATGATCCGCGTATGCCGACTATTTCCGGTATGCGCCGTCGTGGTTTTACCCCAAGCTCAATTCGCACCTTCTGCGACATGATTGGCGTAACCCGCAGCGATGGCATGGTAGATGTTGCCATGCTGGAGCACGCGTTGCGTAGCGACCTGAACCAGAATGCACCGCGCGCCATGGCCGTACTCAAGCCATTGAAAGTGGTCATTGAAAACCTGCCTGAAGATCACAAAGAAATGCTCAAAGCGCCGTTCCACCCAGAGCTGGACCTGGGCGAGCGTGAGATGCCATTTACTCGTGAAATCTTTATTGATCAGGACGACTTCAAAGAAGAGTACAGCAAGAAGTTCAAGAAGAAGTTCTGTCCGGGCAAACGCATCCGTCTGCGTTTCTCTTATGTGATAGAAGCAACCGATTACGAGAAAGACGCCGAAGGCAATGTCACGCTCGTGAAGGCGAAGCTTATTGAAAATACCCTTGGCGAAAACCCGGAAGACGGCGTAAATCCGAAGGGTGTTGTTCATTGGGTGTCGGCCACCGATCACAAAGAAGCCGAACTGCGTCTGTATGAGCGACTCTTCACCAGCGCGACGCCAGACAAAGGCGAGGGCGACTTTATGGATCACGTGAATAAAGATTCATTGAGTGTAGTTACCGCACTGATCGAACCGGCACTGGCCGAAGTGGATGCTGAGGCAAACTTCCAGTTTGAGCGAGAAGGCTACTACGTTGCTGATCGTTTTGATCATACGGCAGATCGTCCAATCTTTAATTTGACCATCGGACTTCGTGAAGATAAGTCCCTGACACAAGGCTAAGTCATGACGTTAAAAATTTTTAACACCCTGACCCGACAGAAAGAAGAATTCAAACCCCTCGTACCCGGCAAAGTCGGCATGTACGTGTGTGGCATGACGGTCTACGACTTCTGTCATCTGGGGCATGCCCGTGTCATGGTCGCGTTTGATGTAATTGCACGTTACCTGCGCCACCGTGGTTATGACGTGAATTACATCCGTAACATCACCGACATCGACGATAAAATCATCAAACGTGCTAACGAAAACGGTGAAGCGTTCGATGCATTGACAGAGCGCTTTATCGCAGAAATGCACAAAGACTCCGAAATGCTGGGCATCGAAAAGCCAGATGCCGAGCCAAAAGCCACCGCGCACATCGGCGACATCATTAAGCTGGTCGAAACCCTGATTGAAAAAGGTTTCGCCTACGCCGCAGATAACGGCGACGTGTACTACCGTGTTCGTAAATTTGAGCAGTACGGAAAGCTCTCGGGCAAAGTACTCGACGAGCTTGAATCTGGTGCTCGGGTTGAAGTGGGTGACGTAAAAGAAGACCCGCTAGACTTTGTACTCTGGAAGTCTGCCAAACCCGAAGAGCCGCACTGGGATTCACCGTGGGGCATTGGTCGCCCGGGCTGGCACATCGAATGTTCTGCGATGTCGACCTGCTGCTTAGGCGACACCTTCGATATTCACGGCGGTGGCCCGGACCTTAAATTCCCGCACCACGAGAACGAAATTGCTCAGTCAGAAGCGGCAACCGGCAAGAAATACGTAAACACCTGGATGCACGCAGGGGCAGTGCGTGTCGATGGCGAAAAAATGTCTAAATCACTGGGCAACTTCTTCACTATTCGTGAAATTCTCGATAAGTACCCGGCTGAAGTTGTTCGCTTCCTGCTGCTGTCGAGCCAGTACCGCAGCCCAATTAACTACTCAGAAGACAGTCTGAAAGAAGCGCAGACCAAGCTCGAACGCTTCTACAATGCACTGCTGAGTGTTGAAGTGGGTTCTGTGAATGATATCGACAACGACTACAGCGCTCGCTTCCACGCAGCGATGGACGATGACTTCAATACGCCGGTTGCTATCGCCGTGCTGTTTGATCTGGTACGCGACCTGAACAAAGCATCAGGCGAAGAGCAGGCCGCGCTAGCGGGCCAGCTTCGTTATCTCGGCGGCGTGCTGGGCTGCTTGCAGTCTGACCCGCAAAGCTTCTTGCAGTCGGGTGCTGGTGATGAAGCGGAATGGATCGAAGAAATGATCCAGAAGCGTGCAGAAGCCAAAAAAGCCAAAGACTTTGCGACAGCAGACGCTGTACGTGATGAGCTGGTTGCTAAAGGCATTGTGCTGAAAGACGGACCAGAAGGGACGACCTGGTCGAAATCGTAATCTAATAAAAAAGTACTAGATTAACGAATAAAACGCCGGGCAATGCCCGGCGTTTTTGCATCTGTCGAATGTAAAGATGTAATGTATATAACAGCAGTATATTTCCGAGATTCGCGGAAATCTGGCACGCTTTACACTCGAGCTTGCGCGTTTTGCCGCAGGGTAGTACGGTAAACGTCATACGAATCAGAAACTTACAAGCTTGGTTTACAAGTTTATGTGCGCAGGATTATCGAAATAACAGGCGTGCGCGTTTTTCTGGAAGGGAGGTTTAAGTTATGGAAGATTCTTCAATGCAGTCAATGAGTTATCCTAGGAACCTCGAAAGAGTGTCCCAGGATAAACGCGCACGCACACTAATAACCTGTTGCTTGGAGATTGGCGGTGTAAGTTTTTACCATTTCATTCGTTAAAATGTACCTGTAAACAGGTTGATTTAAATACGAAGAAAGTACGAATTTTATGGAAAAATTGAAATGATGATGGACGAGGCGTACATAAATTATTACGGTAAGAGCACAGCCGCGCGAGTTGATAAAGAATTACTTATCGAACGAGACGCGGCTGTGCTCTTACCGGAAAGCTTCCCCTCGCATCGTTGTTTCAGTTCTTTTCCGCCAATCCACGGGCCTACTTCGCAATTCTCAAAGCGCTTTCAGCTGAGAATGTGCGATTGTATGTTGGCCCTCAAACAACAAGTCGCTCAAGGCGACCACAAAATACGTGGCGCCTTAGCTCCGCGTTAGATGTAATTAACCGGAAAGTTGCGCACGAATAATTTTTTTCTTCAAGACTGCAATTTTAAGAGAAAAAGACACATACTCCCTTCGAATCATATTG
>Ga0208203_1000741_pt1 | contig 14222 bp, 14 predicted proteins | sample DeeseametaMP2914_FD_184167 | JGI IMG/M metagenome (GOLD analysis project Ga0208203, IMG submission 184167) | Marine microbial communities from the Deep Atlantic Ocean - MP2914 (SPAdes) | ecosystem: Environmental > Aquatic > Marine > Oceanic | place: West of Santa Cruz de la Palma, Atlantic Ocean...
CAGGAATTAACGACTCCAGGAATTTGAACTTTCTGATCCAGCTCGCTCATTATGTCATATATGCTGACCCCAAAAGGCCACTTTTCTTTAGGCACAAGCTTTATAATAGTTTCAAACATGGCCACAGGAGCAGGATCTAGACTTGTCTCAGCTCTTCCCAATTTTCCAACTGAGGTTTCAACAAGTGGATGCTCTTTAATAATTTTGTCAGTATAGGCAAGAAGCTCCCTAGCTTTTGTGATGCTAACATCCGGTGTCGTGACAGGCATATAAAGAATATCCCCTTCATTTAAAGAAGGCATGAACTCTCGCCCAAGTTGCGTAAATGCCACTGTGCCAAGAACACAGGCAATGATAGGTGCTAGCATAAAGGTTTTTCGATGCTCCAGTACCCAGCTAAGAGCTGGCCTGTAAACATTGACGATGTTCCTGCTAACCCTATTTTTCTCAATTGGTTTTAGCTGCCCCTTGAGCATGAATATTGAAAGCACCGGAGTAAGCACGATGGCGACAAAAACAGCTCCAAGCATTGCAAGGGTCTTTGCCCAAGCAAGTGGAACAAAAAGTTTTCCCTCCGCTCCTTCCAGCGCAAACACAGGTATAAATGTAACTATCGTTGTTAACACTGCTGTGAGTATTGCAGGTCCTATTTCTTTGGCCGAGTTTTTTATAATCTCAATTCTCTCAGAACTTGTAATATTTGAATCTTTTCGCTCGGCCAAGTGAGAGTATATATTCTCGGTCATAATGATGCCCATATCCACCATTGTCCCAATGGCGATAACGAGACCTGAAAGACTCATCACATTAGAATCAATGCCTATGAGATGCATTAAAATTAAGCTAATGCCCACCCCAAAAGGCAATGTTAAACTCACAAGCACCGATGCTTTAAAGTGAAGCAGAAACACAACAATAATAATAATTGTAATAATTATTTCTTGAGTGAGCGCTGAGTACACGGTGCCAATTGTTTTTTCTACCAATTCGCTTCGATCATAATAGGGCCTTAAAACAACGCCTTTTGGAAGTCCCTGTCTTATTTGTTTAAGTTTATCCTTAACTCGATCAATCACGTCTTTAGGATTCTCCCCAAAACGCATTGTAACAATTCCACCAACTGCTTCTTGTCCATCCTTGTCTAGGGCACCTCTTCTAAATGCAGGACCTATTTGAACAGAAGCAAGGTCTTTGACTCTAATGGGAGTGCCTTCTTTTACCGCGACCACAACTTCTTCAATATCCGAGATACTTTTGAAAAAACCAATCCCCCTTACAATCATCTCGCGATCGCCCTCTTCAATGACCTCAGCCCCCACATCGATGTTGGAATTCTTAATGGCCTTAATTATTTGAGGAAAGTGAATGTCAAAGGCAAAGATTTTATTTGGATCAACGTCGACTTGATACTCTTTAACAAACCCACCAATGCTTGCCACTTCAGAAACACCTTCTGTGGATTGCAACAGATACTTCACATAGAAGTCTTGTAAAGAGCGCAGCTCTTGTAGTGATTTTGGATTGGGATTGTCCTCGGTATTCTCAAGCGTGTACCAAAAGATTTGACCAAGGCCTGTGGCGTCCGGGCCTAACGTGGGAGTAGCACCTTCGGGAAGCTCACTTGAAGCGGTTGAAAGCTTTTCTAGAACTCTGCTTCGTGACCAGTAGAAATCAACATCATCTTTAAAGATTATGTAAACGGTGGAAAAGCCAAACGCACTTGTGCCTCTTACTCTGTCGATCCCAGGAATTCCTTGAAGGAGTATGCTTAAAGGATAAGTAATTTGTTCTTCTATATCTTTGGGAGATCTTCCCTTCCATTCAGTGAAAACTATTTGTTGGTTTTCTCCTATATCGGGGATGGCATCAATCCTTGCGTTTTTAACCGCAAATACCGAGCCAAGAGCAAGTACAGCAAATCCGATGACAACAAAAACCCTGTACTTTATGGAAAACTCAATTAATTTATGTACCATTTCAGCTTCCTTCCCTCTTAGTGTTGATGTCCGCCAGACGAGGATTTTTCATCATACCCGCCAAACAGTTGCGCCTGGGCATCAAGAAGGAAGTTGCCATCAATGACGACCTTTTCTCCCTCTGATAGGCCATGCTTAACTTCCACATAGCCTTCCGATTCAAAGCCTGTAAGAACCTTTTTCGCTTGGTAGCGGTGATTGCCTTGGTCAACCCAGACAACCTTTCTCTTGCCAGTATCAATAATCGCGGTTCTTGGAATTACAAGCGGCGTGCCTTCCAAGTCAAGTGTTACAGATGCCGTTCCCACCATTCCTGGGCGGAGTTTTCCTTCATTGTTGTCAAGAGTTGTTCTAATTTTCAAAGTTCTTGTTTGTTTATTTAATACAGGGCTAATGAAGTCAATCTTCCCCTCCCATATCTCGCCGGGGTACGCGCTAAACTCCAACTGAACGGTTTGCCCCAAATTGACCAGCGCGGAGTCGTGCTCATATACATCCATTTCAACCCAAAGCGAGTTAAGATCGACCAGATCAAAAAAGCTTTGTCCCTCTTTAAAGTATTTTCCTTTGATCGCGTGCTTCTTTTCAACAATCCCTGTCACAGGTGAATAAATCGTAATTTCACGAGGGACCTTGTTAGTCTTGGCCCAAGCTTCAAGTTGCTTGTCCAGCACCCCCCAGAGCTTCATTCTTTGAATGCTCTGCTCATATAGGTCTTGAAATTCTTTGCTGTTTCTATTGGAAAAGTAATTCTTTCTAGCGATCAGATATTCATCTCCACCTGTGAGAAGCTCAGGGCTATAAAGCTTAAGCACTGGGTCTCCTTTTTTAACAAGTGAGCCGGTAGATTGAACAAAAACATCCTCAACTCTTCCAGGAACTCTCGCAGGAATATTCGATTCTTTTTCTTCTGATTTAAGGAGTGTGCCAAGCAGTCTTATCTTTTTTTGCATTTTCATAGAAGTAACTTCAAATAAATCCGATTTGAAGTGCTTAACTTGAGACTTTCTAAGCTTTACCTTTGCTACGGTCTCTGAGGATGGCACCTTTTTCAACATGGGCGTGCCATCCAAGGGACACTCACCTGCAGCGGCGCTTGTAACACTTGGGTCAGATTCACAGTAGTACACATTTTCTTGTGCTTTGCTTGGAGCGGAGTGCTCGGCGTGATCGTCATGCTCAACCTCCACCTTGGTTAGGCCCATGCCACAAATGGGACAATCTCCAGGAGTCTCTTGTTTAATTTGTGGGTGCATCGAGCAGGTGTAGTAAGTTTGAACTTTTTGTTTTTCGACTTTTTGCTCAGCCTTCTCTTCTTTAAAGCAGGCCGTTGCAAATAGGCTTAACATTATTAATATCAATATATTTTTCATAGTTCTCTCCCTGTCCTAAGACTACTGCCGTTCACAAAAAGGTAATTAATCTTTTTAGTCTTTAAGTTTGCAATAAGATTAATCTCTTTTATTAGCTGATTTTGATATTGAAGCTCAGAACGGAGGAGTTCAACGTAGTCAGCTCCTCCTCTTGAGTACGATTTTGCCGTTACGTCTCTTGAGCTTTTTGAGTATTTCAATGTTTCTTTTTGCAAAACTTGAAGCTGATTGCTCACATCCATAATCTCAAAGGTCAATTTTTTAAGTATATTTGGTCTGGAGTTTAAATAGTTTCGGTACTGTTTCTGTGCTTCCATCTTCTTAAAGACAGCTTCTTTTTTAGCAGCGTAACGCATCTCACTTGTTGGAAGTGGAATAGTAATACTCGCCCCAACAAAATCCCCCACCCCATCAATGTCGTTTCTTTCGGTATAAGAGACTCCCAGAGTAATATCTGGAAAATAGTTTCGATTCTGTGCATCCACCTTTAAGTCACTTGCTTGAAGATTATGTTTTAAAGCAAGCTCATGGTAATCTTGGTCGCTCTTAGATTTTTGCCATGAGTTCAACAGCTTCCATGGAATTGTGCCCAAATCGATATCTAAAGTTTTTTCAGAACTTAAAAGCACGCTTAATTGACTTTTAAGTGACTCTTGAGAGTACTTGTTTTGGTCAATTTGAGATTTAAGCTCACTTTTTCTTATCTGGATGTCTAAGACTGCCTGTTGTGGAACTTTGCCCGTAGAATAGAGCCTTTTTGTAATTTTTAGGTGGTTTTCGATCCAGTCATAGTTCCCTTTCAACACCTTATATTCATTAACAAGCCTTTCCTTTTGAATTCCAAATTCCCAAATTCCTTTTAAAAACTCTCTGGAAAGCTGCATAGTTTGGGCCTTCTGAGTTTTTGCCTGCTGAATTGCGGACTCTTCAAGCTTTCCATACTTTCCAGATATAGATAGTTTTTGCGACAGACCAAACTGAATACCCGTCATCATTGATTCGTTTCGACTTAATGATTCTACTGGAAAGTTAACGGCAGACACCGACAGCATGGGATCTCCCCAGCTTCCAGATTGCCTTGCCTTCTCCTGCATGGCCTCGACTTTACTTAACTGAGATTTTAAAAGCTCATGGCTTTCAAGTCTTTGAGTCAACTCTTCAAAGCTCTCAGCATGAGTGAATGAACTAATTAATAAAAATGTAACAAGAAAAATACCCTTCATGGCCTTACCCTATATTAAGGTTAAAAATAGAGATAAAAAATAAAATTGGGTATTTTCTAGATCAGGAACTGACCCTTAAGGATATAGAGATTGAGATTTGATTTGTATTTAAGAAACCCATCATCTGGGATTTTAGGAAGGTATCTATTATTGATGCCCACAAGTTTTATAATATTTATAACTGGAAGTTCTTTAAAAAAGACAATTTTATAGGTTAGATCATTATAATTTACGACATCTGAAGCAATCTCATGAAAGCATACCCCGCTAAAGCCGTCCATACAGTTTGAGCGCTCAGTCTCGTCTTTACTCTCTTTATTTCCATGACAACATTCATGGCCTGCCATATCCATATCTTGAGTCTGCTTTTCCAACGAATCTTGTACAACGCAATTAACTCCACAGCCAAGTGCCATTGCTTGCACCCAAGTGAAGTTAAAAATCATTAGAATAAACAAAAACTTTTTCATCATATTTATACTACCGTACTCTTTCAGGATATTACAAATCCAGTTATTTAGCTACTGGCCTTTTTTACAAGCATTAGAAGCTCATCAATCAATTGCTTGCTTTCTACTGAATTTCCAGTACTTATGGCCTTATGAACACAATGGTTTAAGTGCTCCTCCAATATCTTACTCTCTAAAGACTTTAAGGCAGAGCGTGCAGCTTTGATTTGGGTTAATATATCCACACAATACCTTTCCTCCTCCACCATTTTAGAAATACCTCGAATTTGACCTTCAATTCTTTTAATTCTAGGCAGGTGGTTTGTGTGCTCAGCATGCTTTTTACTCATATACGTTTCCTATATTGTTCCATTAAGAATTAGCCCAATTAATAAAACCTGAGGTACTGTGATCAATGGAAGAAAGAATGCTATCTTCCAAGATCTTGTAGTCTCTTTTAACGATAATATCTCTGTATAATCAGTCGACACACCGGCCATCAGAAAGGTAAAACTATTACCAGGCGCTGATGCTCTATTCATTAAGTCAGCCGCCAAGGGCGTTGCTCCTTCAGAGCAAACTTCAAGTATGGTGGTAACTACTAAAGTCGAAAACAGCCCTAACAGACTTGGCCCAAAATATTGTTCAAAAAGACCTTGATCAACAAAAACATTAATAACACTTGAAAGCAAGGCTCCAAATAGCACCCACTTGATGATCATTTTTGAGTCTTTTAAACCATCATTTAAAATTGAGGCAACCTCCTTAAATGAAAACTCAAATCCCTTTAGATCTTTCTTGAGATTATCCACAATCTTAAAATCTTCAGGAATTTCAACTTTATTAGGGTTCTTTGGTAATACGCCTCTCTTTTCAAATGAATCAAAAATTATGCCTGAAATGATGGCAATAACACCGGATAAAAAAATAAAGAGAAGAGTCCACTTTAACCCAATAAGTGAGATCAAGATAATAGTTAAAGATATTGAGTTCCAAGGACTTGCTATTAAGAAGGCCATGGTTTGTCCTAAACTTGCCCCTCTCTCATACAATTTCATGCCCACCATTAATATGCCATGGCTACAGAGATCCAAAAGCAGTCCTGCCAAGGTGGCCCTTAAAAGACCGATTTTACTTCCAGGCCTTCCCAATATAGAAACGACATACTCCCTAGGAACTCTTCCCAACAATCCAACAAAGACAATACCAAGAGCAATCCCCCAGGACATTGTATTAAACAATTCGAAAAACCGATGAAATAAGTGAGTGATGTGCGCACTACTTTGAATGACGTATGTATTTAAGATATGTCCTAAGTAGAACGAAACTCCAAGAGTCAACACTCCAAGAAACACATAGTCTCTTTTCTTTCCACTAGAAGCGTGGCAGCTCTCAGACTCTTCATTTTTGACTTCACAGCAGCCCATGCTCTCCTCCATACCCCATCAGGGTATAAATAGTATACCCCCACCGGGTATCAAAGTCAAACTATAAGGAGTTTAATTGAAATAAAATATCGCCCAATTTTACTTAGAAACTTCTACTCCCTTGATGTGGGAGGTGAAAACCACCTTTGAATCAGACTTCCTTATCCCCTGATAAAAAGACTGTATTTCCTTAGAGTCCTCTCCCTTAATCATATGGATGTCTATTTCATCTCCAAGCTTTGCTTCTGAAATAAAATTAATGTCAAACTCACTGACCACAAAACTTCGATGATAATTTATAGGAATAGTGTCCAAGATCCATTGAGAGTACTTGGTGTTATTCACATGATTATTCATATCTAAATCACTGTTTCTAACTACAATAGTATTCTCTACTTTCATGTTTTCTGGAACAATAACTTTCTCTGGAATAATATTCAGCTCTTTCTTTGGAATCCCCTGTACAATACTCTCATCAAGCTTTGGCTGAATAGGTCTTCGAGTTGTTCCATCCAAAACCATGAAGGTTGCAGCTGACTCGCCAATTTGTTCATCCCCTAGGTGAATGGTCCAGTCCCTGTAGGCCTTCATGCCGTGAATTCTTCTAGGCCAGGTTTTAACTAAGATCTTATCTTGCCATTTCGGCCATTTTTTCATGATGAGCTTTTGCTGAGTGAAGACCCAAAAAGCATTATTTTTGACCATGGCCTCAAGACCAACTCCCATATGCTCGGCATGGATAGTCCCAACATCTTGAAGGATGCCAAGCATCCCAAAAAGACCTAGTCTTTTATTCATATTTATATTTACACTATTAACTTCGTACTCTTTTTCAAAGTAGGATTCATTCATTTCACTAACCTCAATCTATAAGAAATGCTAACAAAGGAAGCTTAAAATTGTTATCCATAAATGTGATGTCTTACAAATTGGTCAACTCTTACCACCCGAGTCAACACTTTTTTAAAGCTTAGCTTAAAAAATGGCCAACTTGCCCAGTTATGACTTTCGTACAATTTGGTTGCCGGAAACAACTTGTCCAGACTTTGCCTCATGATAGGTAATAAAAATGTTATCACCAAGTCCAAGCTCCTTTGACAGAGTATTCGAAGTGATTTTAAGAAGCTTCTCTATTTGCTCAGGACTTTTGCCCTCAAAACAAGTTAGCGACGCCATGGGTGGATGTGTGTCATCAGGTTGGATTGCGGCAGACTTTTCTCCCTCCACATAAAATTCAGATTTTAACTCTTCCCAAGTTGCCCAAACATGTTTAGGTTCACACTGGTAAAACTCTGCAATTGCTTTACATGTTTTTTTAAGTGCAGGTGTTATCTTTGATTCATCTTTTTGAGGCAAAGCCTTTATCTGTAAAATTGGCACTAATCTCTCCCGTCATTGATTTAGATTTTAATGGTAGTCTATTTAACTTATTTATTTAAGACCAAGAACTAGGTCTGGATTGTCTGTCTCAATAAAATCTACATTCAAGCTAGAGAACTCTTTCATCGACTCAATATCATGAACATCCCAGACAACAACTTTGATATTGCGCTCGTGCGCTTTCTCAATCAAATCCTTAGATAGAAAGTATTTATGAACCTGAAGATATTGAAATGATGCTCCATCAAAGATGCCTTTAAAGCGCAGGAAATTATCAACAGTAAGCCAATTATTCCCCCAAAAAGTGCAATACAGGCGTTCAATATCAGGTGCTATTGATTCAAATTTATTTAATATTTTATATGAAAATGACTTTAGAATCACATGTCTCTCAAGCCCTAGACTTGCTACAAGCTCTACGATCTCTTCTTCAATTTTCTCATACCGCTCTCCCCCATACTTAAGCTCTATAATAAGAACTGCTCTTCCATCAATTGCTTCCAGCACTTCCTTAAGGGTCGGGATCCTTTCATTTTCAAATTCACGTCCAAACCATGAACCAAAGTCAAATTCTTTAAGTTTGGATAAAGGGTAATCACTAATCTTGCCAGAAGCATTTGATGTTCGATCTAAAGTAGAGTCATGTATGGCCACTATTTCACCGTCAGCAGTCATATGGACATCAATTTCAATGAATGAGGATTTCAACTCAAGAGCTTTATTAATAGAGCTAAGTGTGTTTTCCGGTGCATACGCAGAAGCACCTCTATGTGCGACTGGCCTCACACCAGCAAAGGAGCTACCAATTAAAGTGAAAAACATAATAGTAAAGATGTGATTATAAATAGCCTTCATTGAATAAGATTATCATGCTCCATAAATTCGATTACTAAAACTTAATTTGAACCTCATATGGTCGAGTAGCACTACCCCGCTGTATATTCAGAAGTAGATTGTTTCTCTGTGCCAGTCTATTGCATATACTCTCCCCAATTCCTGAAGAAGCAGTGTAAGTTTCACTAAATGGATACTGTATTGATAATAGGTTATCTTTTAAGGATACCTTTATTTTCTCTTCACTGTCGCAGATGGCCTTGGTTGCGTTTGAAAAGACATTAATAAGAATTGTTTCGAAATCCTGTTTAATAACATGGTGGCGAATGTCTTCTTCCAGTTCTAATTCAATTGAATGCTTGGGTATTCTTAGTAAAACACCGGTATTGGTAATGGATTCTTTAATATTTACTAATTCCCGATCTGTTTTTTCAAGGACATTAAAGGTATTTAAATAAGAATGAATATTCTCCAAAGTTTTTTTGTTGCTCTTTAAATAAAACTCCAACTTCTCGGGATTGGAGATGTTGTTTAACAAGTTTTGATTGATTAAAAACTGAGAAGAAAGCATGCTTTTTATATTATGAGCAAAAGTATTTAGGTCTTGCCCGATAATTGAAAACCTCTCTTTAAACTCTATTTCTTTCCTTCTTCTCTTGCTGAACCCTCCAAAAATGACCAGAATGATGACCATATACTCCAAGGCCATAAAAACGTAATCAAATGTTATCGCCTGCCTTGCATGAGTTATTTCACCTGTTTCTTTAAGATATTGAAGATAGAGCACTGGTACTCCACCAAAAATCACAAAAGGGAGCAAAGTTATAGTTTTTGGTCTAAGTAAGATTGTAAAGCCAAGCATTCCCATGATAAATGCATAGAGATACAGCGGGGAGAAATACTCTCCGATTGCAGCATAGGCGGTAAGTAGGACAAGCACACCGGAAGTGGCAAGTTGGTTGTATGGATTCCTCACTAAGAGATAAAAAAGAGGAAAAGCGAGAATAGAAGGAGCAAGTTTTAATACAGTGTAAGCACCCACAAGCTCTTTTGGTATCAGGGTCCTCTCATATGGAAAAACTAAAAGCGTTAATGAAATGTATAAAACTCCGGCAAGATAGGCATCTCTTTTGTCTTCAGTATCAATAAAGCTAGGTATCAGTTTCAAAAATATATCCTTTAGAGCGAATTGTTTTTAGCTGTCTCGTAAAATCATCAGAAAGTTTGTTTTTTAAATTAGACAGATGTGTATTGAGAGCGTTTCTTGCCTTGATCTCCGAGGAGTAGACATACCTGTGGAGCTCAGATTTGGTAACCAGTTGGTTTTGATTCTCCAAAAGAAATGAGAGAATTTTATATTCAAGTTCGGTAAGTTCCACTTCCTTGCCATCTTCAATCGCAACATGGCCATGTGGGGCCAGATTTATTTTGGAACTAGACCTATCCACTTCCATCTCATCTAAAATATCGTCAATAGACTGTGGCAAAAAAGGCTTCTCTAAAAATTTGAATACCCCATAATTGAGTGCCCTGATGGCAACTTCCTTTGTTGCAAATGAAGTCATCAGTACAACAACTGGGGTTTGGGTATAGCACTTAAGTTTATTAAGAATTTTTAATCCATCCTCAAGTCCCAATTTGTAATCAAGCAACATTAAATTAAAAGAGCTTTTATCAAGAAGCTCACTTGCTTCCCTAAGAGTAGATGCCACTTCAACAAAGTGCTTTTTAAAGCCCAAGTGTTCCCTAAGCTCACTTGAAAGCTCTTTATCATCCTCTACTACCAATATCTTCATGATTAAATCTTAATACTCATGACACATGTATGGCAAATTTCTTTTAAACATTCACAGGTTTTAAATTCTTGAACAAATCTTGAATTAATGAATTTTCCTATAAGACGAAAACTTATTGGATGCAATTTATTCATTACCTACTAAAAAATAACTTTAAGTTTTTCTTAATAGAAACTTAGAAATAAACTGACTGGAAACACCGTATGGGAAAGAAATTGTTAATTGAAAATGGTACCTCTTTAAACGAGTACCTCTCACAAAATAAAATCTCCCCTTTAGTTAAAAGTGAATTGATTAAGGCCTTGGCCAGCAATGGTATAGACCTAGTAATAGTAGACTTAGGAAATAAATCCAGACATGAGCACTCCACAAGAGGGAAGCTCTACATATTAGGCGAAGATATAGTAAAAGATATGATTGAGGCAGTAGAGGGAACCTTAAGAGTTCACTAAGAGCCTCAAGCTAACTTAAATTCATTTACTCCATAAAATAAACTTAATCTTATAAGCTCAACCTCTAAACTATACTCCCCTTGTGAGTTTTACTTCTTATCCTCACCTGAGCATATAAAACTTTATACTGATAAAAATCAATCCTGGTTTTCGAGAATACAAGAGCTTAAACCCAAAGGTAACTTTATCCATTCAATTTCGGAGCTGCCTCAAGAAATTAAAGGTAGAGTGTCAGTTGGAATTTTTAGGGCCGAGACCCCAGAGGGTGATTATGTTTTAAAGCTTCTTCCAGAGGAAGCTTTTCTTGACATGTATGGCCACAAAATTCTTCTACAAAAACATTTAAGTAACTTTGGCCTTGCCCCCAAGATCAGAAATGTTTACTTCAAAGAGTCTTTGGACGAGCTAAAGGCTAAGTTTGATCAACTCAGCCCTCATACAAACATTGGAATACTCATGGAAGAAGTGGACGGTACAATGATAAAGCAGGCGTTTATTGAAAAAGGTAAAATACCAAACCTTAGTCAATTGCCGCGCTCCCCTGAATTTAATCATATAGTGAGATCAAACCTTCAATCTTTAGAAAAGGCACTAAATGACTTAGAAGTATCTGTTCTAGATGCACAAATGATAATAACCAATTCCGGAGAAGTAAAACTCATTGATTTTGACTTTTATGAATGGTCCATTGACCCGATTATGCGTGAAAATCGAGTTGAAGCAAATTTTGATAATATCTTAGAGCTATTTCCTTAAAACCTTTCCTTCACAATTACCGTACTTACTTTTGAGTTTTATCAAATTCAACAATAATTTCTTGGTGTAAATGATTAGTAGGGCCTAGAGGGAGCAGGCCCCTAGTGGAAAGTCTGAATCGTTTGGATTTCTGACATTACCGGCAGCATCATAATAAATCTTATACGGATCCGACTCATTTATCATTTTTGGCCCAACAATGTAAGCTACAGATGAACTTGTCGTGCAAAAATTCTCACTACCAGGTACTGTACTTACAAATGACACTTCTGATTCGAGCGCATTTTCAATGCTGTCTGATCCACCAATAGGGCCGCTCACACCTGAAAGGTTGTAAGTTGAGCTTGAAAGATAATCACCCCTATAAAAATACAGGTTGGCACTCATAGAAATGTTTGCTAGCACTGCACTTGGCCAACTACTACTTGAAAGAAAATTCCAATGATTATTGTATGAAGTATTGTGAGAGGCCATAGTGTCTTCCCCCATTAGAGAGAAGGCTGTTCCATCGTTGTTATAGGCTATATTTGCGAATATGTAAGCTTTCAAACCATCGCCCGAAACAGAAACTGCGCCAGAACCTCCTCCGGAGCCAACACCTTTAACTATATTATTATGAAAGTATAAGTAGTTTTCAGCACTAATTTGATATGAGTCAAAACGGATTGCATAGACATTGTCATAGCCATTACTATCGTACTGCATCTTTTCCGGAACCTCTTTGCATAAAAGGCCAAGAATATTCTCTATCCGCCATGAAAGTAATTAGTGCTTTTGAGCTATCCCATTGCCCCTGGTGCCTTTGAGTGGTTCCAACCTCGGTGCTGAGAAATGGTACAAAGTAGCGAAGATAATTGTCTCCTGACAAGTTCCATGTCCCAATGTTATGCCTTGTTGTTAAGTTCCACGCAGCATCTGCATAGAATGCGAAATGCCACGCTCGATTGTCAGAAACAGCATCTCTGGATGTATCAAAGTCTCTAACCTCAACCGGTATGCCTGTATTTTCTGTTTGTTCATTTGAATCTGGAAGACTCGAGTAGGCCCTAAAAATCTGCCAGTCAGTTATGGTGCTAAAGTCAGATGACAACTCTTCACCATCTTTATCATTTAGAAGAAATTGATTAGCAGCAATTCTTTTTCTAATAAAAAAGATGTCCTCAAACCCTATGGGTGTATCATGGTCGACTACGATAGCATCTCCAATGCCAATATTAAGTGCTACGTTAGAGTCAAAAGTTATGGTGGAATCAGCTATAATCGCCTCATTTGTTCCACTTGAAGTTCGGGTTTCTAACGCAGTAGTAGTGCCAACACCAATGGAGCGATAAATTTGTGAAGGCCCATCAAGTTTGACGACTTCCTGTCTTTCGACGGAGTCAGATCCAAATTCAACTTTAACTGTCACATTCATCTCGTCTTGAGGATCATCTGGAAACTTAAATGTTGGTGAGTCGACAATAAAGTCTTGTCCAGACTTATCCATTTCTATCCCATACCAATACCTGGGATCGCAATCTGGAACCTTTGTATGGTTGCAGTAATAGAGAGTTGCCTTATCGGAGCTCTCCAAAGTATTAGCAGTTTCAACTTTTGCACTAAATTTATTGGATTGAATGTTTGAAATACTAAACGACTTAATGGACTTCGCGATTGAAGCTGAGTCGCTTGCGGCACGGGAACACGCACAACTCAAGGCCATCATGGATAAAACGGCCATATTTTGAATATAGAGTTTAATAGTCATAGTATCACCTAGTAAACTAATCGGTGATATTTGAAATTTCTTAACAAGGTATAAAAACAATTCAATAAAACAATCACTTACGTTTATGCAATAACTCCGCATCGATTGTTACTTCTTTTTCTTTTTACCACTTCCTTTAAAAGGCCTTCCCTTGCCTTCAGCTCTTGACTTTGCCGCCCTACGGTTCCTACCTGCTCTTTCTCTTTGATTTGCTTTTGGCCTTCCGCCGTCATCCATTACGGATTCAATATCTGCGAGGTTATTATACCTTCTCATTTCTTTGTTGAACTTCCAGACAAACATCAATTTTAAAAGCTCTTCCTTGCTAAGATCGTCAAAGCGGCCTTGCAAGAGCTCATAAGACTCATCAAGCTTGAAGCTCTCCCCTTTATTTTTTATGGCGTCGACTATAAATGAGGCACCATCCAACTCTTTAGCGACAAGATTTCGCTTCAATTTGGAAACACTAGGAAGGTTTTCTTTTACTATTTTTTTATTTATATGTTTTTCAATCCCCTTCATTAGAAAGGCGGACTTTGGGCTTGTTATCGTGTAGGCCTTGCCTTTTGTTCCAGCACGCCCAGTTCTACCAATTCTGTGCACATAACTTTCGTTATCCCTTGGCACTCCATAATTAAAGACATGTGTAAGATTGTCCACGTCAATCCCTCTAGCGGCCACATCAGTGCACACTAGAAGATTTACTTTCTTCTTTTTAAAGTTGTTCATGGCGTGATCTCTTTCAACCTGGCCCATGTCGCCATTTAAAACTTCCGCTTCATGCCCCCTGTTTTTAAGGTCATCCGCCA
>Ga0208203_1000742_pt1 | contig 14144 bp, 14 predicted proteins | sample DeeseametaMP2914_FD_184167 | JGI IMG/M metagenome (GOLD analysis project Ga0208203, IMG submission 184167) | Marine microbial communities from the Deep Atlantic Ocean - MP2914 (SPAdes) | ecosystem: Environmental > Aquatic > Marine > Oceanic | place: West of Santa Cruz de la Palma, Atlantic Ocean...
TTTTTGACTGAAAAAGGAATCCTCGTCGTTTTACCACCCTTACCGTTATAGACACTCCAACCGGCTAGTATAAATACCAATAAAGCTCCAGGAATAATTCCGGCCAGGAAAAGCTCGTTTATATCAACCTTTGCCACAATTCCATACAAGATGATAGGCAAAGATGGAGGAAACAACAGGCCAAGAGAGCCAGAAGTTGTAATAAGACCTAGCGAGAACTTTTCGCTATACCGCTCTTTAATTAACATGGGATAAATGAGACCACCTAGAGCAATAATAGTGACTCCACTTGCTCCCGTAAAAGCAGTAAAAAATGCACAAACACAAAGGGAAACTATAGCCACACCTCCAGGCATCCAACCTAAAAATGCTTCGGCCAATCTCAAAAGTCTTTGTGGGGACTTTGATTCCGCCAACAAGTAGCCTGCAAACGTGAATAACGGAATGGTTAAAAGTGTTGGTGCCTGTGCTAGACGATATATTTCTATAGCAACGGCAGATATCTCAATTTCAGCAAGATAAAACGCCAGCATTGCGAATAGAGACATTACAACAAAGATTGGAGTTCCCGCAGCTGCCAATAAACCAATGAGCGAATAACCTAGTGCCCCCACCTATCAATCCTTTAAAAAATTCTTTAGAGTGACTGTAATAAATCTGAGACCGATAAAAGCAAAGCCGAATGGAATAATGGACACTAACCACCCACTATGGATCCCCAAGAATGCCTCTCTTCCAAATTCAAGCTCTACAAGTGCAAAATCCTTCCCGGCCAAAAAAAGAAAATAGCATGCCACCACGGCGGCCAAAGCACCCAATGTGTCCACGACTTTTTTTGCCTTCTGTTTATTAAAACTCTCAAGTGCCCTGGAAACTATGTCCAGTTTAATATGATTTCCCTTCCCCGTGGCCATAACTGCTCCCATGAAAGCACTCAAAAAAACCATATGCCTGACTAGTGGGTCAATCCATAAAAATGACATGCCAAACCATCTGGCCACGATATTAAAAAGTGTGAAAAAAAGCATGCCGAACAAGCAAGTGCCAAGAATATAAAAAGCGATCTTCTCTAGAGCGTAATCAAGAATTCTTATCATCTATAACTCTCCAGCATTTGGATAGCTTTCTCGGAAACAACTTTTCCCTTAATTTTTTCGATGACTTTCCCTCTAATTTCTTGTGCCTTTGCGATGTCTTTATTGTTAAATTCAATAAACTCAACCCCTAGCATCTTCAAAGTCTCAAGTCCCTTTGCATTGTCTTTTACAGAATGTGCATTGGCCTCATCAACGTACTTCTTTCCAATCTCCAAAACTTTTGAACGATATTCCTTAGGTACCTTGGCCCATGCTTTCTTTGAAACTAGGAGTGCTCCAATTGAATAGGCGGTTGGGAAGTTTATCAAGTATTTAATTTGACTCTGCCATTGAAGTGCGAGAATTCCTAATGGTGGTGCGTAAGCAGCATCGATGATATTTGTGGAAAGAGATGATAGTACGTCAGGAAGTGCCAATGGAACTGAAACTAGTTGAAGCGAAGATATCATGGCCTCAACGACTCTATCTCCCTCCCAAGACCAAATTTTTACACCTTGCATTTCAGGAATGCTTGTAACCTTTTTAGTGGAGACAACATACACTTGGCCTATTCCATAAAAGCCTAGGTTAACAAAACCTTTTGCGTCAATTTTTTCGTTAAAGTAAGGAGTCATTCCCTTTAGCGCTTTCATTGCCTTTTCTTCTGAATGCAAAAAATTAAACGGCAACTCTATTGCCCTAATATCTCCAGCGATATCGCCAAGAACTCGCCCGGTAAAGACGCCACCATGCATTTGACCAACACGAATTTTTCTAAGTACATCCGGCTCATCTCCGGCAACGCCTCCGTAGTATATTTTAACTTTCACCTTGCCATTTGTGACCTTTTTAACTTCTTTTGAAAACTCCTTCATAGTATTCGCCCAATTTGTCCCCTCAGGGGCCAGAGCTGCAATTTTTAAGGTGGCGGCACTGGCACTAACGCCCATGCAAGCTAGAAAGGTTAAAAGCTTTTTCATAAGTATCCTTTAAAAAATATTATCTTTATTCTTTTCTATGATTTTAAACCTTTCGTTCGCGATGGCGTTGAAGAGGTTAAGATGCCCTCTCTTCAAATAGTTCTCAACTCTTGAGTCTTGAGCACCCGCATTCTTTACCTTTTCCCAAATAGAAAACTCTCTAATAAGAGCTTCCCTTTGCTTGGCATACTCCACTTCATCCATCATAGGAATTACGTAATACTGTATATATGAAACTCTCCCCAATAGGTTATAGGGATGCTCCTTTATAAACTTTTTAAATAATTTCTTGCCCTTTTCTAAATTCCCACCCAGCATTGCCGGCCTTGAGGCTTCATAAAGAGCATAGAACAAATGACAAGCTCCCCCTTCAAAATCCATGTCTCTTTGACATACCCAATCCATAAGAGCTTTAGCAGCACCTATACGGGAAATAAGAAGCACATTCTCTTTTTGAAGATTAATTAGGCCACCTAAAGACTGCCCAGTAAAAAACACTGCAGTCTTGTCATCTGAGTCAAGCTTCTCCTCTAACAAAATCGGCAGTTTTGCTGCCGCTTCTTTGGAGAAGACATCTGTTTTTTTAATTCCCTTTCTCTCCAAATATTTCAATCCGTAATTAAGGCTTTTTGTGTATGCCCCTATTGCTTGGTCTTTATAGAAGAGTTTCTCCCTATCCTTGAGAGCATCATCAAGATTTAGTGTTTCAAGTACTCCGTAGGCATAACCACCATAGCTTTTAGCAAGCATTGCCAAAAGTTTGTCGTTATCAGGGTTTGCAAAAGATAGGCCCTCTATCATCTTGATATTCGCAGGAGCTGCTTGTTTGAAAAAGTGCCAATCGGGTTCATGGTTGATCTGATTAGCACCCTTTTCCATTACCCTTGCGGTTGTGTTGACCGTCAATCGGTCTACACTTGAGCAAGAAATGCCAAGAATTATTGGTAACCACAAAAGTGCCCTGATATTCATAGAATCTACTCCATATAAACGACTGAAATTACAATAAATTGTAGGCCATACCCAAGAAATTTGCACGATCCATGCCGTATAGGCGAAAATTTGCCCCTAATGATGAAAAAACAAAGGTTTTGTGCTATAATACATTAAGTTTTACTTTAGAAAGGCAACTATTTAGCCGAGTATTATATTACGGTTCAAAACACAGGAGAAGCTTATTGCTCTATCTTTTGAAAGTTTTGGATTTTTTCGGCCTCTAAAAGCTTGATAAATTATCTCTGCTGGTTGAAAAAATCTTAAAAATTAAGACAACAAACCAGAAACAACAGAGGTATTTATGAAAACCACAGAGAGTTCATCTCTTCTTAAAGGGAATCAAAAACAAACTACATTTGCTAAAACGGCTAGACCCCTATCTCTTAGAAGTGCTAGACCTATGAAGTCTATGATGAAGTTAAAGAGTGCTAGGCCAAAGAAAGTTGAAGTAACTAAAAAACTAATGGCGAAAGCGATAAAGATATAATTACTTTAACTTTGCGCCCATCGAATCAAGCTCGTGAAGTGTTTCAGAACGAAGCTTCTCCAAATTCTGGAGTTGTTCTTTGTGCTGTTTCAATAGGGCATTCTTTCGAATTTTAAATAAAGAGTCTGTAAAAGTCTTTCTAAGCCTTATCAACTCAAGTAGACACAACTTCTTTTCCTCTTTGCTTAGTTTATTCTTTAAAATTTTTCTCTCCCCTTCTGGAGTAATCTCTAGCGAGGAGTATTCACCCAAGCATTCCTTTTTTCTTATAGAAGCATAGCTGTTAATTTTGTCATTCATTAAATTCAAAACTTGTTCAAAATCTATACTCTCACTGTTTTCAAGGTTTTCAAGTTCCTTAAGCAAGGCTTCCTTGCCATCAAGAATTTGGCCTTCACCTTCAACTTTCACAGTCTGAGCAAATAGCATTCCACAAAAAAGAAGACCAACAACAAGACTATTCAAAGCAGCTCCTCCAATCCTCTATTTCAGGATTAACTTCTTTTACCAAACTTTCTATCTCTCTTAACGTGTGGCTTAAAGGCAACCCCACGACATTGCTGTACGACCCATCAATCGAGTCAATAAAGCACAGTCCCATACCTTGAATTCCATATGCTCCGGCCTTATCCAAGGAGTCGCCTGTTTTCAAGTAAAGCTCCAAAAGATCATCTGGAATGTCGGCAAACCTTACTGATGTTTTAATTGAATAAACTCTCTCTTTATCCTTAGTTACAAGGCAAACACCAGTATAGACCTCATGAGCTTTTCCGCTTAGACTTTTTAGAACTTCTCTAGCGTGATTTACATCCTTGGGCTTTTCCAGAATTCTCCCCTCGCTGGAGACAACAGTGTCAGAGCCTAAGACAATTGAGTTAGCTGGTGATTTTGAAAAAACATCTCTGGCCTTTAGTTTAGCCAAATCTTCAACGTACTCTGCTGGTTGTGTTTTATCGCTAACTTCAGGGGCGTCACTTGTTATGATATTGAATGGTAGAAAGGTTCTCTCTAGAAGTTCTTTTCTTCTTGGAGAAGCACTACCTAATATAAGTTGGAACGAAGTCTTCTGCATTGTTTAATATCCATAAGTAATATTCTGTTTCGGTGGTTTCCTTTACCACTTGGCTATTATAGTCATTCAGATTCTCTAAGGCCATGAGAGTTCTGGATAAGGCCTCTAAGTAATAGTCTTTTGTTAGGCCTTGAAGTTTTTTATCTTTGAAAACTTTCTTTATTGATCGCAGATTGGTTGTCTCAACTCTCCTGATGCGTTCAAAAAGAAACTTCTTTCTAAGTTCCAACTCCTCTTTTTTTGCACTTTTCCACAGCCTAAGCCCATGCTCTTTTGCCAACAACTTTTTACTCCATCCATCTTTAAATAAAAAACTACTGTATTTTCTTAAAAAGAGCTCCCTAGCATAGTGAATACTTGGTATTCGCTTAACTAGGTACTCCAGTGGTTTCATTGGGGTGCTGTCAGCTAAAGGTGTGATCGATAACCCTTCAGGGTCTACGGCCTGCCATTTATTTATAGCTAATTCCTTGAAGCTTTTATTATTATAGCCTCGAAAAAACACTTCTCCTGATGAAGACCTTGGATCGGTGGAGTTAAAATGCTCGATCGACTCTTTTAGTTTTACCAAAGATTGACCGGTAGTTTCATGAAACAAATGAAAAATGGGGTTTTTCATCAAGAATGTTGCATTGGCGGTAAAGACAAAAAACTCCGTCTCCCTCTTCTGGAGTAGTTTGGATTGCTCTTCTAGCATCTTATTTATTCCAAGATACTGAGCAACATGTCCGGGATTTTTTTCGAGAGTGTAAAGAAGCCTTTGTCTCTTATCTAGTTTTTGATACTCCTTTCTTGCAAAATAGCTTCTGTTTGCGGTTTTTTCCAAAAGAGGATACATGGCCAAATCTGTCTCTGTTCGATTTACCATTGGAAAGACACCAACTTTTCTGTGTTCGAAATAGATATGTCCATGATTGAGTCTTGCCAGAAAAAACACCTTATCCTGGGAAAGATTAATTTCTAAAAATGAGATGCTTGATTTTGGGGAGATTCTCAGCAATGAGCCATCTCTAAGAAAAATCCATGCATAGGAGTCTTTGCCAGTACTTATTTCATCACCCTCATTGATTTCGCTAGTATATTGAGCTGAGCTTTGACCGGATCTTGAGTACTTCTGACAGTCTTTGAGGCACTGGATCACCCTACCAACTAGCTCGGAATACTTGGAGTCACGCAATTTAATCTGCCAGTCTGGAGTTGAGTCTTTTATGCTAAGTTCTTCTTTCCAGCGATTAAAGTCAAGCCACCTGTTTGAATCAATATTCTCCCAATCAATCATGCTTTTTGCTTGACCTTTATACTGGGGGACATCAACTTCACTTGAAGGTTTAACTCCCCAATGATCCATGTGTAGCAGCACTTCAGTAGTATTCATATTGTTACGACGCAGCAAATCCAGTTCGTTTTGCTCAAACCCATGTACCACACACGAGATAAACAATGTTGCTAAGAAGGGCAAAATCCTCACAAAAACATCCTTTTTTAGCTTATCGTCGTGTATTTTTGAATGTTTACCTATTCAAATCCAATAGGGTTTGTTACAAAGAAAAGGCAAAATTCGCCCCCCATTCACTAGCTTAGGAGAGATTTAGGATGTCTAATAATCAAGAAAACTTTTCTTTTGTGGAAGCTGAGAAGAAAATCCAAGATTTTTGGAAAGAGAATAAAGTTTTTGAAAAGTCTTTGGAAAAAACAAAAGATAAAGACCCATACATTTTTTATGACGGACCTCCATTTGCGACAGGTCTTCCCCACCACGGCCACTTGGTAGCAAGTACATTAAAAGATATCATTCCTCGCTATTTCACTATGAAAGGCCGCTACGTTTCCAGGCGTTGGGGATGGGATTGTCACGGACTTCCAATTGAGCAGCAAATTGATAAAAAATTTGGAATGAGCGCAAATGACTATGTAGAAAAGCATGGCATAAAGTCATACTGCGATGAGTGTAGAAACATCGTACTGACCTACACTTCACAGTGGGAAAAAACTGTTGAAAGAATGGGCAGATGGGTTGATTTCCGAAATGATTATAAAACCATGGACACCTCTTTTATGGAAAGTGTCTGGTGGGTTTTTAAGCAGGTTTGGGATAAGGGACTTATCTATAAAGGTAACAAGATTGTTCCATTTTCAACTGAACTTGAAACTGGTCTTTCAAACTTTGAGGCTACTCAAAACTACCAAGACGTTCAAGATCCAGCAGTGACAGTCTTGTTTAAAGTAGAGGGAAAGGACGAGTACCTAAGTGCCTGGACAACCACGCCTTGGACACTTCCTTCAAATATGGCACTTATTGTAAATGAAGAAGTCGAATACACTCTTGTTCACGAGAAGAAGTCGGACAAGAAGTTCTGGATAGCAAAAGAAAGGATTGAGGCCTATAAAAAAGGTCATGAATTTGAAGAGCTCAAAACTGTTCTTGGTAAAGAACTTAAGGGTTTAAGCTACGAGCCACTTTTCCCTTATTTTAAAGACAAAAAAGACCAAGGTGCCTTTCAAGTTCTTGCAGACGACTACGTTACGACCAGTGATGGTACAGGAATTGTTCACGCCGCGCCGGCATTCGGTGAAGATGACAACAGGGTTTTAAAAGATCATGGTGTGAAGGCCATCGTATGTCCAATCAACACTAAAGGACAATTTACTGAGGAAGTTTCTGACTATGCAGGAAAATACATTAAAGACGCTGACAAAGAAATCATTAAAGCTTTGAAGGAAAATGGAAACCTCTTCCACCAATCAGTAATAGTCCACAGTTACCCATTCTGCTATAGAACAGACACTCCTCTAATCTATATGGCAACACCACAGTGGTATTTGGAGGTAGACGCGATTAAAGACAAGATGCTTAGCGCCAACCAAAAAATCAACTGGGTTCCTGAACATATTAAAGAAGGACGCTTTGGAAAGTGGCTGGAAAATGCTAGAGACTGGGCAATTTCCAGAAAGCGCTTTTGGGGAACACCTCTTCCTGTCTGGATTAACGAAGAGTCTGGCAAAAGTATCTGTATCGGTTCTATAGAAGATCTTAAAAAGTATACAGGTGTTGAAGTTGACGACTTACATAGAGAGACAGTAGATGAGTTGACCTTTAAGGTTGATGGTGAAGCAGGTGAGTACAAAAGAATCACCGACGTGTTTGATTGTTGGTTTGAGTCTGGCTCAATGCCATACGCTCAACTTCACTACCCTTTTGAAAATGAAGAAATATTTAAAAAAGGTTTTCCAGCAGAGTTCATCGCTGAAGGACTTGATCAGACTAGAGGCTGGTTTTACACCCTTACTGTTTTGGCAGCAGCGCTATACGACAAACCAGCGTTTAAAAACGTTGTCGTTAACGGAATGGTCCTTGCTGGTGACGGCAAAAAGATGTCTAAGCGTCTTAAAAACTACACAGAGCCTGACACTCTTATGGAGGAATTTGGAGCGGACGCCTTAAGGCTTACTTTTATAAACAGCGCTCTTGTAAAAGGTGAAGAACTAAAATTTACTGATGACGGTGTGAAAGACATGGTTAGAAGGGCACTTCTACCATGGTACAACTCATTTAAATTCTTCAACACTTATGCCAAAGTTGATGGCTGGAACGCTGAAAAAGACTTATGTTTTGGAGAAAACATTTTAGACAGATGGGTTTTATCAAAACTTCAAACGTTGGTTAAAAATGTTACCGCCGAGATGGAAGGCTATAGACTGTATAACGTTGTACCTCAACTTTTTAATTTTATCGAAGACTTAACTAACTGGTATATACGCCTAAACAGGAGAAGATTCTGGGAAGGGCAAAACCTTACTCAAGAGAAGAAAGAGGCCTATTCCACTCTTTATACAACTTTAAAAGAGCTATCAAGAATTATGGCGCCATTTGCTCCATTTTTATCGGAGCATATTTTCCTTGAACTCAAGAAGTTTGGCGAAAAGCTTGAAGAGTCGGTTCACTTATCTGACTACCCAGAATACAAAAGTGAGTTTATTGACTCAAATTTGGAGGATGCAGTTGTTAGAATGCAACAGCTGATTCTACTTGGCCGCCAAAAGAGAAATCAAGCACAAGTCAAAGTGAAAACTCCACTGGCCAACCTAACAGTTATTCACAAGAGTGAGCAAACACTTGGAGGCCTAAAAAACCTTGAAAGGTATATTAAAACAGAGCTTAATGTTAAAAACGTTCTTTACTCAACTGAGGAAGAAAAATTCATTAAACTTTATGCAAAGCCAAATGCTCCTGTTTTAGGAAAGCGTCTAGGCAAGGCATTCGGCAAGTATAGAGGTCTGATTCAAAACTTAGACTCAGACACCCTTACCCAGGTGGAGTCCGGTCAATCAATTGAAATTGAAGGCGAAAAATTCTCCCCAGAGGACTTCTTAATTTTTAGAGAGGCCCGCGAAGGAAGTGAGGCCTTATCCAATAGATATATCTCTATTGAGCTCGACACATCCCTTAACCAGGACCTAATAAACGAAGGCATGGCCAGAGAGATCGTTAATCGAATCCAAAGAACTAGAAAGGATCTCAATTTCAATGTTGAAGATAGAATTGATGCCACAATTAAAACCAATGATGTTCTAAAAAACGTGGTAGAACAGCACAAGGATTATATCCAAAAAGAAACTCTGTGCTCAAAAATTGAATTTAGCGACGTGGTAGATGACTCTATAGAACATGACGTTGAAGGGAATAAATTCTTCCTTCTTTGTTCAAAGTCAGATGATTAAACAACGAGCCTAGCTCCATTTGAGGAGGTCTGCTGGCGCAGGCCTTCCCATACAACCTTTCTAAGCATCCAGTTTTCATATTTAGCAAATTCAATCTGGGCCATTAGCCCTTCACTTCTTTTACTTCTTGCTTTCGATACGAAACAACCAAGTGACTTGGCAGATAAGGCCTTATTTACAATCTGAATTGGAGCAAGCTCCTGGGAGTTGTTTCCAAAACTTGCCAATATTTTTTTGTTATTTTTAATATGACAAACTCCACTTTCAACGCTCAAAAATAACTCGCGAGTTAGCTCTCTTCCATTTCCAAGCATTGCTCCACATGAGTCTGCACCCACACTTTCAATGATACCAAGTGTTTCCCTTGTAAGGTCTTCCTCACACGAAGAAAAGTGGCCACTACACAAATTGAATACGATTTTTTCAGGAATTACTTGTTCACAAAAATCTAAAAAAGATTTTGCGGACAATGTTTGTTCCTCTCCATAGTAAGAAATGGGAGCTTTAAGATTTATTACAATTTTGTCTGACTCATGAAAAAGCCATTCAAACTTAGGGGACAACTTGATTCTTTGCTCGCCAACATCACAAAGGTCACCCAAAAATAAAATCTTGATTTTTTCCTGTGGTGGCTCCGTTAGACGAAAACCTTCAAAGTCCAGGTACTCCTTAGGAATTGATTGATCCCTCACTGAGGACTCAAAAGGCAACCCAGCAAACGCTTTACCGAACATTTTAAGGAGATCTTGCTTAGTATTTATCATAACTTACTTATACAAAAAATAACGCAGTGCCTCAACCTCATGTGTAATTTTTATTCCTTAAGTTATTTTAAGCCTTAGACACGCAAATTGTTTAAAATCCCTGAAAAGATAATATAATAATAACCATATGAAATTATTAGTGATCATTCTTTTAAACTGTGCTTGGACGATGGCCTATCTTCCAGATCAAATTGCCATTTCAGACTATGAGTTTAGAAGATATGTAAGACCACAATTAAAGAGTATCGCAAATGATTTTCAAACGCTTTTCTTCTCACTTAATCCCCCATTGGCATCCCTTAAAAGTTCTTATTCTGAGTTTCGAAAAATAAATACTTTAAACCAACAAATTAGGATTGATTGCAAAGACAACAAGCTTGAAGGTGGTTGTTTAGATCAAGTTAAATCTCTAGAGAAGTCGCTATTGAGCGTCTCAAAAACTCTTTCTTCAATAAAGGAGATTAACACCAAGTCGGTCGACTCCAAACTGTTTTTTGCCAACTCAAAAGAGATGATTGAGCAGTCCTTAACAAGAAATATTTTAAGAATTCAAAACCTAGATTATAAAGGCCAACTCATTGGCGACGCAAAATTTTCAACTGGTGCCCTTTGCGACCAAGTTAATTATCTGTTCGATCGCTTCAACACTTTCCTATTTAAGAGTTCCAATGAAAAATTTAAACATGAAATTAACAGTTTTTGGGCGAACTTCATTAGGCCAGTCGAGACCTATGCAATCCATAAAAACAATAAAGAGTTCTTTAAGCGAAATATTAATGAACTAAACATGAGGTGGAACATGCTGCACGTTCGCCTTACCAAAAGAGGCTACGAGCCAAACAAACAAACCTCAACACTGATTAATATAATGCAAAGGCGATGGGTTAATATTTTAAAGGTGAGCCTAAAGCCGAGAGGATAGTTTTTTTCTTAGACTTATACTTAATCATCATAACGACGAATCTTCATAGGCTTTAGATTTTTAATTTAATGAAGTTATTAGAATTTAGCCTTTGAAAAAAAACGGGACCAACTTGGTCCCGCATTTTTTAGATTTTTGTTCTAGTTCTGTAAGTTTTTGTGCTGGTTTTTCTACGTCTTTTTTCCGCAGCTTCAGCTTTTTCCAACTTTTGGATAGAAGGTTTCTTGTACTCTTTACGTGAACGGTACTCTTTTACAACACCAAAGTTGTCGCACATTCTTTTGAATTTTTTGATAGTCTTATCAACACCAAAGCGCTCATCAACTTTTAAATAGATATTTTGCAATTTTAATTCACCCCCTTCAAAGTGGCATTAAAAGCAGTGTAAAACACTGGAAAAAGTAAAACTTGGATAAATTAATTCAAAAGCTGTATATATGTCAACCATAGCAGAAGGAGTAAAAATGAGGGAACAAAGAGGGCTATTCCAGGAAAGTGAAACCACCCAAACACCTCTGGCTTTTGAGATTAGGCCAGAATCCTTGGATGAATACTACGGCCAGGACTCTATAAAGCATCGCATAGACAGACTCGATTTTAAGCGACTCCCCCACATCATTTTTTGGGGCCCTCCAGGCACAGGTAAGACAACAGTTGCAGGGATTCTTGCTAAGAAGGCAGCTCTTGAGATTTTTAATTTCAATGCTGTCATGGGTGGAGTAAATGACCTTAGAAAGCTCATTTCAGAAGCTCAGGATCTAACAAGACTAGAAGGCAAAAGATCAATAATCTTTATTGACGAGATTCATAGGTTCAATAAGGCACAACAAGATGCTCTTCTACCCTACTTAGAAAAAGGTGACTTCGTCCTTTTTGGAGCGACTACAGAGTATCCACAAACCGCATTAAATAGGGCACTTCTCTCCCGGGTACAGCTATGGAACCTTGAAATGCTCAAAAAGGATGACTTAGTTAAGATCATTCAAAGGGCCATTGAGATACGAGAGTTGGGACTCACCAATGAAGTGGTTGAATTCATTGCTGATAATAATAATGGAGATGCAAGGGCCGCCCTAAACCAGGTTGAAATACTGGAACAGAACAAGGATATCATTGGCGAACTGAGCTTTGAGCAGATCAAAAAGCAATTTCTTTTTTCTCAGAGGCGCTATGATAAGAATTCCGAGAGACACTATGACGTAATTAGCGCATTTATTAAAAGCATTAGAGGAAGCGATGCCGATGCGGCCTTACTTTGGCTTGCTGTAATGCTTGATGGTGGGGAAGATCCGGCATTTATTGGGAGAAGGCTCATCATTGCCGCCAGCGAGGATATTGGCAATGCCGATCCAAGAGCTTTGCAAATTGCCTGTGATGCACACTATGCGACAAAACAAATAGGTATGCCAGAAGCTAGAATTCCTCTGGCCCAAGCAACGGTGTATTTGGCCAGGTCCCCTAAAAGTAATTCAAGTTACCTTGCAATAGATGCGGCCTTAAATCATGTGAGAAACGCCAAAACAATTGAGGTGCCCACACACCTTAGAAATCACCACCCAGACAAAAAAGATTATAAATACCCTCACTCTTTTGAAAATCACTGGGTGGAGCAGAACTATCACAATGAAAACGCGTCATTTTTGCGACCAGGAAACCTGGGATATGAAAGAATGCAGTCAGACAATCTTTCTAAAATGAAAAAGGGCTAATTGCCATTAAGGTAAGTTCCTGTCACTATTGGTCTTATGATTGAATATGTTATTGCACATGATCCTGATGACAGAGTAATTGATAGGGCCGTTAAGCTCTTAAGAGATGGCAAACTAATTTGTCTGCCAACAGACACAAACTGGATAGCCCTAGCTGATCCCTACAATAAAAATGCTGTTGAAAAACTGTATAAGTTAAAACAAGAAAATTTTCAAAAGCATTTTTCCCTATTGGTTAATGACATATCAAAGGCCAGTGATGTTGCAATAATTGAAGACTATGCGTTTAAATTACTTAAAAGAACTACGCCTGGGCATTATACTTTTATTTTTGAAGCGACAAAAAAAATAGCTAAGACCCTTAAAGCATCTAAGCAAGATAAAGAGATTGGAATAAGGTTTGTTCCAAGTGTGCTCGTCTCAAGAATCATAGAGTTATTCGAAGCTCCTCTTATAAGTACTAATATCCCAAACAAGATTCTTGAAAGCTTCGAAGGCAGTGATCAGATCTTTAGCTACATGGTGGAAGATAAGTTTTCCCACATACTAGGAATGATAATAGATCCTGGTGAGTTTGAATTTGTCGGTGAAAGTACAATCGTAGATTTTTCCAAAGGTGGAGTGGAACTTGTTAGAGAGGGAGCTGGTTCATTAGCTCCCCTAAATCTTTAGGCCATGTGAGGATACCTTATATGATCTCTGAGTGCCTCAAGTGCAAGATCAGGACTATAACTATCCCAGTGACTCAAAAGCTTAAAAAAACGCCTAATCATAGACTAAACTCCACCTCCATCAGTAATAGTCCAGCCCTTGTTGTTCTTTAAATTTGATCTTGCAGCGCCACCAGCACCAGCACTTGTATATTTTGAATTGTAAGCGTGAATATTCAGACCTGTCACACCCGATGCATCTAGCCTAACCAACAAGTTGTCGTACTTGTCCCTTGATATGGTCGTATATCTCAAAAAATCTTTAATATCTGTCACACTTGAGAAGTCCCAGTTGGAAAAGTTTAGCTTTGTCGCATCTGGCGTCCAGTAAAACATCCTTCTCATATTTGTCACGTTTGAAGTATTCCAATTCACAATCGTAGGATTTGCGTCCTCAGCATAATAAAACATACCGTACATATTCTCGACATTTGAAGTATCCCAAGTGCTCACATCGGGATTTGCAACCTCGGCCTTGTAGAACATTGAATCCATAGTAGTTACACTAGATGTATCCCACCCGCTAGTGTTTGGTTTTGCTAAAAGTGTATAGCTAAACATATGACTCATGTCTGTAACTTTTGAGGTGTCCCAACCGCTCGTGTCTGGATTAGCATTATCTGTACGACTGAACATTTGATTCATGGTGGTAACGCTACTAGTATCCCAGTTACTTGTATTAGGTGTTGCATTTGAGGCCTGAGTAAAC
>Ga0208203_1000754_pt1 | contig 13959 bp, 14 predicted proteins | sample DeeseametaMP2914_FD_184167 | JGI IMG/M metagenome (GOLD analysis project Ga0208203, IMG submission 184167) | Marine microbial communities from the Deep Atlantic Ocean - MP2914 (SPAdes) | ecosystem: Environmental > Aquatic > Marine > Oceanic | place: West of Santa Cruz de la Palma, Atlantic Ocean...
CCCCTCACCTTGATCGCGGAGAAGTTGCCCTTTTGGTTGCTCTCCAGCTAGCTGAAGAAAAGCTTAGGGTCGAGAATCAATATCATACTGAAGTTTCTCAACTTAAGGAAAAGGCCTCTCAGGCCCTTGATTTGATTGAAGAGGTCACCCCATCAACTATGTAACTTCTGAAAGTCTCACCTTGCTCGTTTGAGTTTTTAATAAGGTGGAGTTTATGGGCATCAACGATGAAAAGATCGCCCTAAGAAGAGAGATTAAAAAACGTTTAAAAGATATTTCTCAATTAGAGAAAAAAAAGAAGAGTTCATTGATTTGTGGAGAACTTTTCAACCTTCTAAATAGTCTTAAACTTTCCCCAAACTTTACCTTAGGTGTCTATGCACCACTAAAGGAAGAGGTCCACATCGGCCTTGAGCCTTTAAAAGGATTTGTTCAACGTTGGGCATTTCCAGACATTGACCAAGAGATGATGATTTTTCGTCAGTGTCATTTTGAGGATTTAAAAGAGAGTGAAGACTTTGGAGTACGTCTTTTGACACCACCAAAAGAAGCGCCACTCGTGAATCCAGAAATTCTTCTTATACCGGGCTTAGCCTTTAATGATAAAGGACAGCGCTTGGGAAGAGGAAAGGGTTTCTATGATCGCTTTCTTGAAAACTATCAAGGGGCGACGATAGGAGTCTGTTTTAGTGAACAAATAGAGGAAAGTATTCCCGTTGATGACCATGATGTTCTTGTTGATTACGTTGTAAGTGAAAGTGGAAATCTAAGGAATTAATTAAATAAAATGCTAGGGATGACCTAGCCTGTAAGGAGAAAGCACAATGGATATATCAGTTATTCTCGCTTCAATCCTTTTCTTAATTGTTGGTTTGGCACTTGGATTCTTTGTCAGAAACAAGCAAGCGCTTGCGGATGTTAAAGAGAGAGAGGAAAAAGGCGATCAAATTATTGAAAAGGCAAAAGAAGCGGCCAACGACATTAAGTACAAGGCACGTAAAGAAGCCAAGGAAATAATCAAAGAAGAGCGTGAGCAGTTTGAAAATGAGCTGCGAAACCGCGAGAAAGAGTTCAAATCTCAAGAGAGAGAACTTGCTCAAAAAGAAGCAAAACTCGAATCAAAGCTTGAGAGTACAAAAGAGAAATCAGAAAAGCTTGATCGCGCTCAAAGTGATGTTGAAGCGGCGAAGAAGAGAGTTGAAAAAGAAGTTGAAAAGTATAGAGAACGTCAGTCGGAAATTTCACAAAAACTAAGTGAAGTTGCAAGCATGACTCAAGACCAAGCAAAGCAAGAGCTTCTTAAAACAATGGAAGAAGAAGCTAGAGTTGATTTTGCAAAAATGGCGAAGAGGATTGAAGAAGAAGCTAAAGAAGAAGCTGAAGGACAGGCTAAGCGAGTTGTCGGTATAGCTATCCAACGCTTTGCTGGCGAGTACGTTGCTGAGAAGACAATCTCAACAGTTGACCTTCCTTCGGATGATGTAAAAGGTCGTCTCATTGGACGTGAAGGGCGAAATATTCGTGCCTTTGAACAAATCTGTGGAGTTGACCTCATTATCGATGACACTCCAGAAGTTGTTGTTATTTCTTCTTTCAATGTTGTTCGTCGTGAGATCGCTCGAAGAACAATTGAAAAGCTTATCGCCGATGGACGTATTCATCCTGCTAAGATTGAAGAGTTTCATGACAAAGCGAAGAGTGAAATGGATAAGCAGCTTCTTGATCTTGGTCAAAAAGCTCAAATGGAAATTGGTGTTCACGGTATTCACCCAGAAGTTCTTAAGCTTGTGGGAGCGCTTAACTGGCGTACATCTTATACTCAAAACCAATATCAGCACGCGATTGAAGCGGCTTTTATCTGTGGGGCCATGGCTTCAGAGATGGGCCTCAATGTTAAGCAAGCAAGACGTGCAGGTCTTCTTCACGACATTGGAAAAGTTCTCGATGCTTCGGCTGAAGGGTCTCACGCTGTGATCGGAGCTGACTTTGCCAAGAAGTATGGTGAACCTGCTGATGTTGTTCATGCTATTCGTGCTCACCACGATGATGAGAAGCCAGAATCAGTTCTTGCTCCCCTTGTTGCTGCAGCCGATGCTCTCTCTGGTGCTAGACCAGGGGCTCGTAAAGCAATGATGGAATCTTATGTTTCACGCCTCACAGATATTGAAGAGATTGTTAACTCATTTGATGGTGTAAGCCGCTCTTATGCAATTTCCGGTGGACGTGAAGTTCGTGTCTTTGTTGAAAATGATAACGTTAGTGATGAGGAAACAGTTCTTCTTTCACGTGACATTGCTAAGAAGATTGAAGAAGAAATGTCTTATCCTGGAACGATTAAAATTACCGTTCTTCGTGAGACAAAAGCTGTTGGTGTTGCACGCTAAGAGCGAAACGAAATTTTTAAAGACGAAAGCCCGCTTAAAAGCGGGCTTTTTTTATCTAAATATCAGGGACTTGCTTTGGGGGGTAAGACTCTGCCGCCTATCGTGGAGAGGAGCCTCTAGGATAAAATTATTGTATGAAAAAACTAATAATTTTACCTATTCTGCTCTTTTCTTGTTCTAATTCTCATCATCATGATTCGAAGGAGCGACCTTTGGTCGTCGATATCGAAAGACCAGCTGATTATTACGAACACCATGATTGTGATAAGGCCGGTAGGGGAAAACCTCTTGTTAAAGTTGAACGAAAGAAAAACCCTCAGCGAAAAATAGCTAGTTCTTCTGACCTCTACAGTATGGCCAAGAGTAAATCATGCCCCGATCTAACGAGGGGTGAGCTTGATGATCTCGAGGAGGCGGCAAGAAGGTTTGATGGAGACCTCATTGATCCTAGTGACTACGGATATAGTGGCTCAGACCTTCAAGCATTCTTAGATGCCAGTGGAGTTATTAGTAAGTTTTCAGCTTCAGAAATGATTAGCCCCCATCGTCCAGCAGCTGCCCAAAAGTGTGGGAAGAGGGTTCTATTGCCACCTAAGTGTCGTTGGCCAAGCGGTGCTATTCAAGGACTTCTCGCTGGTAAGCTAAGAGAGGTTATTAATGATGGAGATGCCTTTGGAAGTAACGGGATTACTTTGAGAAATTGGTATCGTCCTAGTTGTTATAATTCAAAAGTTGGTGGAGTGAAATCAAGCGATCATATGCAGGCACGAGGCTTTGACTTAGACTTTGCAACACCAAGGCAAAGAGCAAAAGCTCAGAAATACCTATGTGATCTTTACCGTAAAAAGCCCTTTAGTCTTCAGGTCGGAATTGGGTGTCAGACGCTTCATATTGGCATCGGTTCTCCAAAGAGATTGAAAAATCATCATAGTGACGGCTCTAGGTTCTGGACTTATAGCTCTCTCCAAAGCTGTGGGTTAAAGAGGCTTAAGACTGATAAGTGTTGGCTCACAAGTGATGGTTGGAACAAGAGAATTTATACGAGTGCAAACGGTTGGCGTGGCGCCCTTTAAGGAGACACCACGCTTTATACTTTAACGGTGAATGTAGTAAAGACTTCCACCCTTTAGTTTGTCGATAAGAGATCTTGAGATACTTCTTGCGACAGCAGGACATCCCCAGCTTCTTCCAATTCTCCCCGCTTGTTTCTTAGACGAGTTTGGAACATAGTCAGCTCCATGAATAACAATAGCTCTTTTTCTGGCCTTACTATTTGTGCTTTCAAGCCCATCCATTCTTAGAGAGTAGCCATGTTTTCCATGGTAAGTCTCAGCAGTTTGATAAAGACCTGGACTACTCGCTTTACTATTAGGTGTATTTGAAAAGCGAATAGCATTTCCATTGCCGTCGCCACTACCAACTCCATGAGACACATGCATTGATTTCGTTTTACCGGTTTTCATGTTGATGAGGTAACCGCGTGGATAGCGTGAGTTTTGGGTGAAGTCTGCGACAAAGGCCCATGTCGTTGATTCGAGCTTCCTTTGTCTGTGGTAGCTGGCCTTATCCAGAAATTCTTCAAGAGCATCAGCGGGAACATTTTTAGCACATCTGCTGCCACCACAGCTGGCGTGAGGAAAGTAGCTCTTCCAAATTCTCTGTGATCTATTGGCGAGAACTTGGGCGGAGGTACAAAAGAGAAGCGCAGCTATAACTAGAGTTTTCATTATGGGGGTCCTTTGTTGTGTGTTGTGTGACGCGACACTAACAACAGAGCCCCTCTCGATTCAATGCGAATGTAGAGTTTTCACGTTTGTGAAAAGTGGGCGACTTTAGAGACGAGATAAGTATTTAAAAATCTGTATTTTTGGTATGATATAAGGAGTAAAAGTTTGAGAAAGGAAGTCTTAAATTGAGAACAAAGTATGCCTTAGTGACTGGCTCTTCAAGTGGCCTTGGCTTTGAAATTGTCCAGTACCTCTTAGAAGAGGGCTTTATCGTCTTTGGAGCGAGTCGGAGTGAAACTGAAATTAATCACTCTAACTTTATCGACCTCTGTGTTGATGTCACAGATGAGGAAGCTGTCCAGACAATGTATGACGAGATTGGGAAAGAGACTTATGGTCTTCATCTCATTGTAAATAATGCGGGAATTTTTGAAATGGGTTCCGTGCTTGAGACTGAGAGCGAAACTTTCATGGACCACCTGAAGACGAATATTTTAGGTCCTTTTCATATTCTTAAGTACGGCCATGACTTTGTAATTGAAGACGTTACTCATCTCATTCACATTTCCTCAATCGCTGGTAAGAAGGGCTTTGAAAATGTATCGGCTTACTGCGCTTCTAAGTTTGGTCTTAATGGACTAATAGAATCATGCCGTGAAGAGTGGAAGGGTTTAGGGGTACGTTTCAGTACTCTAATGCCTGGTGCAGTGGATACACCGGTTTGGGAAAATATAAGTGACGATTTTGAGCGCTCAAAAATGCTTGATCCTGAAGATTTTATTCAGGTTTTTGATATGGTGATAAAGAGTCCGCCCAATATGCAATTTCCCGATATCACTTTCCTTCATAAGAGTGGGGCTTTAGAATAGAGATATGGACCACAAAAAGAAGCTTCAAAAGTACTACCTTTATGGCCTTGTCCCTGCACTTGCTGTTTGGGTTCTGATCTCGTTCTCACTTGATCATGTATATGGCGTCTTCTTTATGCTCGGTTATATCTGGCCCTATATGTACCATACACCTGGTTTTGATGAGAGAGCTTTAAGTAGAAATTATCGCTTCTCTTTCTTAGGTAACCTCTTTCGTTTTCAGCAGCAAATTTTTTCAATGGTGCCAGAAGGAAAGGCAGCTTTTTTAAAGCCACTTGCTAGGTTGGTGATTCCTTTTTTGATTACAGGTCTTCTAAGTATCATCAATCCGACGTGGAGCCCTCTTTGGACCATTCTAGGGTGGGCCAGTTTCGAGGGCTTCAACTATCTCAATCGAAAATTTAAATGGGATTTAATGTAGTTTAGTAATCCCACTCAACTGAAGTTCTACAAGCGTAGAGGCCAACTTCTTTCCCTTGAGTTAGGGGGAATTGAAAACTTTTCGTCGTTCCTAACAATATCTTGTTACTTGAGACAGCTTAGTTTTTCCTTAAATTCATTAAGTGTACGTGATCTTAAGAATTGAGACCTGATACTTTCAGAATTCTCATAGTCGTCAAAGAGGTAACGGCTAAAAGCCTTAAAGCGTCTCAGAAGTTGATCATCATCTAAGTCTCTTTTGCGATAATTACGCTCAAGTAGATGAAAGTAATAATCGAGATAACCTTTACGCTCAAAGAGCAGACTCTCTTCGTTGACGGCAAAGAGGCGATCACGATGCTCTTCATAAATGGTTGCCATCCATGGGGTTTTAAGGGCGCCTCTTCCAAGCATAATGCCATGGCATCCTGTCTCATCAAACATTCGTTCAATATCGAGTAGGCTCCAGCAGTCCCCATTTCCAATGAGTGGGATGGAAAGCGAATTGACCGCTTTCTTAATATAGCTCCAATCAGCAATTCCTTCGTAGAGTTGGTCTCGGGTTCTCCCATGGAGAGTGACGGCCTCGACTCCTTCATCTTCAAGAAGCTTAAGGATATCGAGAAATTTACTATCATCGCGATAACCAATTCTAATTTTTGCAGTAAAGAGGCCTGTAAAGTTTGAGCGAATATCCCGAATTACTTTTTGTAGACTGGTAAGATCATCGAGAAGGTAGGCACCTCCTTTATGAGAGTTCACTTTCTTTGAGGGACAGCCCAGGTTGATATCAAGATGGTCAAAGCCAAGCTCTTCGATTCTTTGGATATGAGGAGCTGTGTTGGCGTGGGCTGTGGTCAAAATTTGATAGCCCGTTTTCTTTTTAAGAACTTGATTTGAGTAACAGTGATGACCGAAGTGCTCTAGGATTTTCTTGTCGCTATATTGGCCTTGAGAGGGAAGACGCAAGAAGTCCGTTGAGAGGTAATTCCACTCTGGAAAGGCCTCTTGGATGGCGAGGCGGTAGGGCTCATCTGTAATGCCTTCCATTGGGGCGAAGAGTAGGGAGCCTTGGGGGATGCGTTCGGTAAAGCGACTCATCCAGCCTGTATAACACATAAACTGACCCCTGTAATTGGTGCTATGAAAATGGGTAAGCCATTAACCCATAATGAAATTGATGGCTTAGTTAATGAATCTGATTTTGATCATTTGGGGTAAGGGTTCTCTTTTAGATAACACCAATTAGGTGACTAAGTAGCTAGTTTTATTTGGAGACCTCTGGTGGCGATGAAGCCGCCACCATTTAAGTAGGTCAGTTAAATCGTTGTGGAAGAGAGGAGGTGGGCGAAGTGGGCACTGAGGGCTTTGGTCGATTGATAAAAGTGACGGAACTCAAATACTGGAGTGGTCGTCCGTGATCTGACCGTATCCCGAAATAAGATGAATTGATTTTCAGATTGAAGAATAGCCCGAGAAAGAGCGACGAGGGTTGGTGAGTCTGCCTTTAAGGAGTTGGTAGAGATGAGCTTTCGCAGAAGAACGGCTTGGGCATTGAGGACAAAGGGGCTTCCGGTATTTGAAATATTCTCTTTTATTTTCGAGTAGATTTCCTTCGTTATGGCCTTTTTTTTCTCCGGGCTAAAGGTCCATTGGTCTTCGAGAAAGTCCATGGCTACGGAAAAGTAAGTGATAGAGAAGCAGGGAGTACTTTCTTCTAAAGGGCTATAATTTACGTGCTTCCACAATTTGGGGTCGTGGGAAATATAATGATCGATTAATTCTTTATACCTTTGGCTTTTGATGGTTTTAGAGGTGAGGTAGTTTGCAATTTCTTGTTTCTCTTGCGGGCTTAGGTGATCTTTTAAGCGGATTGTCTCAATCTTATTTTCAGCCCTTTTGCAGGCGTTTGCTTCAGTCTTAAAACTTGAGACTATGTCTTGGTACTCATGAGTGTTTTTTAGCTTAGGTTTTGTACCAGCGCAGCCAAGTAAAAAGAGAGTAGAAATTAAGGATGCTTTTCTCATGATAAACTCCTTGGATTTCGAGGAAGTGAGAGGATCGATTTATTATAGGAGTTTAAGAGGTCTCATAAGTCAGGTAACTATTGCTGTTGTGTGTCTTAAATGTTAATTATGCCTCCATATGAAAATAACACTCGTTTCAATTGTTATACCTGTGCTTCTAGGGCCAGAGGGTTTTCATCTTTGGGGTCAGACAAGGCAAGAAGAGGGGCTGCTCGATGGGACCTGGGAGTTTCCTGGTGGCAAAATTGAAGCTGGAGAGTTGCCGGTAGAGGCTGCAGCGCGGGAGCTTGCTGAAGAGGTTGGGCTTAAGATTGGGAGTGAGTCTCTTGTAAATTTCAAGACTTACCCTTATAGCTATCCCGATAGAAGGGTTGTTCTTCATGTTCACCTCCTTCCAATTTCATCTGAAAACAAGTATCTAGATGGTATTAATAAAGCAGGCTGGAGGAGTTTTGATTTTTCCAGCTCTGAAGTAAGTAATATTCCTGAAGCGAATAAGCTCATTATCGCTGAGCTTACGTCCTATATTGCTCGTCATCAGTCTGACGAAAATTGGAGAAAGTGGTGGCAACAGTCCTCATGTTAACTGAATTTTTTCTTATGGCCCTTGCCTTTGGAGTCGGGGCTTTTAGCTTTCTTGCTGACACAAGGGAGACGGGTGCTGGCTTTTTAAGAATTGTAATGAGTATTTGTGGGGGCTCGAGTTTAATTGCTCTTATTCTTCACCTGACTTATGGAACCTTCACTGATCCCCAGTCATTTATGTATTACATCGCCTTGCTCTGCTTTGTTCTTATTTACTTCTTTCATCAAGATAAGAAGAGTCCTCTTATGTGGGTGCTCTTCGCTGTTCACAATATAGCTTTCACTCTTCTTGTCTTTCTTATTAACAATAGTAACTGGGAGCAATTCTTCTTTGCCCTCACTTCAATTCTCTTTTTGGGAAGTGTTACCTACGCCATGGTGATGGGGCATTGGTACTTGGTCACGCCCAAGCTTTCAGAGAAGCCCCTCAAAATAGCTCTTTATTTCACATGGGCATTCTTTATTATCAAAGTCGGCTTCACCGTTATAAGTTACCTCGAAGCAGGAGACTTTTTTACGGTTAATACAATGGCAGGTGGCGGCTATGCCTTTAACTGGATGATGCTTGCTATGCGTGTTGGTTGGGGTTACGTCGTCTTAGGGATCATGAGCTATTTTGCTTATAAGCTGATCGCGATGCGCTCTATTCAAAGTGCTACTGGAATGCTCTATGCGATGACATTCTTTGTATTTGTAAGTGAGTTAATTTCTAATTATATGTTTTTTGAATATGGACTTTATATATGAGTAATTTAGAGATCACATTAACCTGCAGTGAGTGTGGGTCAGGGGTTCACGTTAAACCTACGAGGGATGCAGAGAATGCACAATGTGATGTTTGCCAAAATCTTATTCCGATAAAATTTAATGAAGACCATATGAATGGTGTTGTTAAAGACTGTCCCTGCTGTGGGCGAAAGGATTTTTATAAGCAAAAGGACTTCAATCGAAAGATAGGTGTCGCGCTCTTTGTTTTTGGCGCACTCTCTGTTCTTGTCTTTGAGTTTATAGGAGTTGGCTTTCCCTGGAATTACTCTGTCTTTCTGGCCTTAGCGGCTCTCGATATTCTTCTCTATTTCTTTGTTCCTCTGGTCGTCGCTTGCTATAAGTGTGATACGTTATTTCGAGGGGTTAGCAATATTGAGGATATCCATGGCTTTAATCATGAAATGCACGACAGAATTGTTTACTCAGACCATGATTTCAAAGGTGAGCAACTCGATCATTAAATAGTGTAAAAAGTACTTAAGTATTGAGAATTATTTACGGCGTAATATGGACTGGACTTTCGATGCGTTGTAAAATAGATATCAACAATTCTTATGAATTGAAATGTGGTTTAACAAGGAACTGCTTTATAGAACCTCCGTCTATTCACGGTCAAAAACTGAAAGGTTATTTGACCACCCCTTCCCTTCAAAATTTTAAAGGACTTGTCTCATGATGGCCGAAGCTACAGTCTCCGTTACGGAGTGGGTAATTCTTGCGGTTTGTTTTATGGGCTCCGCTTTCTTCTCGGGTTCTGAGGCCGTACTGATGTCTCTTGGAATCGACCGCGCTCGCCAGCTTATGGATGAGGGGGGCAGTAGAGCGAAGGCCATGACTTTCATGATCGAAAGACCCAATGAACTTCTCACCACTATCCTAGTGGGAAATAATATTGTGAATATTCTTGCTGCCTCTGTAACGACAGCGATTGCGACGAGACTCTTTAAGTCTGATGCCGTTGGAATTTCAACAGGTCTTGTTACCATCGTTATTTTGATCTTTGGTGAGATTATTCCAAAAACCTTTGCGAGAACTCACGCAGAAAAACTTTCAGTCGTTATCATTTATGTTCTACGTTTCAAATACTATGTTCTCTATCCTGTCATTCAGGGCATGGTTTGGATGATTAAAACAGTACTTGGAGAAAATGCTGAATTAACAGGCAGGCTGATCACTAAGAATGATATTGAGTATATGATCAATAGGGCTGAGCAAGATAAGACAATGGATTCTAAGCAGCTCGATCTTCTCAACTCGATTCTCGAGTTTCCTACCATTAAAGTTAAGGACATTATGATTCCTAGGCTAGAGGTGAAGTACCTCCAGCATGACTTTACTTTTAAAGATGTGATTAGCTTTGTTGAAGAAGACGCTTATAGCCGCTATCCGGTATGTGATGGTGAGCTTGAAAACTGTCTGGGCTTTCTCCATATCAAAGACCTTGCTTTTATTCGTGGTCAAGAGAAAGAGAACTTTAATATGGCCAAGCATTTGAAAGACCCCTTCTTTGTCTATGAGCATATGAAGATCCAGGCGGTTTTTGATTACATGAATCGTAAGAAGGTTCACCTTGCCCTTGTCAAAGACGAAAATGGGGTTGTTGTTGGTATTATTACCCTTGAAGATATCGTTGAAGAAATTGTCGGTGAAATTCAAGATGAGCATGATGATGATGAAGAAGAGGTCATTCAAAAACAACTCCAAGAGGAGTTGAATGAAGGTGTGATTATTGAAGGTAACACTTCTCTTCGTGAGCTCTATAATGACTTTGATATAAAGATTCCTCTTAATGATAACTATTCAACAGTCGCAGGCTTTCTTCTTGATATGCTTGGAAATAATTTTCCTGAAGAAGGGCAGATCATTGTTTGGGAAGGATATAGCTTTGAGCTTTCTCGCGTGGAAGATTACGAAATTCGTGAAATTCGTATCAAACATGTGGATGGAGAAAGGCATCTTTTCAATAAGAAAGAAGCAAATGGGAACGACCGTGCGGACGCAAATGAGCCTGTCGGAAAGTCTCTGGCTGCAGACTTTGATAACTAAGCTCATTTTTCAATAACCTAACGCGCTGGGCATACAGGTTTCATCCTCTTAATTCTAAAGTGGGCCATCGTTTAAACACGTATTTACCCCCCTCTGAAATTAGGAGTTTATCTTATGTTCACTTTTGAGAAGCTCTATGCTGAAGGCCACGAACAAGTTGTCTTCTTTAGTGATCCTTCCTGTAACTTAAAAGCTATTATTGCTATCCACGATACGACTCTTGGACCAGCTCTTGGTGGAACAAGAATGTGGCCTTATGCAAGTATCGATGATGCTATCACTGATGTTCTTCGTCTCTCTAAAGGGATGACTTACAAGGCCGCTGTTTCTGGTCTTAACCTCGGTGGTGGTAAGGCCGTTATTATCGGTGATCCTACTAAGGATAAATCAGAAGCACTCTTCCGTTCATACGGTCGCTTCATTGAAAGTCTAAATGGTCGTTATATCACGGCAGAAGACGTAAATATCGGTGTTGAAGATATCGAACATATCTTCACTGAAACAACTTATGTTACTGGTGTTGCTCAAACACATGGTGGTTCAGGTAATCCTTCTCCCTATACGGCCCGTGGTGTATTTCGCGGTATTGAAGCAGCTTGTACTAAAACTTACGGAGAGCGATCAGTTAAAAATAAGGTTGTTGCCCTTCAAGGTGCAGGCTCTGTTGGTCGCTACCTTGGTGAGCTTCTTTATAAATCAGGTGCGAAAGTTTACTTCACTGATATCAATGAAAAGAATATCGCTGCCTTTAAAGAGATGGTTCCTAACGCTGAACTTGTAGGCGTTGATGAAATCTATGATGTTGATTGTGACATCTACGCTCCTTGTGCTCTCGGTGCAACTGTTAATGATCAAACAATTGATAGGCTTAAGTGTAAAGTTGTTGCTGGTGCAGCCAATAACCAACTTGCTGAAAATCGTCATGGAGATATCCTTAAAGAAAAAGGTATTCTTTACGCTCCTGACTACCTAATCAATGCTGGTGGTTTGATGAACGTTTCAATTGAATTTGAAGGTTGGTCTGACAACAAAGCTTCTCGTATGGTCGATACAATCTATGACACCACAATGAGAATTTTTGAAATCTCTGAAGAGCAGAACATTCCTGTTTATAAAGCGACAGACGTTCTTGCTGAAAGCCGTCTTCAGTCGATTAAAAATATTCAAGGAAAGTTCCTTGGAGCTGATGTTAATCATCGCTTCCCAGGAAGAAAGAATAGAAATCCATCTCAATAATCTTTTTAAGAAATGTGGATATAAAGAAACCGGCAGAATTTGCCGGTTTTTTTGTGCCCCTTCTTTGTTTAAGGGCAAATGATGCTTCACTAAAAATGAACCTCTTTATTCGGTAGAATAGGGGGGTGAAGATAACGATCGTCATTACATTATTTCTCGCCCTTCTCGCTCTATTCTTGCCGATTGGATCGGCATGGGGTGCTATCAATTTTAGCGATGCTGCCTTTCCTGAATTTGTAACCTCCTCTCGAGGCTTGGCGATGGGAAACGCCTTTATCTCTAAGGTTGATGATAGTGCCGCAGCTTTTTATAATCCAGCGGGACTCGGAACGGTGAGGGCCCCTCACTTTCATCTTTCCAATCTTCATATGGAAGTGAATAAAGATTGGATTGATTTAGGCACGGGCGGGAAGCTAACAGATGCTGTTTCCAATTTTACGAAAGGTTTTAAAGTTGATGGCACAAGAAATCTTCTTAAAGATCATCCAGGTAGTTTTTCTCATTCACGCTTCCAATTTGCTCCCAACTTTACAGCTCGCTATATCTCAATAGGCTATCTCTACTCTAATCAAACAAGAGGGGCATTCGGCACTCATGCCGGCGCTCAATATGAATATGCTAAGAGAACAGACCATGGACCCTATGTAGCTTTAAATCTCTCACTCTTTGGGGGACTTTTTAAGATTGGGGCGACAACGACTTATTTGACTCGAAAAGAAGTCTTTGGAGAGTCTGATATCAATACTGCCGTCGATCTCCAGGACACTGATTTTAAAAAGGGGAGTGCTTTTGTTTTTACGACAGGAGCTAAGCTAACGTTACCTGTATATGCCCTTCCTACTTTTGCCGTGAAAGTAAATAACACTGGTTCGCAAAAGTTTAGCCCAAGTGACGGGTTTGGTGGTGCTCCAGATCAGATTAAAGAATCTGTTGATCTTGGCTTTTCCTTAACCCCACAAATAGGACAAACGACAAGAGTCCATTTTGAGGTCAATCTTAAAGATGCCACCGATGAGTTTGCTGATGTCGATACTTCAAGAAAAATTGGTGTCGGCCTAGAGCTCGATTTAAGAAGAATCTTCTTCCTCCGTCTAGGTTACGGTGATGGATTTGGCTCTGGTGGGTTAGGCATTCGCACGCGAAAGCTTGAGTTTGACCTTACGACTTATGCCGTTGACCGTACAAATTCTCAGTTTCGTGGTGAGGAAGACCGCCGATTCGCTCTTTCCATCTCTTCTGGCTGGTAATACTCAGCTAACCCATTGAAAATTCTACAATCTGCCTTTAGACAATCTAGCGCCTGTTGGGTAATGTTTCTAAAAGAAATGATGTAATGACGCAAATCGTTAAAAGCGGAGAAATCTATGCTTAACAAGAGCTCACAATCAGCCCAAGCTGATTCAGCAAAGAAGACAGATCAAAAACTTATCGAAGCAAAGCTCAAGCTTGCTAAAGAATTTGGCCTTAAAAAAGAAGACCTCGTGGCCATGCTGAGAAATGTATACCTCTCAAGAAGACTTGATGACACAGAAATTTCAATGAAGAAGCAGACTAAAGCTTACTTTCAAATTTCAGGTGCAGGTCATGAGGGAATTCTTACAGCAGCTGCAAAGGTTCTCAAACCAGCTCACGATTGGTTTATTTGTTACTACCGTGACCGTGCCCTCTGTACAGGTCTAGGGGTAACTCCTTATGAAATGCTTTGCCAAGCAAATGGAAATATTGGCGATACAAGTTCCCATGGCCGCCAAATGCCTGCTCACTGGGGCAATGTAAAACTTAATATTGTGAATAAGTCCTCTTGTACTGGAACTCAGTTTCTTCAAGCCGTTGGTCTTGCTGAAGGGGGGAAGTATCTTCAAAAGTTAGATGAAGAGGGCGTTGATCTTGGAGATCG
>Ga0208203_1000755_pt1 | contig 13950 bp, 16 predicted proteins | sample DeeseametaMP2914_FD_184167 | JGI IMG/M metagenome (GOLD analysis project Ga0208203, IMG submission 184167) | Marine microbial communities from the Deep Atlantic Ocean - MP2914 (SPAdes) | ecosystem: Environmental > Aquatic > Marine > Oceanic | place: West of Santa Cruz de la Palma, Atlantic Ocean...
GGGCCAGCCTGGAAGACCCGAAGGGCGCGGCCTGGAGCGCACATCTGCTGCGCCTTGCCTCTAGGAAAGGGAACCACCCTTACCGTCGAGGCAAGACACAACAGCTGCACGCTCCAAGTCACGCTGAGCATGCAAGGAGTTACTCAGAGGTTCCCTTAGGTAATGCCTATAGCTGCCATAAAAGCTTTTAAATTTACCAATTGCCGAGAATTGCGCATCCTGTCTCTCGCCTAAACGACTTAATGACCAACACCTAGGGAGTCTTAGACACATGGCACTTATCAACAGCGAGATCAAACCGTTCAACGCCACCGCATTCAAGCAGGGCGATTTCGTAGAGATCTCTGAAGCAGACGTTAAAGGCAAGTGGGCCATCTTCTTCTTCTACCCGGCCGACTTCACTTTCGTTTGCCCCACCGAGCTGGGCGACGTGGCTGACAAATACGAAGAGCTGCAGAAGCTGGGTGTGGAAGTATTCTCCGTTTCCACCGACACCCACTTCACCCACAAAGCGTGGCACGATACTTCCGATACCATCGGCAAGATCAACTACTACATGGTTGGCGACCAGACCGGCACCATCACCAACAACTTTGAAGTGATGCGTGAAGGCCAGGGCCTGGCAGATCGTGCGACTTTCCTGGTCGATCCGGATGGCATCATCCAGGCCATGGAAATCACTGCCGAAGGTATCGGCCGTGACGCGGACGACCTGCTGCGCAAAGTGAAAGCGGCCCAGTACGTTCGTAACCATCCCGGCGAAGTGTGCCCGGCCAAATGGAAAGAAGGCGAAGCCACTCTGGCCCCGTCTCTCGACCTGGTCGGCAAGATCTAAACCGGCCTCACCCACTCCCTGATTTTCCTCCATGTTTGGAGGCTCCTCTCCCCTGTGATGGGGGAGGGGCAGGGGGAGGGTTTGCCTTCATGTCACTGAATACTGAATCACGTTAAGGGAATACACATGCTCACGAATGAAATTTTGCAGGCTCTCAAGGGCTACGCCGCCAACATGCAGAAGAAAGTCACTTTCGTGCTGCAAAGCGGATCCCATGACAAGCGCGACGAACTGGCCAGCTTCCTTTCTGATATTGCCGGTGTCAGTGACAACCTGGCGTTTGAAGAACGCGATCTGGGTGGCACCCTGCGCAGCCCGATCAGTTTCCTGCTGGAAGCCGACGGTGAAGACACCGGTATCCGTTTCTCCGGTATTCCCGCAGGCCACGAATTCAATTCCCTGGTGCTGGCTTTTTTGCAGGCATCCGGGACCGATATCAAACTGGATGACAGCCTCCAGCGTATGGTGGCAGGCGCCAAAGGCGAGCTGAACTTTGAAGTGTTCATCAGCCTCAGCTGTCACAACTGCCCGGATGTGGTCCAGGCGTTAAACCAGTTTGCACTGCTTAATCCGAATATCACGGCTGAGATGATCGACGGCGGCCTGTATCAGGACGTGGTAAGCGAGCGTGATATTCAAGGTGTGCCCAGTGTGTACCTGAATGGCGAACTGTTCGCCAATGGCAAGGTGACCGCTGCCGAGCTGATCGACAAGCTCATGGCGCACGACCCGACCCTCGCCCAGGCGGGCGCGGGCGAAAAACTGCCGCTGCAGGACGTGACCGTCATTGGTGGCGGCCCGGCAGGTGTCGCCTCTGCGATTTACAGTGCCCGTAAAGGCCTGAAAGTGACCCTGATTGCCGACCGTATTGGCGGTCAGGTGAAAGACACCATGGACATCGAGAACCTGATCTCGGTGAAGAAAACTACCGGTCCGGAATTGTCTGGCGCCCTGCAGGCGCACATGAACGAATACGATGTCACCGTGAAAGAGCACCTGAAGGTGGCGCGCGTTGAAAAAGGTGAAATCAAAAAGGTCGTGCTGTCTTCCGGTGAAGAGATCGACACCAAGACCCTTATCGTCGCCACCGGCGCCAAATGGCGCGAGCTGGGTGTGCCCGGCGAGAAAGAAAACGTGGGCAACGGCGTGGCTTACTGCCCGCACTGTGATGGGCCCTTCTTCAAAGGCAAGGATGTGGCGGTGATCGGTGGCGGTAACTCCGGTATCGAAGCGGCCCTGGATCTGGCCGGTATCGTGAAGTCGGTGACTGTGTTCGAATTCATGCCGGAGCTGAAGGCCGACAAGGTGCTGGTCGACAAGGCAGAAGAAAAAGCCAACGTCACCATTCACAAGAATGTGGCCACCCGTGAAATCAAGGCCACCAACGGCAAGGTCAGCGCTATCGAGTTTGTGGATCGTGCGACCGAAGAAGTGAAAGAGCTGCCGTTGGAAGGTGTGTTCGTGCAGATCGGTCTGGTGCCCAACAGCGAGTTCCTGGGCGATGTGGTGGCCCGCACCCGCTTTGGTGAGATCGAGATCAACGAAAAATGCCAGACATCCGAGGAAGGCATTTACGCTGCTGGCGACGTCACCACCGTGCCGTACAAGCAGATCGTGATCAGCATGGGCGAGGGCGCCAAGGCTTCACTGGCCGCCTTTGAATACCTGATGACCCAGGGCGATCGACTCGAAGCCCTGTACGAGAAGGGCAAGGACGAGCAGAAGGAATCTGCCGTCGCCTGACCCGCAGGCGCTCACCCGCGGAACCCCCAAAAGCCACCGCATTGCGGTGGCTTTTGGGTTTATGTGCAGAGTCGTCAGTGCAGGCGTAGAGGTCTTCACCTTTCCTGTACAGGCTGTCTTCCATGATGCCCCGTAAAGGTGAATATCCGCAGGGGGCATGGGTGAAAATCGGTATCATTCTTGGTGATCAGCTCAGCCTGAGCTTGCCAACTCTCGAGCACCTCGATAAACAGCGGGACAGGGTGGTCATGGCGGAATTGGCCGATGAAGCCACTTATGTAAAGCATCACAAGCAGAAGATCGCCCTGATCTTCAGTGCCATGCGCCACTTCGCCACCGACCTGCAGCAGCAGGGCTGGCAGGTGGATTACTACCCGTACGGCGAGCACAGTCACCGCGACTTCGAGTCCTTGCTGGCCGACCATTATCTAGAGGCGCAAGGCATCGTGGTCACCCATTGTGGTGAGTACCGCTTGCAGCAACGCATCGATCAACAGTGGTCTGCGTCCTGCGGGGTAGAGGTGACTTGCCTCGATGACACACGTTTTCTATGTGCCCCCGGCTTTTTCCCGCGCTGGGCGGCGGGCAAAAAACAGCTGCGCATGGAATTCTTTTACCGCGAAATGCGCCGCCATACCTCCCTGCTGATGGAAGGAAGCGAGCCGGTCGGCGGCAAGTGGAATTACGACAGCAGCAACCGCCAACCCTACAAGGGTAAGACTCCACTGCCACCTGTCCTGACCTTTACACGCGATGCGATAGACGAGCAGGTGCTGGCGCTGGTGGCGGAGCATTTCGCCGATCACCCCGGTTCACTGCAGCATTTCCAGTGGGGCACCACTACCCGGCAGGCGCAGCAGGCGCTGGCGCATTTTATTGAACACCGGTTGCCGTGCTTTGGCGACTATCAGGATGCCATGGTCACCGGCGAGGACACCCTGTTTCATAGCCTGTTGTCCCCCTACCTTAATCTGGGTCTGCTCGATCCCATGGCCGTCTGCCAGGCCGCAGAGCAGGCCTATTATGATGGCGATGCGCCACTCAATGCGGTGGAAGGGTTCATTCGCCAAATCCTTGGCTGGCGGGAATATGTGCGCGGAATCTACTGGCTGTTGATGCCGGATTACGCAAAGGAAAACCGGCTTGGTAATCACCGGCCTCTGCCGTCGTACTACTGGACCGGCGAGACCAAAATGCACTGCATGGCAGAGTGCTTTCGCAATACGCTCGAGCATGCCTACGCTCATCATATTCAGCGACTGATGGTCACCGGTAACTTCGCGCTGTTGTTGGGTGTGCTGCCCGATGCGATCTGCCAGTGGTATCTGGAGGTCTATGCCGATGCGTTTGACTGGGTGGAATTGCCCAACACCCTTGGCATGGTGATGCATGCCGATGGCGGCTACCTGGGGAGCAAGCCCTACGCGGCCTCGGGCAGTTACATCAATCGCATGTCGGATTATTGCAAGCACTGCCAGTACGATGTCAAAACCGCTACCGAGTCAGACAGTTGTCCTTTCAATAGTCTGTACTGGCATTTTATTCACCGGCATCGAGGGCAATTTTCCACTAACCACCGGATGAAAATGATTTACCGCAACCTTGATCGCATGGATGCCGACAAGGTCAACGCCATGCTGGCTCGGGCAGAATCATTACGGGCTAACCCGGACTCGCTTTAACTGACAGATCGTCGACGGGGGGCTTGCAGCCGTGGCGTGATCTATCGCTCGGGTTTGGCGATGTTTCTGATTTACTTCGCGTAAAAAGAAAAAAGCCGGCGCACCAGGAGGATGACGCCGGCAATGCTTAGGCAGAAACGATCAAGGAACGATGGCGTTCCTCAAGGATTGGTCAGCAGGGTGTATGTGCCGGAACCACTTTGCGCGCTAACCTGCCAGCGATACACGCCGCTGCCCACATTGGTGTGGATTTCGGCCATGCCCCCTTGCGGGCTGGCGGAGGCCACATTGTTCCAGCTGCAGAAGAACAGGAAGCAGCTCTGGCTTTGCAGGGTCACGGTAAAGGTGGCGCCGGCAGGGCTTTGCAACCAGCCATCAATGGGGCCGCCGGCGTAGCTGAAGCCATTGGACGGCAGCACAACGCTGCTCCCGCCATTCAGTTGCCCTTCGTAGCGAGTGCAGTCCGGACAGGGAGAGGTCTCGGTACTCACCGTCACGGTTTGCTCCGTGGAGCCGCTCTGGTTGGCGGTATCCGTTACGGTCAGGGTAATGGTGAATTCCCCCTCCACACCGTAGTCATGGCTGATTTGCTCGCCACTGGCCACGTTGCCATCTCCCAGGGTCCAGTCCCAGGCGGCTACCGCCACGTCATCGGTGGAGCCACTGGCATCCAGTGAACACACCGTGCCCTGACAATCCGCGCTAAACGCCGCGGTCGGTAGCCGGTCAATGCCAGAGCCATCCTGTTGGGTGATTTGCAGCAGACGGTTAGGGGACTGGCTGCCCGCGTTGCCAATCACGCCGGTAACGGCATCGTTGACCAGGGCCAGGTTCACCGCCGATGGTGAGGCGCTGGGGTTGGCCGCCAGGTAGAGCGCGGCGGCCCCGGCCGCATGGGGGGCGGCCATGGAGGTGCCGTTCAGGCTTGCGGTCTGGGTGTCAGATTGATACCAGGCCGAGGTGATATCGCTGCCCGGGGCAAACAGGTCCACACAGGCACCGTAATTGGAGAACGACGAGCGCCGGTCTTCACGGGTCGTGGCGCCGACGGTCAACGCTTCCGCTACACGGTTAGGTGAGCCGTTGCAGGCATTCACGTTGTCGTTGCCCGCCGCCACCACCATGGTGACCCCCGCATTGATGGCATTGCGGACAGCCGTATCCAGCGCCGTTGAGTTGGTGCCCCCCAGCGAGAGGTTGGCCACGGCGGGTTTGCGGTGATTGCCGGCCACCCAGTCGACCCCGGCAATGACGCCGGAATTGCTGCCACTGCCGTTACAGCCCAGCACGCGGACGGGGGCAATGTTGGCCTGCTTGGCGACACCCCACGTGGTGCCCACCGCCGTGCCGGCCACATGGGTGCCGTGGCCATTACAGTCTTCGGTATCCGCAGGGTCGATTGAGCCCCCGCCGAACAGGAACCCCCCAGTACTGACAAAGTTCTGGCCCGGTGACACGCGGCCAGCAAAGTCGCTGTGGGTGGAGCGCAAGCCCGTGTCGACCACATAGACGGTGACGTCCTGGCCGCCACTGTCGGGGTACTGGAAGCGGTTATCCAGTGGAAGTAAAGGCTGGTCTACGCGATCCAATCCCCAGGTCGCGTTGTTCTGAGTGGCAACAGCGGTCACCGTCCGATCAGGCTCGATCGCCAGAACGCCAGGTAGCACACCCAACAGTGACGCCTGCAAATCCGTCAGCTGAACCGTCATCCCCGTCAATGCGTGCTGATAAGTAAACAGCACATCGCCGCCGCCAATACCGGCCAGCAGGGTGCGAATCGCAGTCGTCAGGTCGTTAACGCCCAGCACATCGGTAATGTTCGGTGCCAGAGTGACAATATATTGGTTCTCGATGATATGCCCCGGGGCGGGCGCCTCTTGCGTGGTGCTGTCTGCCCAGGCAGGTGATAGAACACTTCCCCCAAGAATGGCCGCCAGCAGGGCGGCCTTGAATGTCGGTCGCGACATTGCGTTTCCTCCAGTACGTTAGTGTCAGAACGCTAGGGAAACGCCATGTATCTCTCCATGGGCCGGGTGTAGTGTTTTTGTTGTTAAAAACGGCGGGTGGTGGGAGTCACCCCTTAAATGTCACGGGTTTGGTAAAAATGAGAACTGGCCGTGAAGAACTGGGGCTTCGCAAGCCTTGGTGTGCCGGTTCAAATCAGCCCGCGAAGCTGCGATATGGTCTTCCACACCAGCATCTGCATCCGCTGTGAATTGATCGCAGGCCTCGCCAGGCAGGCAAACACCATGTCGTTCACCGGCCAAATGCTGATGCAGCCTTCGCGACAGCGAATAAATACCTCCTCACTGTGTCCCAGCTTCAGGCTGGCCAGTACCCGGTCACAGGCCTTCTTCATCTCGAAAAACAGCGCACTCTGATCATCAAAATCCAGCCCCTCACCAAAATGCACCACCGGCAGCCCGTCATGGCTGATCAGAGAGACCAGAAGAATGTCGTCACAGGAGGCATGCAGAGCTTCCAGAGGCGGGGTGAGAGTGGTGAGCTTCATTGTTGTTATCCGTCCGTGGCGCTTTTGATCAGCTTAGGGGGGGGCTGGCGGAGGGTCAAAGAGAAGCAGATGAACGTTATTTATCGCGGGCTGGTGTAGCACTTAGGGGAGCTTCCCAGGCATTTCGCCTGATTGTTGGTCCTAGAGGTGAAGGTTAAAAGGGAGAAGGGGCGACGGAGGAGTGTGCATGAAATTCGAAGTGGGCTATTTGTATCGAGATGCCAGCAACTATAAGCAATATGAGTCTGTCGTGGTGGAGGTTGTTGGGGCGGAACGCCCGGAAGATGTGGAAAGCATGCTGCGTGATCAGTTTGCTGATCTTCAGGTCTGGCCAGATGTTTTGCATTTCCGACCAGAAGAGCTGGGTTGGCCTACAGCCTACTTTGAGGATTATCGGGAGGACAAAGGTGATCTTGGGCTGCATGAAGTTGAAGGTATTATCGAAACAATTACAGCGCCTTCCTATCGCCTATAGTGATTGTATTAGTTGGCCTTTAAGAATGCTTCAAAACGTTCTGCTAGGTGGTCTTTGTTTGGTCGAAGTGCTTTCTGAGCGGGAACGATAAGCTTTTTCCCGTTAAGGCCCTTGATACTGTCTTCCAGAAGGGGGCCATCACTTTCGGCCATCACCTCATCGCTTACATGGATTTTAAAATCAGCATCTATTCCGATTAGTTGTCTGTCGTAAGCCGTGTGATGCAGCTTGCTTAAAGCAATGCCGTTCTGAACGCAGGCGACCCCGCGTTCTTCTGCATCAGGGATGATGTGAGCTGCGTCTAAAAGGCGTGGAGTAGGGAGGCCTGTCATTGCACATTTGTTTTGATATGCGGACAACACCGCCTGCCTAAATGAGGATTGATGAAGTCTGGTTCTAGATTCTCTTATGGCATATCGGCGTTCGAAGCTATCAGGGATTACGTAATGACCATCAACTAGTGGTGGTAATAAATTTTCAAGTTCTGAGCCGACAGATACATTGCAGTACGAGTCCTTTTCTCCTAAGTCGATAATGTCCGAAACAAAGCAAGGGAAAAGAGCGCTGTAGTAGCTAGGGGATACGCCGTGAAAGTATATAAATGGCTGATTAAGGGCCAGTGCCTCCCAGAGGTAACGGTTGTTTTTGGCATGCGCCCCGCCTTCTTGCAGAGAGTAGTGATAATAGTCATCACTGGATTGATGGTCATTGTAGATATTGAAGCGCCCAGCCTTGGGGATCACTGTTTTAATGCTGATAAGCCCTTTCGACATGGTTGCAGGCTTGAAAATACCAATTGCTTTGCTGGCAAGATGGATTTTCTTCCCTTTGTAGGAAAATCCCTTTTCTATCGCAGACCATGGGATCGCGTCCCCATATAAGGCTTGAAGTTGGCTGACTTGTTTGAATGCAGCCTGAAGAATTTCTGAATCAGACATCGATGCGCTCTTCGTGCATGTGGGGTCGTTGTTCTTGGAGTGTGATCTCAATCTAATGGAATTGCATGTGGCGTACAAAGGTGATTTTTAGGGGTATAGAAGGCAGAGATGTTCTTACGAGCTAGCAGGAAGGCTCGGAGCTTTCTGGCAATCATAAGCGTGGTTTGCAATGCGCTTCTGATTTGTCCTCCTCTCCGGAAAGGCAATTTCCCGGCGGGAGATTGCGTTGTTTGCAGGCAGGTTCCTAATTCAGCTTGAATCTCGACATCAGACATCAGACATCAGACATCAGCGAAGCAGCACAAAAAAGGGCCACCCCATTGGGGTGGCCCTTTTCATTGGTGCTGTTTGGTGGAGCCGGCGGGAATCGAACCCGATTCCTGAGTCCCACGTTGAACCACATGACCCCGCTAAGCCGCATGAAATGAGGGGGGCTGCATATACTATGGGCTCATTGAGCCACTATGCGGCCCATAGATTTCGACCCCTTGTCGACACTTTCACGCCCTGAACCTGGTACCAGGTCCGCCAACGGGAGACAGCATTCACATGGGCACACAGCCCGTAATAAGTTTCTTGCCTTGGAAACTGCTTCGTTGCTGTTCGAACTTAAGCCAAGAAATACCCTGTCAGGCTCCGGCGGTAAATGCCGGCACTCTTTTCTGTGTACTTCATGCAGACCCAAAGGGGAGGGCGCTCTTGTTACGTAATACCTATCCATGGCGAACCGTCCAGATCGACTTGCATGAAGGCTAATCACAGGAGGGCATAAGGACAACAGGCTAGATCGGACTTTGTTATAGGTGATTTCTTCTTCTAGAGTGGTAATTTCCTACGTGTGCGTAGGCTTCTTGCTAATAATGTTGAAGGTAATGCGTTGTGATAACTTCTTATTGCCTCAGTCGACATCTCTCAGAGTTCAAGGAGAAGGGTTGTGTCAGGCATATCTTACTTTTATATCTTCAAGGATGTAGCTAAGGAGTGGCGCTGACGCTTTAACGCCTCAAATGGAAAAATTATTGCTGTTAACTCAGAGGTATACAAAATTTAGTTGGCATGCGAGCATGCTCTTAATTTAATGATTAACGAAGGGCCAAGGACGCCGATTATAGGCCGTGATGACTATAAGCTGCTGAGAGAATAGCTCTGTTTTCTGATTTTTAAAGGCATTGGATTGAGGCTTTTAGGTGGGCGCATTTAATACAAATTCTTTGCGCCCTGCTAGTATCTGCAGCCATTCTTTTTGATCCAAAATCTCCCCCTGTAACTTCTTCGAACAACTCGAAGATTTTAGCCTTAACATCATTGATTGTTTTCTCTTGTTCTTTGCGTTTCTTGAGTTTGACAATCTTATACTTGTTCTCTTCGTCGATTTGAGAAAAAAGCTCTCCACTAAACTTGGTAAGTAAGTGCCAAGATGCATATATTCTATTTCTAAACATTGGAGGAAGATCTCCGTTTTTCATCCAGTATCCCATTGAGTGCGTCTCAATGCTGTCTAAGGATTCAGAAATTGACCTTCGAAAAAATTCCATCCTTTCTGATTTCTTGGTTGTGCTCCAGTGTACCTTGGTAAATATATAGCTGAAAAGTGCCGCAAAAAACGCCCCAAGAAGAACTAAGTGCGCTCCCTCATGCCAAGGGCTTCCTTCTTCAAGACGCTTATCAATTGAGTGTAAAACCTTGTTTGTCGAATGCACTATATGGCAGTCGCCCTCTTTGCATACCTTGTTCTTGTCAACATCTTCAAGATAAACAACCCCCAGGGTGGGGTGCTCCTTAAAACATTGATACGGAGGAGAGCATAGTTTCATTGTTGTTATTATCTCTTTGTTGAAGCGTATTTTTCAGACCGAAATCTAGCGGAATCGATATACATCCAGATTTTATCTCTATAGAACTCAAAATCAGGATCACTAAACTTAATAATCATTCGATTTCTTAAAAAATCCTTACTGAAATAGCCGTGCTTTACCAGTCCGGCAAATCCTTCAACCAGAAAGGAAGAGCCATATCCTTCAACTTCTCCATCAATAATGATTTCAAGTTTTTCATCGCGGCTTAGTGAGCCTAACTTTGGTTTGAGGAACTCTTCCCTAAACCGTTCGCCGCTTGCCGGTCCATCTGTGTAATAACGACCCGATGGGTCTTTGTCAAAATCAACCCCGACATTTAGAATGGCCATCACTCAGACTCCAACATTTAAAGAGTTGTTTGCCAAATTATTAAGGTTCCGTATAACCGATTATCAAATGACACGGTTTTAACTTTTTCCTTACCGTTTTCTATGGAGAATTTATAAAGACCCCTCAAGCTAAGTATCGATAGGTAGCCTTCACCTCTCTTTCTCACAAATTCGAGCATATCAGGAAGCCCTTTGCCTCTATCTGACTTTCCTGTTCTTGTACGCTCTACTTCGACTGCAGCTTTCAGCAACCGTTCATCTCTCTTTCTTAATCCTACATCAACAGAAAGCTCACTCATGAATTGGTACACCTTCTCCCAGAGCTCTGAAGCTGGAAGTGAGTTCGGGATCCCGATACCTTGATCATAAAAAATAATTTTCAAAACTCTTGTTGATCGTCTATAAGACCCCGTTAGGTACCAGTTTTTATCGACTTCTCTAAATTTGTATGTAGGAGGATATGCATGCTGCCCTACATTTGTTATAGCTTCATTAAGGCCGCTTCTTAAAAATGTCCATTTGTCAATTTCTTTTCCTGTTATTCGTTGCAGTTCACTGCGCAAAAGTCTTGTTTGGGATGATCCTTTGCATCGACTTTTAATATACTTAACAATTGAAAGGTCGGCTTCTTGAGGGGGTAAAGAAATTTGGTTCTCTTCATCGGAAGAGGAGAATAAATCAAAGAAACCAAGTTCTCTAAACCGATTAACAATTTCTGGATCCCAGTTGTCTGTAACGGGCTTTAGCCGTTTAGATATAGAGTCATCCCACTTTGAAAGCTCTGCAGTTAGAGCTAGACCTGCGGATGTGGACATTTTCTTCAGCTTGCTGAAATCAACGCTTACCAGCTTTAACTGTTTTCTGTTCACCTTAGATCTAGATGCTAATCGTCTTATTGCTTGGATATAAAGGGCTGTACTTTCATAGTCGCTTGAAAAGTTCATGCGTTCAGGCAAGCAAATTGCCACATCTCGTTTGGTGAGGAACTTAATGTTAAGCCCTTCTTTTATTCTCCGCTTTACCCAATTGTTCACTTCAAGGGCAATTTCCTTTAACTCTTTACTCTGTCTTATTCTTTCCTTTGAGGTTTTCCTCCTTTCAAGAAGGACCCTTCTTTTATCTCGTAATATCTGTTTGCTAGATAGTTTTTTCAATTTCCTTATCCCCACCCCATCCAATCTAGAAACTTTTAAACCATCGCTCTGCGGCGATCTTGGTGATTCTTATGCCCGGCCCGGTTTGCTTAAATTTTCATTCGCCAATTCATAGTCAGGGCTAACTTGTCCAATTTCTGGTGCAACCTCTCCACTTATAAGCCAATACCTGTATTCAGGATATAGCTCTGCAACAGCAAGAATCTCTTCTTCTTTGATCTCTCTTTCTGGCTTGTTCCTGATGTTTTGCCAGGTATAGCGACCTATCCCCGTTAGCCGTTCTAGCTCCGGGTTATTGATCCCTTTGGATCGAATGATGGTTATAAGCCTGTCCTTGATCATTCCAAACCATTATCAAAATAGCTTAAGCCAATATTGCTTAAGCTGGGGAGAGTGTGTAGGCTAATTTGAATTAAGCCAAAACAGCTAAAGCCAATTTGGCAAGGTTCAAGTTAACCTAAGTGGAACAAAGCCGATGGTAGCGGAACTACAAGAATCAATCACCACCAACACCGACTGGCCGCCTTTAATGCCGTGGCGTGCGTTTGCAGACTGGTGCCGTGTTGAACATGGCGTAGTCCAAGGCTGGGTAGAACGTGGCTATCTGCCCACTACACGCTTTGGCAAACACCGCATGGTCAACGTCGCCGCCCTTATCGATCAGCTGAAGGAGGGCGACCTGTGAACGCAGCCCAACTCAATAGCCTGGAATCCGGCGCCCCTATCACCTGGAAACACCCGCGCACCGGTGAACCCCACAAATGCGTGTTCTCTGACGTCCGTTTTGGCCGTGTCCGCTTCTGGTTCGAAGGCGACACCCAAACCGAAGACGACCTTTGCGCCCTGTCCATGAAGGAAGCGCGCACCCAACTCGAAGCGTTCGGGGCCTAAGCCATGAGCGCCGTCGTCTTCGTCCATTTCGTAACCCTCTGGAGATACACCCTATGTCTCGCTTCTTTTGTGAACGCTGTGATGAGTTTTGGCCTGAGGAATACGAGTCCGAAGTGGATGGCCTTTGCACTGCCTGCGCGGACGAACCGGACGAAGAGCTCGAAGACGACGACTTTCACGAATACGACGAAGACGATGAGGACTTCGACGACCCGTTCGCCTGATCCCAAGGCCGCCCCCATGCCCGAAGGGCATAACAGCCCGCAGCAAGGCGTTTCTACAGGCTCAGACACTGCCCGGGCGGAACCTCGCCCCCGGCGATCTCTTAAGGCGAAGGCCCCCCAAACGGCCTCTGAGCGCTTCCTCGCCCGTTTCGGCGCGGCCCCGAACCCGGCCGCCCCCAGCCAGCCCACGCCCCGTGCCATGAACAACCCAAACCCTGCGCCCCGTCAGCTTCCCCTGATCGAGCTACAAGGTGACTTATTCCCCGCGGCTGGACGCTACCAGCGCCAAGGATTGATACCCGAAGGGGCTCGCCCAACAACAGGTTCTGCTTATGAAACAGGACAAATCCCTGCTGCTACTGGTGCTACTGATCACGCTAACGCTGCTCAGTACGCAATGGATTCGTACCCATCAGCGAGAGGTCTCAAGCCATGAGTACTACACCCAAGCTTACCTTTCGCCGCATACACGGCCGCACCTACAGCCTGTGTGGCCTGTATCGCACTCGCCAACTGCGCCCCGGTCTTTTCGTTTCTGAGCGCACCTGGTTCCCCCATGAAAAACCCGCCCACCTGTATGCCAAGGCGTGGTGCTTCGTGGGCTTCGCGGACAGCGAAGAACAAGCCCAAACCCTGTGCAAGCGCTGTGAGAAACAGCTCCAACAGCGCAAGCCTGTTTTTACCCGCAGTACCTACACCCAAAAGGGCCCAACAGCCCAACACACCCTGCTAAGCACCTACCGAGGTAAATAACCATGCAATTCGAAATCCCAACCAACGTACTGGGCTGCCGTCTCGTCAATGTCGACGGCAACAAATACTGCTCTGTGTACACCGGCCAACAGCCTGAAGGCGACAACGCCGACCAGTTCCGGGGCTACGAGGTCACCAAGCTGAGCGCCGATCCTGCCGTCTTTGATCAGCTCACTGACCTGAAAGGCCCGACCGAACGTCGCCTGCTGGCGGTGCTCAAGATGGCTGCCGGTGGCAAGTCTCAACCGTACATCGTTGGCGTGGTCCCGGAGACCAAGGCCAGCAGCACGACTGCCAGTGCCGACAAGAAGTAAGGCCTGGTAATCGATGAGCTTAATCGCGTGCACGGAAGGCGAGTGGCAACAAGGTCCGGATGGGGCCGCGCTCTGCACCGGCACGCTGGAGATTGTGGCGGAGACAGGGCCCTTTGGACTGCCCCCGCTCACATACGAGGAGGCCAACGCCATCCTCGGAGCCGTGGCACTGCTCTACGCCACGGTATGGGGCATCAAGCAGTTAGCACGCCTCATAACCCAAACCCTTCGCTGACAAAAAGGA
>Ga0208203_1000761_pt1 | contig 13899 bp, 15 predicted proteins | sample DeeseametaMP2914_FD_184167 | JGI IMG/M metagenome (GOLD analysis project Ga0208203, IMG submission 184167) | Marine microbial communities from the Deep Atlantic Ocean - MP2914 (SPAdes) | ecosystem: Environmental > Aquatic > Marine > Oceanic | place: West of Santa Cruz de la Palma, Atlantic Ocean...
AATAATTTGACACGCCGGCCGCCGCTATATGTGGCGGCCCTTTTTAAAAGACACTTTATGGACGATATAAAAAAATACCCAGAATACAAACACAACATGCCACTTAGGGCCACAGGACTTGCGGCAGCTCTAATAGCCATTATCTTGTTCTTGCTTGCTCTCTAGGAGTAAAGAGACCTTTTCTTCTATTAAGATACCAAAATAGCTCAAGGCCTTGGCAGTAACACAAATTAATACTTAAATAATAAAGCACTCTCTCTATGGGAAGGCCAAAGAGTGAGATCCCGCTTGATAAGAATGGATTTACACCCCAATAAGCTTTATGAATAGCAAAGGTATCAATTAGACAGAAATAGCCTGTAGAGAATAAACATGCGCTTATAAACATGCTCTTTGTTCTCCATACAAGACTTCCCCCAAAAAACCACTGTGATCCCATTACAATGCTAAACCATAATAGAACTACTCCCATGTGATTAAGAGAGGGCTCTCTAAGCATAATCACACAAGTAATTGCAAGTGGAACAAGCAGTGCCACTCCCCCAAGTTTTATCCACCTAGAAGGAATTCTTACAGGGTGAATCCTAGGTCTCAGAAAGTATAGAATTAAACCAGAGAACAAGCACATGCCAGCAATGAGTCCATAGATTTCAAAAGGCACAAGGCCAATCATAAACAAAGACTCGGAGCTATTAAATTCAAGAATGCCCTGTGAAGCAAGTATCTGATTAAGTGGCGCACTAATGATTATTGTTATCGCTCCCACAGCTAAAACACCTGAGAGCACAGTTTTTATGGGATCGTTTCTTTTAAAGAGCAATAGAAGCTCTAACACAACCCAAGGAGCGACAAAAGCGGTTATCAACTCTATATAGCTCACTCTGCCATGGCCTCTTTTAAATGAAGTCCTGGCCTCATAAATTCAATGAGAGACTTCATTGTGACTTTTGTTCTCTCAAGATGAGTTAGTTTTATATCTTCATTGAGCACTTCGTAGTTTTTTCTCTCAATCTTTTTTCCAAGCTCTCTGTAAGTGTTCATTGTAATAAGAACACCTATTCTTGCTCGTGGCTGAATGAATCTAAGTCCTTCATATGCATGGCCATAGTAAGTATCCGCCAAGGCCAGGTACTTTTTGATGATTCTTTTTAATCCATTGGGTGTTGGGCCTTGCTTTAGCTCTTTGACGCCGTTTCTTGTGAGTTCATCTTCTGGAAAGAGGATTCTACCCTCATTTATATCTCTTAGTGCCCTAGAGCATACAGTGGTTAAGTTAATACTTAGACCTAAGTCCATAGCGCATGCAAGGGCCCTTGGGTCTTTTGCACCCAAGGTGGTGGCGACCATCATGATGAAGGCCGCATTATTTTTATAGCAATAAACCATTAATTGATTGTGATTAAGTGGCCTTTTCTTTTGAAGCTCGTATTTTGTGGCCTCCACTATTTCTTTGGCGCAAGAGGTCCCCATCTCAAGCCTTTTAAGAGTCTCAAGAAAGCGCACCATAAAAGTGTTGCTTGGGTTATCTAGTTCTTTTTCAAGGGTTTCAAGATCCTTTAAGGCCTGATCCTTGTCCTTTTGTCCCGCCAGTTTTTTAGTAAAACTGTAAAAGGCATAAACCATGTTTAGGTCTTGGTCATCATGTTCTTTTAGAAACTGAACGGTTCGATGAAAAATAGCACCGTAGTTCTTTCTGATCTCAATCGGGTCCGGCTCCAAATAATTCATGACAGAATCCTTATTAAAAAAGTGGTTGCTTTATAGTTGCGCGCCATACCTTTGGCCAATAATCTGCTTAGACAGACCTTGATTTAGTTGCAAAACCGTTTCGGCCATACCATCAAGTGGTTTCAACAACTCTTCGATAAATATGCTAATTACACTCTCCACTGTTGGATTTTTTTGAAGATACTCGTGTTGTAATAGTGCGTATGACCTATCCATAAGCTCGCTTAAGGCCCTCGCCAAAGTTCCATCCCTTATAAATTGTTCTTTAATAATTAGAATCTCACCCCGTAAAATATTTTCACGCTTTCTTGATAAGAGCTTCTTAATAACTTCAAAGTTGCTTTGATTAGATTCAAGATGCTTCACAATCAAAAAGGATACCTTTCCCTCTTTAAGATCATTTCCTTGCATGTCTCTTTGTTTGTCTCCGTACAGATCTACGATATCGTCTTGCATTTGCATTAAAAGCCCTAGTTTATAGAAGATATCTTCTAGATCCACTTGGGTTTCTTCTTTGGCATTTGCAATGATTCCCACACCTTTTGCCAGGTTCGCATAAAGAGAGGCCGTTTTCATCCCTGCACATTCTAGATAACGATTTGAGATTCCCTTGCAGGATTCTAGCTCGCTTAATTTGAACTCTCTGCACTGGCCGTCCATGACTTCAGAGGCAAGCCTGTTAAATAGAGTTATGAGCATGTGTTTTTTCTCAAGATCAAGATCTGAATTAAGAATACACTCCGATGCATTGACCATAAGAAAGTCCCCTCCGGTGATGGCAAGATTTTTAGAGAACTTTCTCCAAACACTTGGCCTTGATCTTCTTAGGATGTCTCCATCTTGAATGTCATCATGGATAAGAGTTCCATTGTGAAACATCTCAAGCCCTGCGGCCCAACCAATGGTTGCCAAAGCATTGGCATTCAATGCTTGAGCGAGAAGCCCAACTGCTTTAGGCCTGTTTAACTTGCCCCAAGATTCAAAGTGATAATCAATCATTTTTTTCAACTCGCCGTGGGCGTTTTTTTCTACAACCGCTTTAATCAGACGTTTAGTCTCTTCTACATACAACTCCATTACTTCTCCGCTTTAAAATTTGTTCAAAGTTTGCCAATCAGTGATGATTAAAGCAACGCAGTCCCTTTGCGCAAGAATTATACCCTGGCCTGATGTTGTCTAACTCAAGTTTTTAGCGGATGAAATCGCTAAGATGCCCTTCATTATTAACTGGCACAACCGTTGCAACCATTACGCTTAGATATTGGATGGAAAAACAGAGGATTTTGCCATGACTATGCTTATAAAATTGATCATCGTGCTTGGTTTACTCAGTGCTTCCACAGCATGGGGCAATGGGCCATCGGTTGGACTTGATGAGAAGCTAAATAAAATTGGGCCTCAAAGACAAGTGGAAGACGGTCCTTATATAGCACCTGACACCATCTATGAAATAGCAAAAGTTCCAGACAAAACCACGGTGCTTCAGATCCAACAAAAGCTTGAAGGCATGGGCATATATAAAGGTCCTCTTGATGGCAAATGGACCAAGAGAACCCAAAGGGCCTTAAGAAAATATCAAATGAGAGAAGGAATAGCCGCGACAGGAAAGCTGAGTGATGAAACTTTGGCATCTCTGAACATGAAAGTTCAGGATGAGAGAAACAAGATCCAAGCGCAACAAGATTCGGATAGCGATTCACAAAACCTAACTGATACCTCTTCGCGCTCCGAAAACCTTGATGCCTACAACAAAGAACTCGTTAAAGAGGTCCAATCCAAGCTCAGTCAACTTGGTTGGGAACTTGATCAAGACGGTGTTCTAGGACTGAAAACGCAAGGAGTGCTCAAAGAATTTCAGGAAAAATCAGCTTTAAAAGTCACAGGAAACATCAATTCAGAAACTTTGAAGGCCTTGAATATCGAGGAAGAAAAGTTTGCTGAATAGTGTTTGGCAGGGGTGAAGCAGGGAGGCCGACTTGTTCGGCCTCTCTCTTTATTCCGTATAAAGGGTTGGCCCTTCCAATGTGTTGGTTGGGGCCTGAATCTCAGGTGTAAGCTGTGCCAGTCTATTGTCATACACATCCACGACCACATTCATAAGAGACTTCCACCAATTCATGTGTCCCTCAAACTTGGCCATTTCTCTTTTAGGATTCTCCCCTTCATAGGTAAATGAAAGAGCTCCATACTTCTTGTACCAGTATGCCTTCAATGTCCCATGTGTTGCATGGCCAAAGATGTCTTTAGTTACTCCGGAGACATACTCAGGATCAATGTGAGTCTGCATAAGTCCCACAATTTTATCAAAGTGATCTTTATAAAAGTTTGATTTTTTCGATTTAATCTCAGGATAAATTAATGATTTTGCACAACAGTGATAGTCCACTGCAAGAATCAATCTTGCGTGAAACTGATCAAGATCTTTTTCAATGAAGTTTATAAACTGGGAGGACTCTTCCTGAGAAGGTGCTCTTCCAATTTTAAAGTCTCTATTTAAATCAATACCGTGATTGTTGAATCTATTCTTCGAAACCACTCCATCAGGATTTAGCTCCGGAAATAAGTATACAACTCCCCCGCTTGTGAAGAACTCTTTAAATCCAGGAAGGCTTTGGTCAAACTGTTTTCCCATCTTTTTAACAAGCCCCATGTACTCGTTGCCATGCACTCCTCCAGTAATTAAGACTGCTGGCCGAATAGGGAGTTTGTGTTCATCTTTATGGATTCTAATAACATACAAATCTTTTCCGCTCTTAGTTTTTCCGTAGACGATTTTTTGCTTTTTAACTTTTAGTTTACTTGCAATGGCCGTCTTTGGAGTAAGCAGTAGGCCTAGTGCCATTCCCATAAAGCTTATGGTGCGAATTGCTGAGTAAATAGATGGGAATAGTTTCATAATGCGGCCCTTTATTTGTAAATAAATTATAAAAAAATTTACACATCGAATCAAGGGCGTAAAAAGCTTCCTAGAAAGACTATTGACCGATTAGGTTCGTTTTAAACTCTAACTAAATTGCTCCCTTATCCTTAGGCCAAGTCAAAACATCCACGATGCCAAAATCGTTGAGATAAGTAATTCCGTGATCTTTTAAAATTGATTCTGCTTAGGGCTGCTCGGCCATAACTAAAATCTCCACAAAGACTTAATTCTCTATGCTTACTATGAGTGTATACCATTTAAAATGGGAAAAGGGCTGCCCTCCAAAGGAGGGCGTGGGAGTTATTTAATTTTGAAAAGCTCAAAAGAATCGACTGGCATATCAGAGTTGTTCTGATAAGAATGTCCACCCAATACACCAAGGGAGTTATTATACCTTACCACCTGTGAGAAGCCTTTCTCCTCTTTAAGGTATCTTCCAGTATGCATCCACTTTTGAGTGTTAAAGTCATATTCATAAATATGAGAAATATACTCATAGTTCCAATCACCCAGTTTAAACATTCCTCCAAAGATGAAGGCCTTATTATTAAGTGCTCCAGCAGCAGGAGCAAATGTTGCAAATGGAAGTGCAGGCATTTCTTTAAAAGTTTTTGTTACAGGATCAAATCTTGTGAAATGATCTAGAAGATTAAAGTGACTCGCTCCCTCGCTGATTCCACCAGCAAGATAGATGAGTCCATCTTTTTCAAAAGCTGAGAAAGCTCTTCTTTTAACAGGAAGTTTTTCAGAAAGAGTTGAAAATTTTTGAGTTACAAAATCAAAAACATCAATTTCTGAATGGAAGGTTCCATCATAGTCATTGTCAAACTTTGGAGTTGCATCCCATCCACCAATTAAATAGGCCTTACTATTAACTGTGACCACAACGTTTGAAGAACGATTTCTTGGCATATGCCCTACGATCTCCCACTTTTGAGTGCGGATGTTAAATCTCTCAACAACACTTATGGATTTCCACTTTGGATTAGTACTCTCTTCATATGCAAATCCACCAAAAGCGTAGATGTAATCACCATATGCGGCCAGTTGAAAGCCGTGAGCTTTATGAAGTCTTGGGGCCGTGTTAAACCACTTCCCTTTTGCAATATCGTAATAAGTCACTCTTGCAGTAAAAGACTCTGGTGGGTAAGTATGCTCTGCTCCTTGGTGTCCACCTACAGCATATATTCTTCCTTTATGCTCTATAGCTCCAAAAGAAGATCTTGTTGTACCCGGCATTACAGGCATATCTTTAATTGAGATTGAACTTTCACCTGAAACTCGTGGCGCGTAAAAGCTTACACCCTCTTTTGAGATTAAAAGCTTCTCCTCTTCTCTAGTGCTGCTCCAAGAAGCATAGCTTTGAGAGTAAATCGAGAAGATTCCATTCTCTAGTCGATCGCTTGTATAGATTAGAGTATTATCAATATCAAAACTTGGAGAGAAGTCTCTCTCCGAATTAGAAGTGACTTTTTTAATTGTCTTCTCTAAAAGATCATAAACATAGATATCCCAGTTATCATTATGCTTTTTTGTATAGGCCACATATCTTTCATCTTTTGATAGAGATGGCGCCATCCCCTCGTCTATAACCTCTTCTTTATTGTCTAGAAGATTAAGGATTACGATTTCTCTAAGTTTGTCTGTGTTTCTTTGATAGATGATTTTTTCTCCGTCCATAAAAGGTGCTGGAAAAAAGCCTACAGATTCAGTTACAAGCTCAGGAGATACATCATAGTGTTTGTTTCCATTCACTAATTTAAAAGACGCTGTCTTTCTAATACTCTCAAGATCATATTTTACGATTTTATTATTGCCATCAATGAGCTTAGAGAAGAACACTAGCTTATTGTTCTTTGCAAATCTTGGTTGTAGTTGAAATGTTTTGTCTCCAAAAATTTCCTTATTTCCATTTGTCTCAACAACAAGTCCCAAATCTCTAGGGCCAGTGCCTTGTACATAAGCAATCGATGAAGCATCAGTTGAAATAGCTGGATATAGATGCCAGTTCTCCCCTTTGGTTTCAAATTTAAAGTTTTTATAGTCCAAACTTGATCCTACATGCCTTCCATCAGGGCCTTCTACAAGAAACACCATCTTTTGAGCGCCAAAAGCACTAAATGTGCTAGTCAAAAGTGTTAAAATCATTAGAGTTTTCAAACTTCCCCCTATTTTCCTATTTATTTTTATCTCAAAGTAACCGACAATGTTTCATAGGTCAAACACGCGTTTGACATCCACAACTATTTCGAGGTGAATAATGGTTGCAAGAGGTAAAAGCCTGCCAAAAATTATCGAGATTGAAAACAAAATGGTCGAGATCAAGGCCCTTTTAAAGCAAAAAAGGCCAGCTCTCTCTGAAGATGAGATCGAAGAGCTAGTAGTATTTCTGTTGAATCAAAACTTTGTTTAGACCTTAAGCTTTCCTTAACTATTACGTAGCAGTAAGGTTTTCCCTAATTTGGTCTCACTGACCAAGATAAAAGTCTTGTCTCATGCAATGATGGGCTTTACTTGGCCAATGAAGGCTTCCACTTAGGAGGAAATATGCTTACAAAAGTAGGAAAACTAAAAACCGCAGAAGAAAACGGTCCAATTATTCTAGAGAACGCTGAAGGAAAGAACTATGAAGTTAATTCTGTAATTGCGTTTGTTTGGGGCAAGCTAGACGGGTCAACAACTGATGACACTATCTCAGAAGAGCTGTCTAATATTGCTCAGATTGAAAATAAAGAGGCACAAAACGTAGTATCTGAGGCCATCAAGGCACTTCAAGACGTTGAGCTAGTTCAGGCCCAGGCCTAATTTCTGCTTCCAGAACTCGGCCCTCTGCTCGTCAAATTCATTGATGGGTGGATGGCCAAAGGTCGCTCCAGGCCAGGCCCTATCATTCTTATATCTTGCTATTACATGAATATGTAGTTGTGGAACTTGATTTCCAAGACTTGCCACGTTTATTTTATCAGGCCTTACTTCATCTTTTAAAACTCTTGAAACAAAGTTTACTTCTTTGACTAGCTGGGCCTGATCCTTGTCGTCCAAATCTATGAGTTCCTCCAGGCCTGCCCTTCTAGGAATAAGCAGAAGCCAATCTAAGTCTCCATCAAAGTTCAGTCTAACTTGGCAAAGATCTAGATCACAAACGAACACAGAACTATCCTCTAATCTAGGGTGCAGCGTAAATTCGGCCATATTGCGTTCCTCGGTAAATTTGTCGGTATATGCTCATTCTACCACTATCCGAGTAAAACAGAAGATTTTTTAGACAAAATTGGGCAAGTTTGATAGACCAAACACCAGTTACACTTACTATACTAAGCACTAAAACAAGGAGTAAAAGTGAAGTTAGCAGTAGTTTTAGGGCTATTGGCCCCTTTGGCGTTGGCACAATTGAGCAACGAAGAATTGGAAAGAAGAATAAACATCCTTTCTGAAGAGATTACTAATTTAAAGGCACATCAAATGGGCACTTCCAAGAATGAGTCCGTTTATGGCCTTGGAAACTCGGCCTCAAAGGTCTATTTCATTCCGGAAGGGATTTCTTTGGGAGCTTATGGAGAGATCACCTACACTCGCCAAGACAGTGAAAATGAAGATGGGGACACAGTACAAAGCGACCCAACTCTAGAAGCTAATAGATTTGTAATCTACTTGGGTTATAAATTTAATGAGAAGTGGGTTTTCAACTCAGAGATTGAAATTGAACACGTTAATGAAATCTACAATGAGTTTATGTACTTGGACTACTTGCACTCTGATGAGTTAAACGCACGTTTTGGTTTAATGCTTTTGCCAGTGGGTTTTTTAAACGAATTGCACGAGCCTACTCTATTTCCATCAGTAAAGAGACCTTTAACTGAAAAATACATCATTCCAACAACTTGGAGAGAGATTGGTGCAGGTGTATTTGGTTCAGTAGGAAACATCGATTATAAGGCCTACCTTTTAAATGGCGCAGACGCTGATGGCCTAAAACCAAGTTCAGGATTTAGAGGTGCGCGTAAAAAAGGCGGAGCTGATAGCAGTGGCAATTCAAAGGATAACGCTTCGACTGCTGCAGTGGTTGGTAGAGTTGATTACAACTTCAATACCCTAACTTCTGTTGGAGCTTCCCTATATACAGGTGAGGCCTCAAGTGCTGGCACTGAAGATGTTGGCACCACTCTTTATGATGTGCACGCTCAATACGGTTATAAAGGTCTAAGACTAAGATTTCTGTACTCTGAAATGAGCTATGACAATGTGGATGAGTTTAACGCAGTGTCTGGCAATGACCCTCTTCAAGAGAAGATTAGAGGTGGATACATTGAAGCTCTATACAATGTATGGGCCGGAAAGAAAGAAGCGTCTCTATCTCCATTTATTAGATACGAAAACGTTGACCTAAACGCTGAATCTAGCGAGGCCTTCTCAGCAGACGGCGCAAATCACTTTTATAGCTACACTGTAGGTCTTGCCTATTCACCTATTGCGCGTTTAGTATTTAAAGCTGATTACGCCATGATTAAGAACCAAGCTGAGACTGGTGTAAACGAGTTTAACCTTGGAATGGGATTTAACTTTTAATGAAGCTAGCAATAGCGCTTTTAATATTTAATATATCCTATGGGACGGCCAATGAAACATTTCAGGCCGTCCTTTCTAAAATGTATCCAGATTGCAAGCTGGAAAAAGAAATTCTATTTCTAACTTCCGAACAGTTAAAAAAGATAAACGGACTTGCCAAGGCATCTGTGAAATCCAAATTGGCCAATCGATTTAAAACTTGCAGCAGCTCCTACGTCTATGTGGACAGCCATATTGTCAGAACTTTAAATCAAACGGTGGTGGCGGAAGTAACAAGCGAGAACAAAGTTAAAATGTTCACCGTGAGCGCTTTTCTAGAGCCTAAGGAATACAAGGCACCAAAGAAATGGCTAATGCAGCTTTTAAATAAGGATCTGCCAGAGCTTGAGCTAAACACAAAAATTGATGGACTCAGCGGGGCAACCCTTACGGCAAAAGCAAATGTTGGTGCGGCCAAGAAGATTCTTGCTCTTCACAAGGTTTTGGCCGGTGAGTAAAGTCTACAAGTTTACGCATATTGCGGCCTATCTAACCCTTATCCATGGAATCCTATACTTTATTGTAAAATACTATATGCAAGTGGAATCCCCTTACGGATTAAGAGCTCACTGGTCTCAGGGCATCATTCAGGGTGTTCATATTCTTCTTTCTCCCCTATTTATCTTTGCTTTTGGTCTACTGTGGAAAGATCACATTCTTGTTAAGTTAAAAAAATCAAAGCGCAAACGCACAAGCGGAATTGGCCTTGTCGCGATTTGCATTATAATGGTTGTCTCAGGATTGGGTATACAAACCTTTTACAAGGAGGGAATCAAAGAATTTCAAACCTGGGCACACTTGGCAAGTAGTGCTTTGTTTGCTCTTTTCTACGTCATTCATCACATAAGAAAATAATCAAAGCTAAATTAAGCTTCATAATTTAAGCGGCCACAAATTTAATGCTATACATGGCCTTATGGAAAATGTCCTAGGCGAAGCTCCCACACATTTACTAATAGTTTCCTTGAGTGCTCTTTTTGTAATACTAGTCCTTCGCTATGTAATATTACGGGTGATCTATTTTATCTCTAAGTCTAGCGAGGTTAATAAGCTAAGTTTTGAGGCCTTGAGAAAACATTACTTTCCGTCACTCTATGTATTTTTAGGCCTATTTATATATGACATCACGGCATTTGCTTTTGAATTGGAGGTTTATGAAAATCTCTTCAATACAGCGGTGTTAATCTCTTTTACTTGGCTTATGGCAAAGACCGTAAAGTTTATCTCCATGGTCATCTACAGAAAGTATGACTATCAGATTGCCGGCGACAATATCAAAGAGAGAAAGATACATACGCAGGCCTTGTTTCTTGAAAAAATTCTTGTGGTTGTTGTCTGGGTGCTGGGGCTTGCCTTTGCTCTTTTAACAATTGACCAAGTAAAAGGAGTTGGAACAAAGCTGTTGGCGTCTGCGGGTATATTGTCTGTGGTTGTGGGCTTTGCCGCGCAAAAAGGAATAGCAAATCTCATTGCAGGATTTCAAATAGCATTCACTCAACCTATAAGAATTGATGATGTAGTTGTGGTTGAAGGTGAATGGGGAAGAATTGAAGAAATTACTCTAACCTATGTGGTTGTGAAAACTTGGGACTGGAGAAGACTTGTATTACCTGTAACTTATTTCACTCAAAAACCATTTCAGAACTGGACCAGAAGCAGCTCCGACAGATTGGGAAATATAACATTTTGGGCAGACTATAGTCTGGATGTCCCTAAGCTTCGCGCAGCCCTAGATGATATAATTAGGGACTCAGAGTTATTTAATGGTGAGTTCTGGAACCTTCAGGTGGTGGATGCAAATGAGCGAGCTATGCAGCTTCGAATTCTAGTCACATCGGAAACCTCGCAAATTGATTGGGATCTAAGATGCGAGATAAGAGAGAAAGTCCTTCAATACATCAGACAAACTCAACCTGATGCCCTTCCAACGATAAGACTTGAATCCCCTAGAGACGATAACCAAAGTTTAGAAAAAGGTCCGTTTGATCATAGTCCCCAAAACTTGCATAGTTAAACTGTGCTCCAAGGATTATATTCTCGATTGGAAGATCATAGGCAACACCAACATACGGCCCGCCAAAGTTTCTTGAGCTGTCATCTTGTGTGCTGTCGGCAAAATCAACGTCTTGGTTAACTCTATTAAAGGTCGCTCCTCCCCCAACTCTTAGACCTTTTAGTGGCGAGTAGAATGGCCCAACCCTCAAAGACTGATTGGTAATACTTACATCAGTCGCTTCTTTGCCATCAATTTCAATATCATCTGCAGTTGTTGTGGCATTGCCGTATATAAGGTTCCAACCATAGACGTTTGTAAAATAAATCTCGGTGGCGGCACTTAAACCAAAACCTTCAGTTCTTTCTCCATCAACATTTAATGAAGTTGTTCCAAACTGAAGAGTAAAGTTCACGAGCTTTGTGTCGGCAAGCGACAGATTAGAGATAAAAAGTAGTGTGATTAAAATCTTTTTCATATGAATTCAATATTCAAGAATCGCGCAATTTTGTAAATAGAAAACGAACTATATTGGTGGGACTTGAGCATAAGGTTTTGAAATCTCGAATTACCCGCTACAATAGGCCTGATGCAAATCACTACCCTGCTTGAGAGCTTCTTTATATAATGTTCGACATGCTGAAAGACACTAAAAAATATTCGGTCATCGATATCGAAACAACTGGCGGAAGTGCCAGAGCAAATAAGATTATTGAAATTGCCATCATAAACTTAGACGGAGATGAGATTGTGGAGAGCTGGTCCACTCTTATTTATCCCGAACGAAGAATCCCGCCACAGATCTCTTATCTAACAGGGATTACCGAAGAGATGGTGGCATCCGCTCCAAAGTTTTTTGAGATAGCCAAAAAGATTGTAGAAATGACCGAAGGTCGAATCTTTGTTGCACACAACGTTCACTTTGATTACAGCTTTGTTCAAAATGAATTCAGAGAACTGGGTTACACCTTTAAAAGAGAGCTACTTTGCACAGTTAGACTTTCAAGAAAAATACTTCCAGGCCTTGCATCCTATTCTCTGGGAAAGCTATGTAAGGATGTGGGAATAGAGCTTCCTAAAAAGGATCGCCACCGTGCCATGGGAGATGCCAAGGCCACAGCGATTCTTTTTCAAATGATTCAGGATAAAAATAGCGAAGAGTTTAGGGAAATTTTTAACAAACTAAATGCCAAGATTAACTTTCCACCCTTTTTTGAAGAAAACGACTACGATGATCTGCCAAACCGTCCAGGAGTTTATTATCTATGGGACAAGCGCGGAAAGCTGCTTTACATAGGCAAGGCCAAAGACATTAAAAAAAGAGTGCGCCAGCACTTCATGGTTAAAAGCTCAAAAACTAAAGAGTTTGAATTTAAAAATGGCATGGCCAATATAAGCTTTCAAGAGACAGGAAATGAATTGGCGGCACTCCTATTAGAGGCAAGTGAAATAAAGGCACGCTCCCCCATGTTTAATAGGGCCCTTAGAAGAAAGTACTTTCCCTGGTCAGTCATTCCTTACAAAACTAAAGATGGAGTGATGGAGTTTAGATGCGCAAAGATAAAGGATCCTGAATATCCTATAAGATGCGGTTCAAGACGTGGGGCCGAGGGTACAATCAATAAGCTTTACAAAAAGGCCTTCGGGATTGAGTTTGACCTTCATTTTGAAAACAATATAAAACTTATGCAAAAAACCCTAGGCCTTGAAAACTTTAACCGAGAACTTAAAAAAAGGTACGAAGAGCTTACCTTTAACGAAGAGACATTTCAGATAAAGCTTCCAGGCCGAAATAAAAAGGAATCCTGCTTTATTCAAAGATACGACTCTGGACAACTTCTCTTGGTATATCAAAAAGATGGAGAAGTGGTAGAAAAATTTGAAATTGAGGAAACTCCCGATCTCGTTCAAATAACATTGCATTATTTAAGAAAAAAAGAGCTTAAGACCATCCCTTTGGATGAAAGTGCATAAAAAAGGGAGACATATAGTCTCCCTTCTTTTTTTAGATTTGTGTGCTTTTCTAGAAGAAAATCTCTCCAATGATTTTGTTAACATTCTCTGGAGAAGTTTCATTGTGCTTGGCAATGTCATTTAACATTGATTTAAAGTCTTCGCTTTCACCTTTAAGAGACTTCGTAACAGCTGTTTCGATGTCTTTAAGGTTTTTACCGATGACTTCAACAGCAAACACGTTTGCGTCTTTGTCAGTAAGCTCTCTTGTTCCAGCAAGCTTGTTGAACTGGTGAGCAACAACAGCGATGTCTTTTGCTCTGTCAGCGCTAAGAGCGAATCTTGCGCGAAGTTGCTCAGACATTTGATTTAGATAGTGCTGCTCTTTAAGAGAAGCAAGCTTTTCCATATCAACTGTTCCGTTGTCAGCGTAGTTCATTGCCAAGCTAGTTGAAGCTTTTGAGTCAAACTTCTGAAGCTTTGAGTAGTCAATTAAGTCGCCATTAACCATAGCGGCAAGTTTAACAGTTGGGTTTGTAGTTTTTACGCTTGAGCCAATTGCAGCGTTGTAACCATCATTCCAACCAGCATCATAACCGTCGTCATAACCATCAGTCTCGCCAATGCCATAACCATAGTCATATCCATCTTGGTAAGCGTAGTAGCTACCATCGTCAAATCCGTCATTGTAGCCTTCAGT
>Ga0208203_1000766_pt1 | contig 13866 bp, 9 predicted proteins | sample DeeseametaMP2914_FD_184167 | JGI IMG/M metagenome (GOLD analysis project Ga0208203, IMG submission 184167) | Marine microbial communities from the Deep Atlantic Ocean - MP2914 (SPAdes) | ecosystem: Environmental > Aquatic > Marine > Oceanic | place: West of Santa Cruz de la Palma, Atlantic Ocean...
TCTTGGCTCATTTGAAGCCTTTATGGGAGGAGAGGGTCCATACCATTAATCCGCATAGATAATTGCCCACTCAGAAGCCGCTGCAAAAACGTACAGCTTAGCTCAATATACACAAGCGAATATGATCGAAGAACACAGCAGAGCAGTATCTTGATTAAAAAGGAAATTTACCTATGAATTTAAAAACTGTTATTGGCGCATTAGCTCTAGCTTGTGTAGGTGTTAATTCTACTCCTGTTTTTGCACAACAAGCTGGCGCTCAACAGCCTCAGGGTTGGATGTGGGGTTTTGGCGTCGCAGCATCGCAAGATGTATATACCGACTTTGATAATCGCGTTGTTCCTATTCCTATTATCGGCTACACCGGTGAAAAGTTACGCGTTTACGGACCATTTATTGGCTATGAACTTTTTCGCGAAAGTGGCTTTACTCTTGACGCTCAGCTTGTCCCGATATTTGCAGGTTATGAAGAAGATGACAGTGCCGTATTTACAGGTATGGACGACAGAGATTTTAGCTACGCGGCCGGAGTTGGGCTTAACTACAACACGGGTAGCTGGGTTTATTCATTGTCAACCAATGCCGATATTCTTGGTAAGTTTGATGGCTACCAAGCGTCCGCCCGTATCGGGAAAAGGTTTAGAATAAATAACTTCATGATCGAGCCGTCTATAGGCGTAAACTACCAAGACAGCAATTACGTCGACTATTACTACGGCGTACGCCCTGAAGAAGCCTCAGCATTTCGAAGTGCATATAACGGCGATAGCGCGCTCAATACGGAAGTACGCGTTGCCATCTCGACCCGACAGTTTCTGGGCGGCATGACCCGTTTAGAAGTTGGCGCCACCTTCTTTGACGATAGCATCAGCGATAGCCCGCTGACAGACGATGATACCGCGCTTAACGCCATGCTGGTTTATACACGCTTTTTCTAGACTATTGCTAATAGCCTACTCTACAACCGCGTGGATAGATTAAATACAAGGTACTAGCATCAAAAAGCCCTCATGTAAGAGGGCTTTTTAATATTGAGTTGATGCGTTTCGCTACGCGGGCTTTTTAAACGCTAGCGTTTCCCACAGTGGTACCGTAGACAAACTATGTTTATAGCTGCCAGATGTCTCTTTGGTGCTGTAAGACAAATAAATCAGCGTTTTTGAGTCGGCATCGTAAATTCTTCGAAGCTTCATGTTTTTGAAAAACACGCTCTTAGATTTTTTAAAAATTACTTCACCTGAATCTGACTTATCAATGGCGTTTAACATCTCAGCCGTAATAGGGCCGGTTTGTCTGCACGCGATTGAACTGTCTGATGGATCCGACAAATCAAGGTTCGCTTCAATACTTGAAATATGGCAGGTTACACCTGTCACTATGGGGTCTTGAAGCGCATCAATTTTAATGTCTTTAGTAGTGAAAAGACCAAGAGACACATCGCCCACTTCGCTGTCGCTACAGCCTGCCAACGTAAACACCGACGCGACGAGTAACCCCAGCACAGTGCTTTTCACAAAAGTGCCGCTCTTGAAAGTGCCTTTCATAGAAGTACGAGCCTCGTTTGAACTTAACCAACGTCCATTTGTTTTCATATCATTCCTACCTCTACTCTATTTATGATCTTTATTTGTTTACTCGAAATACCGAGCCTGTGATCATTTTAGCCTAACAGGTTTAACTGTGTCTTATCCATAAGGTCGTGCTGCTTAATAAGTTGCTTTGCCTTTTCAATGTCTGGCGCAAAATAACGGTCTTTGTCGTAAAACGGCACTTGGTCTCTTAGTAGCTGCATCAACACTTGGAGCTTTTCGCTGGTTTTAAACGGCTTCCTGAAATCTAACCCTTGGCAGGCCGCTAACCACTCAATGGCCAATATACCTGCCACGTTATCGAAAATATCTCGTAAACGCCTCGCGGCGAAGGTAGCCATAGACACGTGGTCTTCTTGGTTCGCAGACGTAGGCAACGAATCGATAGATGCGGGGTGCGCCAGGGTTTTGTTTTCACTAGCAAGCGCCGCACAGGTAACCTGCGCAATCATGAAGCCCGAGTTTACCCCACCATTTTCAACTAGAAACGGTGGCAAACCACTTAAATGCGTATCAATCATTAACGACATTCTGCGCTCCGACAGTGCGCCAATTTCAGATAGTGCAATAGCCAGCATATCTGCCGCCATTGCCACGGTTTCCGCATGAAAGTTTCCGCCAGATAGAATATCGCCAGTTGGCGTATCAGCGTCATCATTATTTTCAACAAAAACCAACGGGTTGTCGCTTACTCCATTAGCTTCCACCACCAAAATCTCTTGGGCATAGCGCATTTGCTGTAAACACGCTCCCATCACCTGTGGCTGGCAACGCAGAGAGTACGGGTCTTGTACTTTTTCACATCGTTGATGTGAATGACCAATCTCTGAGGTGTCTAGCAATGTTCTAAACGCAGTCGCCACATCGCTCTGGCTTTTGTGGCCACGCACTTCGTGGATCCGCGCGTCGAACGGCACGCGGGAACCTAACGCGGCCTCAACAGTAAGCGCACCAATACCAATAGCACTATGAAGCGCATTTTCAGTATAAAACAACCCCTGAAGTGCAAACGCTGTCGAGGCTTGCGTGCCGTTTAACAGTGCTAAGCCTTCTTTGGGTGCCAGCGCAATTGGCTGCATACCCGCAATTTCAAGGGCTTGGGCTGCACTAATTCTCTCTCCTTTATAAAACGCTTCCCCTTCCCCTAACAGCACCACACTCATGTGTGCTAAAGGCGCTAAGTCGCCGCTGGCGCCTACCGAGCCTTTTTCAGGAATGGCGGGATAAACCTGTGCATTAAACAAGGTAATGAGCGCTTCTATTACGCTGAGGCGAATGCCAGAGTAGCCACGGGCCAAGGAGTTAATTTTTAACAGCATGAGCAGGCGCACAGTATCTTCTTGCATAAAGTCGCCCGTACCGGCCGCGTGCGATAACACAATACTGCGCTGTAATAGCTCTAACTCATCAACATTAATACGGGTATTAGCCAACAAACCAAAACCGGTATTGATGCCATAGACAGTACGGTTCTCTTTAATAACGTTAAGCACTACTTGCTCGGCGGCGTTTATAGCGGGTACTGCGCTTTCATCTAAAGATAAATGAACGTGGCTTCGATGTACTTCCCGTAACTGATCTAACGTCAATGTACCTGGCACAAGATTAAGTTGCTTAACACCACCGTTTTCAGTAAAAAAAGACGAATGCGACATGACTATTTCTCCCCGCCAAAGCTTTTGTTCGAGCTTGAATGAGTGCCTGTTCTATCGGGGATTTGGTTATTAGCCGCGCTATTGACCATGGGAAGATCCAAGTTGTGCTTGGCAGCACAGTCTTTTGCAATGTCGTAGCCTGCATCTGCATGACGCATTACGCCCGTGGCAGGGTCGTTATGAAGAACCCGAGCAATACGCTCAGCCGCTTCGTCCGTACCGTCACAAACAATCACTACACCCGAGTGTTGGCTAAAACCCATTCCTACACCGCCACCATGATGAAGGCTTACCCAGGTTGCACCACCCGCTGTATTTAATAGGGCATTCAGCAGCGGCCAGTCTGATACGGCATCTGAACCATCGAGCATGACCTCTGTTTCTCTATTGGGTGAAGCTACCGAACCAGAGTCGAGATGATCCCGTCCAATCACAACTGGCGCGCTTAACTCGCCACTGCGAACCATTTCATTAAAGGCAAGCCCCAGCTTTTGTCTTTCACCCAGCCCCACCCAGCAAATACGCGCGGGCAGGCCTTGGAATTGAATGCGTTCTTTGGCCATATCTAGCCAGTTATGTAGATGGGGGTTGTCGGGTATAAGCTCTTTAACTTTAGCGTCCGTTTTATAGATATCTTCCGGATCGCCTGACAGCGCAGCCCATCTGAAAGGCCCTATGCCCTGACAAAAAAGCGGTCGTATATAGGCAGGAACGAAACCTGGGAAATCGAACGCATGCTCAATACCCTCTTCTAGCGCCATTTGTCTAATGTTGTTGCCATAATCAAGAGTAGCAGCGCCAGCTTGTTGGAAACCAAGCATTGCTTTAACTTGCAGCGCCATCGACTGTTTAGCACTTTTCACAACACCCGCTTCGTCTTTTTTACGCTGCGCCTCTGCTTGATCTAGCGTCCACCCCACTGGTAGATAGCCATTCAACGGATCGTGCGCACTGGTTTGGTCGGTCACAACGTCGGGAATAATCCCTTTCGCTAGCATATCGGGAAAGACTTCAGCAGCATTGCCTAATAGGCCAATTGATACAGGCTTCCCAGCTTTTTTGGCTTCCTCAAGTAGTTGCATGGCTTCTTCTAACGATTGCGCTTTTTTGTCCAAATAGCCCGTGCGAATTCTGAAATCTATGCGAGTTTCATCTACCTCCACAGCTACCATTGAAAAGCCAGCCATGGTTGCAGCTAAAGGCTGTGCTCCGCCCATACCGCCCAAGCCACCAGTCAAAATCCAGCGTCCTTCAGCGCTTCCTTCAAAATGCGTTTTGGCCACACTAACAAACGTTTCATAAGTACCCTGGACAATGCCTTGCGAGCCTATGTATATCCATGACCCTGCGGTCATTTGCCCGTACATCATCAAACCTTCTTTATCCAGAGCGTTAAAGTGCTCCCAGTTTGCCCAATGCGGTACAAGGTTAGAGTTAGCAATTAACACACGAGGTGCATTTTCGTGAGTGGGAAATACCCCAACAGGTTTGCCTGATTGAACCAGCAACGTCTCATCAGTATTTAAACGCTTGAGTACTTCTACAATTTTGTCGTAAGACGCCCAGTCACGGGCCGCACGCCCAATACCGCCGTAAACCACCAGATTTTGCGGATGCTCCGCAACGTCTGGATCCAGGTTATTCATTAACATGCGAAGCGGCGCTTCCGTTTGCCAGCTCTTCGCATTTAGCGTACTGCCTCTTGGGGCACGTATTTCTCTTGTAGGGTCGAGGCGTTTCATAAACTTCTCCTAGGCATATTCTTACGTTTGCCGATTTGTTTTTTATTAGGAAGTGTCATCTTTTTAGAAAGCAATGAGTTGCTAGCGCCTTTGGCGCAATGACACTTAGAACTCCAAGTGTCCTCCCAAGCGGTATCGACTACCTGGGTGATACAGCACCGCGTGGCTAACCACTGCGCTTGAACTCGCTTTGGATCTATTATTTAAGGATGAATCTGACGTCGCCTTTAAACCGTTCTTTATCTGAGCATTCGCCGTTGACGACTCGCCAATATTGCTCTCATCGCTGGCTATTGTGCTGGGCACTCGAGAGAAGGTTCGTCGCGTAATTTTCAGGCACGGCTCTTTAGGCTTAATCAATAGTGCTTGTGCAATATCTTTTTCAACAACCACAGCTTCTACGCTGTGATCGGCTTGTGAAAGGGGCGCGACCTGATTCAAATAAAAGTTTGCAGTTTGAGCTTTAAAATCTTTATCTAAATAGTCGTTAATCCACGCTGGGTTAACCCACCTATCTTCATACTGAACAGGTAAGTTGTTCTCGCAGTGTACGATAATGCTATGAAATACTGGCTCTCCCACATCGATACCCAGTCGTTGAGCAATAGCATCACTGGCTGGCGAGGTTTCCAACACTAATATCTCGTTAGTGTATCTATGCCCCCGCTGCTCTATTTCATCGCGAATGCTTTTGATCTCAAGCATTGAGCTCATAGGGCGACTATCTGACACAAACGTGCCTATCCCCTGGCTGCGCATTAAAATGCCCTCGTCCACCATTTCACTTAGCGCTCTTCGCGCAGTCATTCGGCTTACACCGTGCTGCTGGGCAAGTTGGTTTTCTGAAGGCACTTGGCTACCCGGCTTCATCTCACCACTTTCGATGGCATCCAAAATTGCTGTCTTAATTACTCTGTACCGAGGTTGCATATCGTGGCCATTCACAACTAAATTGTTAATAATATGCTAACAGCATACTTGTATATACAAGTATGCACAAGTACACTGAACTCAAAATTTACACTGCGTTTCAGTAAAGATTCTGGTCAAAGCCAGACAAAGAACAAGACGACCAGTTAGACGAAAAACCAGACAAGAGGTGGCTTAGAGTGGAGCACGTTATGGGTTATCAGTACGACACGCTTATTTACAATGTTCGCATTGCGTCTATGCAAGACAACAAGTTGCCCTATGGCGAATTACCGCCACACGCCATTGCCATAAAAGACGGCAAAATTGCTGCGTTACTTCCTTGCGATGACTCACTAGACGACGTGTTTGAGCAAGCCAAAAGCGTAATAGATGCCACTACCCTAATTCCCCAAAATGAAGGTTCAACGCCCAAACACCCGTGGCTATTGCCTGGCTTCATCGATTGTCATACGCATCTAGTGTATGGCGGCAATCGCGCCGAAGAATTCGAAATGCGATTGCAAGGCGCAAGTTATGTAGACATTGCGCAGCGCGGCGGTGGTATTAAAGGGACGGTTGAAAAAACTCGACGCTCTGACGAAAACACCCTGCTTCACACTGCGATAAAACGCGCAAAGCGACTGTGCGAAGAAGGTGTTACCACCATTGAAGTCAAATCAGGTTACGGGCTGGATTTAGACACTGAAGTGCGCATGTTACGCGTGGCTAAATCCCTTGAGCAGCATCTTCCTGTGAGTATTAAAACTACCTATTTAGGCGCTCACGCCCTGCCCAATGAATTTGCTGACGACTCAGAAGGATATATCGATTTCATTTGCAACGAGGCACTTCCTCACATTGCTTCGCAAAACTTGGCTGACGCCGTTGATGTATTTTGTGAAACTATCGGTTTTTCAACTTCACAAACAGAACGGGTGTTTTGCTGCGCACAGCAGCACGGTTTACCCATTAAAGCTCATGTAGAACAGCTTAGCGACAGCAAAGGCGCAGTGCTAGCAGCTAAGTACGGCGCACTATCGGTAGACCACATCGAATATTTAGCTGACAGCGATATTCCCTTACTTTCCCAAAGTGGCACCGTTGCCGTGCTTTTACCAGGCGCATTTTATTACCTAAGTGAAGTGCAAAAGCCGCCGGTAGACGCTCTAAGGGCGCACAATGTGCCCATGGCCTTAGCCACTGACTTTAATCCAGGTAGTTCGCCGTTAGCCTCAATCCTTACCGCGATAAATATGGGGTGCGTGCTGTTTCAACTGACACCAGAAGAAGCGCTACGCGGCGCTACTGCACACGCGGCTAGTGCACTAGGGCTGCACGACCGAGGTGTTATTGAAGCAGGCAGGCTTGCTGACTTAACACTGTGGGATATCGAAACGCCGGCAGAGCTCGCCTATTGTATTAATGGCCACCGCCCCATTGCGGTGTTTAAGGAAGGTAAACATGTTTAAGTGGCAAGGCAGAATAGACAGTGAAGACGGCATTGAGGGCCTACGTTGGCATCAAAAAGTTAACGAACTTGAAGTGGGCGAAGATAATTCATTAGCCAACGCCGTTACCCTTGTTGGTTTTGAGAGTGATTTGGGTGTGGGATTTAACAAAGGTCGTGTAGGTGCCTCTGATGGTCCAAATGCGATTCGCCAGGCACTTGCAAACTTGCCCTGGCACTGGCCAAACGCATCATTAGCTGATTTAGGGAATGTTACTGCTAAAGAGAACTTAGCCCAGGCACAAACCCAATATGCCGACGCCATTTGTTATGCGCTCAAGCAAAATGATGGATTGGTCATTGGGCTGGGAGGGGGACATGAAATTGCATGGGGTAGCTATCAAGGGGTTTTCAATGCTAAGCCCGAAAGCGCCCGCATTGGAATTATTAATTTCGACGCCCATTTTGATTTAAGAAAGCCTTCACCAAACACCAGTTCAGGTACGCCGTTCAGGCAAGTGTATGATCACTGCCAGCTACACGATACACCGTTTCATTACGCTTGTTTGGGCGTATCGAAAGCAGCCAATACACCAGCGCTGTTTAACTTTGCCAATACGTCCAACACGCGCTATTTAACCGATGTGGCGTTAAATGATGAATCACTGTGTATGCAGCGAATAGATGAGCTACTATCTCCGATGCTAAAAGACATCGATGAGCTTTACGTCACTGTATGTTTAGATGCATTTCCAGCAGCACAAGCACCTGGCGTTAGCGCGCCCAGTGCGTTGGGGATTTCCCCCACACTTGTTATTAACACACTGCACTTTTTAGCTCAGCACCAAAATACTTATGGGTATCAATGGAGACTGTGTGACGTTGCGGAAATGAACCCCAATTATGATATTGATAGCCGCACAGCAAAGCTGGCTGCACGGCTAATTTTTGAAGCAGTAGATGCAATAAACTCGCACATTTAACGAGTTAACGCTTTAACGTTTGACGCTTTTATGTTTACTGGCCGCCTGCCCTTTCACATGCAGCGGCGGTAAACAAGACATCAGTGGAACTATTTAATGCTGTTTCAGCAGAGTCTTGCAGTACGCCAACAATAAAGCCCACCGCAACCACCTGCATAGCCACTTCATTGGGTATATTGAACAGGCTACAGGCAAGCGGAATAAGCAGTAGCGAACCACCTGCAACACCTGAACTTCCACATGCTGATACCGCAGCGATAACGCTTAACAATACAGCAGTAGGGAAATCTACAGAAATTCCCAAGGTATTAACCGCAGCTAGCGTCAACACGGTTATTGTGATTGCAGCCCCAGCCATATTAATCGTGGCGCCTAACGGAATAGATACCGAATAGGTGTCTTCATCAAGCTTTAAGCGTTTACACAGCGCCATGTTTACCGGAATATTCGCCGCCGAACTACGGGTGAAAAACGCCGTAATACCGCTTTCTTTCAGGCATTTGAACACCAAAGGATAAGGGTTCTTTTTGGTTGCCAGAAATACTAACAAGGGATTGGTCACAAGTGCGATAAATAGCATCGCGCCAATCAGTACCGTTAGTAAATGAGAGTAACCAAGCAATGCTTCAAAGCCCGTTGTAGCAATGGTATTAGCTACCAAGCCGAAAATACCGAAGGGCGCGAGTTTAATAACAAAACCCACCACGGTTGTTACGCTATCTGCCATATTTTGAAGTAGCGCTTTCGTTGCCTCGCTAGCATGACGTAGACCTAAACCTAGGCCTACAGCCCACGTGAGAATACCAATGTAATTTCCATTTACTAATGCATTTACCGGATTATCTACCATGTTATAAAGCAAAGTAGTAAGGACTTCCGACACACCTTTCGGCGCAGCTTGGCTAACATCTGAAGTCACTAAGCTTAAGCTTGTAGGAAAAGCAAAGCTTGCCAACACGGCGGTGAGCGCGGCCAGTAGTGTGCCCATCAAATAAAGCACAAGCACGGGTTTGATAAAGGTTTGCTCGTTTTGCTTATGGTTGGCGATGGACGCCATGACCAAAACAAAAACCAATAAAGGAGCAATTGCTTTTAGGGCTTTTACAAATAAGTTACCCAATAGCCCTGCTGATTGAGCAGCTGAAGGTGAAAAACTCGCTATCGCAATACCACATACGATACCAATGATAATTTGCAGTACCAAACTGCCATTCATGTAGCGCTGAAACAGGCTGGGGCGTGACGTTGAATCCATAAATGTTGGTCCATTATTATTTTGACGACGCACCATAAAGGATAACGTTACACAAATGAACCTGTTTGGTCTTAGTTACTCGCAAATAACCGTATGCTTGCCGTTTATAAGGGTTTACATGCCTTCAAGTATCTTTTGCGTATAAGACGTCCACTGGTAAAGAGGAAGTTCTCCATCAATATAATAGTCTGGCTGAATGCCTACCCCATCAATGGCCATATGCGGAATGCGTAAACTTTTAGTCAGGCTGTAATACAAAGTAAAAGTACCGCTCGGCGAATCAGTTTGATACATGTTAGAAATATCGAGTACACCTGCGGTAGTTTGCCCAAACAGCTTTACTTTTTTGCTTTGTTTAGCCGCCAGTAAGAACTGCTCAGCGGTGCTGCCATTACTTGAATCAACAAGTACGCCAATACTCTTCGGCAAGGGTTCAATTTTGTCGAATGTCTCCACCGTTACGTCTTCATCAATATTGATGTAGCTGCCGATGTGTTGATTAAGAATGTCGTACCCGTCTTTTGCCCATTGCTTTTCTTCTTCACTAAAATGAGGGTTTTGCAAAAAGCCAAGCATTCTAGAATTGTTAAGCTCGGTAGATAAGTATTCCATGCCTACAGTGCGAATAGGGTTAGTGTATAAAATAGGGAGTAAAGACGCATAGCTTACGTCACTACCACCACCGTTTCCTCGGATGTCGATAATGAGGTTTTCAGTTTTTAAAATCGTGTCTAGGTGCTTAGCGATAACCGCGTCGATGTCTTTTTTGAAGGCGTGATCGAAAGCCGGTATGCGAACTAACACAGTGTTCTCTGAAACTTTCTCGAATAGCGGAGCCTTTGTACTTAGTAGGCGAACATAGCGTGTTATTTCAGGCGACGATTCTTGTCGCGGTTCCTCTCGCGACATAACGATAAAGCTATTGCCCAACACCACTTCATTGTTACCCAAGAGTGTCATGGTATCGATTTGTCGGGCGGAGTGATCGCCCATAAAAAACGTCACTTTTGCAGTATTGTTGTCTTCAGGGTCATTAACGATGAACTTTACTTGTCCCGCCTTCCATGAAGGGTTGGTACTTTCAACGATATAAGCTTTATGGACATTGCCCTCTTTTTTTAAGGCAACCGTATAGCTTGAGAATTGCCAAATCCCCTCAAGAGTTTCGTCACGTTGGCTTTTCAAATGTTGTTTAAATGCCGATAAGTCGAAATCATGCACTACCGATTCGCGTACCGCTTCCTCTGAGCCATTCGTATTTAACGCAAGACCAATGTGCCCCTTGCGAAAAAATGTAAGCCAGTCGCTAAGCACTGTGTGGCATTGCGCTTCGCTTTTCGCGCTTTGTACTCGCGCCAAAATCGCACTATTGTGGGCCGAATAAAGGTCCTGCCCTTTATTCTCTACGGTATATTGAAAACCGGCATCGTTGTTTTCAAACGTGCTTTTTAGCCATGCAAACTCACTTTCACACTGAAAGGTACTACCAAACGAACAGAAAGAGGCAAAAAGAGGGAATATCGCAAATCGTTTCACTAAATATGATGTCCATATCTACTTTTAATAACGATAAAGTATCATAAAACCATGATCTTGCGAGCATTTACCAAGCACATACTTGTAAGCAAACGTTTTAGCTACTAATTCCTAAGCGGTGAGTTCACCCCACCGCATAAGTTTTTTCTAGTGCACTTAACCCCACACCGTTGCGTTTAATCACTTTAAGCTGAGTAGGAATACGCTCTTTCATGGCTTCAATATGGCTTATCACACCAATCATTTTTCCGCTGGCATTTAAGTTGTCTAGTGCATCAAGGGCCACATCCAAAGTTTCAGCATCAAGAGTGCCAAAGCCCTCATCTAAAAACAGCGAGTCGATACTGGTCTTGTGACTGACCAAGTCAGATAAAGCTAATGCCAGTGCAAGGCTCACCAAAAAGCTTTCTCCGCCAGACAGGGTTTTGGTGTCTCGCACTACATCACCTTGCCAGGTGTCTAATACACTTAAACCCAACCCTTCGTTTTCTTTTCGAATTAGCTGATAGCGACCGTGTAATTTATCCAGCTGCTGATTAGCAAGCTGCACTAAGTTGTCCAGAGTAAGCCCTTGTGCAAAACGTCTGAATTTGTCGCCGCTGGCCGAGCCAATTAACGAGTGTAGGTAAGTAATATCGTCGTAATAGGCCTCAAACGCAGCCATCTCATCCACAAGCTGTTGCTGCCTTTCGCGGGCTTGATTGTTAGCGCTTAGCTGCTGTTCTATTTGCCCTAAAGACGATAACAGCGTGTCACGCTGCTGAGCTTGCTGGGTAATTTTCGTATCGAGCCACTGTGCACCGTGCTCTTCTAACTCGCTCTGCCACTGTGCTGCGTTAGCATGGGCTTTTAGCGATTGTTGGGTAGCTAGCGCGTTTTCTAGCTTTAAGTCCGCTTGTTGTTTTTGCTGAGTTAATCGCTTTTGCAGTTCAAGCAAGGTGTTGCGGGTATCTTCGTCTAAAAGGGCATTGCTAAACGCGTGCTCATCGGCAAATGGGCTGCTCGCCAACTGACGGCTAAAGTGCTCTGTTGCCTCTGAAAGTGCCTGCTCTTTTTCGCGCATTTGCTCATTAAGCTGGGCAATTTCTGCTTCTAAACGAGACAAAATAGTGTCCGTTTGTTGCAGGCGAGATTTGCATTCATTTACATTTCGCTCAGCGTGTTCTTGGGCAGCGCTTGCCTTATTTCTGGTTTCAGCAATATTGCCTTCAGGGAATACGGTTGAGCGCGAGTCTCGCAGCGCCTTTAGGCTATTATCTAGCTGCACAAGCTCTTCGCATACACCCTTAAGCTGATTTTCGGCGCTCTCGATATCACGATTAACCACAAGCAAGGTGCTACTTACCCCTTGCAACTCATCTTTAAGTTTGGCGTGTAGCTGATGATTGTGTTTATAAGCTTTTAGCGCTTCGGCTTTTTCATTTAACCACGTGGCAATTCCATCAATAGCCAAGTTGTGAATATCAGCACCGTGCGCCGTCATAGTTTCGCTGAGCGCTAAAATACCATCGTTAACCCTTTTTGTTTTACTCTCTAACTCTGTATTACGTTCGTTAAATTGCTTTTCCAAGGTTTCGCGCTGCTGCAGAGAAACTGCAAGTTCTGACTGTTTGGCTTGTAGCAACTGTTGCGCTTCATTTTTAGCCTGTTGTGCAACATTTAGAGCTTGCTCGCACTCATCTAAACGGGTTAATTGAGCACTAATATCATCGAGACGAGTTTTAAACTGCTGGGTAAATTGAGAGACGCTTTGCGATGTATTAATGTCGACCTTTTCAAAGCTCGGTATATCAGCGCTAAGTACGCTTGAAATCTGCTGCCACTTTTCTAACAGCGTGTCTCGTTGCCCGCTTGCCTGTTCTAGCTGCTTATTAACCTGAGCAAGAGTGAATTCAGTTTGTGTAACACTTTCTTTTGCCCGCGCCCCTTGCAGCTCAATATCATCTAACTGCTGCTTTAAGCTATCTCGCTTTTGGATAGTTTCAGGTACATCAATAACCACGCTAGACGTGGTGTGCTCGTTTGCCCCACAGACAGGGCATGGCTCGCCACTTTTTAGCTGGGCGCGCAGGTGCGCCACTTCAGCATCCAAGGCGATAAGCGCCTCTATGTCTTTTAAATTACTACGAGTTTGCTTGTAAGCATCAACCAAGGCTTGGCGGTCAGATTGCTGCTGAGCTAGTTTCTTCGCTAAGTCTTCCTTTTGCGCACCCAGCGATACTTTCTCTTGTTCTAGTGCCAAATATTGCTGTTGAATATGCCCTATCTGTAATACGTTATCCCAATGATGAAGCTTGGTATCACGCTCTTGCTGAAGACTTGCTTTACTGGTTGCATTAGCACTATTAGTATCACTTGGTTTGTCAGATAGCGCGGCCTGAAGTGCCTTTTCGCACTTGGCTACTTGCGCGTTTTTGTCATCGAAGGTCTGCGTTAACGCGCTTAACGACTCATTTGTTTTTGCGATAGCGTCATCTAGGGATGAAAGCGCCTGACGATGATTATTTACGCTTTGTGTCAGTGTTTCTAACTGCTTTTTATCATGTTCAATATGGCGCGCCGTTTCACTCCAGCCACTTATAAATTCCGCTATGCCGCTAAGTGATTGATGTTCACGTAAGTAGGTTTCCAGTTCACCAAGCTTGGTCTTGTTATCTGCCGAAGCGTTTTCGATTTCTGTGCGCTTTAGCGTTAACGCGTTTATTGACTGCCTTAAACGTGCCGCGTTTTCGTTTGCTTTTTGCTGT
>Ga0208203_1000768_pt1 | contig 13853 bp, 10 predicted proteins | sample DeeseametaMP2914_FD_184167 | JGI IMG/M metagenome (GOLD analysis project Ga0208203, IMG submission 184167) | Marine microbial communities from the Deep Atlantic Ocean - MP2914 (SPAdes) | ecosystem: Environmental > Aquatic > Marine > Oceanic | place: West of Santa Cruz de la Palma, Atlantic Ocean...
TCTTTTAATGCTATAGCCCTCAATTTGCGAGGATGTGACCATTTTGATGTCTTCGATATTTAAGGCGTAATCTTCAATCTCCATAAATTCTTCTCGATTTTGACGGAGATTATCTTTACTGATTAAACCACGTTCCTCTCGCTCGTAAGATTTTGACGGATGAAGTTGGTCGCTTAGACCGATGCGGATGTCCACATCAAAGCGGCGCATCTTGTGGGCCAAGTAGATGGCAGAATATTCACTGATCTGGCTAATAAGAAGGCTTCCTTGCTCAAGACCTTGATCAATATTTTGCTCACTTTCATCGGTGAGAAGGCCATGCTCACGCAGGAGAATTTTGATGTCCTCGGCATCCTCTTGGTACTTCACTCCTCTTAAAATGAGGCTAAAGGGAGGATTTCCGCCAGTTGTGACCACGCCGTAAGTAATGGCATTACCAAAGTCACGCAGGTCTTGAAAGTTCTCGCGTTGAACGGAGGCCTGAGGAGACTCTACTGGTGGGGCAGAGTAGTCCTGCTGAATTGGGGCAGGAGGTTCTTCAATAGGTAGGGACTCTTCTTCAAGATTGTCGTCAAAGCTTTGCTCTTCTTCTTGATCATTGTCGCTGTCGTCATCAAAGCTCTGTTCTTCTATTTGTTGTTCTTCTTCTTGTTCTTCTAGGGGATCGCCTTCAAAACTTTGCTCGTCTTCTTGAGCGTTGTCAAAGTCGTCACCAAAACTTTGCTCGTCTTCTTGAGCGTCGTCAAAGTCGTCACCAAGGCTTTGCTCGTCTTCTTGAGCGTTCTCGAAGTCATCACCGAAGCTTTGCTCGTCTTCTTGAGCGTCCTCGAAGTCATCACCAAAGCTTTGTTCTTCTTCTTGGGCGTCGTCGGTATCATCACCAAAGCTTACTTCTTCTTGGTTATCGTCGAAGTCGTCACCGAAATTGACTTCTTCGTGGTCGTTAGAGTCAAAGCTTTCTTCTTGATAGTTTTCTTCAATTTCTTCTTGGGGGGCTTCGGGAAGGTCGTCGAGGGAACTCAAGTCTTCCGCTTCCGGAATATCGGGCAGAGTGTCCTCAGAGAAGGGAGAATCCTCCTCATCAGTTCCACTCATTAATTGAGCGTCAACATCTGGATCTTCTTCGTGAAGAAATTCAGATAAGTCTTCTATACGGGTGAGGTCAGACTTTTCGTCCCATTCACCTTCATCGTCATGATCATTCGTACTCATATCCTAAAAGTATAGCATTAGAATAAACTTTTGGGGCAAGATTATGCCCCATGACACTGCTTGAATTTCTTACCAGAACCACAGGGGCAAGGATCATTACGTCCGACTTTATTAGTCGATCTTTGAATGGGTTGGGCCTGAGCTTCTTTGGCGGCCTCAGCCATTTCCTGTGCCTTTTTGTGGGCCTCAAGTTGTCTTTCAAGTTCTTCTTGATGACGGCGTTGAAGTTCTTCAATCTCTGCTTGAGTGTAGAGTTTTACGCTGAAGATATTATTGACCACGGCCTTCTTCACTTCAACTCTCATATTTTCAAAGAGATTAAACGCTTCGCGCTTATATTCAGTGAGGGGATCTTTCTGAGCATAAGCCCTTAGGTTAATGCCTTCTTTAATATGATCCATTGACTGAAGGTGATCCTTCCAAAATTGATCAAATGTCGAAAGAAGGATTTCTCTAAGAGCAAGTTTGACTTGCTCTGGATCATATTGGCTCAGTTTTGATTCAAGCAGGCTCTTTGCTTTCTTGGCGAAGTACTCTTCAATTTCTCCGTCACCTTCTTTGATACAGCCTTCAGCACTGACAACGTCTTCAGTGTGAAAGGTATTTTGAAAGCCTGTATTCATCTCTTCCCAAGGCCATGACTCCATTGGTGTCTTTTTCTCGGGCCTATAGGCATCCACAAGAATTTCACTAACATCTTCAATAAAGCCCTGCACGAGCTCTTCGTTTCCTTGATCACCAAGAATATCACGACGCAGGCGATAGATAACAGAGCGCTGTTCACCCATGACATCATCATATTGAAGAAGGTGCTTTCTGATTTCAAAGTTATGGGCCTCAACTTTCTTTTGAGACTTAGCAATGGCGTTTGAGATCATTTTGTGCTCAATGGGCTCATCTTCTTCCATACCGAGAGTGTTCATCACACCCTTAATGCGGTCACTTCCAAAGATTCTCATGAGATCATCTTCAAGAGAGAGAAAGAATTTAGAGTGACCTGGGTCACCTTGACGACCCGAACGACCACGGAGCTGGTTGTCGATACGACGAGCTTCATTTCTCTCAGTCCCTACAATATAGAGACCACCCAGGGCCTTGATTTCATCACTAATTTTAATATCGGTACCACGACCGGCCATATTGGTCGCGATAGTGACGCTTCCTTTGGCCCCAGCATTGGCAATAATAGTGGCCTCGCGCTCGTGGTTCTTAGCATTGAGCATTTCGTGCTTAATTCCGGCCTTGGTGAGGGCAGCGTGAAAATGCTCTGAACTGTCGATAGAGTTAGTTCCAATAAGAACGGGTTGGCCTTTTTCATTGAGCTCTCTAATGAGCTTAATAACAGCCTTTGTCTTCGCTTCTTTTGATTTATAGATGACATCTGGCTCATCAACACGGGCAATCGGAAGATTGGTGGGCACGACAAGAACATCAAGACTATAGATCTTTCTAAATTCTTCTGCTTCTGTATCGGCTGTCCCTGTCATCCCAGAGAGGCTGTCATAGAGGCGAAAGTAGTTTTGAAAGGTCACGCTAGCAAGAGTTTGGTTTTCACTCTTAATTTCCACATTTTCTTTTGCTTCGACAGCTTGGTGAAGACCATCACTCCAGCGTGAACCATCTTTAAGGCGGCCTGTGAATTCATCGACAATGATGACCTTATTTTCTTTGACCACATAATCAATATCTCTTTTAAAGAGGTGATGGGCCTTAAGGGCCTGATTGAGGTGGTGAATAAGATCATTATGTTGAAGATCAAAGAGGTCATCGACTTTAAGAAGTTCTTGAATCTTGATGATCCCTTCTTCAGTAAAGGTAGAGGTTCGTGATTTTTCATCAACTGTGAAGTCTTTTTCAATGGTAAGTTTAGGAATGATCTCATTGGCCGTGTAGTAGAGATCTGTCTTTCCTTCACTAGGACCAGAGATAAGAAGGGGAGTTCTTGCTTCGTCGATAAGAATAGAGTCGACCTCATCAACAATACAAAAGTTATGGCCCCGTTGAACATAATCCTCAAGATCAAACTTCATATTGTCGCGAAGGTAGTCAAAGGCAAATTCGTTATTAGTTCCGTAGGTGATGTCAGAGCGATAGGCCTCTTTTCTGGCTTCATCATCCATATCAGCAACGATGACACCACAGCTTAGACCAAGCCAGTTATAAAGAGGACCTACCATTTCTTCGGCATCCCTTTTGGCGAGGTAATCATTCACCGTTACAAGGTGAGCCCCTTTTTGAGTGAGTCCATGAAGATACATGGGAAGGGCCGCTGTTAGGGTCTTTCCTTCACCGGTTTTCATCTCGGCAATCTTGCTTTCAAAGAGCGCGATCCCACCAATGAGCTGAACGTCATAGGGGCGCATTCCGAGGACGCGAACAGAGGCTTCTCTCACTGTTGCGAAGGCTTCGGGAAGAATGTCTGTGAGGGTTGCACCTTCGGCCAGCATTTTTCTAAACTTTGGTGTTTGGGCCTGGAGCTCTTCGTCGCTAAGCTTCTTCATCTGCTCTTCATAAGAGCCGATTTGCTTAACAAGAGGTTTCATTTTTTTGAGGTCTCGATCATTCTTCGAGCCAAAGATGGCGCGCAAAGGGTTCATGCTGGCATACTCCTACAGTAGTGCTTTTAATCTAATATAAAGTAGAGGGGATCAACGGGTGTCCCATTAACTCTAATTTCATAGTGTAAATGCGGACCAGTGGAGGCACCAGTGTTACCAATGGAGGCAATCAAATCCCCCCTTTGGACAACCTTTCCTTTCTTAGTGAACAGACCTTTCGCGTGGGCGTAAAAGGATTCAATCCCATAGCCATGGTCAATCTGGACAAAGTTACCAAAGCCAGGCTTTTTACCGGCAAAGGTTACGCGTCCATCGGCCACGGCTACGATTGGTGTTCCCGATCGCGCCCCAATATCAATTCCTTCGTGCATCCTCAGCCTCTTTGATGTCGGACTAATACGTGGCCCATAGTAGCTGGTGATCCAGCCCTTCGTTGGTAATAACGTGGGGGTCGAACGTAAGAAAGAGTCCTGATCAAGGAGGAACTGATCCAACTTATGTATATTTATTTCGAGATTCTTAACAAAGCCTTTGACGGTGGAGAACTTGTAATCAAATTCGGCAAAGTCTGAGGCGAGGTCAAAACTCTGTTTGGTGAGCTCATTCCATTCACGAGTGTAGGCGTAACTGGTTTGCAGACCAAAATTTGTCGCAATTTTCTTTTCGTAGAGGTTTTTAAGATTTTGGTAATCTTGAGCCTCTTCGTATGATTTTAAGTTATCAAGGTTCTCAAAAATCTGATTTTGCAGGGAGCTTTGATTCTTCTTTTTAAGTTCACCATCATCCTCACTGGTCTCATTGAGGGGAAATTCACTCCCTTCAACCGGACCCTTGAGGGACTGGGTCAGATCAGCATCCTCAAGACCAGTGATAATGCGAAGTTTCTTTTCAAAGGTATTGATACGCTCAAGGTCCTCAGTAAGGGAGTTGAGCTTCATTTGAAAGAGCTGAACCTGCTCTTTTAGCTGACGGTTTTCGATGGTGAGGTGTTTGTTCTCATAAACTTGTCTGAGAATCTTCCAGTAGTCATAGGTGAGGATGCCCAGGAGCACCACAAAGATGACAATAAAGAATATCGCCGCGTGGAAAACCACTCGGGGAATACGAAAGGATTTTACGCCTTTTTCTCTTTCTGGGACTACCATTAAGGTAAAGTAACGATCCATGACTGAAGATTTTAAACAACTTAGATCAATCGGGCTAGAGTAAAGTCCAAGAAAAAGAGAATCAAAAGACTATTATTGTGCAACGACTAAAACAATGGAGATATTGTCTTGACCACCATTTTTATTGGCAAGGTCAATCATGACATCACATGTCTTTTGCAGAGTTTCCTTCGTCGCCTTGGCGGGATCGGGGATATGCTTATTGATAAGGTAAACCAAATCGGGCTCACTCACTTTTCCATGCAGGCCATCAGAGCAGCTGAGAAAGATGTCATTGCGGTGAACTTTATAAGTGAAAACGTCGACATCGACATCATCTTCAAAGCCAACGGTGCGCACGAGAACATTCTTTTGCGGGTCTTCTGCTGCTTGGGTGCGGTCATAGAAGCCTAGGTTGAGCTTTTCTTGAACGAGGGAGTGATCAGCTGTCAGCTGATAGAGTTTTTTATTGTTAAAGAGGTAAGAGCGAGAATCTCCTACATTGGCAAGGTAGAGGTAGGGGCCACGAAAGAGCTGGCTCACTAGAGTTGTCCCCATGCCAACGAGTTCCTCATTTTCCAAACCATGCTTCTTAATGGCCCTATTGGCCCATAGGACGGCTTCCCTTTGCAGCTTAACGGGGTCTTGATCGTAGTTTTTAAGGACAAACTTGGGAACCAAATCGACGGCCATTTGCGAGGCAATATCACCACCATTGTGGCCGCCCATTCCATCAGCAACGACAAAGAGATGTTTTTCAGGATTGAGGTAAATCGCATCCTGATTGGTTTTTCTTCGCATTCCAATATCTGTTTGGCCCGCCGCAATTAAGCCCATGGTCTTCTTCCTTAAATGAGGTTCTCTAAAATTTTACTTGATTCACTGACCCCGTGCAACTTGGAAGAAGTGGTCTATTGCTGACTTAAGGTATGGAGCCATTCCGAGAGGAGGTCGAGCTCTTGTTGAGTGAGGCGCTCTCTTGGATCAGTGGGCATTTCTCCACTTTTAGAGATTTTATAAAGGAAGGATTCTTCTGGGTTTTCTTTGTTTATATAACGAGTTTGGCCGGCAAGCTTTTGAAGATCTTCCATACCACCAAAGCCCCCTCGTCTGTTGCCATTGCCATGACAGCGTAAGCACTTGTTAAAAAAGAGTCTTGAGACTCTTTGTTCAATACTTTGGGCCTCTGCAAGAGGGCGGTACTTTTCTCTTAAGCGCTCATGCTCCTCGATGAGAGGTTCAACCCAATTGAGGATTTTCACCTTGTCCTTTTTACTGATGCGGCGAAAGGGATAGACGAGGATATAAGACTTTAAGGGCATGCTCTTATCAAGGGTCGCACTCTTTATGGCCTTTAAAAGGGCGAGTTGAGAGACTTCTCCCTCAGTTGTTTCAAAGGGATAGATATTCTTCATATCTAGCGCCCTCAGTCCCTCAACCTGGTGTTTCTTTACAGGATTGATTCTGGGAAGCACTCGTCCGTAAAGTGGAAGCTTGCGAGTGGAGTCATGGCAATCAAAGCACTTTCTTTCAAAAATTGTGACGAGAGGGGTGAAGCTTTCACGGGCAACAGTCTCAAGTTCTTGGTAATCTTTAATTTTCTCCTTTTTGAGCTCTTCTAGGTAATCAAACTCTTCTTGCTGAACATCTCTTATCTCAGTTGTTGTCTTAAAGAACTTCTCTTCAAATTGAAGCTCGCCTTTGGAGGAAAGACGGGGAAGGCAGCTAACAAGTAGCACTGGAATGAGGAGGAGAGATCGAGTCATAGGCTTTATTAGCACAGACCGCTATCAAGAACAGCTCATCGAGTAATAAAGAGTTAGGCAAAAGTGAGATGAAAAGAATCATGGAAAAGTGCTTGAAATACCTTATGATGAAATAAAATCTTAAAAGGTACAATAATTATGATTCAGGTAAAAAAAAGCACGGGTAAATACCAGGATTATTCAGAGAATAAACTGATCAATTCTCTTCGCTTTTCGGGGGCCTCTGAAGGCCAAATTGAGAAAATCATTGAGGCCATTAACCAAGAGGTCTACGATGGCGTGACTACGAGGAAGATCTTCTCTTTAGCCTTTAAAAAGCTTCGTGAGATTTCTCGTCCTCTGAGTGCTTATTACGGTACAAAACGTGCTCTTTTAGAGTTAGGGCCAGATGGTTATGTCTTTGAAAAGTATGTGGCGCGTATTATGGAGTTTCTCGATTATGAGACTTTAACGAATATCGTGGTTGAGGGCAATTGTGTTGAACACGAGGTTGATGTTATCGCAAAGAATGATTCTGAAAAGATCCTTATTGAATGTAAGTTTCATCAGTCCTCTGATCGGCGCAATGATCTCAAAACAGTCCTCTATGTTAAGGCTAGGGCGACAGATATTTTAACAGGACCAAACGAAGGTCATTTTACGGATATGTGGCTTGTCTCAAACACTAGCTTTAGTGATGATGCCATTCGCTACGCTACATGTGCTGGTCTGCGTTTGTGGGGAGCAAATTTTCCTCCCCAAAACACTCTACAGGATATCATTCGCGACAAGCATCTTGATCCCATTACTTGCCTCTCGGCCCTAAGAAAAGCTGAAAAGCGCATGCTTTTAGACAGTGGGGTTCTAATGATTAAGGAGATTTCTGATAATCCGCAAATTCTTAAAGATATTGGATTAACACCTAGTCGTTGTAAAAGGGTTCTTCATGAAATTAAAAAACTTCAATAAGCTTATCAGTTTCGGTGGAGCTGATACCGTCACCGGTTCCTGTCATCTTCTTAAGGGGGAGCGACTTAATCTTCTCGTTGATGCCGGTCTCTTTCAAGGTGGGGATGTAAAGGTCCACAAAAATAACCTCTCCTTTGATCCTAAGGTTATTGATGGTGTTTTCTTAACTCATGCCCATCTTGATCACTCAGGTCTTCTTCCTCTATTAGCGAAAAAGGGCTTTAGTGGCCCGATCTTTTGTACCCAGGCGACGAGGGATATCGCCGAGGTAATTCTTCTCGATAGTGCCTCTCTCTTGCAAAAGAAGTCCGATGATCCTCTTTATCGCACTCAAGATGTCCAGAGGGTGATGAATTTAATAGAAGTGGTGGACTTTGAAAAAGAGGAGAGTTTTAAGGGAGTGAATTTCAAGTTTCATCATGCCGGGCACATACCAGGAGCGGCAAGTGTAAGCCTTGATGAAGTGATCTTTAGTGGAGATCTTGGGCGAAGGGATGATATTCTTCTTAAAAGACCAAGTCCAAGTGGTGATCATAAAGTCGCCATCATTGAGAGTACCTATGGCGCTCATCACCACCGTCTTGCTCAAGGGGATTTACAGGAGCTCAAGGGACTTGTTGAAAGGATAATTAAAACACAGGGAACTCTCTTGATTGGAGCCTTTAGTGTTGCGCGCTCGCAGATGATGCTTTCGCTCCTTAATAGGCTGATGAATGAATTTCCAGAGCTTGAGATTCCCATTGCCATGGACAGTCCTATGGCCCTTAAAGTCAATGGTCTCTATCAAAAGCACAAGACTTTATTAAAAGAAGAAGTTGATTTCTCGCGGGTGGTTGAAATCAAGCACACATGGGATGAATCCACTCGTCAAAAGAAAAGTCACAATCAAGCCAATATCCTAATCAGTAGTTCGGGCATGGTAAGTGGGGGGAAGATCCTCACTCATCTTGAAGAGCTCGCACCCTATAAAGAAAATATTCTTTTCTTGCCTGGGTTTTTAAGTGAGGGCACTCTTGGCCGTAAACTAAGCGAAAGGCCTGAGCACTTTTTACTTGAATCACGGGAGATTGAACTTCATTGTGACGTTGTGCAAGGCCTTCAGTACAGCTCCCACGCCGATCAAAACGAGCTTATTGACTGGTTAAAGCTGGCGACGAGGAGTGAGGCCTTGGTTTTGGTTGGTCATGGAGATAAAGAAGAAAAAGAGGAGTTCCTCAAGAGTATTCAAAAAGAAGTGACAAAGAATGCTGCCCTTTTGGAATTTGGAGTCGAGATTGATTTAGGTTGTTAATCAGAGATGGAGCTGATCTTTATCAGGTTTTTAATTCCAAGGGCACGCTAATCTCTCTTCATGGATTTAATAACAAAGTATAATCGCCCCGGACCTCGCTACACCAGTTACCCTGCTTATCCTCATTGGGATAATAAACCCTCTGATCAAGATTGGATCAATGAACTTCATCAGTACCGTGATCTTCGGGTGGATCTCTATCTTCATATTCCTTACTGTCAGTCTCTTTGCACTTACTGTGGGTGCACACGAACGATTTCCAAGAATCTTGATAAGGGAATGGACTATACCGCTCTTCTTCTTAAAGAGTGGCGCCTCTACAAAGAAGAGTTCCCTCATTTAACAATTGATTCTTTGCACTTTGGTGGGGGAACACCAACCTTTCTCAGACCTGAGTATTTAAGGGCGATTCTTGATAATTTAGAGGGGAGCTTTAGTGAGAGCTTTTCGGGGGCAGCAGAAATTGACCCTCGTGTAACAAGTATTCAACACCTCAACGTTCTTAAAGATTTTGGGATTAATCGCTTGAGTTTAGGAATCCAGGACTTTGATCCCCTGGTGCAAAAAATTTGTAATAGAATACAGCCTCCAGAAATGGTGCGAAGTTTTCTTAAAGACGTTCGTGCTCTAGAAATTGAAAATATAAATTTCGATCTCATTTATGGTCTTCCCGGGCAAAGCCTCTCTTCTATTGAAGAGACAATTGGTATTGTCAAAGAGATGAAACCAACCACGATTGCTCTCTATGGTTATGCCCATGTACCTTGGCGAAGTAAGGCGCAAAAAAGTTTAGAGCGTTATAAGATTGCAGCCGGTGAAGAAAAGCGCGCTCTTTATGAGAGGAGTAAGGAGCTTCTTCTTGACGTTGGTTATCGAGAACTTGGCCTCGATCATTTTGCACTAGAGGGGAGTGAACTCATGAGTGCTTATGAAAGAGGGGAGCTTAAGAGGACCTTTATGGGTTATACAGCCCAAAAGGCACCCGTTACTTTAGGTCTTGGTGCTTCCGCTATCAGTTCGAGTCCACGAACCTTTGTTCAAAATGAAAAAGAAGTGAAGAATTACAGTGAAAAGCTTGCAAGGGACAAACTTCCTCTCTTTAATGGTCATATTCTCTCTTTAAGAGATCAGGCCTGTAGCCAGGTTATTCAATCAATTATGTGCCAAGGGAAAGCAGAATACGAAAATCTTTTTAACTTATTAGGAGACATAGAGAGAGAGACTCTTCTTGGTGAGCTTCAAGAGCTTTTTGAGGATGGCCTTATTGAGTACAATGCAAAATCACTTCGCGTCCTTGAGAGAGGAAAACCTTTTCTTCGTAATATAAGTATGATCTTTGATCACCGTCTTACTAAGGTTCAAAATCAATTTTCTAAGACAGTTTAAAATATAGATATTTGTACGGGCGTATAAAAGATGATATGAGTGCTCTATGAAACTACTTGAAAATGCCCATCAGTGTCTCGCCCACATCAAACCCCATAGTCATATCCTCGTTCAGGGAGGGATGGCGACTCCGATGACCCTCATTAATTCTCTTAAAGAGCGTGCCAACGATCTGACAGGAATGACCATGATGCACATTCATACCCATGGTGATGCCTGGTATACGGAAGATGAGTTCCAAAATAACTGGAGCACCAAGAATTTCTTTGTTGGTTCTAATATCCGAAAGAATTTAAATTATAAGAATGTTGACTTCGTTCCCTGTTTTCTCTCTGAAATACCTATGTTCTTTGCTAAGGGAGAGATGAAATGTGATGTTCTCTTTCTCAATGTCTCGCCAGCAGATAAGCATGGCCACTATAGTCTGGGAACCAGTGTTGATATCATAAGACCCGCTCTTGAAGTCGCGGATCTTGTTATTGCGCAAATTAATCAACGGGTCCCCCGAACCTATGGGGATGCGATTATTAATGATAAGGATATTGATTTTGCTTTTCTTTGTGATGAAGAATTGCATTTGAGTCCCTATAAAAAGCCAAGTGCTGAAGAGGAACTCATTGGTCAGCATATTGCGGGGATTATTGAGGATGGTTCCACTCTGCAAATGGGAATTGGTGCCATTCCTGATGCTGTTCTTAGTGCTTTGAAGGGACACCAAAATTTAGGCGTGCATACCGAGATGTTCTCTGATGGAATAATTCCACTTCTTGAGAGTGGTGTTGTTAATAATTCACAAAAAAGGTTTCATCAGGGAAGGACGGTCACAAGCTTTATCGTGGGAAGCCGCAAGCTTGCGGACTTTGTTGATGATAATCCATCAATTCATCTCTATAGCTCGGATTATATTAATTCACCAAGAACCATTGCAAGAAATCCCAAGGTTGTTGCCATTAACTCAGCCATTCAAATTGATCTCACAGGCCAAGTATGCGCTGATAGCATTGGCCACCAAATCTATTCGGGGGTCGGTGGTCAAATGGACTTTATTAGAGGGGCTTCCTTATCTGAAGGAGGAAAGCCCATTATTGCTATTCCTAGTCGAACAAAGAAGGGAGTTTCAAAAATTACTCCTGAACTCAATGGCGGGGCAGGTGTTGTGACCACCAGGGCCCATATTCACTATGTGGCAACAGAATATGGTGTTGTTAACCTCTATGGAAAGTCCCTAGGGGAGAGAGCAAAACTTTTAACTTCCATCGCTCACCCTGACGACAGAGAGGGTCTTGAGCGTTCTTGGTATGAGATTATTAAATAAATCCTTGGAACGTGTAAGTATTTACACAAATACGTAAAGGCACCTTAAAGCTTCGTGCTTCTCCTTGATTTAAAATAGTTAGTAATAACGATCCTTAAGTCATTAACAAGGAGTAAGTAATGAGCTTTTTAACAGACACTATCACTGAACAAAAAGATGGTACTAAAATTGATATTTGGTTTTTCTTAAAGTTACTCGTCGGTATCGTCCTTCTCGTCAAAGCGGGTGACGGACTTTTTCCGATCTTCGAAAAGGCGAGTTATGGCCCTGAGGCCCAAGACCTCTTTAGAACTCTTGAGACTTTTCCAAGTGTGAATATCGCGATTACGATTTTTCACTTTCTCTTAGGGGGATTTATTCTTTGGAATATTCTCGCCCCGATGGCAACAGCTGCTGCCCTTCCGGTTTTTATCCTGGCAACAGTCTTTGAATTCTTATACGGAATGGCCATATTTCCCCAGCTTTTAGCTATTGCCGGTCTCGTCTCTTGTGTAGCCCTTCTCTATCATTACAAAGGGCACTACACGGATATTTTTGACCGAGCTTAATCCCTTCACTCCTAGCGCGGCCATCGGGTCGCGCTAAATATAAAGATTCCTTTATATTCATCAATTTTGTTGTAATAATCCCGAATTCCTCTAATCTCAATATATGTTAAAGACTCTTCAAAAAATTGGAGACAATTTTCCCTATTGTCTCGTTATCGTTGATAACACAGATAAGCTTCGTCCCTGTGTCTATGCCAATCAGAAGTTTAGTGAAAACACGGGATTTGACCATAACTTCGTTGTTGGAAAGAACCTCTCTTTTCTTCAAGGTAAACTCACGGATATTGAAACCGTTCTTTTTATGAAGAAATGTTTCAAAGAGGGCGTCTCTTGTGTTCAGGATATTGTGAATTACAAGAAAGATGGCACGCCATTTTTGAATAGACTTCTGATGCTGCCCTTTGGGGATAAGGGAAGGGACTACTATCTTGGCTTTCAAAATGATATTACAAAAGAGAAGGGACTTGATTACAGTAATGAGAGTTTAAAATCTATTAAAGATAGTGAAGTTAAGCACGTCGTGAATAATTCCCTTGCTATAATCTTTGGAGTTCTGGCCTCGGAGTCCTACCGCAAAAGTAATCCTGAACAGGCTGCTATGGAACTGGAGAAAGCTTTTGAGACGATTCTTGATTATATTCTCAAAATAGAATCCCTCTCTGATTTTGAAAATTTTAAGTATATTTAGATTATTACACAATAATTAGAAGTCCTCTAAACCGTTTTTACCCCTCTTTTTGCTACCTTTAAGGTGACAATGAATGTGAGGTATGAATGAAGAAGATCTTCTTTTCTAAGAAAAATATTTTTGGGACTTTGGTTTTTTTAGCGGTCATCTGGGGAGGCTTCTTCTCCTTTGTGGATCTCAAGCCTCAGATTACTCCTGACTTCTTCTTTTCTAAAGACAGTAAGATCTTTAAGAAGAATGAGAGAGTAAAAGAAAAATTCCCTTTTAATGGCAACCAGGTTCTTTTAGGACTTCCCCATAAGAACATTCTTTCTGAAAGCTACTTAGCTCGCATTAAGAGAATCTCCGAGCGTCTCTTAAAAATGAAAGAAGTTAAGAGAGTTGTCAGCCTCAGTCATGGTCCTCAAGATCCCAGCGATGCCCTTAAAAATCCTCTTTGGAAGAGAATTATTACGGGAGGCAAAACGGATGTCACTTTTATCAGTGTCTATCTTGGAAAGAAAGGTCATTCAAAAGTCATCAAAGTAATGGAAGAAATTATTCATGCCTATGGCAAGGTTGGTATTCCGATTAGAATTGCTGGTATTCCTTATTTCGTTGAGCAAATGAAAAGAAATCTGCAACATGATATGACTCGCTTTCTTTTGGCATCTGTCATCCTGTGTAGCTTAACTCTCTTTATTATTCACCGCTCTTTCTTTCTAGTCGCTCTCTCTATCCTTTGTAGCCTGAGCTCGGCGGCTCTCTCGCTTCTTGTTCTGCAACTCTTTGGCCAAGGCATCGGTATTTTAACCGCTAATCTCATGGTCATAGCCTATGTTCTTGCTCAGTCGCACTTCATTTTCTATTCAGCCAATTATAAGAGAGTACTTGATTCAAAGAAGGCCTTTATGAAAACAATGCCTGCCTCCTTTTGGAGTATGGCAACGACCCTGCTTGGGTTTATTGGTCTAATCTTTGTTGAAGCAAAGCCTCTGGTAGAATTAGGGTACGGTG
>Ga0208203_1000779_pt1 | contig 13681 bp, 12 predicted proteins | sample DeeseametaMP2914_FD_184167 | JGI IMG/M metagenome (GOLD analysis project Ga0208203, IMG submission 184167) | Marine microbial communities from the Deep Atlantic Ocean - MP2914 (SPAdes) | ecosystem: Environmental > Aquatic > Marine > Oceanic | place: West of Santa Cruz de la Palma, Atlantic Ocean...
CCCGTTCTTACTTTAGAGAGGTTGTTCTTAAGAGAGTTAATTGATTTTTCCATTCCCTCTTCTAACTCAAGAAGTAGTTCATCAATCATAAATCACCAATCCTTTTATTCTATTGTTGTAACGGTAGTACCAATGGTGTCACCAATAACAACTTTTTGAATATTACCTTTTTCAAAAACATTAAAGACAATAATATCAATTTTATTATCCATACAGAATGTAATGGCCGTCGAATCCATTACCTTGAGACCTTTATTGAGAACTTCAATATAATTAAGTGTCTCAAATCTCTTAGCATCTTCATGCTTCATTGGGTCCTTGTCATAGATCCCATCGACTTTTGTCGCTTTTAAGATCACATCGGCATCGATTTCAGATGCCCTAAGAGCTGCCGCTGTGTCAGTGGTGAAGTAAGGATTACCCGTTCCACCTGCGAAGATAACAACCCTCTTCTTTTCAAGATGGCGAACGGCTCTTCTTCTAATATAAGGCTCAGCAATCTTCTTCATCTCGATTGCTGTAAGTACTCTAGTGTAAACGTTATTTCTCTCCAAACTGTCTTGGAGAGCAATTGAGTTGATGATTGTAGCAAGCATTCCCATATGATCAGAAGTTGTTCTATCCATTCCCTTTGTTGCACCAGCAACTCCACGATGGATATTTCCGCCTCCAATAACAATGCCTACCTCTACACCCATTTCAACCAGGGCTTTAACCTCGTCAGAGAGGGCCTGAAGAACTTCAGGGTCAATTCCAGTTCCCTGCTTACCCGCAAGGGCTTCGCCAGAGAGTTTTAATAAAATCCTTTTATACTTCATGGAGAAAATTTCCCTTTATCAAAAAAAGGGGGCTCAAAAAGCCCCCTCTTGATTTTGATTTTGGTAATCTTAGTTACCGCCCGAAAGCTTTGCTACTTCTTCAGCGAGATTATCCTCTTTTTTCTCAATCCCTTCACCAAGGTTAAGAACTTTGAAGCCAGCAAGAGTTAGGTCAACACCAACTTCTTTAGCAACTTTGTCGACAAGCTTCCCAACTGTTGTGTCAGGATCTTTAACAAACTTTTGCTCAAGAAGACATACTTCAGAAGAAAGCTTTTTAAGTTTTCCTTCAACGATCTTATCGATCATATTCTCTGGCTTACCTTCTTCTTTAAGTTGAGCAGCATAGATTTCAGCTTCTCTTTTCTTAAAGGTTTCGTCGATATCATCACCAGAAAGAAACTTAGGAGCAGCTGCAGCTACGTGCATTGCAAGATCCTTAAGAAGTTCCTGTACTTTTTCGTTTGAAGCATCAGCTCCCTTAACATCAACAAGAACACCGATACGTCCACCGTGGTTGTATGAACCAATCGCACCTTCAGTTGTGATTGTTTCAAAACGACGGATGTCGATTTTCTCACCAATTTTAAGAGTTAGTTCATTAACTTCAGACTCTTTACTTGCTTTAAGTGCAGCAATGTCAGCAGGCTTCTCTTTAAGGATGAAGTTCGCAACTTCATTTGCGAAACCTTTGAAGTCATCACCTTTAGAAACAAAGTCAGTTTCGCAGTTAACTTCAACAAGAACACCTGTGTTACCTTCAACGAGAGTTGCAACAGCACCCTCAGCAGCAACACGGCTCTGCTTTTTTTGAGCCGCTGCAAGACCTTTCTTTCTTAGAAAGTCTACAGCCGCATCCATATCACCATTGTTTTCAGAAAGAGCTTTCTTACAGTCCATCATGCCTGCACCAGTCATCTCTCTAAGTTTTTTTACATCACTAGCAGAAAAAGACATTTTTAATCCTTTTTATCTTTAGGTTAATTAATTCTTACTCAGTTTCTTCTTCAGTACCCATTAGGTCTACATCGTGCTCAAACTTCTCGATAATTTCTTTCTCGAGGCTTACGTCACGACTTGGATCTTGAGCTCCTGCTTTAAGCTTAGCTTTGTTACCTTTTGTTCCTTCATTAACAGAAGAAGCAAAGTACTCAGCGAAAAGAGTCACAGACTTAATCGCATCGTCGTTTGCAGGAACAACGTAATCAACACCATCAGGATCACAGTTTGTATCAGTGATAGCAACAACTGGAATTCCAAGTTTGTTAGCTTCTTGAACTGCAATTCTTTCGTTATTAGGATCAACAACAATAACCGCACCAGGAAGTTTTCTCATCTCTTTGATACCACCAAGGTTTCTCTCAAGCTTGATCACTTCTTTGTCGATTTTAATTCTTTCTTTCTTAGTAAGAAGGTTGAAATCACCTGTCTCTTTCATTTTTTCTACTTTACGTAGTTTATCTACAGAAAGAGTAATTGTTTTGTAGTTAGTAAGCATTCCACCTAGCCAACGGTGAGTTACAAAGAAAGCTCCACATTCTTCAGCAGCTTTTCTAACAGCATCTGAAGCTTGTCTTTTTGTTCCTACGAAAAGAACTGGCTTTCCATCATTACAAGTCTTCTTTACGAAGTCGTATGCATTCTTCGCGAGAGGAATTGTTTTACCAAGATCAATAATGTAGATCCCGTTTCTTTCTCCAAAAACGTATTTCTTCATTTTTGGATTCCACTTGTGAGTTTGGTGACCAAAGTGAGCACCCGCTTCCAACAAATCTTTCAACTGCAACTCTTTAGACATTTGGTATCTCCTTAACAATGAGTTGATGGTTATTCTTATCATCTGAAGCCGACGAAATTCGCCAGACCATCAACCAGATGATTGAACGTTAAACCCTCTTAAAGAGGGCAATTTTACAGTGTTATGTGTGTAACACAGGGGATAAAGAGGGGCAAGAAGGAAGTTTACACTGAATTTAAATCTTCAGTGCTCCAGAGGACTTTCCGACGCTTTGAGCCTTCAGCTGGCCCAACGATTCCCTTCGCTTCCATTTCTTCAATAAGGTTGGCCGCACGGTTGTAGCCGATCTTCAGCCTGCGCTGCAGCATTGAGGCACTGGCTGTCCGATGCTCAACAACAGTTTGAACCGCTTGCCTAAAGTACTCCTCATCACTAGAGGGCTCACTTAACCCTCCGGAAATATGTGATCCGAAAGCATAGGGATCTTGAGACTCTTCGCCGCCATTTTCAATAAAATTCATGGCACCTTCATGATAGCTTCTCGGCATATTAGCAAGCTTATCTGTAAGCGCTTCAATCTCATCTTCATCTACATAGGCTGAGTGAACTCTTTGATTATTCGTTCCATGCCTATAGAGCATATCCCCTTTTCCAAGGAGCTTCTCCGCGCCCATGGAGTTGAGAATGGTTCTTGAGTCTTGAGATGAGGTAACCCTAAACGAAACCCTGGTAGGAAAGTTGGACTTAATAAGACCTGTAATAACATCAACCGATGGACGTTGAGTTGCCAGAACCAGATGAATCCCAGCAGCTCTCGCCTTTGCTGCGAGGCGACATATGTTATTTTCAATGTCCTTTCCGGCCTTTGTTAAAATAAGGTCCGCAAATTCATCAACAATGATCACCAAATAAGGAAGCTCATAGTGCTCCTCAGGTTCATTTTCATAATGCTGGTGAATCTTAGCCAGCATCTCTGGAGTTGCCCTTTTAAGCTTGTCATTAAAGCCCTCAATATTTCTCACGCCAAACTCTTTAAGGATTGAATACCTTCGCTCCATTTCTTGGCAAGCCCATAAAAGTGAAATGGAAGCCATTTTAGCGTCCGTTACCACAGGGAGAATAAGATGGGGCAAATGGGCATAGAGCGCCAGTTCAAGCTGCTTTGGATCAATCAGAATCAGCTTCATTTGGTCTGGGGACTTTTTCACCAAGAGAGAAACCAGGAGTGTATTGATAAATACGGACTTACCAGCACCAGTGGCACCAGCAACAAGCATGTGAGGCATCGATGCCAAGTCGACGACAAGGGGCTCACCAAAGGCATCTTTCCCCATCGAAATGGGAAGCTTAGTGGATGAGTTTTTAAACTCAGGAGTACTTAGAACCTCATCAAGATATATAATTTCTCGTGGATTTCTTGGAACTTCAATACCAACTGTACGCCGACCAATCATTGGATACACTATTCGAATTGGTGCCCCTAAAAGGGCCATTGAGATTTCATTTTCAGCATTGTTGACTTTCGAAACCTTTACACCTGAACCAAGGTCAAGCTCGAAGGTATCAACAACTGGGCCCTTAAGGATATTAACTATTTGCCCCTCAATCTTAAACTCAGCAAGCGTTTCCTCTATCTTTGTAATTATATTTTCAAAATAATCATCATCTGGATGCCTCTTAGAACGCTTTTCTCTAGCATCTGCTATAGTGGTAACGATATCGTAATATTGTTTTTCTGTTTGAAAGTTTTGCTTTGCTTTATAACGATCTTTAGCTAATTCTTCTTCACTTTTCTCTGTTTTAAATGGTTCGGTTAATGATGTTTTTTCATCCTTTGGTGCTAAAGAATCATTATTAACACTTTTAGGTTTATCCAGCATGGGAGTAAAGGAGGCCTTCTCTTTTTCGACATTTGTTTTATTATTTTCTTTCTTAAAGCTTGGAAGGGTATAACTTCTATTCTCTTTGCTTAACTGATGTGTACGCCCCTGCTCCTTTTTACTTCCTTTTAAGAAATTCGGTATAAGAACTAACACACTTTCTTTAAACTTTTTTAGAAAAGAAATAAAAGAGCAATATTTTTGACCTGGATTAAAATTTGAAACTGCACGAAAAATAGTACCAGGAAATCGTCCCAAGAAAACAAAGAATCTAACAGAGGCTTCTTTAAAGCTAGAGCGAAAGGAGCCCGCGCAAAAAGCAGTTATAAAAGCGAAGCCAATAGTGAGGGTTTCTAAGCCTGAAAAAGACCCTTTTATTGCAAAACTAATACCTTCCCCAAGGAATTCAGGAGCAAAGTAATAAAATAGAAAAAGTGAACCAGCAGCTAAGCTTAAAAAGTTTAATGCATCTAAGGGTATATTTCTCTTTGAAAACTGAAGTGTATAAAATAGAGCAAACACTATAAATGGAACTATCGTCCAAGGCCCTAAATAATAGCCAATCCCAACAACAGCAGAACTGAAAGCATAGGATAAAACACCAAGCTCATTATTATCCGATGAAATACTAAGATAATTATCAGGTAAAGTCTCACCATAGTAAAATGCTGCTAAGGAGAGGACCGTTATAAAGAAGAGAAGAAATAGTTCAATTTTAAGAACTTTATTAGTTAGACTATCCATATGGAAATTCTAACAGAATGCCTCAATCCATGTCTAGGAATGCGTCAAAACCAAGCGTTTTAGTGTAATTTGACGTAACGTGCCCAGCCTCAAGACCCTAATTTAACCTGATCATTTATCGAGCTTAAGAACCCATAAACGTCTAAAAATCCACTCCCAATTTACCCAGCAAAAAAATAATGCCGAGTTATGAGAAGACGGAAGTCCTAGGGCGTATATAATAGAGTGGAAGCAAAGACGGGTGCAGCTCACTATGAAGTAAAGCTCTCTAAAAATAATTTATTAATGCTTTGTCATGGTTAAAGTAACTGAGGAGATAATCATTTGTATAAAAAACGTATTAATTACTTAAAGAACCATCTACTCAAGCTAATCATACCGATATTCGCCATTGCTTTAGTTACCCTTGGCGATATGCCAAACCGGTCAGGCTTTCCACTAAACTCCTATAAACTTTTTGATCGAAACCTCCACAGATCAACAAACTACTTCATCTCCATTTGTAAAACGAAATGCCCTAATGATCGAAACTATATCAACCGGTACTCAGTCAAGTTAACTCGAAGACAAAGAAAAGCACTCTATTTTATCAGTAAGCAACTAGGAGGTTATTATAAAAATGGAAAATATAACAAAATCACTGCAAAGCTAGCAAGAATTGGAGACTTCTTTAACGAACCCCTCCTACACTTTACCTTAGAAGAGCTAACCTACAATCCCACTATGCTTTACACTAAAAATATATTTATTAAAAGAGAAAGGCTTTATGACTATAAACATAAAAGAAGAACGGATATATAACTTTTTAAGAATATTCTACCTTTTAAAACTTGGTTTCTTCAGTTGGTACTTTCAAAATTACTTTCATCAATATGAATTAGCAGACTCTGGACACATCATTATCGTATCTCTACTAGAGAAAATCATTGTTTCAAATACCGATTTCATCATGTTCTCTCTTTCGTATCTATTTGTTCTTTTATTTGTAATTTACAAACCATACTCATCTAAGATCAGACTGATTGAAGCCATCGTTTCTGTCCTCTTTCTTGGGCTTTTATACAATGCTTACGAAATGGGGTCATCGATGTTCACCCTTCTATACTGTAGTTTTCCCCTTAGTTTTCTTAAGCCAAGTCGTATCCAAACCCCAATAAAGATCGCCCTTGACCTACATCTTATTTCGTATGTAGTTGCTGGCTTCTGGAAGCTCGTCGAATTCATACATAAGTTAATTGATTACCAAAATTTTGAAGAATATATTACGAATATTTTCTCAAATCACGTCTCACTAAAAGCAATCCAAATTGGGAATATGAATCCTATCATTTCGTGGTTTATATCCCTCGACGTAAGCATCAAGTCTATTTTGTGGATAAGCGTAATAATATTTCAACTTTTAATGGCTATCCCTATAATTAAATCAAATTATCATCTTATTTTCGGATATCTCATCATCATCTTCCATTTCTTAACCCTACTCTTCATGGATATTAATTTTTTTGAATCTCAACTGCTAACTGGAGTTTTGTTCTTTATTGGTGCTCCACTCATGAATGAGGAAAAGGACTTAGTTTTTGGGGGAAAGCCACCTCCACTGAAGTCTTAAACGAAGGAAATCTCTTCCACCTTGGCCTTTAAAATACCCAACAAAGGCAATAAGTCTTTTTGATACTCCTTATTTGATTAAGACCTTAAAATAATGTTCATACATTTTTTGACTCGAGATCCTGTAATTTAGAAAGTTTCTCATAGTCGGAAATATTATCTATATCGAAAAAAACTTTTTTGTCGGACACCAACAACTTATGAACTTTTTGAGGGTACTTCTTTAATAAAAAGTAGCACCCATGGTCTGCATCATGATGTGATAAAATTTCTGGGATAAAATCTTTTGAAATTAAAACTGGATTACCTCTCAGATTCTTATGTGTAGGGACAATAATTTTTCCTAGTTCTTCTTTTATCTTTTTGATCATTTGCTGCATTATTGTGGGATTAATAAATGGACAGTCGGCAAGACAAACAAAAAAGCCCTGTGATTCTTGATCTATACTTAAGATACCCTGTTTAATAGAAGACAACATTCCCTTCTCGTAATTCGTATTTAAAACTATTTTAACCCCTAGATTTTTTAGTGAAGACTTTATTTCTTCATGTTGATACCCAGTAACTACTATCGTTTCACAATCACTTATACTCATCAATCTTTCGCAAACCCTTCTCACGAGAGGAGTATTGTTGAACTCCAGAAGAAGTTTGTTTTTTTTTCCCATTCGAGTAGACTTCCCAGCGGCAAGAAGAATACAACTTATTTGTGGCATTTATGCCCCCTTTTTTATTTTTTATAAAGTTTTTCTTTTGCTTTATCGAAAATAAGAAATTGTTTTTTGAACATTCCTTTTCCTCTTAAATTATTTAAAAATTTATAGATAAAAGGATGTCGTGATAAAAAGAAAAAAAGAAAGGCTATTGCAATTGGCCTAAAGCTTAGCCAGATAACCTCTGAAGAAGAGTTTTGGTTAAAAAGAAAAAACACCATCATAAAAGAAAATGACATTAAAAATAATGGATTAAAAAGGTCTTTAAAAGAGCTTTTTAAGATATTCCCTAAAGTCGAATCATTATGCCTTTTAATAATAGACTTTGCTGTCCAAGCAGGAGGATGGTAAAGAAAAGCATCTCTATTTTGTCTAAAAATGAGTACTGCTAATGAAGAGCCTAAGATCATTTTAGTAACAATAATAGCTAAAACAAACGATAATTGACTTTCGACAGGTATCGCAAGTGAGTCCTCTACCTTATTGGCATAAAATTCAACAGCAGTTATAAGATTATGACCGAAAAAAATATATAAAGTAATAGATGGTTGAATAAATGCCCAACAGCAAAGTAAGGACATTCCGAGAATGACCCCCAAAAAAGAACTTCCCCCCAAGAAGAGCCCTACCGAAAATAAAAAGCCTTGCACACTAATAGAAAGCATTGGGCCTAGTTTTTTTCCTGCAGGACTTAATGATTTAAAAAGAGCACTAATCGTTGATATATTAGCACAAGCTTTAACCCCACCTAAAGAGTGATTAAGTAATATTCTTGATACATGGGTAAGGAGAAGACCCTGATTGATAGATAATAGATGACCACTAAATGGTATATTAATGGCATGTACAAGACTACCAACTCCTACTTCAATTAAGGATAAGTTAAGGGCATATTCAGCAGTGATATCTAGCTCAATATCATTGCTCATTATTAAATATCCTCTGTATATGCGAAACCACAGAAAGAGCAATATTCCTTTCGCCTTTACCAAAACCAGGCAGACCTAATGGGCCATAAATGTGTTTTAATTTTTCATGGTCCAATCTAATATCGTAAATATCTCTTAAGTCTAAAAGCATTTGTTTCTTTTTTTCAGAAGGGCCCAATATACCAATATACTTTATGGGGAGGGCTGAAATAATGTGTAAGGCATCTAAGTCCGTCGGATAATTATGACTCATTAAAAGAACCGCTGATTGCTCAGGAATACTTAAATCTTCAAGTAACTTATTTCGTTCAAGTATATATACTCCTTCCCACCCCTCTTTCTTTCTCTTCTCAACTAAATCTCTTTTATTCGAGTAATACTTTGTATTCCATTGGGTCCAATCTAACAGATTTTTTAGTGGGTTTATGTCGAGCCCTAGGCCAATTACGTAAACAAATATTTCATTTTCTAGATCTTTTTCTAAGGTCTTTGAGTCTAAAAGGTCAAATCCCATAACTTTCTTAAAATTAAGATGAGTTACTCCCTGACAGCCGACTGCATATCCCAAGAGCCGATCTTCAATGACTCTAGTATCAATTGAATAGTTTAGCTCTTTATTTTTCATCTCTTTAGCAATATTTAAGACTTCATTCTCGAGGCAACCGCCACTTATAATTCCAACAGAGCTACCATCATTCGCTATTAATTTGGTGGCTCCCTTTTTTTTATAGGTGGAACCCTCTGTTCCCGTGACAGTTACCAGGGTTAATTCTTCCTCCTTTCTTAAAATAACAAATTCTTTCTTTTCTTTGATATCGTCCATCTTTGAAGAGATTCCTTATAGATAAAAGTTTAGGTCAGAGTCTTATTTTAATTTTAAAAAACGTTATTCTTCATAGGTAATTGAGTCACCATTTTTCCGGTTGCTCTATACCATGCATTCGCTAGAGCTGCCCCCGCAGCAAAGCCCCCGCCAATATTTCGAGGGGTGTCAGATGACTCTAAAATCTCTACATGGATCCTTGGGCTTTCATCAATTCTTAAAATGGGCTGATCATGAAAGTTTGACTGACGGGCCTGTCCATTTTGAAAATCTACTCCCATATAAAGTACAGCAGATAGATCCCATAGGATTCCCCCTTCAATTTGAGACCTGACAATATCGGGATGAAGTGCTAAACCACAATCTACAGCACAGTATACATCATGGATTATTGGCTTACCTTGAGAGATGGAGATTTCTACAATATGAGCAACAAAAGAGTCGCATTCATAAACACAAGCGACCCCTTGGTAGTGGCCTTTTTTCTTTCCCTCTCCATTATTCCAGCTAGCCATTGATGCAACTTTTTCTAGTACCGCTCTTAGAGTAGCTGATTCTCTCCAATTATTTTCTTGAAGGAGAAATTGTCGATAATGGAGAGGATCTTTCTTTAATGTTTTTGCAACAAAATCTATAAATGTTTCACATGCAAACCTATTTTTTGAATCTGGCCCGTACCACCATCCAACAGTTATAGGGTATTGTTTATGTGTATATCTACTAATTCTATTTTTAATTGGATAGTTTGGCTGACAGCCAATTACTGGCTGTTGATCTTGATAGACGCTTCTACTGATGTTATCCCTTTGTATATTAATTGAAGGAGAAACAACATGGTGATCCCATTCATGTATTTTCTCATCCTTGATCAAAGCCGTAATCTTATTGACACTTGCAGGTCGATACCAATCATGAGCAATGTCTTCATCACGATCCCATATGACTTTTACAGGTTTTGAATAATACTGAGAGAGTAGGACTGAGTCTAAAATATAATCACTCTCATAACGTCTTCCAAAGCCGCCACCAATCAAAGTCAAGTTAAGTTTAATGTTTTTCTTTTCTATACCTATTTCTTTACTTATATCTTCGATGACCTTCTCAGGTTTCTGACAAGGCGCCCATACTTCACAATATTTTTTGCTTACTAATGCTGTAGAGTTTTGAGGCTCCATTGTGAGATGGGGAGAAAAAGGGAAAAAATATTCCAAGCTTATCTTTTTGATACTCTTTGTTTCTGATTGGTCCCTTATTTCTTTAAAAAGGGGAACCCCTTCTTTTCGAACTGCTTTTTTAAGTTCTTTTTTTATTTCTGAACTATTTACTCTTATATTTTTTTTTGTTTTTAGTGCGATCAGTTTACGGGCCTCTAGAGCGCTCCATGTATCCCTTGCAATAACGGCAATACCATATTTATATTGTATTACATCTATAAGATTAAACTTTTCTTTAACACCATTAGTATCAAAACTTAAGATTTCTGATCCAAAAGGTGGACGTAAAACCGTAGCGAAATGCATCTGTGGTATATCAATATCAATTGCATAAAGCGCTTTTCCATTGCTCTTAATAATTGAGTCAACTCGATTAGGACTTGTACCTAACAGCTTAAAATCCTTATTTTTCTTTAAATTAATTTCTTGGGGTAGAGGTAGTTTGGCAGCTGTAAAAATTAAGTCTTTGTAATATAACTTTCTTTTAGTTTTTACATGAACAATATAACCATTTTCTGCTCTACAGTCTTCACTTTTTACATGCCAAGTACTCGCTGCGGCACTAATTAACATATGTCTTGCAGCTGCTCCTGCCATTCTTAGTTGATGCCAAGATGAAATTACACTTGAATTTGAATATGTACCTTGATTACCGTACGTACTTGGATCATGAGAAGCATATTTTACTTCCACGTCATCCCAGTTAATGGAGAGCTCTTCTGCAACTATCATCGGAAGAGCAGTACTTATTCCTTGACCCATTTCACTTCTGGCAAAAACAATGGTTGCTCGTCCGTCTTTGTCTATTTTTAACCATCCATTAGGTTCAAACTCTTCAACATCTTCTTTTTCTTGGTTTTTTCCTAATTTCGAAAACCCTATTATAAAGCCAGAAGTTACTGCTCCACTAGTAATGAGGAAAGTCCTGCGGCTAAAAAATTTTCTGTCAGTTTTCATTAACTCCTATCTTCCTTCAAAAGTGCCTCTATGGCTTTCTCTATTCTTGGATAGGTTCCACAGCGACATAAGTTTCCTTTCATTTCTTTTCTGATAGTATCCTTCGTTGGTTTTGAGAACCTTTTGAGTAGGTCAATGGCTGTCATAATTTGTCCACTTTGGCAGTAGCCACATTGAGCCACTTGAAATTTGTTCCAAACGACTTGGACCGGATGCTGATCTTTTTCCGAGATTCCTTCTATCGTTGTAATCTGTTCATCTTTTAAATCTTTAAGTTTGTATAGGCAGGAACGATTTGCTCTTCCTTCAATATGGATTGTACATGCTCCACAAAGTCCTTTTCCACATCCAAATTTTGTACCGGTTAAACCAATATGATCACGTATCAGCCAAAGGAGTGAGATATCTTCCGGGGCTTCAACCTGATAATCCTTAGAATTTATGTTTATTCTTTTCTTTAATATTTTCATTTTTATCCTATAAACATCATCAAAGCCTCTTACAAGGCCCGAGTAAGTACTACGTAACAATATGATCAATTATAGCAAAGAAAGGAGAGGAAAGTTTTAGTAAAATATCTCTGAAATAAATCGTTGCTTCACAGGTCATATCAATGCTTAGCGCAACTTTTATCCTGAAATTGAGGCCTTTCTCTTTTCCATTTTAAAGCTGCTTCATCAAATAATTGGCAAGCCCTAACTTCACCTACTTTCCACTTGGAGAGATCTTGATTGAAAGAGGACGCACCCCTAAATGCTTCCTGCATACTTTTAACCATGGATACATTCCATTTTGATATATTCTGATTAAATGTTTCAGCCTCTTTGAATGTTGACTCCATTGACTCTACTTTTATTGTCTTCCAGCTTTCTATACTTGAATTAAACTTCAAAGCCCTCATAAACATAAAGTCCATAAAACGTAACGACTTAACATTCCAGCCTGACAAGTCTCCATTGAAAGCATAAGCACTTCGAAACATCGATGTCATATCAGAAACCTTTTTTACATTCCACGTGCTTAAATCTTGGTTAAACTTATTAGTTTTGCCAAAGAAGCCAGTAAAGTTTTCAGCGTTGGTAACATTCCACTTGTCTAGTGGCTGATTAAAGTTTTTTGCTCCCCAAAAAAGAAAACCAAAATCTCTTACCTTCCCAACCTTCCATTTATTTAAAGGTTGATTAAAAGACCTTGCAGAAATGAACGCTCCAAATAGAAATAATAAACTTTCAGTATTCCAGTCATTAAGAGACTGATTAAAGCTTGTAGCCCTATTAAAAAGATATCTCATGTTGGTAACATTTTTAACGTCCCACTTATCCAACCTACTATTGAAAGCCCGATTATAAGCAAACATTCCCTCTATGTTTACTACGTTTGAAACATCCCATTCATTTAAGCTTGAGTTAAAATTAGTGCCAGAAAACATAAACGACATATCCCTTACATTTTCTGTATTCCATTGTTTAACATGCGCTATAGATACATTTGAATCCTGAAACATCCTACTGAGACTTATAACCCTACTTAGATCTGGCGGTGTTTTTGAAGAAATCACTAACTTCTGACATCCCAAAAAGGCACGATCCATACTTTTCCATTTAATATCGCCCCAATGTTTAATTTCTCTTATTTGTAAGCGAGCCTCCTGTCCTTCAAAAAGAAGCTGATCTAACCGACCCTGAATCTTAATAGTATAAAGTCCATGTTTTTGATAAATATGCTTTTTCCTTAAATCATCATAGCCTTCAACCTTGCCAACTTCACCATCCCCCCACTCAACGGTAAAGTTATATTGAGCCCCTTTTTTGAGTGGTAAAGTTACAGAAGCTAGCTCTTTATTTCCATAGCGAGTATCCCACACACTAACAAATGGCGCACTCTTAGCACCATGCGCCACCTGAAATACTAGTAAAATCAAAACGACTAAGCTAAACAACCAAAAGAAGGTTTTATATCTACCCATCCTGCACCTAAAAGATAGTTTTAAGATCACGAATTCTTCCCAATATCACGACGAATAAAAATGCCATGGTCTCAAATAAAGCTGATTAAGCCAATTATAAATAAAGCCCTGCCAAAAGACAGGGCTTTATTTATAATTGGAACACTTACTTGCCCAAACAAAAAAGCCCCGCCTGAAAGGCGGGGCTTTTTATATAATTGGAGCATCTTGCTATTCTCACACTCAGTTTCCCGAGCACTACCTTCGCCGATGTTGGGCTTAACTGCCGAGTTCGGGATGGGATCGGGTGTT
>Ga0208203_1000782_pt1 | contig 13627 bp, 10 predicted proteins | sample DeeseametaMP2914_FD_184167 | JGI IMG/M metagenome (GOLD analysis project Ga0208203, IMG submission 184167) | Marine microbial communities from the Deep Atlantic Ocean - MP2914 (SPAdes) | ecosystem: Environmental > Aquatic > Marine > Oceanic | place: West of Santa Cruz de la Palma, Atlantic Ocean...
CAGCACTAAACTCTTCCTCTCGACGGATTCCCATTTTCTGCACCCAAAAACCATCGTCCAACAATTCCTTAACAAGCTCGAGATCCGACTCGCCTTTAATCTTGATCACTCGGTCATCTTTGGGGTCTTGTAAATCAAACTGTCCAGTAAGCTCCAAATCACTCGGTAAGTCACCTAGAACCCATTGATTCATGATGGCTCCAGGGCTTTCCTCTCCCATAAGTCGTACTGCACCCAGCGATCCTAGCGAGTCAATCAACAACTCTATAAACGCATCGGCGGCACTGGCGCTCCCTGCATTAACCACCAATAACTCATGGCGAGTATCAATATAACCATAAATATGGCTCGATTTCGTTAAGGCTTTGGGTTTAAGCAAACTTAAAATATCGTCTTTTAATGTAGCCTTTTCTTTGCCGTAGACTTTGCGCCCTTCAGCCTCTTCGATCTGAGCCACGCGCTCTTCCAAAGCCTCTTTAACCATACTGGCAGGTATAACTTTCTGCTCTTTGCGCATGGAGAGTAAAAAGGCACCATTGGCTGAATAGACTAAGTTTTCATGACCTCGACCTAGCGGCGACACCCAGCCATAAGCGTCAGTTTCTTGACGCCCTATTTCTTTAAAACTTTGATTTTCAAGGCTTTCTTCTAAAGAGTCTTGTGAATGCTCAAATTCTGAGCTGAGATAATAAATAAAACAGTTTTTAAACCACATAAGCCAAAGCCAGCATCAATTAGACTGCGTATTATGCCAAAACCAACTGTCGATACTAGCCATGTTTTTCGGTTTTTACATTAATTCCCGAGAATTAACCCCTACCGCCTTTAAATATTGGAAATAACCCCCATTAGAGCTTCTTAGACACCTATGACGGAGACTCCATGTCAACTACAGATTTTTCTACAACTGAAGCCAAGGCTTCATACGGTATCGGCCTTCAGATGGGCCAGCAAGTGAGTGGTGCATTTCCTGGCGTTACTATCGATGCAGTCATCGCTGGTATCCAAGATGCTTTTGCCGGTAACGAATCACAAATTTCTAACGAAGACTTGAACGCAGCTTTTCAAGAAATTCAGAAAGTTGTTGAAGAAGAAAACGCTAAGCAAGCAAAAGAGTTTGCAGCTGAAGGCGAAGCATTTTTAACAGAAAACGCGAAGCGTGATGAAGTCACCGTATTAGATAGTGGTCTTCAGTATGAAGTTATTACTGAAGGTTCAGGCGAAGTTCCAACTGCCGAATCTACAGTAAAGACTCACTACGCAGGAACGTTAGTAAATGGCCAAGAGTTTGATAGCTCGTATAAGCGTGGCGAACCTGCTGAGTTCCCAGTTGGCGGCGTGATTCCTGGTTGGACTGAAGCACTTCAAAAAATGCCTGTAGGCTCTAAATGGAAACTTTATGTTCCATATAACCTTGCTTATGGCGAACGTGGTGCTGGCGGTGCAATTGGCCCTTACCAAGCATTAGTATTCGAAATTGAATTATTAGACATCGTTGCTTAATAATTTTCTTCGAACACAAAAAAGGTGAGCATTGGCTCACCTTTTTTGTTTCGCATCGAGAATTATCGACAGCGAGCTGGTCGAAACTTTTCCTCAACCGTACCGCCAGTACAATCCCAATAGGTAATTCGGTCGCCATCAAACATCGGTACATAAACTAAAGTCTGAGGGCCGTAACCAAGGCGCTCGTTTTTAAAGAACATAGTAATCACACCATCATTGACCACGATCTTCTCAATCACTGAGTTTTCGTAATCTTCTGCTGCCTGAATGCTCTCAAAACCATTATCCAACTCTTCCATCTCAGCACCCAGCATCAAAGCTTGAGTAATTTGCACCTTCACGGCTTCAGCAGAGTAAGTTGCCGCAGACATTTGTGCTCGAACCGTATAGTCCTGATACGCTGGTATGGCAACAGCTGCTAAGATACCAATAACCGCTATGGAGCTAGTTGAGCCTAGGCCATGCAACAAGTCAGTCCCACCATTCTCAAAGGCAAACTCCAAACCTAATATGCTCTTATCTGAGCGTAAACCAAAGCTAATCGCACCTTTTTCAGGGAAGCCTAGCTGGTTTGCAGTAGGGAAAGAAAGTAAATCTACCTCAGCACCCGACAAGTCCGATAGAATCATTAATAACTCAAGGTAGTAGTGGTAGCTACTTCGCGACAAATCCTCAACCGACGATGAGAAGCCAAGCAAAGTCCCTTCAGGGTTATACCCCTGTTCAGCTTTAAACCAGTCCACTATAGAAGTGTCAGCACCTCGCTCCTGTCTTTCCAGCAGTAACTGCGGGACGGAAGCAAAAATAACCTGGTCGCCTTCGATTGTCCAAAATACATTCTCTCGGTAATTTCTGAGCAGTGTTGGTCCAAATTCAGAGCCATCGCTTGAGTTCACTCCCAAGCCATCGCCTATCGGGGACATAGCCAAGTGGTGAATTTCAGTATTACCTTGCTGGTATGTCTTATAATCGACCGTAGCTGTTTCTTGTGCTTTTTTCATTAAAGCAGCAACATCACTCGGGGTATAAGTTACCGCGGCGAAGATTCCTACTCGATCTTTGAATATAACAACCTCAGGCCCAAACGTATTGAGTAATGTCTCAATGCTACTGCCAAGCTCTCTTTGGGTATTTTGATTTATCGCTTCCCACGACTTAACACCGTCAATACCTTCCTGATGCAGTTTATTGATCAACTTTTTAGTCTGCTCAGCCGTCGGAATAGAGATAACAGAAGCCCACTTTGGAGTACCGACAGATTGAATTGTAATATCATTACTTACCGCTGGCAGGTATCGATTCTGGTCATCAATGGGCATATCCACCAATAGCTTTAAACGTGTTTTGCCACCACTCACGCCGTAACCAAACGCCAAGCCTTCCGCCTTATCAATACTGAACTCTTTTAGCTTAGCGAGTTGTTGCGGATTCATGCCCATTTGCATAAATGGCATTGCGTTTTTCGGGCTAGCCCAGACGAACAAACCTTCATGGCTGGAGTCGATCTCCTGCTCCAGCTTTAACATCTCATGTTTTTGGTTTGGCTTTATACTCGATGCTGCATTTTCAAGACTAGTCACTGAGGTACCCATGCCGCTGATGAGCAAGAATTGCTGTTCGCTGGAGTCATAATGGTAATAAACCGCAGCACCAGGACCAAAGCTTACAATGCCCTGGGTTTCGTTCTCTTGAGGCATCACGCTAGCATTAGGTATAGCTTTTACCAGTTCAGAAAAAGCCGCGTTGAAACTGTTGTCATCACTATAATCTAACCGCGTTGCCATAAATACGACTGGCTGACCATTCTGGCTAACGAAAGCTACCTCGACAGGGCCTTTAGTATGCTCCACGTAAAACTGCGCTAAGGGCTTAACCTCATCCTCTAGCTTGCTGATCACATTATCCTGAACACCCTGTTGGATCTGCTTAACGGCTTTAACATGCTTCTCATTGCCTAGTGCATATTTAAAGCTATCATCCTTAGCTGAAAAACCTGACCATGGATTAGGAACTCGAGCGTATGCCACTGTGTTTTCTGGTAATGAGCCATACAACCAACCACTTTTAGTCAGGCTTTCGACCTTAAAGCTTGGCTTAGCCACGCTTTTCTTCTCTGACTCTGAGCACCCTGTCAGAATCAATCCCCAAACAAGCGAAGCGACTAATACTTTCTTAAGCGATAAAACGCCAGTAAATATTGTATTCATGGAATCCTCTGTATCGTTTTTTTAATTACGTCCTTTAGGGCAAGCCCTTTAAAATCATCGCTAAGTTTATTACGCCCTGTACTTTTTCTCAATTAGCATAAAGCTCGTATGAACCTTTAATTCACATAATATTCAGCTGAATCGTTTAACATTCATATTTTGATACAGGATATATTTGCCAAATAGCTCCTTATCTCATAGGTTATAGTCACACTCATTAGAGGATATACATTTGAAATCCCCAATAAGAATTACCATCATCGCGCTAGCGTTGTTTACGATTCAAGGCTGTGGCTTACAGTTTTGGTACAACCGCATTGCTTGGTTATCGACCTGGTACGCTGACGATTACGTGACGTTAAGCTCCGCCCAAGAAGAACGTATCGAAACACTTGTAGAAAAACATGCTTACTGGCACCGCACCACCCAGCTACCACGATATAACCAGTTTATTGAGGACGTTACTGTAGATCTTAGAAACCGTACTGTCGCAGACAACTATGACAGCTATGGTGATAGGCTACTTAACTTTTATTACACCATTCTCGATAAAGTGCTTGATGACACGGTTATTGAGCTTGCCCAGTTAACCGATGAGCAAGTCGATGAGTTAATGCAAAACATCAATGCCTCAGCCGACAAACAATCAGAAGAATACCTCGAACGCACCGCTGAAGAGCGTTTAGAAGATTCCGTTGAGGGCGCTATTGATAGTTATGACGAATGGTTTGATGATCTCACCGATAAGCAAGAAGCACTTATTACCGAAATGGCCCAGCGCATACAACCAACTGGCGAGCTGCGCTTTAAATACCTAAAGCAATGGCGTGAAGCATTCTCTTTAGCTCTAAAGGAACGTCAGTCAGAGTCGGGACAGCAAGCATTACGTAGCCTATTGCGTAATCCGCGACAGTTACAGTCCCCCGAACTAATCCAGACATCGGATGCCAATGACCTCGTTCGTAAGGAGTTTCAATTACAACTGTTTGATACGCTCTCGGATGAACAAATCGAACACTTTATTGACTTCCTTAACGATTATCGTGGAGACTTTAGGGAGTTAATTCAGGACGCAGACTAAACCAGTCCTTTGAAATAGACATAGCCTAAACTAATAGCGATCGCGAGCCCAAAGCTGATTAAGGTTCCGATCAAAATATATTCGGTTAAACGGCGATCATGAGCTTCTTTCAGATCGCCAAATCGAAAGACTGATTTCGCAGCGAGTAGAAAACCCACACCTTCCCAATGATTAGTCACAATAAATACGAAAATGAACAAACGCTCTAAGAAACCGATATAACTCCCAGCATTGGCCAACGAATGGTTTGTTTTTCCCGGATCATCGACGCTTAAGGGTGTCCAACGAGATATCAGTACTTTAATAATAATCGACGAGACGCGTGTGAGTAATAGCAAAGCGATCGCCAGTAACCATAACTGCTCCACATTAACAGTCAGCTGATATAAGTCAGGAAAATAATAACCCACCACCGCAAAAATGATGGTGATGTGTAACAGTTGGTCGATGATAAATAAACTGCGACGATTAAAGAATAATGATTGTTCCTGCACCACAAAACGATGGCTGATCGACTTAAAACCATCGATCACATAGTGCGAGACCACCAAAATCAGCCAGCCCAACCAATACTGTGGTGCAAAAGCAAAGGCCATGGCGTACAACAATGCATGAACCAGTGAGTGCCAGATGAGTTTTTTGGAGACGAAGGCTTTCTGCTCTTTGTCTTTAATCCATGAGAGTGGTTGGATTAGAAAGTCAGCGACTAAATGTGCCATCAATAATTTTAATAATAATATCGTCATGACCTACCCTGTATTCGTTTTAATATCGCCCCGCAACACTCATATGCGATCTTTTATCGCTGCGCGGTTATAACTTTTTAGCTATCGTTTCACGGCTATAACCTCTTGACTATCGCTTCGCGATAGTAGCGCTCCGTATCTCGAATCGCATCAAAGCCTGCGCGCGATAAGCGCTCGCTGACACGACTTTGAGGTATTGATAATAGCGCTGCAATGTCTTTTTGTGTCGATTGTGGATGTTCTAGACTGGCTGCAACCACTTCAGCACTGGTTTCAGACCAATCATCAATCGTTAATAACGCTAATTTGATAAATAGGTTAATCGCTTTATCAAAATCTTGCCAGGGAGTTTTTATAGCAAGCGTCTGTTTCTTGAGCGAATCGAACTTTCTACCCGAGTTTACGAAAGCCTCGCCGTTCGACTGCAACACTTGGTCAGCATGATGTTCTAAAGCACCCACACCAATGGCCATGCGCACATCAAGCTCTTTGAAGCGCTTAATGACTGCCTTTAGCCCTAAAGCTACTCTAAACGCATCTTCTGGCTGATGCACAATTAACTGGAAGCTATCGCCTCGATACACCTGCCAATCTTTCGGACTATCGCCATACTGTGACAGGTATTCTTTTAAAGCCGAGAGCCACTCAGCACTCTCTTCACTCTGTTGCGAGTTGACTATATCTCCCGTAATGACAGCTACTTGGGGTAACTTTCCAGCCTCATTACCTTCACGATTACTCATAAGATAGACCCTAAAACAATATACGCAATATTACATATAATTATTAAAATACGCTTTTTGGCGTATAATGTCAAATATACGTTAATATGCGTATTTTAAGGCAATGGAGTTCCATCAAATCCTTCGAATTCAATTCCCAATAATTTAGCCAGTGTCGGTGCAATATCGGTAGTGCTCACCTTCTCAGAAACATGTCCTGCGTCATAAGGCGCTCCCATCAAAACGATAGGAACATGCTGATCATACTGATAAACCGATCCGTGGGTTGTGCCTAAAGAGCGGCTGACTAGATAGTTTTCTGTAAAGATCAGGTAGAAATCCCTAGAGCGAGGTTGGTAATGGGCTTTTGATACAAAGCCGGCTACTGGATCTGTAGAGTTTTCTAAATCGTCGGAAATGATCACTCGGTTAATGTAGTCCAGCTTTTCGGCTTCAAGGGCAAAGCGACGTTTCTGCTCCAACGTAAGCGCTGGATTAAAGAATGGATAGGATTCTTCTTTAAGTTCAATCAGCGGCTCTTCAATACCAAACTCCTGACGTAACTTCGACTCAATCGCCACCATATCATCCATGACCTGCGTCTTCGGAATTCGACGAGCATCAAGCCCCTGCTGAGCCAAGTACTCAGGTAAAGGCAATACGCCATGGTCTGCGGATAACGCAATCACCACATCATCACCAAAACGTTGCTGCAGAGTATCTATAAAAGTCCCTAAGAATTGATCCAAGCGTAACATGTGATCTAACGCTTCCTGGCTGTATGGCCCCCATGTGTGACCGATATAGTCTGTCGCCGACAACCCAACTGAAAGCAAGTCAGGGCTGTCATCCATCCCTAATTCTTGAGTATTAAGAATATGTTGAGCAGCGCTTAAGATATACTGATCAGCAAACGGCGTGCGGCTCACCCTTGAACGGTAAGAAGTATCATCGGTAGATTGAGGCGCTAGCTGATAAGGAAAGTTTTTATTATCAATTAAGTGCTCGCCAGCAAACAAATCCTGACGCGCATTGTCAAGATAAAAGGCTTCAGGCTTTGAGCGACGCCAAGCATTAGGGATAAATTGAATAACAGGGCTGTTCAAGTTATAGAACTGTATAAAATCTGAAAGCTCTTCCTCGTAATAATTGGAAGTCACTAATTCTCCGCTGGATTTATCATACCAATAAACACCATCAGCTTTTTTTCCAGCCATAAGAATGGCAGAGCGATCTTTGCCTGACACAGAGAATACCTTGGACTGTGGACTAGCCTCTTTCAGCAGATCGCCCAAGGTTGGAACCAGTAAATTTCTGGGTGAGACACCCGCCTTTTTAATGACGCCATCCGAACCAATAACGTGGGTATGGCTATCCACGACGCAGTACTTCTCTTCCTCTGCTTCTCGGTCGTAAAAGTAATTACCGGTAATACCGGTTTTTTTAGGGTATGCGCCAGTAAGTAAAACAGAATGGCCCGGGCCAGTTAGCGTTGCCGAGTGGTCATGATAGGCATCGGTATAAAAACGGCTTTCTTGCCATATAGTCTTAAAGCCACCGGTATAATGCTCTTGGTAACGTTCCAATAAATCTCTGTGCCACTGATCAATAGAGATAAAAACCACCAGCTTGGGCTTTCTGTCGGTTTCAGCGCTTTGGGAAGCTTGATGGTGACTGGCTCGCTCAGACGAACATCCGGTGAAAAATAACAAACTAATTGTCGCAAGACTAAACAGTACCTTATACATAACGCCCTCTTACTATTGCTAAAACAAAATAATCGCTGCAAACTGCACCAAACAACCGTAACTTACCAACGTCAAAACAGGGGTTAGTTTACGCGGTTCACCGAAATAACTGCAATCCTTTCTCTCAAGGATTTTCAAACCAAACAGTGGCCGTAAAAAGCTTACTCGTCGAATAGCTTCAAATAATAAAGCACACCCCAATACCGTAATCGTTATCAATAACACAGGCTCTACCACGGGACCAAGCGCCCATTGAGACAAGTAATAAGCACTAACCACAATAATAGTTTGGTGAAGAATATAATACGGGTAGACTGCCTGATTGAAGTATTCCAACTGTTGTTTAAATTTTGGAGGTCCTATTGCTTGCTCATACTGTTTCATCCAAGTGCGCCCGAAGCCCAAAATAGCCAAAACCCAACTCCATGCGGCAACGCTTGAAATAATAAGCCACGTTGACTGCATTAAAGGCTGAACAGGATCTTGCCAAGGCCATTGACTGTATAACAACAATATTCCGATGTTAGACAAAAGCCCAACAGCCAAAAGTTTTACGCGCATGCTCTGGAGCAGCTGCCACGCGCTAGCTCTTTGGCTCAACCAATAGCCACAAATAAAGAACAAGAAGTAGACGCTGTTTCTGCTTGATTCTTGTTCTTGATCAAGCATTAAGACTTTTAAAGTCATAGTACCGACTACGGCAGTAACAAGCAGTCCCCAGCCAGCAAAAGCAAAACAACAACGCTGCAAAAAAGTTATCACACTCGCATGATTTATTACCGGTATCAAAAGAACAACGATCATGGTAAACACCCAAAGCTCGCGCAAATACCATAAATGATTGACATCGACGTGCGGCAAAATACCAGCCTGGTAACCCTCGAAAGCTTTACTGTCGACAGAAAAAAACTCGAATAGGAAACTCCAGTAGCTACCGTTGAAGTCGCCTTTTTGCAGCATTTCAATATACAGCTGTGGCGGCACAATCACTAAAATTCCAAACAGCAATGGCATCAACAAACTGAAACTGCGACGCTTAATAAAAGTTTCTACGCTGAATTTTCGCATCATCTGGCGAGTTGCAAACCCAGATATTACGAACAGTAGCGGCATTCGCCACTGATTGACCATGAGCATCAAATTCGCGAGAAGCTCGCTCTGATATTCACTTTTGACGTGATAACCCCAGTCGGCGACATACACCATCCCGATATGATAAAAAATCAGCAATAGAAATGCTGATATCCGCAATAAATCAATATCATGTCGCCTGGCTAACTGTTTCATACATTAAAGCTTCCGAATTAAGATTTACTAACGATGAATGGTTACTCATCGCTCATCAATAGCTAAGTGATTGATTTAATAGACTTTGTGATAAGTGGTACTATAATGTGATGAACGGGCTGGGAATAATTACAAGTAACGATAATATTCGTGGTCATCGACAAAACCAATTTCACTCAGATCAGGCGTAACGCTAAATGAGCCATGTAAAACAGACTTTTTTCACTTATCAGCGATATTTCGAAGTTGGCTTTTGGATTATCGTGCAGTTTTTACATGCGCTGGTTAATGCCTACTCCACTCTGCATGAGTACGCCAAACGCGATGAGGTTATCGACACTTGGCAACCTTACTTGTGGGAATTTAGCAGCCAGGTTGGTATTTTATTGTTGATCCCTATCATCATCCGCTTTAACCAAATATTCCCACTTTACCCTAAGACTTTTAGAAAAAGCCTGTTACCACACATTGGCGCGACTTTTGCCTTTTCAATAATTCATATCGGTATCATGGTAGGGATACGCAAACTGGTCTATATCTACATGGGCGACAGTTATGAATTTGGCCAGTGGCAGAGTGAATTCTTCTATGAATATCGCAAAGATGTATTAACTTACCTCGGTATCATCGCCACTATTTATATTTACCGTTTTATTGTCCTGCGAATAAAAGGTGAAGCCTCAGTGGTCGCGGCTGGCGAAGATGGTAACCAACGCTCTGACAGACTATTAATCAAAAAGCTGGGGAAAGAATTTGTCATTAAAGTTGAAGATATAGAATGGATTGAAGCCGCAGGTAATTACATGAACATCCATGTCTCTGGCTCTATTTATCCTTTGCGTGGAACCATGTCTAAGTTAGTTGAATCATTACCACCAGAACACTTTGTCAGAACGCACCGCTCTTTCATGGTAAATATTGATGCGATTGGGCATATTGAAAGCACCGACAGTGCCGATGGAAAAATCATCCTAAAGAGCGGTGATGTGGTCAAGCTATCGAGGCGCTATAAAGAAAACCTACAATCCAAAGTGATGGCTTAATCTTTAACTTTCATCTGAACGCTAAGTACATCACAAGGAGCGCCGTGTAGAACACCGTTAGCGGTTGAACCCAGCAATAATTCCCAGCCATTTTGGCCATGAGTACCGATAACGATCAAGTCGCACTCATGTTCATCGGCAAACTTTTTAATCACCCGTGAGGGCTTGCCTATCTCAATATGTTGCTTGCTTTCTGAGATGCCGAAGTGCTCAGCCAGCTTTTCTAAACGCTTTTTCTTCGCCTTTAAGGCTTCCTGCTCCAGATCTTCAGTATTGACCACGACAGCGCCAAAAGGAGCACCAGCCCACAAACCAGCATCAATAGGCTCAGCAACATGCAGCAACTCTATTACCCCGCCTTCTGCCAACACATTTTGGGCTTTTTTGATGACCTTTTTGCTTTCTTTCCGCAGATCAACGGCAACGACAATATGCTCAAACAGTGACATAATTAACTCCTTGTTAATAAAGTCTATCCTTCAACTTTATCATAGCAACCGTAGGAAATCTTGCACAGGACGATCAAGTATTTGAAGTAGAAGGAGCATAAAAAAACGCCCAATAAAGGGCGTTTTTTTAAATGAAACAAGCTAACTAGCTTTTGTACTTTTTAAACTCATTGCTGTACCACTCGAACTGGTTCGCCGTTTGCTCACCAACAGTCGTCAACTTGCTCACGATGTAAATTGTCAGCATAGCAATGATAAAGCCTGGCAGTAATTCATACAGGTCGAACAAAGCAATATCGGTATTATTACCAATATAGTCCCAAACCAGCACTGAAACTGCACCAGCAATAACTCCGGCTAACGCGCCTTGGCGCGTCATATGCTTCCACAATAGCGAAAGAATGACCACAGGACCGAAGGCCGCACCAAAGCCAGCCCATGCTTGCCCCACTAAGTTCAGTACGTTTTTGCTTTCGCCTAGTGCCACCCAGATACCAATACCGGCTACCAGAATCACCACAAAACGATTAACCCAAACCAGCTCTTTCTCAGAAGCTTCAGGGCGCAAATGTGGCTTATAGATATCTTCAGTTACTGAGCTTGATACCGCGAGTAGTTGCGAATCAATGGTACTCATCACTGCCGCCATAATTGCAGCCAGTAAGAAGCCAGCTAACCACGGATTAAACAAAGCTTGCGTCAACAACAGGAAGACTTTCTCAGCGCCAGCGCTGGTATTCAGCGTATTCACTTCTTCCTGCGTTAATAGCTTGTATTCGCTTGCGGCAAAGTCACCACCGAAGTAAGCAATACCAGCAAAACCAACGAACACTGCACCTAATACACAAATCGCCATCCACGTCATACCAATACGACGTGCTTGCGGTACTGTGTTAACGCTTTTGATCGCCATGAAGCGCGCTAGAATATGTGGCTGACCGAAGTAACCAAGACCCCATGCCATCAGTGACAAGAAAGTAATCCAAAGGAAGGCACCGTTTTCGTCAAACAACCCAGCAGTAAAGCTCGCTAAGTTATCTTTACCCATGGCCTCACCAGCTTTTTGTACGCCTTCGGTAATGCCTGTTAAACCATTATATTCAATCAGAAGAACAACCGGCGCCACGACTAATGAAATCGCGATAATCAAACCCTGGAAAAAGTCAGTCCAGCTCACGGCCAAGAAACCACCAAGGAATGTGTAAGAGATAATAACGATAGTGCTGACTAGAAGTGCTGTGTTGTAGTCATAGCCAAAGCTTGATTCAAACAGCTTACTGCCTGCTACAAGGCCAGAGCCAATGTAGTAACCATAGAACACGATCATGACAACCACTGCAGCGATCCGTAACCACTTACCGCCGTCGTGGAAACGACCAGCAAAGTAATCCGGTAAGGTCAGCGCGTTATCAGCAATTTCTGTGTAAGAACGTAGACGACCGGCAATAAACTTCCAGTTGATGTAAGCGCCGATGACTAAGAATAAGGCGAGCCAAGACTCAGAGAGGCCGGAGAAATAAATCGCGCCAGGGAGTCCCATCAGGATCCAACCGCTCATATCTGATGCGCCAGCACTCAATGCTGTTACTGCACCACCTAGCCCACGACCACCAAGCATATAGTCGCTGGAATCGTTAGTCCTTTGGTAAGCCCAAATACCAATAGCTAGCATAAATACCAAGTAAATACCGAAAGCAACTTCAATCGGACCAATACTCATTCCCCAAAGCTCAAATAATGCTGTACTGTTAGAGTCCATACCACTCCTCTAAAATTAAGTTAGTTTGACTCAGCAACGCTTCATTGAGCATGGTATTCCACAACCTACTCTACAACCTTATCAGCAACCTATATTGCAAAGTATTGCTCAAGATATTCTTCAAAGCTAAGCGTTTCACTCTTCTCGATCAACTGTTGATCGATGATTGATTTCTCAGCTTCTTTCGCAAATAACTCCTGTATTTGCGGCTCAACTGTTTGTGATAAAAACTGTTGCTGAGCTTTAGTAGAAAGCTCCATCGTATAACCAAAATACCCTTTACCACTACGCTTTATAGCGTCGTAGTAGAGGCCGGATAAGGTCTTAGATGGATCCTTAGCCATTTCAATGGCTTCAGATAGCGCCTTCGTGTAAGCACGCGTATGGTTACATTTATCGAGCAAGACTGCAACCGGACGCATTTCCTCAAAAATCTGTAAACTCGCCTCCTTTAGGGGCAAAGAGCGGTTATTTCGCAATAAATTCAAGTCAGGTTTGCGACCGTAGTAAACCACACGGCGGAAGTTTTCATCGTTTTCAGCATTTTCACGGTCCGACTGATTCTTACTTTCCTGCAATAAACAGAACATCATAAAGATATCGAGGAAATCGACTTGCGACTGGCTGATACCCACCGAATCAAAAGGATTTAAGTCTAATGAGCGCACTTCAATATACTGCACACCCGCTCGATTCAAAGCCTGCGTCGGACGTTCACCACTGTTAATCACACGCTTAGGCCGAATCTTAGCGTAATACTCATTCTCGATTTGCAGCAAATTGGCGTTGAGCTGGCGGTACTCGCCATCAACTTCTACACCAAGCTCTTGATAAAACTCATCAGGAGTACGAATAGCACGCTCTAATTCAGCTGTATATTCATGTAAGTCATTGTGACGTATAGAAAATTTTGCCTGCGCATTATTTTGGTAACCCAAGTCACTCATGCGCAAAGAGGTCGAGTAGTCACCGTACATGGTGCCGTCTGGCTGCTCGCTTAAGAAGGCACCACCCTCGCCCTTCATGAACGACTTACAGATCGCGGGAGACGCGCCAAACAAGTACGGCAACAACCAGCA
>Ga0208203_1000784_pt1 | contig 13616 bp, 12 predicted proteins | sample DeeseametaMP2914_FD_184167 | JGI IMG/M metagenome (GOLD analysis project Ga0208203, IMG submission 184167) | Marine microbial communities from the Deep Atlantic Ocean - MP2914 (SPAdes) | ecosystem: Environmental > Aquatic > Marine > Oceanic | place: West of Santa Cruz de la Palma, Atlantic Ocean...
GAATGCATTCTTCACTTGGATATGTGAGCCCAGTGGAGTATAGAATAAAAACCTGTCTTGCTGCTTAAAGTAGTGTCCGTGATTTCAAGGAAAGGTCAGTTTGGGCGCAGCCTTGTCCTTCACGGTTTAGAAGAAGGTATTAATGATAATGCTTGCGAACGTGCCGTTGTCATCCATAAGCACGCAATGGTGAGTAAGAGAAGAGCTTATGTCATGAGCTCAGGTTGTCCGATGGTTTCGTGGTCCAATATTGACCCGTTGATTGATGCTCTCAAGGGAGACCAAGAAGGATTACGTCTAACTAAACCTGGTGGACTTGTCTTTATTTACGGTCCAAGAGAAAGAGAGTGGGGCACAAATCAATGCCCCCTCTCAAAAATTTAAAAATGAGAAAGTGAAGAATTAAGAAGATTAATAAAAGTATCTTTTACTTTATTCGCTTCTTCTTTGATGTCGGCGTGATCAAGTTCAGTTGCACCAAGACCAGCGGCCATATTGGTAATGCATGAAATCCCCGCCATCTTCAATCCACAGTGATGACCAGCAATGGCCTCAGCGACAGTGGACATTCCCACCATATCGCCCCCTAGTGTCTGATACATTTTAATTTCTGCAGGTGTCTCATAACTTGGGCCAAGGACTCCAACGTAAACACCTTCTGTGATATTGTAGCCAACTTCTTTTGCGGCTTCTTTAATTGCCTCTCGAAGTTTGGGATCATAGGTATGAGTCATATCGGGAAAACGCGGTCCAAGAAATTCATGGTTAGGACCAAAAAGGGGATTGTTTCCCGTAAGGTTAAGATGGTCTTTTATAATGACCAGGTCTCCTGCCTTATGTTTGGGATTCATTCCACCACTGGCATTTGTGAGAAGGAGGTTTTTAATACCTAGGCCTTTAAGGACACGAGTAGGAAAAACAACTTCTTCAAAGCTATGACCTTCATAGGCGTGAATGCGACCTTGAAGAGCGAGGACACGTGTACCTTTTGAAGTCGTTCCGACAACGAGTTGACCAGCATGACCTACGACACTTGTCCCATGAAAGTGAGGGATCTCATTATAAGGAATGATAGTCTTTTCTGTCAGTTTATCAGCAAATTCCCCAAGACCACTTCCAAGTGTCACGGCACTTGTTGGCAGTTCTCCTTGGATTCTTTCTTTGATGGCCTTTGCCGTTTCTTCTAATCTCTTTTGCAATTCCATCTTAGCTCCAAGAGGTTTCTGTTTCATAAATAAGGGGCGCAATCTTTGCAGGTTTTTGGCGCCCTAGTTTAATATCTTTTTGCAAAAGCTCATCTGTAATCTTTTGCGCTAGTTCTTTTTGATTTTCATTGTGGTGAATGGTCACAATGGGTTCACCTTCTTTGACTTTAGAGCCAATCTTCTTATGAAAAGTGAATCCGACACCAAAGTCAATTTTATCTTCCGCTTTATTTCGTCCACCACCGAGACTGACACAATGCTGGCCGATTCGTGTGGCGTCCATTTTTGTAATGAAGCCCGCGCGTGGAGCTGCTACAACATGATGATGACTGGCCTGGGGAAGAATTCCATAGTCTTCTACAACCTTAGAGTTTCCTCCTTGGCGCTCGATCATCTCCTTAAAGGATTGAAGGCCGGCTCCTGATTTAAGGGCTTCTTTCGCTTTTCTAATTCCCGCCGCATGGGTCTTAGCGAGACCTGCGAGAAAGACCATGCCCCCTGCAAGGTGCACTGAAAGATCAGTAAGATCCTTGGGCCCATTTCCTTTGAGGGTCTCAATAGATTCGATAATCTCCAAAGAATTTCCAACAGCATTACCCAGCGGCTGATTCATATCACTGAGGACGGTCATCATATTGCGGTCAAAGCGAAGCCCTGTTTGGCGAATAGACTTTGCTAGTTTTCTCGCTTGAGCCTTGCTCTTCATGAAAGCACCACTTCCTACCTTGATATCCATAACGATACCTTGGGCACCTTCAGCCAGTTTCTTTGACATAATCGAAGCGGTGATAAGAGGAATAGAGTCAACTGTCGCTGTCACATCTCTAAGACCATAGATGATCTTATCAGCCGGAGCGATTTCTCCAGTCTGGCCAATAAGAACAAGTCCATGGGCTTCGAGCATTTCCTTGAATTCTTTTAAATTGAGAGTCGTTTTAAATCCTTCTATGGCCTCAACTTTATCAACTGTTCCACCGGTATGACCGAGACCACGGCCGGCGATCATAGGAACATTCACACCACAAGCTTGGGCCAACGGGGCGAGGATAAAACTCGCCTTATCACCAACTCCACCTGTTGAGTGCTTATCGACAACATGGTTGGCTTCAAAATGAAGGGTCTCACCAGAGTAAAGCATGGCATCGGTGAGGTAGGCCGTTTCTTTGGTGTTAAAACCATTGAGATAAATGGCCATAAGAAGGGCAGTCATTTGGTAATTTCCAATGCGCCCTTCGGTTAGGCCCGCAATGAACCACTTAATTTCTTCTTCACTTAACTCGTGACCGTCTCTTTTTTTGGCAATGATATTATAGGCACTTAGCATGAGTCCTCACTTGACGTAACGGGGTTTTCGCCTCACGATAAATTGTAGGAAAGTTTCCTAACTTTTTACAATGTGAGCGTATTCTATGATCAAAAATTTCATCCTCTCTCTTTTGTGCCTAGCAGTATTCACTTTTAATCCTCAAAAGTCATTTGCTCAGGGTGAGGGAACTGACGACATTTTTGCTCAAAGTATGAATGATATCATTACTGTCGGCGCTTGTGGAGGGATTGGTGCAGTTCTTGGTCTCTCAACATTATCTTTTGTGGATGAGCCCGGTGATCACCTGAAAAATATCGTTGTCGGTGGCGCGATAGGCATCATTATTGGTGTGGGTGTCGTGGCCTACAAGCAGGCGAACGTAAGTAAAGACGTCTATCAAAATAATGCATTTCTTTCACCCTCTCAGACCCCTGAGATGACCACGGCCATGAGAAACTCGTGGCATTCGAAAAATCACTATCAAATTAATGACAACCTTGGTAAAGACAATGCTACAAGTATGCCAGGTGTCAATTTCCAGTTTTCTTTCTAAGAAAATTGAGGGCTTAGTAAGTCTTTTTAGAGGGACCCCCGGCAAATAGCGAGGAGTCCTAATGGAGCGTCTTATTTCTTTTGTGGGCCTACTTTTGATGGTGGGAATAGCTTTCCTCTTAAGTGATGCCAAAAAGAAAATCAATTGGAAAACCGTCGGAGCAGGGCTTGCCCTTCAGCTGACTCTTGGTCTTCTAATCCTTAAAACAAGTGGTGGCCAGGCCGTATTTGAAGGAGCACGCGCTTTCTTCACCGGTATTCTTGCTTATACCAATGAAGGTTCTAAATTTATTTTTGGAAGCCTGATGGAGACTAATCGTTTTGGCTTCATTTTCTTCGTGATGGTTCTCCCGACCATTATTTTTATGAGCTCTCTCATGAGCATCCTCTATCACATTGGGGTGATGCAAATTGTAATCAAGGGCACGGCCAAAGTTATGATCAAGGTTATGGGAACTTCCGGAGCTGAGTCCCTCTCTGCCGCTGCTAATATCTTTGCAGGACAAACGGAAGCGCCACTGGTTGTTAAGCCTTTCATCAACTCAATGACCCGCTCAGAGCTTATGGCCCTTATGACTGGCGGTATGGCAACCGTTGCCGGTGGAGTGCTCGCAGCTTACGTGGGAATGGGCATCGATGCAGGTCACCTTTTGGCTGCTTCTGTGATGTCAGCACCTGCAGCCCTTGTGTGTGCTAAAATCCTGGTCCCCGAAATCGAAGCCTCAAAAACTAAAGGCGAGGTTAACCTCACACTTCCCAACACAACTGCAAATCTTATTGATGCTGCGTCTGCTGGAGCTGCGGAAGGTGTAAAGCTTGCGATTAATGTTGGGGCTATGCTCTTGGCCTTTATCGCTCTGATCGCCCTTGTTAATGGAACTCTTGGCTGGTTTGGTGAGCTTCTAGGCTATCCTGGGCTTTCCCTAGAACTCATTACTGGATATCTCTTTAGCCCCATTGCTTTTATTATGGGTGTTCCTTGGGAAGATGCTTTTAATGTGGGAACTCTTCTAGGGAAGAAACTCATTATCAATGAATTCGTCGCCTATCTTGATCTGCAGGCCATGATCCCCGAGCTTTCAGAGCGTTCCACAATTATTTCAACTTACGCCCTCTGTGGGTTTGCTAACTTTAGTTCAATTGCCATCCAAGTTGGTGGGATTGGAACACTTGCCCCCGAGAGAAGACAAGATCTCGCGCTCTTGGGGATCAAATCCTTGATTGGGGGAACTCTTGCCTGTTTTATGACGGCCTCAATCGCCGGGATTTTTATTTAACTCTAAAGCCTAGAATTTATAGTCGAGTGCAAGTTGAAATTGGCGCCCAGCATTTGGGCCCCATGTGTGAAGTCCATCATAGTGAGCATGATTAAAGTGCCAGTGCCAAGTTGAAGGGGAGTCACCAGCACTTGTTTGAGTGTAGTCAAAGACATTGAGAACATTCAAATTAACTGTGAGTTTTTCTGTCCACTTATAGCCTAAACTAAAATCAACAGTGGCAAAGGTTGGAGCTTTCTGACCTTTCTTTTTGAGTGAGGAATCGAGAATAGGCTCTATTCCTTGATTTCTGTTAACGTAGTGATCACCGTAGCGGCTGTAAGCAGATATATCCCGTGAGGGGACAACCTGTAAGGCGAGGCGCTGAGACCAACGTCCTTTATCAATCTGCGACGTTAAGCCTATTCTCTTTTCAATAGCCGCTGTAGGTAATCTTCTTTTATAAGCCGTTTGGTATTCAAAAATTTCAAAGGTCGCTTCAAGCAGCCACCAATCTTTGGGTTTATAACCCACTAATAGATCGGCGACAAAAATGTCGTAGTCCTGCTCACTATTGCGATAGCGGATAGGCTGATTAAATTCCTCAAAGCCATAGGCCATATTTTTAAGGTGGGTGTAGTGAGCCCCTGCTGTGACATAACCTGTGGGGGTGTTGTAGCTCAGGCTATAAACAAGAGAGTGGGCCTTTTCCAACTCAGTAATGGCCACTTCATAACCACTTTCTTGATTACCATGACCTGATTCAAAGAAGGTGAGAGGAGCACGATAGCCCAGTCCATAACTAAAGCGCTGAGTGAGGTGCTCAGAGAAAGAGTGAGAAAAGATAAAGCGCGGGGCCAGAACCCATTCATCAACTTCATTGGTAAGCTCTAGCCAATTGATGTCAACGCGATCAGCTCTTAAGGCGAGGTTCACTTCAATATCGTCCCCAATCCAGTTGAGACCTGAGTAGAGGGCCGTAGAGAGGTAATCAAAGTTATCTTTTTTAATATCGAGAGCGCTTGTCGAGGGATACTTTTCAAAAAGATTCTCTGAGGCAGAGCGCAGCCTTTCATCTTTTAAAAAGAGTCCTGCTTTGAGGCTGAGCTCTTCATTAAAAAAGTGTTCGAGATAGCCATCAAAAACAAAGGAATTATCGATATGAGAATAGTCAAAGCCATGTTGATAGATGGCTTTTTGTTCTTGGCGAGCGTATCCGCCTTTAAGATTAAGAGTCGTGTCTTCGTCAATATAGTAAAGATGGGTGAGGGCAACTTCAGTACGCGCGAGATCGACCCAGTCAGTGACCTTTTCGGGATCTCCAATATATTGATTGTGGACAGAGCCATCAACAAAGTCAGCTTCTCCGGCAGCATTTGGTCTGACACGGGTGGGCTTGGTCGGGTTTCTGTAACCCCCAAGTATTTCAAGGTCTGAGTAGCCAACTCTTAAAGAGAGATCATGGCTTCTGTTTGGGGTCCAGCGAGATTTAGCAATAAAGCTCTTTCCTTCTCGCTGAGGAAGTTCAGCAATATTATTACTATCTTCATCCCATGTTTCATTTCGATGAAAACTACCACCAAGGACAAGACCTAGGGTCTTTTCATCATTCTTGGTTCCAACTAAGACGTTGTAGTTTTGAGACTGGCGTGAAAACCCGTCATTTACTCCAAAAGAAACTTTAGCCTTATTTTCAAAGTCTAAGGGATTGACTGTAATAAGGTTAAGGGTGCCACCGATAGCTTCAGGGTTAGTAAGTGAAGCCCCAGAGCCTCTCATGACTTGAACTTCAGAGAGTCCAAGAAGGGGGACACTATCAACACCATAGAAACTAGAGACCGCTGAGTGAAGAGGAAGACCGTCAACAAGAATAGAAGTGTGTTCGCCTTTTAGACCATTAATGGTGAGGCGTTTGGCGCCACAGTTGGCGCAGTAGACTTGAGTATCAAGACCAACTTGGTCTTTAACAAGATCAGCAAGGGTCTGATAACGAGGATTTTCAATTTTATCTTTGGAAATTTTTTCGACTTTGAAGGCTTGGAAATTATCAACAGGGCCTTCAATTTCTTTCTTCTCGATGAGAATTTCTCCCGTGGAGTAACTCTCTTGAGAAATTCCAACACGGGAGTATGCTATGAGCAAAATTAAAGTGACGAGATGAATTTTACTCATTTAAAAATCTTTTGTTAGGGGTGGTCGTGGTCATCATGGCCGTGGTCGCCTACTTCAAAAGTAACCTCTTCAACGCCTTCTAGGTTAAACCCTACACAGCCAGCAGCATCGTAGTGACCCGCATGACCAATTTTAAAAATGGCACGGTTTACTTGATTAAGAGTTGAGGAGAATGCAGCAAGTTGAGAAGGATCATCAAGAACAATCTCCATCGCTTCTTCATAGTCATGAAAGTCAGCTGCACTTAAGTCGACACGGAGAGAGTAAATAAGTTCCCCTTGGGCTTCATAAGCAGGAAGTTGATTAACATCAACATCGTCAACATCATGAACAAGAGCTCCAGCGAAAGCAATTGAACCATTTGTTGAATGAACATCGCTGTATTGATTTTGAGAGAGGTCATAACGATAAACACCAGTCTCTAAATCAGGAAGAGTTTGACCGTGAAGTGAGTATTCAAGTTTTGCAAGAACCGAATGACCACCTTTTTCTTCCTTAAGAGCGAGGTGAAGGTGACAGCTTTGACCGAAAAAGTCCGCTCCAGCAAAAACAAGTGAGTTAAGAGTAAGGTCTTGTCCAGGTGTTTGCGTTTCACCACCGATGAAACTGTCGATCGGGCTGACAACCGCTTTTGGCTCTTCAGCACAGCCAGAGAGTGAAAATAGTAGGCATAATGCAGAAATCGATAGATTTTTCATAAGGGGCTCCTTAGGTTTACAGAGAAGGCTATGGCAGGTAATATAGGCTTAGTTGCGACAGAGTTGCAAGAGCAAAAAGGAAACAGGTGAAACTTTTTAAACTTAGTCTTTTAGTCAGTCTATTGGCCCATGGGGCTCTTCTTTTTTGGACTTCCTCCAAAGAAGAGCAAAGTACTGTCGCTCTTGAAGCTCAGCGTGAATTGCATGCTCATCATGGTGAAACCTTTAAAGTCATTCTTCGCATTGAGGAGAGTGAGCTCCCTAAGCTCAAGAGAGTTTTAGAAGGACGAAAGAAAGTCACTCCTAAAAAGGTAGAAAAGAAAAAGACTATAAAGGTGGCACGGAAAACAACACCAAGCCAAAAAGCCCAAGCGCGAAGAGAAAAGCAAGAGGGCGAAAAGAAGCTTAATCAGTACATAACAGAGCTGCGCCAGTTCATTGAAAATCAGAAGTCCTATCCTCGAAAAGCGGCACGCTTAAAGCAAAGTGGAAGTGTTGAAGTTGAGCTTGAAATTGATCAACATGGGCACTTTGTTAAAGTCGAACTCAAGAAAGCTTCTCACTTTAATACACTCAATAGAGCTGCACTAAGGCTCGTTCAACAGATTTCTCACTTTAAACCGCTTCCAATTGAAATGGGTGGCAAAATTACTTTAAGTGTCCCCTTACGCTATTCTCTGAAGCGTTAATTTATGTTGCGGCCTTGGTTAACCTTATTACTTCTCCTTTCTTCCCTAACTAGCTACAGTCTAGAAATTCGAGGCTTGGGAAAGACCCCAACTGTAAAAATGCAAAGCCTCATGAAAGGAAAGACCGTATGGATTCTCTTTCGACCAGACTGCTCCGCCTGTGAGTTGCAGATGAAATCTTTGGATTGTCTTGATGACTTGAGCAAGGTTCGTATCGTCGGTATAGACGCAGGTGAGCGCGAGCTCTACCGGGAAGCCAAGCGTTTTGAGATCCTCAAGAAAATGAAACCCCAGCAAAGTGGACCTTTTTATGGGGATGGGGATGTCCTTAAACACCTAGGTGTAAAACACAACTATTCACCTCAACTTCTCTTCTTTGCAGAGGGTGAGAAGCTTGTTCACCATTTAGGTGCACTTGAGTGTCAGAAATTGCGCCAAGTCACCCGCTAATCTCTCTGTGCCCTCTATCGAGTGTCTTAAGAATTTGCTAGAATCTAAGAGATTTATGATTTTAAAATTTAGGATTAACACATGGCAAAACAACTGTTCATCAACCAGACGCTGGGTGAGTGCCGAGCTGCGCTGGTTGAGAGTGGGGAGATCTTGGATTTCCTCATGGTTCGAGGCGAGCAAATTCGCGACGACCATCCCTCTGTGGGGAATATCTACAAAGGTAAGGTTCTAAGAGTCTTACCTGGAATGCAATCGGCGTTCGTCGATATAGGCTATGAGAAAGCGGCCTTTCTCTATGTCGATGATGCTTATATTCCAACCTTAGAAGAACAACGTGAAATTGCAGAGAGAACAAAGAAAGAGCTCGCCAGTAGGCGCGAGAAAATGGGCGAAGTGATTCCCGATGAACTTTCGACTCTCTCTGATCATGTTAATATGCGCTACCGCCCAGATGTCTCAATAGAATCTTTCTTAAAAGAAGGGGATGAGATCCTTGTTCAAGTGGCTAAGGAGCCTATTTCTACTAAAGGTCCTCGTGTGACAAGACACGTAACCTTAGCCGGTAGACACGTCGTTTTCATGCCTTTTATTGAGCACACGGGTGTTTCTCGAAGAATTGAAAATGATACGGAAAGAGACCGCCTAAGAGAGATTCTTGATACCATTCGTCCTGAAGGTAAGGGGATCATAGCGAGGACAGTCGCTGAAGGGCAATCTTATAAAACTTTAAAGGCTGACTACAATATGCTTAATCGTATTTGGAAGGATGTTATGAAATCCGCTGATACGATAAAAGCACCAAGCCTTTGTTATAAAGATCTTCACTTTGTCCAAAAAGTCCTTCGCGATATTACGGATGAGGATGTTGAAGAGATCATTGTTGATAGCAAAGAGAATTTAAAAGAAGTTGAAAAGTTCATTCAAAAGTTTCTTCCCAATATTAAAGGTAAGGCCAAACTCTATAATGAGGATATACCTCTTTTTGAAAAGCATGGCCTTGATATGGAGATAGAGAGAGGACTCTCTAATAAGGTGTTCCTGCGAAGTGGGGGCTCTCTCAATGTCGATCAAACGGAAGCACTTGTTTCCATTGATGTGAATACAGGAAAGTTCGTTGGTCGAAAAACCCTAGAAGAGACAATCTTACGGACTAACCTAGAAGCCGTTAAAGAAATTGCGTATCAAATGCGCTTAAGAAATTGCGGTGGGATTATCATCATCGACTTTATCGATATGGAAAAAGAGGACCATCGAGAGCAAGTTTATAACTCTCTTCTTGAGGCTTTAAAGAAAGATAGATCCAAGACCAATGTCCTTCCAATCTCTGGTCTTGGCCTTGTCGAAATGACAAGAAAGAGAACTCGAGACACTTTGACGCGTTTGATGTGTACGGGCTGCCCTTATTGTGAAGGGACGGGAGTTGTGAAATCAACGGTTACCGTCTGTTATGAGCTCGTAAGAGAGCTTATGAAGGTCATTAAAAAGAGTGAGGGGAATAAAGTCTTTATTTATGCCCACCCTGAAGTGACAGCAAGACTCTGTTCAGAGGATGCTGAAATGGTTGAAACCCTTGAAGAGACCTTTGGTAAGCAATTGGTTATTCGTTCTGAGAATAACTACCATATAGAGCAGTACGAGATTTTCGCTCAAGAGTTCTAATCACCTGATTTTTTCTTACATGGGGGGCGTTGCCCCCTGTAATTTTGTTAATACGAGTTCTTTATTGTGATCCGTCTTGTAGGTTCCCTCTATCAAAAAAATTGAGGAGAAAACGATGAAGAAAGTGATCAAAGCTTCTTGTGCTCTGGCGAGCTTGCTCTGCCTATCGGGCACCGTAATGGCAACAGCACCTGAATTAGTGCAAAGTGAAACTTGTAAGCGCACGACTCAAGGAGAAGAGATCCTACGAAGCTCTGAGTTTTCTTGGGGGATGAGCCTTGAGGAAATTAAGAAAAAGGAAGTGAGTGTCTACGAGAGGGGCTTTCGCTTAAAGGAGCGCGCTTTCCTTGAAAATGGCCAAGTCTACCTTCCCTATACTCCCTATGGAGGATCTGAAGAGAAGATAAAGCTAAGTGATCGCTTCATTAAAAGCGTTATTGCTCACGTTGAAGAAGGGCTTAAGAGAGGCTACATAGACGCCGTTATTTTTCCTGACATGGGCCATAGCCATCTCTTCATTCCTCAGAAATTCTACGATGAAAAAATTAAGCCGATTCCTGCTAAGGAAGGTCACAAGAGATATGAACTCATGCTTAATCATGAAGAGACGCGTTTTCTCTATCATACCGCTGAGCAACTCACGATGATTGATGAGGATAAGAAACTCATAGATGATCGAAAAATCCAGTGGCGCTTCTTCACCCGTAACCTTGTTGGGGGAAATAAGGCCCTTGGCAAGATTGAACTTCTTCACAATGAAACCCATAGCCACAATACGGCGCGCTCCTATGAAGAAGGCTACCGTTATTGGGGAGCGGGCTTCAATATTAATGGTTCAAAGAATGGCTGTTTTGCTTATAAGAGAGATGGCAAGACATTCTATTTTGACTTGAGTCTTAAAGATCTAGAGCCCTAGTGAACAAAATGGGGCTAATCTGACCATTTTAGGTGGAGTCAGCCTGGCCCCGATGCCAAAGCGCACCTGTAAATTTGACAAAATGACTTGGTGCGCACAAAGAAGTGTGACATAAACGGCGCACTTTCAAATCAGAATAATTGAGATAACCCAAAAGCAAATAGAGGAGAAAGAAATGAAAATGAAAAAATTAGCTCTTACAGCATCAGTTCTCGCAACGGCAGTCATCCTTAACGGCTGTGGTGGTGGAGGCGGTGGTTCAAGCCGTGATTATGGATACTACAGTTCACCTTATATTACTGCGAACGGTTTCGTTAACGCCCTTAACAGTGTTGATGGTGCTTACACTGATTCTGAAGTAATTCTTTATACTAATGAGACAGAGCGTTCACGTCTTATTGGTCAAGAAGATTGGTTCGTTATCTATGATGACAAGTTCAATGAGTACAAGGCCGTAAGTCTTCAATATATCAGAGCAATTACTTATTACTCATACTATTCAAGCAACTACCAAACAGCTGAGGAATTCAGAAATATTGAAAATAGCGATATTGCAGCTGGATACGTTTGGGGTGACCTTGGTGGTGATGACTACGAAGTTGTAACTCTTGGACCAGGTGGTTATTTCTACGGTGAAGAATCTGGTTATGCTTACGAGGATGAGGTTGAGTCTACTGACGTTAACCTAATGGCTGCAGAAGCAGAGATGAAGAAACTTGCAAAGAAAGTTTCAAATATTTCATACACTTACCAAGTTTCACCAGCAACTGCCCTCTCTCTTGTTTCACTTGGAGAAAAGGTTGAAGGGATGATTCAAAAGGGTGCTAACCAAGAAGAACTTACGGCAGAAGACCAAGAAGTCCTTCTTAACGACCTTGAGCACCTTACAGGCCTTACTTTAGAAGATGCTATCGCTGCTGGTGTTTCTGATGAAGCTAAAGAGCAAGCTCTTGATAAGATCGCCTCTAAGACAGGTGCCAACAGACAAGTTCTTGAGAGTAAACTTCTTCCAGAACTTTTTGGTATCAAGTAAGCAGAAAGTTTACAAAAACTTACAATGCATAAAAAGCCCCGCTATTAACGCGGGGCTTTTCTTTTTTGGCATCAGTTCTGCACTAGCTCTCCGTACACACGCAATGTCGGAGAAAAAAGGAGAGAACATGTTGCAGGATTTAAACCCTAAGAAATTAGCTATGACTTCACTAACGCTCGCAGCCCTAACTTTCGCAAGTTGTAGCGGCGGAGGCGGTGGCGGTGGTACCGGCACGGGTGGATCGACTTACGGTCAATATTCTTCACCTACGATCACGGCTAATCGTTTTATCACAGCCCTTAATGATGTGGATGGTCTTCCTGCTGATGACCTCTCTGAACTGATCCTTACCATCGATGAGACTGAGAGATCTCAACTCGCTGGGCAAGATGATTGGTTCGTTATTTATGATTCAAAGTATGATGAGTATAAAGCGGTATCTCTTCAGTATGTACGCTCTATCGTTTATTACGATTATTATTCAAATGACTTCTCAGCTGCAGATGAATTCAGAAATATTGAAACTGATGACATCCTTGATGGTTATATCAATGGTGACTACCTCGGTGATGATTACGAAGTCGTAACCCTTGGAACAGATGGTTTCTTCTATGGTGAGGAATCTGGATATGCTTACGAAGACGAATCTGAAACAACCGATGTCAATTTGATGGCCGCTGATTCAGAGAAAATGAAGTTCTTTAAACAAGCTTCTAATGTCAGTTACACGTATTCAGTTTCACTTGAAACGGCAATGAGCCTTGTGACTCTTGGTTCAAAAGTCGAAAGCATGCTTAAGAAGTCTGATAGTGAACTCACTGCTGAAGACCAAGCTGCTCTCATGGGTGATATCGAAAATCTAACAGGTGTTACTCTAGAAGAAGTTGTTCAAGCTGGTTTTGACAACAAAAAGAAAGAAGAAGTTCTTGAGAAAATCTCATCTAAAGTGGGAACGACTGCTCAGCACCTTGAAGGTAAGCTTCTTCCAGAACTCTTTGGGGTTCAAATCTAAGAAGCTCTATTCTTTTAGGAGGAGCTGCTCATAGGTTCCTCCTAAAATGACTTTGCCAGCAACTAAAGTACCCGTTCTCTTAAGAATATAATTTTTTTGACCTTGGGGTTGATTCGAGGAGAGGTTTTCAAGGGGCTTGCATTGAGGAACTTTACTGCTCTTTAATACAGCCTTATGAAAATGAATCATTCCCCAGGTGTCTTGATCACAGTAGATATGATCTTTTGGAGAGAGGATCGTTGAAAGGTGAGAGGTTATAGGAAGAAGATCACTGGCTTGGCGAAAATAAATCTTTTGAAAGCTAAAGAAATAGAGTGAAAGAAACCCGGGAATAAAAACCGCAAGAAGGGACTGAATAGACCATCTTGAAAAACCCGACTCAAGTACCGGCGAAATAAGTAAGCTGAAATTCAAAAGGGCCACTGCATGGAAGAAGAGGGTGAACCTCTGATCCATGGCAAAGGGCGAAAGATTAAAGAGATCAAGAAGTAGGGTCACGACCATAAAGAACAAAAGAAAGAGAGAATAACTCCTTTGTTTTGAAGTGGCTTCTTGATTAAAAAAGAAGTGAAAAACAGGGTAACTGAGAAAAGCGAAAACCATTGGATTCATCAGTTGCTTCACTGTTGGCCAAAATCCATAGCCACCAAGGAATTGGCGCTCCA
>Ga0208203_1000785_pt1 | contig 13614 bp, 13 predicted proteins | sample DeeseametaMP2914_FD_184167 | JGI IMG/M metagenome (GOLD analysis project Ga0208203, IMG submission 184167) | Marine microbial communities from the Deep Atlantic Ocean - MP2914 (SPAdes) | ecosystem: Environmental > Aquatic > Marine > Oceanic | place: West of Santa Cruz de la Palma, Atlantic Ocean...
AAGACCGTGCGATCACTCGTGACCTTGATTGGGGAATCGATGTTCCACTAGAAGGGACAGAGGGCAAGAAACTCTATGTATGGTTTGATGCACCCATTGGATATGTTTCTAATACCAAAGAAGCGTTAAAAGGGAGTGATGAAGACTATCTTAAAGACTGGTGGCAAAATCCTGATACTGAGCTGACCCATTTTATTGGAAAAGATAATATTATTTTTCACACCATTATCTTCCCAACGATGAGTATGGCTTCAGGAAAAGCAAAACCAGCGGATCATGTTCCGGCCAATCAGTTCCTTAACCTTGAAGGCAGACAATTTAGTAAGTCTACTGGTCATTATGTCGATGCTCTTGATGCTGTCGATGAATTTGGTCAGACCGCTCTTCGCTATTATCTTTTGAGTATTCTTCCTGAGAGTACTGACTCAAGTTTTAGTTGGGATCAGTTTCAGGCTAAGGTTAATAATGAACTGGCTAATAATATTGGTAACTTTCTTAACCGCTGCCTAAAGTTCACGCAAAAGCATTGGGCTGAGGGCATGCCAGCTGACTACTACCAGGCCTTTCTCTCTACGGAGAACTGTCAGGAAATTGGTCGTGATCTCGAAGAATTGAATGGGCTTCTTGATCAGCAGAGCTTTAAGAAGGGAATCGAAAAAGTGATGGCGATGGGGAACAAGGCCAATAACTATTTTTCTGATCAAGCTCCGTGGGCCCTTATTAAAGAAAACAAAGACGAAGCCGGTAAGGTCTTAGCCGCCTCGTCGATTTATGCTCTTTGCTTAGGGGTTGCAATGGCGCCCTTTCTTCCTGAACTGAGTTCAAATATTCTTAAGCATTTTGATAATATTCTTGAAGAAAAGAGTGTGAGTGAAATCTATAGTGGGAAGCTTGATATTCTCTCGTCACTCTTTGCTGATGGTCATCATCTTAAAGAAGCAGTAAATGCTCTGGTGCCTAAAATCTCAGACGAAATTATTTCCGCACGAAAAGAAAATTTACTGAATTAAACAATCTTAAGTTGTTGAAACTATTGATGTTTAGTAGTTTTCCAGGCTATCTTACTGAAATTTCAGGAATTCTCTATCATAAAGAGTTGTAAACTTCTCTTATGGTAATTTTAGTTGTCGATGATAATGAAGATATTCGTGAGCTTGTAAGCTATGCTTTGAAGGATGAGATTCCTGAGTGCACCGTTTTAGAAGCAAGTGGGGGAGACCTCGCTGTCGAATTACTCACAAAGTTTGGTTTTCGTATTGAAGGAATTGTTTGTGACTTTTTTATGCCTGGTGGAAATGGTCTGGTCGTCTTTAAAGAGTGGGTGAGAAAGTTTTCTCATATTCCCTTCATTCTCTTTAGCTCCGAAGTTGAAGCAGCGAAGGCTGAGTTTATTAAAAGTGGTTTCGCACCAAAGGAGTGGTCTCACTTTTCCTTTATTAATAAACAAGAAGGAGTTGAGCCCTTAACTCAAGCGGTTCAAAAATTTCCCGAACTCAGTTATGTAAAAATACCGATTCATGAAGTGAAAGAAAGTGTACCCCTTCGCTATCCTCTGTATATTGCCCTCAATGAAACGAAGCTTGTGAAGTATCTTCATCAAAATGACACTCTCGCGGAGGATCGACTAGCTCAATTAAAAGAAAAGGGTGTAACTCATTTTTTTATACCCTCAAGAAATATTCGCACGAGTGGTATCGTTGGTCCTTGGGTCAATATCGTTGAGGAAGAACTTAGCTTAAAAGACCAGTTTTTCCGGTTTAAAGCTGCTCATGAGGAACTTCTGCTCGGTGTTCTGACAAGTAAAGAAAAACTTGATTCTGGATTTAAGTGGTTTGAATCAACGCTTGATCAAATCGAAAACATGGATGAAATTGAAAGAATTCTCAAAAAGAATAATATTTGTGATGACTATATTATTCATCATAGTTACCTCATTTACCTCATAAGTCTTATGACTCTGAAAGAACTTAATATTAATTCACAAAGAAATCGCCAGATTCTCTTCTTTGGAATCCTCTTTCATGACCTCTTAAAAAATGATGATGAGGCCCTTGCTTATGATTTTGGGAGAACTCATAAAGAAATGGCCCAGTTGATGACTGAAGTGCGAGCTCTTGAAAGATCTTTAACTAAAATGGCCATAGATGATGACTTCGTTCTAGTGATTGAGGCAATGACTCTGGGTCTTCATGATTCATCTTATACGCCAAGGCTTGGTCATAAACTAGCAGCAATTGCACTCAGTTCTCATCGTCTTTGCAATGAACTTTATAGGGGAAAATTCCTCTTTCTCAATAAAGACCAAAGTACTAACAAATCGGTTCAAGGTGCCATTGATGGCCTCTTCTCTAATTAAACTATAGGTTAGATTCTTCTTGAAGTGAGATAGGGGTTTCATTGTCTCCCTGATTGAGTGCTTCAAGAACAGGAAGCTTTATAACCTGGCCGATCGTCAGTTTATCTGAGAGCTTATTCTCTTCTTGTTGGCGGCGAACAAGCCAAAAAGGGTACTCAAACTTCTTTAGAATTTCATCAAGAGTGTCGCCTTTTTCAACGATGTACTTTTTAGTGTCCACAACACGATAATTTTCAAAGAAGTCCTCTTGGATAGAAAGGTGATAGGCATTTCTCTCTTGTTCAAATTGGAGAACTTGTTCCTTTGAAAGGTAGAGATTTAATTTCTGACCAATGTAGATGACTCGACCAAAGGCGAGACCATTCCATTGGCGAATTTTCTGAGTAGGAATTTTAAGCCAGTCAGCAAAGTGACCGAGTGTCTCATCTGTTTCTACTTCAATGCGATAGCGTGACCCCTTTATTTTCGTAACACTAAGGTTATAGCCTTCAAGCCCCGAGCTTGAAAGGGGAGGGAGAGGTCCATAGACTGGTTTAACTGGGATCTTTTTGGGAGGGACACTTGGTGCTTGCGCCGTAAGAGTTTTCTCTGTCTTTACAGGTTCCTTTACTTTAATAACATCAGCAACCTTTTGCTTTTCCTCTATTTTATTAATGTCAGTGTCTTTTCCTGGAATCTTAAGTCTCATTCCAGCATAGATACGAGAAGGATCTGAGAGCTGATTATAAACAATCACATCACGCATCTTAGCCTTATAGGCTTGAGAGATTTGAATAAGTGTTTCACCTCGGGAGACGATATGAAGGCGCTCACCATCAAGACTTGGGGTGAGGTCTTTTTGCTTTTCAAGGGAGGCAAGGGCCTGAGAGAGGCTCTCATCATTGAGCTTCGGAATATAAACCTTATGCCCCTTAGGAAGAGGGAGCCCCATCTTATAAGCACTTCTTCTTATGGACGGGTTGAGCTCTTTAAAAGTATTCGTATTAACGTTTAGAGTTTTAATCACCTGTTGAGTGGTGAGGGGGCCCGGTAGCGCAAGAGCTGAAACAGCAATGGCCTTAGGTTTTTGAAAGTGAGGAAAATAAACCTGGGGGTATTGGGAGATTTTCACCGTCGCCATGAAGGTTGCATAGAAATTCTTTGAAGCGAAGCCAAAGCGGCGATTGCGGTATTGATCAATAATAGTATGGATGTCACGTGTTCCTAATTTTCGAATCGCCCTTTGCATGCTTCGGGCTCCATGATTATAGGCCGTCAGTGCGAGAGGCCAGGACTTGAGGAGTCGGTAATTATCTTTAAGAAGGCGGAGAGCACCAATTGTTGCTTTGTAAGGGTCTCGGCGCTCATCGATAGTGTAACCGATTTTTAGTTTGTAGAGTCTCGCGGTCATTCTCATAAACTGCCACATTCCCGCGGCTCCCACTTTAGAGTAAGCGTGAGGATTGAAAGAAGACTCCACGTGAGGAAGAAAACGAATCTCTTCAGGTAGGCCTTCTTTTTTGAGAAGCTCTTTAATGTAATCCATATACTGATAACTTCTCATGAGGCCTTTAAAATAGCGGTCACTAAGACCGTATTGGAAGCGTAGGTTACGCGAAAGGGCGTAGTATTCTTTCTTGGGTCTTTCTCCTACAATTTTGAGAATTTCTTTGTGAGCAGCGCTAGGTTTATTAAAGTTCTTATTACTAAGGTCACGAAGAAGTTTTCGATAGTGGGCCCTTTCTTTTCTTAGGAAGTTTCTTCTTCTGCGTGAATGACGAGGTAATTTAACTTTTTTATAGATAATTCTTAAGTCTTCAGAGTCATGAAGGAATGCTTCTTGGGTGCTAATTTCGGTGTATACCTTGATCCAAAAATCGACGCGATTCTTTACATTTCCTTTAATGGGAAAAGCTTCGCTTTGGGCATTGAGTGTGAGGGAGAAGAGGAAGAGGGTGAGGACAATAAAATTTCGGATAAAGTATGCTCCTAGTTTCTAAGTAAAGGGGTAAAATAAGAGTCCCCTAGGCTTTTTTTATAGAGCTTAGCGTGCTTTTTTTCAATCCTATCTAGTGTTCCATTTTTTGCGAGTTTTTCATAGCATTCGTTAAAACGGTCGCGGATTTCTTTCTTTTTAAAGCTGGCCTTAAAGGTCGTAGGCTTGAATACTTTAAAGAACTTAACTTCAGGAAATTCAGTGTCACTAGTTTCTTGAACAAAACGATTGTGATAGTTCATGAAAATAAGGCCATCACTTATAACAGCATCAACTCGTTTTTTGAGAAGCATCTTTACGTGGTTTTTCTGATCACTTGTTTCATCGTAACTCGCAAATAGGTCTATATTTTCTTCTAGGCCAGATATTAACTTTCTTCCTTCAACAAAGGTGGCAACATGGCGCCCTTTTAGGTCTTTAAGAGTTGAGAGACCTTTGGGAAAGTCGTCCTTTCTCGCAAGGACACCGTTATGATATTTGATATAAGATAGGGTAGGAAAGTAGCTGCTCTTAAAGCTTTGTGGCACACACAAAATTCCATCATAGCCACCAGACTGATCAGATGATTCAAAGGTTTTGATATGACGAAAATAAGGCTGGAGGTCGTATTGCACTTTGAGTTTGGCACAAGTAAAAATGCTTTCTACGATTTCATATTCTCGACCCGAAACTCCTTTGCCTTCGTAGTTCCCCGGAAGATAGGGAGCTAGGACTATTAGGTCTGCTGCGGCAGAAAATTGAATTAGAATAAAGAAAAGAGTCTGCTTTAGCATGACCTTATTTTAAAAGAACTCGATTTATTTTGAAACGAAATGGCACAAAATATTAAGATAAAAAGTTGGTCAAAGAAGAAAAGGTTGCAAAAGGCACTTAGCCTCCTCAAAAGTGGTGATCAGTGGGTCTATGACCTCTATTGTGACCACGGAGACCTAGGAAAAGCATGTCTAAATGAGGGAAAGAATGTCCTCTTTAATGACATTAGTCCTCGTCTTGTCCAAGGCATTCGTGAAGACCTCGGTGTTCAAATGACTGGAAAGGCACCTTTAGTAGAGTATTGGGATAGACCTGCACAGGAGTTAAAGTTTAAGGAGAGCTCTCTTATCTTTATGCTTGGTGTCGGTGGGCTCTTAATGATCGACTGTTTAAAGGCGTGGGAATTTAATGAGACGCAGCGTTTTGTGGCCATTCCGGCCTACTATTCTGTTGAACTTTATGAGTATCTTGCGAGTTTGGAGGGATTTGAGCTTTCTTTGGACTTTGTTAAAGAAGGAAGGAGAGGTTATGAGGTCTTTATTTTTAAAAAGGTCTCTCACTGTCAGCCAAATTTCCAGGATTATTTTGAGGCGGACTCCTGGAAGGAGCGGGGAATTGACTATATTCGGAGGCGATTCCATTCATTGCGAAATAAGAGGCAGAGAACGCAAAGGGAGGAGTTTTTGGTTAACGAATTGCGCAAAATTATTGAAAAATATTAAAAATTTCTTTCACCTCCCCAATTTTACTTTGCTCCGGGACCAATTCATCATAAGCTGAAGTCAACAGATTAACTTGGGAAAAACCTTTCTTTTTCCCCATTAAGGATTTTTTTATGCAGACAGGTACAGTTAAATTTTTCGACGAAACTAAAGGTTTTGGTTTTATCACTCCAGACGATGGTGGGAAAGACATCTTCGTTCATATCACAGGTATTCCGGGTGGAAGTCTTGCTGATGGTGACAAGGTAGAATACGAAATGGGTGAAGGCCGCAAAGGTCCTTGCGCGATTAACGTACAAAAGAAATAATTTTTCGCCAAAAGACATTCATATAAAAAAAGAAAGGAGGTCATAAGACCTCCTTTTTTTATGAGTAAATTTGAGTTTACAGTAGAGTCGAAAAATTAACGAAGTGAAACTTCAATTTTCTTAAGGCGTCCATCCCCAAGAGAAGTGGTTTTGACGACACTATCTTCACCAAGATGCTGGTGAACAATGCGACGGTCACGAGGATCAAGGGGCTTTAAAGTGAAAGGCTCTTTTGAGTTAAGAACTTTTTCTTTGGCCTCTTCAGCAAGAGCGATAATCTTTTCTTCTCTTTCTTTATTATTGCGATCAGGGCCACCGTTTCTGCCACGGCCTCGGGTGTTTGGCCTCCCATCACGACGGTTGCCACCTTTGTCATTTCTTTTGTCACCTCGGCGTGTATCTGTCTTCGCCCCATGGACACGGACATTCCACTTGAGTTTTGAGGGGAGAGTGATTTTATTAGCAAGGTAGAGGCGCATAATCTGCTCAAGGCCTTGAAGCATTTCACCTCTATTTCTTAGAAGGAGTCCTTCATCTGGACCATTGAAGCTAATATCAAGACTATCGCCTTTAAAGCTTACCTTCACTTTCACATCAAGATGAGAGAGGGTAAGGATTTCAATAATAAAGGGAAGAAGAAGCTTCTTATAATGAGCATCTAAGCTGTATTTGTAGGTGATCTTTTGCGGACCAAAGAAGAAATAGCGCTTTCTTCCTTTGGCAATAACCTCTTTCTTAAGAAGAGACTCATCTGTAATCATGTAGTAACCAAGAGCTGCTCTGTTGGCATCCTCTTCATTCTCATGAGTTGTGACGAAGAAGCGGCGATCGCGCTTCTCATCTTCACTGGCCACAAATTTCTTAAGGGGAGTGGGTAATGCTCTTTCAAGGGGGGCATCGTACTTTTCTGTCTTCATGCTCTTCTTCTCTCTCTTTGGGTTGCGATCTTTCTTTTGAGAAGAGCGGTTTCTGTCCACTGGCTTAAGTGTTTTCCCGTCAATATAAGGCTTTGGTGCAATTTCAGCAGTCACATCCTCATTTGAGAGGTCAAGCTTTTCGATTTTGCTGTCAATATAAGCGTAGATGTCATCGAGGTATTCACAGTCTTCGTGGGCGCAAAAAGAAATGGCACGCCCTGACTTACCAGCTCGACCCGTTCGTCCAATACGGTGAACATAGTTTGCCGCTTCTTGGGGAAGATCGTAGTTAATAACAAGGTTGACGTCTTTGATATCAAGACCTCTAGCTGCAACGTCAGTACAGACAAGGATCGTTACTTCTTTGCTACGAAACTCTTCCATAAGACGTGTTCTCTTATTCTGAGGAAGACGTCCTGAAATAGGCTTCGCTTTAAAATCCATCAAACGCAGCCACTCAGCAACTAAGTGGGTTTGCATTTGCGTATTACAGAAAATAATGGCGTAAATATCTTCGTCTCTATTTTCACGCAGGATATTGACAAGATAGGGCATTTTTTCTTGTTTCGTGATCATCGCCAATGAGTGGTTGATGTGATCCACAAGAATAGAGTCTTCATTAAGCTTAAGTTCCATGGGGTGGGACTTAAACTTATAAGCTGTTTTAAGTACTTCCATATTAGAAGTTGCACTCACCATGATAAGCTGACGATCGTCATTTACCTTAGAGAGGATAAATTCAATATCCTTTTGAAAGCCCATATCAAAGAGACGATCAGCTTCATCAAAAACCACGGCCTTCACTTGATCAAGTTTCACTGCCTTTTGCTTGATGAGATCAACTAAGCGACCTGGAGTCGCCACGAGGACACGGGTCCCTTTGCTGAGAGCAGACTTTTGCTTATCGATTGATTCACCACCGATAAGACAGGCGGCATGGATACCGAGGTGCTTGCCAATTTGATCAAAGACTTTGTGTGTTTGTTGGGCAAGTTCTCTGGTCGGGCTTAGAGTCACATACTCTACAAGCTTTTCGGTGTCAGCGCCTTCTTCGCTCTTATCTTCTGCGCGAAGGATTTGCTCAACAATAGGGATAGCAAAGGAGCCGGTTTTCCCACTGCCTGTTTCTGCTTGGGCAAAAATATCTTTGCCCTCTAAAATATGGGCAAGGGTCATTTCCTGGATAGGGGAGGCTTTTTCAAAGCCCATTTGCTGTAGAGAGTCTAAAAGGGGGGCGCTGAGGCCAAATTCATTAAAAGATGTCGTTGTTTCCATAGCCTAACGTTATACACGAGGGAAAGGGAATAGGATAGAAATTATCAACTATAGAGAGGGAGTTAGCTGATTTAAATTTTTGTGTCGCGTCTATTGGGGACAACTCTTTCTAGGCGCAGGGTGAGATCCTCAACGACTCTGCGATGAAAGCCCGGCTCTTCATGACGGAGTTTTTCTTTATATTCAGCGATAGATACTCTTTCATAGGTCATCTCAAGAGTTTTAAAGAGCCTAAGTTTCCTCTCTCCCGGACTTTGAACATGGTGCAGGCCACCAGAGTAGCCAAGCAGGAGGTAGCCAGAATCGGTTTTAAGAAGAATATCTGCAATGCCACTTTTGATGGTCATGGGATTTCCATGCTTATCAAGACCGTTGGGGCGCATCATTCTTCCCTCTGGTGCGATCACTATGAGGCTGCCTTTTTTTACCTTATCCATAAAGTCATTCCATGAGCTGTCCCTCTTTCGCGTGATGCTGATGATCTGGGGGAAAACGACTTTATAGATCTTACCGACAATGGGGCGTTCCAGGGTGATATCAGCCCCCGGTAAAACGGCGCGGTGGATATTGTTAAAGTAGAAATGATTGGGAAGCGAAGAAAAGAGGAGTGGCTCAAAGAGGCTCGTGTGATTGAGAAAAGCGAAGACATTAATATTTTCCCAAAAATCGGGGGTTGGATTGAGGATTTTTAATTCAAGTTGGTAAAACAGCTTTGAAAAAACTTTTACGGCCAAGGCTATCGTTAAGCTAAAGAGGTATTTCATTATTTGTAGCCTCTAACATAATAGAGAATTTTAAGTCTTTCCTCTCGTTTCGGAAGGTAAGGGTGAGGGGAGGTTTCAAATTTATGGTATTCCATTTTACGGGGCATGAACTCTGTACCGAGAATATCTTGTGCCGTTTTAAAAGCACTGTCTTCGTAAGAGTTTTCAATAGTAATGATATTGACCCCATTATAATTCTTTTTGAGGTATTGGAATTTGCCAAGTTCCGCCTGATCAAGGGGTGCATCTAAAACATTTGTTTCACTCTTTTGATAGGAATTGGAGTAGTAATAACTAATCTCTCTAAGATAGGGATGCTTGGGAGTAAATATTAAATTGGTGACCCCTGGCAGAGTTTTAGCCACCTTAGTTTTCTCTCTTATATAGTATAAAAAAGAGTCACTTTTAAATGAATTAAAGTAATTTATTAGACCGAGCAGACCAAAGAGTGCAAAGAGGCCTTGGCGTAGCAAGGGGGACGTTTTTAAGTCCACCATGGCACAGTATATTCCTAGAAAACCAAAAGGGAGGACAAAGGTATAGTGCTCCCAGGTTCCTAGTCTAATTCCCTTGAGAGAGAGAGTCATGAGAACTCCCATGGGGATGAGATAGGAGAGAGAGAGGAAAAAGAAGAGAGGCTGCTTTTTAGCTATTGCTTTAAAAAGAAGGTAAAAGGCGGCAAGAAAGCTCAAAGAAATAAAAAGAATAAGAAAGAGATTGAGGGCTGTGTTCATCTCGAACTTCCTCTTGGCTTTTCAATTTCTCTTTCTCTTACAGCTCCTAGTAAAAGATACTCATAGAGAAAGAGCGGGTCCTTGTGGTCAACCTTTTCCCAGTGTTGGGCCAAGGGATTTGAAAAGCGTGGGTTTGCGACCCAGTAAAGAAGACCAGAGCATGAGAAGAGAAGAATAAGATTAGCAAGAAAGAAGGTCTTTATATTCTTTAAGTTTTTAAGAGGAATGAGTGAGCCTAATTGCAAAAGAGTAATCAGAATAAAGTAGTAACTGACACTCAATCCACAAAAGTTAACAAGAATAAGTGCCTTACTCATCCTTTTCTTTTTTAAGGAACTGAAAAATAAGCAGATACTCAAGAAGGCGAAGAGTAAGGTGAAGGAAGTTGGGGCGATAATACTTCCCATTCCATACCACCAGGTTCCAAGAGAGGTGAAGAGAGTCATAAGGGCCGCTTCACTTGAATGGGTTAAGCTCTTAAAGAAGGAGAAAACCTGCCAGAGGCAGAGAATATTGAGGATGAGAAGGGGAAGTCTCATTAAAATTTCATTTTCTTGAGTAATGAGGGACCAACCTCGATAAAAATAGAGCAACCCAGCAGGTTGAATCCGGAGGTATTCTCGCCAGAGGTTATCCCAACGACTTCCTTCCATCGTGTCTTGAGTAAAAATACTCACTTTAGAGGGAGGAGGGGTGTGGAAATAGCGAGTTACTTTTATCTCTTCAAAATGAAAAGGCCTATTAAGGGTAGGGATATAAAGGAGAAGAAATATACAACCCGTGATAAGAAGAGGAATAAGGGTATCTAAATTTCTTCGCTTTACCATACTATGATTTTACCAGAGATCATCATCGAGCAGAACTCCTGTCGCGAGATTGACCTTTTGAGGGAGCACTCCCTTCATATTGAGTGCGTCATAAAATGCTTTGACGAGGATGAGATTAGAAATTTCTGTCTCTTTATAGTTTCCTTGAAACTTGTGGTCTTTCCAATTCGCCCTTTGGTTTATGGTCTTTTTCAAATCAAAAGAAGAGTAGGGGCTATTAATTGGTTTTTGAAGTTGTTCCCTAATTGAAAAATAATGGACTCCACCAATCCCTATCACTTCTTTATGAGAAATAGCGTCTCGAATTTCCTCTGGGACATCAACGCTTGCTATTTTCTTTGCTAGGTTTTCAGCCCACTTTGCAGTGTGATGACCAATAGGATTAGGACTACCACGTTGTCTCCCTTGATAATGGATAATACGATTCTTAAAGCTTACAGAGGCAAGTTTTCCTAAGTAAGTGTGAGGAGTATTTCCTATGAGGGTCGTAATTTGCATGCTCCCTCCACCAATATCCCAAACAACAATGTCGTCTTTTGGCTTTTGAGTAAGGCCTACGGCACCCCAAAAACCTAATGTTGCTTCTTTCTTTTGATCAATAATGGTAATGGGAAAGTTGACTCTCTTTGATAAGGACTGAACAAAAGCACCTCCATTAGAAGCCTGTCTAAAAACTTCAGTGGCAACTGCAGATATTTGAGTTCCCGACTTTCTAAAGGGAGAAAGGAAAAGATTTAATTCTTCACTGACTGAATTAAGCATTGTTTCAGGGATAGTATTCTTATGAAGGTGAAGGGATTCTTTGTATTTGAAAGGGAAGTTTTTTTCCTTGATGACGGACAGAATTTCTTTCTTGCAGCGGTCCACCTTAGCGATAATTACTTTAGTGCTTCCCGATCCCATATCAAGAGCGGCTCTTTCTTCATGGCAGTGGAAAGGGGTCTTATTGTGAGGAAGTTGGCTACATGAGAGAAAGAAAAAGAATGAAAAAATGATAAAAACTTGAGTATTCAATTGGCCCTCGCTTCGTACTCCTTCTTATATCGTTTCATTGTATCTAGCGCGTAAACTTTGTCTATGGCAGGTAACGAATGAATGAGGGGGCTTAGTACTCGATGGGATAAACAAAGTTCGTCCCAAGTGTAGGTGCTAAGCATATGGCCGATTATTTCACTTCTCTTTTCTTGAGAAAGAGTGAGAAGGGAGTGCTCAGAGGGACGGTAGCAAAAGGTAATAAAGGGATGAATGTTGCGGCTTAAACAATAGTGAAGAGCATTGGGAATTTCACGCCAATTATCTTTTTGAACCAAGAAGTTAAGGTTCATATGTAATGGAGTTAATTGGTTCTTAATTCTCTTTTCTTCATACTCTCTAAAGTGATCAATTGTTTTGAGAACTTTGGAAAGAATTCCTGGTTTTCTAATTTTGTGGTAGGTCTCTGGATCAAAACTATCAACCGAAAGAATAATATTTTTTATTTTAATTTTTTCAAGGGCACTTTCAACTCTCGTATTCCAGTTCCAATGAGCATTTGTTGTAATCGACCAGAGACAATTCGGATTCACAAGGGAGACTTCATCAATGAGCTTATAAGTGTCTTGCTGTAAGAAGGGCTCACCCGAGAGCATGTCAATTTCTCTTAGGTGAGGAAAGAGCTCTTTTCTCGCTGGATTCCAAAAATTTTCATCCGTATAGAATCCATTTGGTAATTCCCATACGTCACACATCTGGCATTGGAGATTGCAAAAGCCATTGAAGTTTGCCGTTAGCCGTAAAGGGCTTGAAGTTTTAGCTTTCAGAGTTTTGGGATCGTCAGGGAACATTTTCCCTAGCTGGGGACAGAGATTACAGCCCTGATCATCAATCTCAGTTCGGCAAGTTCTAGCTCTCCCTTCGAGGAACTCTTGGCGCCACTGTTGTGCCTTCGTTCCATTCCAAATCTCTTGCCAGGTTTGCTCTTTAAGATTTCCAAGAGAATGTTCTGTACCCTTGTGGCGGCAGAGACCAACGGAACCATTTGGTTCGAGGATAATATTAACAAAGGGCATGAGACAAAATTGCTGGGGAGAAAATCCCCCAGCAATGATTTGATTGATATTTACTTGAACTTCTTCAAGTCTGTTTTGAATTAAGGGATGATTGAGATAAGCGCTCTTTTTACTCACTCTTAAGTTTTGACTCTAGCTCCTCAATCTTTGTCGCCTGTTCATCAACTTTGGCGCTGAGTTCTTTAACGGCTTCAATCAGCATAGGAGCGAGGTGAGCATAGTTAACGTATTTGTAACCTGTTGCATCTGTTTTCACAGCGAGCGGAACGACTTTTTCTAGCTCTTGGGCCATTACCCCTGTTTGTTCCTCTTGAGAAAAGTTCTTCTCTGGGAACTCGCTAGTTTTATAGTGGTATTTGAACGCTTGAATTTTATTAATATTTTCGAGGCTATTTTCTAAAGGATAAACATCTTCTTTAAAACGAATGTCACTTCCAGCAAAGACATCGAGATAGACACTGTCATTGAGGACTTCATTCTCAATTTCTTCTAGGTTGAAGTCATTGATTCCACCAAATTGATAGGGTTTCTTACCGTCTTTTTTATCATCAGTTGAATGTGCCATTGATTCCTCGCGTCTTAAATGATGTTTATTCAGATACCTAATATCATTACATTATAACCTTTTCTGCTTTAAGAGAAAAACTTTTGAAAGAAACAATGTAAGTTATTGATTTTACTTTTATCTTGTCAAGGTATGCCTGCCTTATGAGCCAGTTTTATAGGCTCCTCGATGGAGATTCTTGTAAAGGGCGAGGGCTTTTTTAACATTGCCCCCTTGGAAGGCAAGTTTGCGTTCGTGAATAACCAGGGCCTTATTACAAATTTGAGAGAGGAGCTCTGCATTATGGGAGATGAAGAGGACTGCGCCCGACTCATAAATGACCTTGTGCATTCGCTCTTTCATTTTATCTTGGAAGAACTCATCGGCTCCA
>Ga0208203_1000787_pt1 | contig 13610 bp, 7 predicted proteins | sample DeeseametaMP2914_FD_184167 | JGI IMG/M metagenome (GOLD analysis project Ga0208203, IMG submission 184167) | Marine microbial communities from the Deep Atlantic Ocean - MP2914 (SPAdes) | ecosystem: Environmental > Aquatic > Marine > Oceanic | place: West of Santa Cruz de la Palma, Atlantic Ocean...
TTGCCGCTGTTAGCGTCGTCTTACCATGGTCAACGTGACCGATCGTTCCGATGTTTACGTGGGGTTTACTTCTGTCAAATTTTTCCTTAGCCATTACTAATCTCCTCTAAATATAAATACCTTTTGACTCTAATACTTTCTTTGCAAGATTCTTTTCAACAATTTGATACTTCAAAAACTCCATGGAGAAGCTAGCTCTTCCTTGGGATTTTGATCTCAGGTCCGTACTGTAACCAAATAGTTCAGACAAGGGAACCTCGGCATCAATGAGCTCTTTATTCTGCTTGGCACCCATACTGCTAATATGACCACGCTTTTGATTAATATCTGAAATGACATCTCCCGTGTAATCTGCAGGAGTGACAATTTCAAGACTCATAATCGGCTCTAAAAGCTCAAGAGTCGACTTTCTTACCGCATCCATAAAGGCTTGTGAAGCAGCAATTACATAAGCAACCTCAGAGCTCTCTTCCTCGTTAAATTTTGCCTCTAACAGTGTCACCTTTAAGTTGATAAGAGGATAGCCCGCAAGAGCACCGCCTGGAGCAGTGTCACGAATACCTTTTTCAATAGCTGCAATATAATCTTCCGGTAGATTTTTCTTTGTAAGCTCAGTCTCAAAGACAATTTGGCCATCACAATCAAAAGGCTCTACTCTTACCTTGGCATGCCCAAACTGCATTTTCCCAGCTTGTTCTTTATTAAATAGGTTCTCTGCTTCAGTTGGTTGCGATATCGTTTCTCGATAAGACACTTGAGGCTTACCTACGTTCACACCTACTTTAAACTCACGTTTAAGCCTATCAGCGATAATTTCAAGATGGAGCTCACCCATTCCAAAAATGAGAAGTTGTCCTGTCTCTGGATTATTTCTATAACTAAAACTTGGGTCTTCAATTTGAAGCTGATCAAGAGTCGCCAAAAGTTTCTTTTCATCAGCTGCAGTTTTTGGTTCGATCGCCACTGAGATAACGGACTCCGGAAAGTCCATAAGATCAAAGATAATTGGCTTATGATCAGTACAAAGAGTTTCACCCGTTGTTGTGAACTTCATCCCAGAAAGGGCAACAATATCACCCGCCTTAGCAGTTTCGAGCTCAGTTCTTTTATCTGCGTGCATTTGAAGAATTTTATTAACTCTTTCTTTTTTCTTTTTGAGAGGGTTGTGAATATTTTGGCCAACTTTAATTTCACCAGAATAAATTCTCACATAAGTTAATAATCCAACAAAAGGATCCGTCGTAATTTTAAAGGCTAAACCTGAAAACAGCTCACCTACTTCAGGCTTTCTTGTCATTTCAGTTTCATTATCTTTTGCACTCACACCTTTTACTTCGCCACGATCCAAGGGAGAAGGTAAATAGTCCCCAATAGCGTCTAAAAGGGGCTGTACGCCTTTATTCTTAAAAGCAGAGCCACAGAGTACAGGAATAAAAAAGTCTTGAATGGTAGCTTTTCTAATAACTGCTTTTACTTCCTCAACACTTAGGTCTTCGCCTCCTAAATATTTTTCAGCAAAGTCATCATCATAATCGGCGAGGGTTTCAATTAGAGTTTCGCGTGCAAGTTCAGCATCATCCCTTAACTCCGCTGGTATATCTTCTGATACGACAGAGGCACCAAGGTCTTCAGATTTAAATCTCTTGGCCGTCATTTCAACTAAATCAATAATTCCGTCAAACTCATCTTCAGCGCCAATAGGAAGCTGAATTGGAGCGGCGACTTTATTGAGCTTTGATTTAATTTCTTCAACACAATTATTAAAGTCGGCGCCGACACGATCCATCTTATTACAAAATGCAAGCCTAGGAACCTTGTATCGATCAGCCTGGGCCCATACTGTTTCAGACTGTGGCTCGACACCATGAACTGAGTCAAAGACGCCTACAGCACCATCAAGGACCCTTAAAGCCCTTTCAACTTCAATCGTAAAATCAACATGCCCGGGAGTATCAATAATGTTAATAGTCTCAGACTTCCACTTACATGTTGTTGCTGCAGAGGTAATAGTAATTCCTCTTTCTTGCTCTTGAACCATCCAGTCCATCGTTGCAGCACCATCATGAACTTCACCGATTTTGTAATTCTTTCCAGTGTAATAAAGAATTCTTTCGGTTGTCGTTGTTTTACCGGCATCAATATGGGCCATAATCCCAATATTACGGATATTTTCCAAGTTCTTAGACATATAAAATCACTTGATTAAAAGTAAAAAAAAAGGCTTCTCGAGTATAAAACCAAAGAAGCCTTTTAAAAATGCAAAAATTAAAAAGAAATTACCACTTAAGGTGAGCAAACGCCTTGTTGGCCTCAGCCATTTTGTAAACGTCCTCTCTCTTCTTAACAGAGCCACCACGACCACCAGCTGCATCGATAAGCTCGTCAGCTAGTTTGTCAGTCATAGTTTTACCGTTTCTCGCACGTGCGTAGTCACGGAGCCATCTGATAGCAAGAGATTGTCTTCTGTTTGGACGAACCTCAACTGGAATTTGGTAAGTAGCACCACCGATACGACGAGACTTAACCTCTACTGCTGGCTTAACATTTGAAAGAGCTTTCTTAAAAAGCTTAAGTGGCTCTTCACCTGTTTTTGATTCTGCTAGTTCTAGAGCCCCGTAGAAGATTTTCTCGGCTGTAGACTTCTTTCCACCGTACATAAGAGCGTTGATGAACTTAGTTACAACAACGTCTTGGAAACGTGGATCAGGTAATACTTGACGGGGTTCTGCTCTATGCTTACGACTCATAAATACTCCTTCTTCACCCAGATCAAATCTGGATTACTCTCTTTAACCCAAGAGTCAGGCTAAAGAGTAATTTTAAAATTAATCTTATTTCTTAGGTTTTTTAGCACCGTACTTAGAACGACGCTGACCTCTTTTATCAACACCAGTGGCATCAAGTGCACCACGAACAGTGTGATAACGTACACCTGGAAGGTCTTTTACCCTTCCACCTCTGATAAGAACAATACTGTGCTCTTGGAGGTTGTGCCCTTCACCACCAATATATGAAGTAACTTCAAATCCTGATGTTAAACGAACACGACAAACCTTTCTCATCGCTGAGTTTGGTTTCTTTGGTGTTGTCGTGTAAACACGAGTACAAACACCACGTCTTTGGGGACATGCTTTTAGTGCCGGAGACTTGGTCTTCTCGAACTTGTCTTTACGGCCTTTTCTGATCAATTGATTAATAGTAGGCATCCTACAGCTCCTTCCTACGATTCACTTCTACTTTCGCTACTAGTAAATACATAAACTAGCTAGTTGATGTAGCACACCAAACTAGCTAGCACAAGTTAATTAAAACATCAGTGTAACTGATTCCTCATTATTTTCTTCTGTCGCGTCACTAACGGCTGCGTCAAAGTCTCTGTAACGAGATAGACCCGTTCCAGCAGGGATTAGACGACCCATAATAACGTTTTCCTTCAGGCCACGAAGAGCATCTCTCTTACCTTCAAGCGCAGCTTGTGTAAGAACTTTTGTTGTCTCCTGGAATGAAGCGGCAGAGATGAAAGACTCTGTCGTTAAACTAGCTTTCGTAATACCAAGAAGAAGTGATCTTGCTTGGGCAGGTTCTCTGCCTTCAGCTTCGAGCTTCTCATTGAGTTCAGCTAGCTCGCCCTTAGTGATTGTGTCACCAATAACCAAGCTTGAGTCACCGATTTCAGTTACTTCTACTTTCTTAAGCATCTGAGAAACGATTACCTCGATGTGCTTGTCATCGATTTTCACACCTTGAAGGCGGTAAACTTCTTGAATTTCATCTACGATGTAACGAGCAAGTTCCTTAATACCTTTTACACGAAGGATATCGTGTGGGTTAGAAGGTCCATCCATAATTGGCTCACCAGAGCGAACGTAGTCACCTTCGTTTACAACTACAAAGCGACCTTTAGGGACAGAATAAGTTACAGGCTCTGATCCATCATCAGGCTTAATAATAATACGACGGCTACCTCTAAGCTCTGGACCAAACTCAACAGTACCTGCTACGTCAGAAATCTGTGCAGCATTTGCTGGTTTTCTTGCCTCGAATAGCTCCGCAACTCTTGGAAGACCACCCGTAATATCTTTTGTTTTTGTCGTTTCACGAGCAACTTTAGATAGTGCCATACCGGTACTAACATTTTCGCCTTCCTGAACCATGATATTGGCACCAGTCTGGAGACGGTAAGTTGCATATCTCTTAGTTCCAGGAACAAGAATTGGGTTACCTGAAGCATCCACAATCGAGATTCTTGGTTGTAGAGATGGGTCCTTAGACTCAGAAACAACTCTTGTTGTAAGACCAGTAACAGGATCAACTGCTTCATTGATAGTCTGACCAACAAGGATATCCTCAAATTTAATCGTACCTTCAACTTCTGTAAGGATTGGAATTGAGAAGGGGTCCCATTCGATGATCTTATCACCAACGTTAACCTCGTCACCTTCCTTGAAGAAGATCTTAGCGCCATAAACAGCAGGATATCTTTCTTTTTCAACACCAGTGTTATCTTTAATCAAGATCTCACCGACTTTGTTCATGATAATCATTCCGCCATCAGCAGTATTGGCCACTTTTACGTTATCAAAGTGGATGATACCGGCAGTACGGATCTCAGTCTTGTTAACCTGTGCACCAGCAGTTGCAGTACCACCAACGTGGAAAGTACGCATCGTAAGCTGTGTACCTGGCTCACCAATTGACTGAGCAGCAATAATACCAACTGTTTCACCGATGCTAACAAGAGTTCCTCTTGCAAGGTCACGACCGAAACACTTAGCACAGAAGCCGTATCTTTCTTTACAAGTAAGAACAGTTCTTACTTTAATCTGGTCAATTTCATGCTCTTTAAGAAGAGGGATATCCTTTTCTGTTAGCATGTAGCTTGATGGAAGAACTTCTTCACCGTCAGCGTTAAGGATTGGACCTGCGGTCACACGTCCCATAACTCTTTCAGTTACATCTTCAACAATCTCACCAGCTTCAATTCTAGAGTTAAGGATAATCCCATCAGTAGAACCACAGTCATAGTTACGGATAATACCATCTTGAGCAACATCAACAAGACGACGAGTTAGGTAACCAGAGTTAGCTGTTTTAAGGGCCGTATCAGCAAGACCTTTACGAGCACCGTGAGTAGAAGAGAAGTATTGAAGTACCGAAAGACCTTCACGGAAGTTTGAAGTAATCGGAGTCTCAATAATCTCACCAGACGGCTTGGCCATAAGACCACGCATACCAGCGAGCTGTCTCATCTGAGTTGTAGAACCCCTTGCACCTGAGTTTGCCATCATAAAGATAGCGTTGAACGATGGAGCTTCTTCAGTCTCACCTTTCTCATTTACAAAAGTATCTTTTGAGATCTTCTCAAGCATAACTTGAGTAAGCTTCTCATTTGTTTGTGACCAAACGTCGACAACTTTGTTGTATCTTTCACCGTTTGTAATAGAACCTTCGTTATATTCTTCGGTTACACGATCAACTTCAGCATAAGCGTCATTAAGAATCCCAACTTTATCTTCTGGGATAGTCATATCGTTAACGTTAATCGAGATACCTGCTTTCGTTGAGTAGTAGTACCCAAGTCTCATAAGAGCATCAGCAAGAAGAACAGTGTCCTTCTCAGTACCAACTCTGTAAGCAAGGTCAATCAACTTCCCAAGCTCTTTCTTCCCAAGAACTTTATTGATGTCCTTGTAGTTTAGACAGCTTGGAATAACGTTGTAGATGAAGGTTCTACCAACAGTTGTTTCAACGATTTCACCGTCAACACGAATCTTAATAGGTGCTTGAAGGTGAAGGTTTCCACTATGGAAGGCGAATTGTGCCTCTTCTTTTGAAGAAAATGTTTTCCCGTACCCACGAGCGAATGGACGTACTCGTGACATATAGTAAAGCCCGAGAACAATATCCTGAGAAGGTACAATGATTGGCGTCCCATCTTTAGGAGATAGAATATTGTTAGTCGACATTGCAAGAACACGACATTCAATTTGAGCCTCAAGAGAGAGAGGAACGTGAACCGCCATCTGGTCACCATCGAAGTCAGCGTTGAAGGCTGTACAAACGAGTGGGTGAAGCTGAATAGCTTTACCTTCGATAAGGACAGGTTCAAATGCTTGAATACCAAGACGGTGAAGAGTTGGTGCACGGTTAAGAAGAACTGGGTGCTCTTGAACAACTTCTTCAAGAATATTCCAAACTTCTTCTTTTTGCTGATCAACCATACGTTTTGCAACTTTAATTGTCGTACAGTGACCTTTTTCGATCAATTTATTGTAGATAAAAGGCTTGAAAAGTTCGAGCGCCATTAGCTTGGGAAGACCACACTGATGAAGTCTTAGGCTTGGACCAACAACGATAACCGAACGACCAGAGTAGTCGACACGTTTACCAAGTAGGTTTTGACGGAAACGACCTTGCTTACCTTTAAGCATATCTGAAAGTGATCTCAATGGACGCTTGTTAGCACCAGTGAATACTTTGCCTCTTCTTCCGTTATCAAAAAGAGCATCAACTGCTTCTTGAAGCATTCTCTTCTCGTTTCTGATAATGATTTCTGGTGCGTTTAGTTCCTTAAGTCTCTTGAGACGGTTGTTACGGTTAATAACACGTCTATAGAGGTCATTAAGATCAGAAGTTGCGAAACGTCCTGCCTCAAGAGGAACAAGTGGGCGAAGATCTGGTGGAAGCACAGGAACAACGTCCATCATGAACCACTCAGGCTTATTGTCTGACTTTAAAATTGATTCAACAACTTTTAGTCTTTTAATAAACTTCGTACGAGCCATTTCTGTCGTAGCATTTTGAAGTCCACGACGAAGCTCTTTATTTTCGATATCAAGGTCAACTTTTCTAAGAAGGTCTTTAACAACTTCTCCACCCATACCGGCTTCGAACTCAATACCTTGCTCTTTTAGCTCAAAGTACTGTTGCTCAGAGATCACCTGACCAACTTTAAGACCATTCTCAACTTCATCGGTTGCCGATTGAGTTACGATAAACGCTTCATAATAAAGAACTTTCTCAAGCTCTTTAAGAGTAAGGTTTAAAAGTGCCCCAAGCCTTGAAGGAAGTGAACGAAGAAACCAAATGTGAGCAACAGGAGCTGCAAGCTCAATGTGTCCACATCTTTCACGTCTTACTTTTGATAGTGTTACTTCAACACCACACTTCTCACAAACAACACCTCTGTGCTTCATACGCTTGTATTTTCCACAAATACATTCGTAGTCTTTGATTGGACCAAAGATTTTTGCACAGAAAAGGCCGTCTTTTTCTGGCTTGAAGGTTCTATAGTTAATTGTCTCTGGCTTTTTAACTTCACCAAAAGACCACTCACGGATTGTATCCGGAGAAGCCATCTTAATAGAGACGGCTTCTACGCTAATTGGATCTTTTGGTTTATCAAAAAAGTTTAAAAGGTCTTTCATTTTTTACCCTCAAAAATTAGTTAAAGCTTTCTTCTTCGTTATTCTCTTCAAGTTTCACATCAAGACATAGTGCCTGAAGCTCACGGATAAGAACGTTGAATGACTCTGGAAGACCAGGCTCTAAAACCTGCTCACCCTTAACGATTGACTCGTACATTCTTGTTCTACCGATCACATCATCAGACTTAACTGTGAGAAATTCTTGTAGAGTATAAGCTGCACCATAGGCTTCAAGTGCCCAAACTTCCATTTCCCCAAGTCTCTGACCACCAAATTGTGCTTTACCACCAAGAGGCTGCTGAGTAACAAGAGAGTAAGGACCTGTTGAACGAGCGTGAATTTTCTCATCAACAAGGTGGTGAAGCTTAAGCATGTACATGATACCGACTGTTACTTCTTCGGCGAATGCATCACCCGTTAACCCGTCAAAGAGAGTTGTTTTACCAGTCTCTTCAAGGTCAGCGAGGCGGAACATCTCACGGATATCCTCTTCTTTTGCACCATCAAAACATGGAGTTGCAAAGCGGACACCAGTGCCGAGTTGCTCAGCAATTTCACGAACACGTTTGTCAGAGGCCTTTTTCAAGAACTCTTTAACTTCGTCTGTTTTATAGATGTCATAGATGAAATCTTTTAGCTGGTGAATTTCAGCTTGTTCTTCCATCATGAGTTTAATTTTCTCACCAAGTCCACGACCGGCCCAACCTAAGTGGAGCTCAAGTAGCTGACCGATGTTCATACGAGAAGGTACACCAAGAGGGTTAAGAACGATCTCAACTGGAGTACCATCGGCGAGATATGGCATATCTTCTTGAGGAAGAACGTTCGAGATAACACCTTTGTTACCGTGACGACCGGCCATCTTATCACCAGGCTGAAGCTTACGCTTAATTGCGACGTAAACTGTAACCTTCTTGATAACACCAGGAGGAAGTTCATCGCCTCTATGAAGCATGGCGATTTCATCGTTGGCTTTTGTACGAACTCTGTTGATTCTATTTCTGATATCTGCGAAGTACTCAGAAAGTTTTTCTTCTAGCTCTGGTTGTAGTGGTAAGTAACCGATGAGTTCAAAAGGAATTCCTTTTAACGTATCAGCTGTTACTTCAACACCTTTTGCAAGAAGTTCTGTTGAGCCATCTTCAGAAACAAGCTTATCAGTTGTTGTAGCACCCTTAAGGAGCTTAGCAATCTGAGTAATCGCCGAGTTTTGAATTGCTTTAATCTCAATTCTTTCGTCTCTGCGAATAAGAGTTGTTTCTTGATCGATGATTTCTTTAGAGCGAGCATCAAGCTCAACACCCTCACGAGTGTAAACTTTCGCATCAATTACTGTACCACGTACAGATGAAGGTACTCTTAGAGAAGTATCTTTTACATCTCCTGCCTTGTCTCCGAAGATCGCTTTAAGAAGTTTTTCTTCAGGAGAAAGTTGAGTTTCACCTTTTGGAGTAATTTTACCAACAAGGATATCACCTGGCTTAATAATGGCACCTACGCGGATAATACCGGCTTCGTCGAGGTCAGCAAGAGCATCCTCAGAAACGTTTGGAATATCGCGAGTGATTTCTTCTTTACCAAGCTTAGTATCACGAGCTTCAACTTCAAAAGATTCAATATGCACAGAAGTGAAAACATCTCTTGCAAGAAGGTTTTCAGTGATCAGGATCGAGTCTTCGTAGTTGTAACCACCCCAAGGCATGAATGCCACAAGAACGTTTTGCCCAAGAGCAAGGTCACCAAGATGTGTACCTGGACCATCAGCAATAACCATTCCCTTCTTAACCGTATCGCCTTCTTTAACGAGAGCTTTTTGGTTGTTACAAGTATTTTGGTTAGTTCTTTGGTACTTGATAAGTTTGTAGATATCGACGCCTGACTCACCCTCTTGAAACTTATCTCTTTGGATAACGATTCTATTTGAGTCAACGAAGATAACTTTACCATCAGCTTTAGCAATCAAGATCGCACCAGAGTCACGGGCAACAACGGCCTCAACACCAGTACCAATGATTGGAGCATCAGTTTTCACAACAGGCACTGCCTGTCTCATCATGTTCGATCCCATAAGAGCACGGTTGGCATCATCATGCTCTAGGAATGGGATAAGAGATGTTGCAATCGAGATCATCTGGCTAGGAGAAACGTCCATAAGATCAATTTCTTCTTTCGAACGAATCGTAAAGTCACCAGAGTCACGAGAAGGAATGTGCTCCCCTCTTACTTTTCCATCTTTAATATGCTCAGTATCGATCTGAGCAATAACTTTTCCTTCTTCCTGGAAAGCAGTGAAGTATTTTGGCTCAGAAATAGTACGGTCTTCATTAACTACCTGGTAGGGAGTCTCAATAAAACCATATTCAGAAACACGTGCATATGTTGCAAGTGAAGTAATAAGACCAATGTTTGGTCCTTCTGGAGTCTCAACCGGACACATTCTACCGTAGTGAGTGGAGTGAACGTCACGTACCTCAAACCCAGCTCTTTCACGTGTAAGACCACCTGGCCCAAGTGCAGAGAGACGTCTCTTGTGAGTTACCTCAGAGAGTGGGTTCGTTTGATCCATAAACTGAGAAAGCTGTGAACTACCAAAGAATTCTTTAATAGAAGCAGCAACTGGCTTTTGGTTTACGAGATCGTAAGGCATCATTGTATCAATCTCTTGAATGGCCATACGCTCTTTTACAGCTCTTTCCATTCTCACAAGACCAACACGGAATTGATTTTCAAGAAGTTCACCTACGGCACGAACTCTTCTGTTACCGAGGTGATCGATATCATCAACTTTTCCTTTACCATTGTTTAGTTCAACAAGGTAACGAGCCGTCATAATAATATCGTCTCTAGTTAGAACAGTATTCTCAACAGGGATATCTGTTCCAAACTTGTAATTGATTTTCATACGACCAACTTTAGAAAGGTCGTATTTTTCCTCATTGAAGAAGAGATTCTCAAAGAGTGTATCTGCAGCTTCTAGAGTTGGTGGCTCACCAGGTCTTAGTCTTTCAAAAATCTTAATAAGAGCTTCTTCTTTTGAATCAGTCTTATCGAGAAGTAGAGTGTTTCTTACCTGATCACCGAAATTGATATTATCAATGTAGAGAACTTTTACTGAAGTTACGCCTGCTGCAAAAAGCTCTTGGATTTTTGCTTCAGAGAGAGCTTCGTTAGCGAGGCAAAGAACCTCACCAGTGTTCTCATCAAAAATATCCTCAGCAACAACTTTACCAACGATTTCATCAAGCTCAGCTTCAAGAGTGTTAATTCCTGCTTCTGTAACTTTACGGATAGAAGCTTTAGTAAACTTCTTACCTTTACGTACAAGTTGTTTTCCAGTTTTAGGGTCAAGGATATCTGTATTTGCACGAGTACCGTTAAGGAGGCTCATATCGAGCTCTCTAGTGTAGGTACCGTCTTTGTTAAACTTAATGACTTCTTTGTTGTAGAACATATCAAGTAGCTCAGGTGTCGAATAACCCATGGCCTTGAGAACTACAGTTGCGTGAAGCTTTCTCTTTCTATCAATTCTCGCAAAGAGAATGTTTTTGTGGTCGAACTCAAAGTCTAACCAAGAACCACGATGTGGGATAATACGTGCACTATAAAGGAGTTTTCCAGAAGAGTGTTTTTTACCACCGTCGTGCTCGAAGATAATCCCCGGAGATCTGTGTAGCTGAGAAACAATTACTCTTTCTGTTCCGTTGTAAACGAAAGATCCAGTTTCAGCCATGAGAGGAATATTACCGAGGTAAACTTCTTGCTCTTTAATAGAAGAAACTGTTTTTTGCTCGTTTCCATCTTTATCGACAGCTACATCATAGAAAACAAGTCTTACGATAACTTTAAGTGGAGCTTCGTAAGAAAGGCCTCTTTGACGACATTCTTTTACTGTATATTTTGGTTGTTCAAGTGCGTAGCTCACGAATTCTAGAGATACCGTCTTGTTGAAATCATAAATCGGGAAGACAGAATTAAATACTGCCTGAAGACCAATCATTTCTCTTTTCGCAGGAGGTACATCCTTTTGGAGAAATTCATCAAATGAATTGGTCTGGAGTCTCATTAGAGGAGGTGTTTCTAACACCGTTGGCACAGAGGAAAAGTTTTTTCGGAACCATTCGTTAGGCTTGAAAACCTGGGTCATTTCTAGTTCTCCTAGTAGAGAAGTTTGAGAAAATTTTATTCGTATAAACGCAAATAGGTGTGAAGATGACTTCCATCTTCACACCTTTTATTTTTTTAAGCAAATAATAAGCTGGGCTTACTTAAGCTCAACTTTAGCACCAGCAGCTTCAAGCTTCTTCTGGATTTCTTCTGCTTCTGCTTTCTCAACGTCTTCTTTAATTGGCTTAGGAGCACCTTCTACGAGCTCTTTAGCTTCCTTAAGACCAAGTCCAGTGATTGCACGAACTTCTTTAATAACGTTGATTTTCTTAGCACCCGCGTCAGCAAGTACTACAGTAAATTCTGTTTTCTCTTCAGCAGCAGCGCCACCAGCAGCTGCACCAGCTACTGCAACAGGAGCTGCAGAAACACCAAACTTGTCTTCCATTGTTTTAACAAGCTCAGCAAGATCGAGTACAGACATTTGAGAAATGTGATCAATTAGTTGTTCATTTGTAATAGACATTTTTTATCTCCAATTTTTTTAAAATTTTAACTTTCTAACCAATTTTTGTTCTTAAGCTTCAGCAGTTTCTTCTGAAGCAGTTTCAACCTTAAGGTCACCAGGCTTTTCAACACCCTGCTTCTCACACTCGTCTTTAATCGAGTTAGTAAGACGGGCAAAAGCGGATACAGGAGCCATCATAGTAGCAAGTACTGTACCAAGCATTTCGTCGCGAGAAGGTAGTTCAGCAAGAGCAGTAACTTGCTCAAGTGATAAGACCTCACCGTTTAAAATACCACCTTTAAGCTCTACAGCTTCGAATTCCTTCCCTGCTTCTTTCAAAGCTTTGGCCACAGCAGCAGCATCTTCAAAAGCGAATGCTAGTGCGTGCGGTCCTTTTAGATCGGCCACGATGGCCTCAGCAGCGGTTCCCTCAGCAGCTTTCTTAAAAAGCGTGTTACGAGTCACAACGATTTTACCCTGTGATTCGCGCACTTCCTTTCTAAGCTTAACTGCGTCGTTTGAACCAATGCCGATTAGATTGGTAAGAAAGACGGCTCTTGCGGCTTCAATGTCCGTTTTTAGCCCTGAGATAATCGCATCTTTCTCAGCTCTCTTCAACATAAGCACCTCCAGTGTTCGGAGGGAGATTTCTGGCAGGATTTATGGCTTTCGCCACCGGCCTTCATCAACCTCAAACAACATCAACATTTATAAAAAGGGGCAAATGCCCCCACAACTTATTTATTAGTTAGCAATTCCTAATGCCTCTTGAGTATCAAGAGCGATCCCAGGACCCATTGTTGTACTAAGAGTTAGTGTCTTAAGGTAAGTACCTTTAGAACTTGCTGGCTTAGCTTTAACAATTGCATTGATAATTGCATTTACGTTTTCACGAATCTTACCGTCTTCGAAAGACTTCTTTCCAACCGGAACGTGGATAATACCGTTCTTCTCAGTTCTGTACTCAACTTTACCAGCTTTTTGCTCAGTAACAGCTTTAGCTACATCTGGAGTAACAGTTCCAAGTTTTGGGTTAGGCATAAGACCACGTGGACCAAGAACACGACCGATACGACCGAGCTTCCCCATCATATCTGGAGATGCGATCACACGATCAAATTCGAGCCATCCACCAGCAATTTTAGCAACGAGATCATCACCACCAACAAAGTCAGCTCCAGCTTCTTCAGCTGCAGTGATTTTGTCTCCAGAAGTGATCACACATACTCTTACTGTTTTCCCTGTACCAGCTGGAAGAGCAATTGCTCCACGGATCATCTGGTCAGCGTGTCTTGGATCAACACCAAGATTGAAAGCAAGATCTACAGTCTCATCAAACTTTGCGTAAGAAACTTCTTTTGCAAGCTTAATGGCTTCGTCGATTGAATAAATACGCTCTTCAACTTTTGAAGAGGCTTCTAAAAACTTTTTTGATTTCTTTTTTTTATTACGTAAATAAATTCTAGCTTTTAAAATTCCAACTTTGTGAGTTGGATTGAATTTTTCGTAGCTATCAATTTTTTTTATAAAGCCAGAATATTTGTCATATGAAGTCTTTATTTTAAAATAAT
>Ga0208203_1000794_pt1 | contig 13562 bp, 7 predicted proteins | sample DeeseametaMP2914_FD_184167 | JGI IMG/M metagenome (GOLD analysis project Ga0208203, IMG submission 184167) | Marine microbial communities from the Deep Atlantic Ocean - MP2914 (SPAdes) | ecosystem: Environmental > Aquatic > Marine > Oceanic | place: West of Santa Cruz de la Palma, Atlantic Ocean...
AAATCAATAGCGGGGCTGGCGCTGTAAATTACAAGTACCTCCTTGATAATGTCGTTGTCCAAGATAGTTCCTCTTCTTTTTATCTTATTGATGCTACTGGGATTGCTTCAGGGAATCATGTGGTCAAGGTGATTGCCACCAATTCTGTCGGCAGCGAAGAGAAGAGCTTTAATGTGCGTAAGAATTCGCCTCCAAGTGTAAGCCTCGATTCCAACACTTCTCAGACCATCAATTGTGTTTCCGATACCTTTACTTTACAAATTGCCGCAACAGACCCTGATGGAGACTCCTTAAGTTTTGACTTTCTTCTTAATGGGGGAAGTGGCAGCTCCTTTTTAACAACATCCAGTGGACTCTCTAGTGCGAGCGCGGTGTTTGACCCCAATTGTTCACTCTCTGGTAGTAATACCGTAACGATTAGAGTTACTGATCAAAATGGGGAATCAAGCGATTATTCCATGGCCGTAACAGTAACTAACCCCAATGTGGCCAGTGTGGATAGTTTTTCTCCAACGGCTGACCCTGTCGTGATCTTAAGTAATGAGACCAAGAGTTTTCTCATTAGTGCCTCTGGAAATCCACCATTGGCCTATTCATGGGGAATTAACCCAGGAAGTACTCTTGTGACATGTAACAACTCATCTTCTTGTGACGTCTCTGGTGGGGATTTTACACCCGGCAATTACATTTTAAGTGCGACCGTAACGGACTCACTTTCAACGAGTGACACAAAGGCATTTAACGTTACGATAAACGATAGGCCACAAATAAGTTTTAGTTTTCCAAGTAATGCTGAAACAGTGAAAATGAATTGTTCATCCTCAAAAAACTTTCAAATTCAAGTGAGTGATCTTAACCACTCTGATGGGCAGAGCTTTTCCATTGAATGGTTTGTGGATGGTCTATCTAACGCTGCTCTTTCAAACACCAATAATTTAGCGGTCCATCCTATGACTAGTGACGCCACCTTTTCACCCAATTGTTCAAGCTTGCTCATTGGTGATCACAAAATTAAAGCCGTTGTAAGCGATGGATTTGAGAATCAAGAAATCGAGTGGGATGTTAGTGTCAATTATTTTAGTGATGAATGTAATAACCTCTCCTCTGGAGAGATTTGTACCATTTCTGGATTACTCGGTCAGGGTTCAGGGCTAAGTACTGATAGTGATAATGATCAAGTAAGGGTGACACCTGAATTCCTTGCTTCCTATCCTAGTGGTGGCTACTTTTTTACGGATGGTTATCGTCATGCCGTCTGGTTTTATAATGACACAAGTTCACCTGTCACTGTCTTTGGAAAAAGTGTGGCGGCGAAAACTCTGATCTCCCTCTTTGGTCAAACTCAGTGGGGAGTAGGGACAGATGGCCAAAGTTTTAATAATTACTATCTCAGAGATCCTCGCGGTATTGCTTATTCTACTGTCGAAAATGCTCTCTATGTTGCTGATCAGAATAACAATCGCATTGTGCGCTTTAATTCTAGTGGTCAGGGCTACCGATGGGCCGGTGGTGGTTCTTCTAATGTTGATGGCGATCCGAGAAAGTCACATAAGTGTAATGACCCCATCGGAATTGATCTCGATGATGCCAACGGTTTACTCTTTTCATCTTGCTATTCAAATACTAACGGCGCTGATGGAACGGTAAAAGTTTTTCAAACCGGTGCTGATATAGGTAACACTGTCGTTCGTTATAGCGGGAATGCAGCGACGAATGGGTCTACGGGAATTGGGGGAAGCGCTCGCTTTGCTCGTAGTCGGACAGTGAAGGTTGATCCTAATGCGCGTCTTGTTTATTTTGGAGATGATCAGCGTTGTCGTATTATGGTCGCGAGTTATGGGGACAGTGGCTCTTTCTATAGCGGTGCTGTCACGGTATCTAGTGGAAATGCTGTTCGGCTGACCAATAATAGCGCCTGTGGGGAAAACTATAATCGTCTTTATACAGACACAGGAGCACGAATCAGAGTTTATGATATTGCACCCTTTAACGAGGGCGGGGTGACGAAGGGACTCTTTTTCACCAACTACAATAGGCACGTCATCAATTTCTTAAATTTTACAGGTTCTGCTATTACATTAGGGGGACAAACGATTGGGGCCAATCGCTACGATCGTGTCTTTGGTACTAATAATAGTGCGGATTACGCCCGTGGTGTACCAGCCTATACAAGTTCACTTCTTAGAAATCCCTATGGCATTAGACAAATTGGAAGCACACTCTATATCGCCGATCGTGGAAATAATCGTCTAAGCTATCTGGATGTGAGCACAGGTAATGGTGCGACGGGGGATATTGTCGGAAACCTACCAGTCGGAGATTACGATGATGAACTTCCTAAGAATTCAAACTTGAGACGATACAATCGACCACGAGATTTAACTTTTAATAATGGTTTAATCTATGTTGCCGATAGTGCCAATAGAAGAATTCGCTCTCTTAACGTTACAACTGGTGAGGTGTTGACTGTTATAGGAAGAGGCGCTTATGGCAACGCTAATACCAATCCTGAAGATCCCCTTGATGTGTACTTTCAAGATATGGGGCAGATTGATGTCTCAAGTGATGGCAATAGTCTTCTCTATGCTGATGGTAATGGAGGAAATGGGGCAAATCGAAACTGTATGGTGCGCCTCTTTAACTCAAGTGGGAGCAGTGAAAGTCTCTATGGGCTCTCTATTGATAATAACAAAGTCACAACTGTTGCAGGTAACTTTCCTCTTGGATGCAATACTTGGAATAGTGGTACCTATAATAATGGGGCGGCGATAAGTGCTAGGCTTGATCGCCCTTGGGGTGTGATGAGTCTTGATGATCAAAGCTCATTCTATATGTCTTCCTATGACTCAAGTTGTATCTACGAAGTTGATAGTTCAGGAATTATCAATGAAAGGATAGGTCAGTGTAATTCAACAGGGGATGTCAGTGGAGCTTTTGCAAGTGCTAAGCTCCTTAGACCTGGTCCCTTGGTTAAAGATAGTGATGCAAGTCTTGCGAGTGTTGGAAACTTCTTTATTGTTGATCGCTACCTCAACACCAATAGCTATATAAAGTACGCTAATTTTAGTGGTGCTGATGTTGATATTTTTGGTCTTACTATTCCTAGTGGAGAAGTGGGAAAGGTAATCTCAACAGATGGTTACAGCGGAGATGTCGCAACCTTTGAGGATCAGATCTGTTACTCTCAAGGCGCAAATGCCAATGGTCATCAATATCCTCATAATGTCATTTGTCTTGACCGCAATACTGGAGTGACGACTCTTCGTGTGGGGAAAATTTCAGCGAGTACAGTAAAGTGCGCGACCCCTCAATATGATGAAGAAGAAGGTGTTTTGGCCACATCTGCAAGTCTGTGTGGCCCTTGGGGATTGACCTTTGATAGTGAGGGGAATCTCTATATCGCTGAGTATATTTCTAATAATATCCGAATGGTGAAGCGCTGGTACTAAAAGTCCGGCGCTATATAAACATCAATCTCTGGGTTGTACTCTTCTTGAAGAATCGACTTAATAGCGTAGAGAGTTCCCGTCGTTGAACTTGGGCAGGTACCACAAGCACCCATATACTTCACAAGAAGAATATTATCCTCGTAACTGATCGTCTGAATATCACCACCATCTCCTTGAAGGCCTGGGCGAATAGTCTTATCAAGGATCTTTTCAATGTCTTGAAGCTCAGGTGTGAGCGCTGCTCGACGATCAGCTTCTGGGTCAGGATCGTGGTAATCGGGATTATGATCGGGATAAAACTCTTTGATCTTTTCTTGAAGTGGTTCATCAATATTATCCCAATTCTCATAAGTGAACTTGGTGATCGTAATTGAAGAATCAAAGAAGTGAACTTGGTCTACTCCGCGCACTTTAAAGAGTTCGTAGGCGAGTTTGTTTTCGCCACAATCAATAGGACTTCTATAAGTCGAGTTGCCTTCAAGTTTTACTGGCTTATTAAGAATAAACTTTAAAGCATTTGGGTTCGGTGTTGGTTGAATATAAATATCAAGTTCTTCTGTACTCATAGAAGTTCCTTTGCTTTTTTGAGAGCGCTTACGAGGCGATCCACATCTTCTTTATTGTTATAAAGGGAAAACGAAGCTCTTGCTGTGGCCGGTACATTGAACCTCTTCATCAGGGGCTGGGTACAGTGGTGACCGGTGCGAATGGCCACTCCTTGCTCATCAAGAATCATTCCCAAATCATGGGGATGAGTGCCTTCAATCACAAAACTAATGACAGAGGCCTTATTGTCGGCCTCACCAATGATGCGAAGACCTTCGATTTTTCTTAGCTCAGTTTCAGCATAGGAGAGAAGCTCACTCTCATGTTGAGCGATGAAGTCGTAGCCCACAGAGTTCATAAAGTCGATGGCACTCTTAAGGCAATTGACTCCAGCAATATGGGGAGTTCCCGCCTCAAATTTTTCAGGCAGGTCATTGTAAGTTGTTTTTTCAAGAGTGACTTCTTTGATCATGGCCCCGCCACTGCGGTAGGGAGGCATTTGATTGAGAAGTTCTTCTCGTCCCCAAAGAATTCCAACACCAGTTGGGCCAAACATTTTATGGGCCCCAAAGACGAGAAAATCAACATCGAGCTTCTCAACATCGAGTCTGGTGTGAGCGACGGACTGGGCCGCATCGACGAGGAAGTGTGCCCCAGCTTCATGGGCCATCTTAGCAAATTCTTTGATCGGATTAATTGTTCCCAGGGTGTTAGAGATATGGGTCATGGCCACCATTTTAACGTTGCCACTTTTAAGGAGACCTTCATAAACTGAAGGATCAATTTCTCCTTTATCGGTCACAGGGATCTCTACAATTTTTGCACCCTTTCTTTCTGCGGCGATTTGCCAGGGGACAATATTAGAGTGGTGTTCCATGGTCGAGATGAGAATTTCATCTCCCTCTTTTAAAAAGACTTCACTCCATGAATAAGCGACGAGATTAATCCCATCGGTTGTTCCACTCGTGAAGATCACTTCGTGCTCATGAGGAGCATTGATAAAAGACTGAGCGGCCTTTCGCGAGGCCTCATACTTTTGGGTGCCTTGAGCGCTAAGATAGTGAATGCCTCTGTGAACATTGGCCGTCTCTTTTGAATAGTGTTGAGAGAGAGCATCAATAACACACTGAGGTTTGAGCGCCGAAGCTCCGCTATCAAGATAGACGAGGCTTTGGCCATGAACCAATTGGTCGAGGGCCGGGAATTGGGCGCGAATGTCATCATTCTTAATCATGGTTCTTGCCTAATTTGCTTTCAAGATTATCAAGAGCAAAGCGCTCAAATTGTTCAAATAAAATTCCTGAAAGATAAGTGGTCACTTCTTTATCAGGACATGTATCAAGAACGTCTTGTCCAAAAGCGTGACAGAGAATCTTCTGAGCTTTTGAGCGCTCGATACCACGGCTTTCAAGATAGAAAACTTCTTCTTCATTAATCTGGCCTACTGTTGCTCCGTGACCACACTTGACATCATCAGCATAGACTTCAATTTGCGGACGAGTATCGACCTTGGCCTTCTTACTGAGAAGGAGGTTCTTATTAAGCTGGCTTGAGTCAACCTGTTGAGCATCTCGGTGGATAACAATCTTGCCTGTGAAAACTCCATGAGAGTTGTCATCCATAATTCCTTTAAAGAGCTGGTCACTTGTGGTGTGAGAGGCCTTATGACGAATTAGGGTAAAATTGTCATGGTGCTGCTCTTCACGACCTGTATAAAGACCGTTCACTGTTGCGTGCGCGCCGGTTTCAAGAATATTAAATTCGAGATTATTGCGATTTATCCCCCCTGTCGCCGTAAAGGTGAGGGAGTTAAGATTGGCATCACGATAAATATTAGCCGTGAGATTACCCACATGAGTGTGACCATTTCCGGCGAGTTGCACCTTTGTGTGGCCGATGTGAGCATTCGCTTTCACTTCTAAGTGGGTAGAAGCAATACTTTGCGCTTTAATATTTGAGGTAAAGCCATCACTTGTTCTGAAGACTTCAAGAAAGTTCGCTTGTGATCCCTCCTCACAAGTGATGGTGAGGCGAGGAAAGGTTGTTTGATTGTCTGCTAAGTCCAAGTCATGAACAATAACCGTCAGTGGAATCTTCGTGTTCTTGGCCAGACGCAGATGAATGCTCTCTTTGGCAAGGCCTTGGGAGAGTACTTCAAAGGGGTCTTGGTTTTGAGTGCCCTCAAAGCTTCCGTCAAAACTTTTTTCCAGACTCAGGCCTTCAGGAAGGTTAGTGAGCTCTTTATTAAGAGACCCATTACCAAGAACAACCTGGCACCTTGTGGGAAGAGAGCCAAGAAAATCAGAAAAGCCAGAGCCAGGAGTAGTGGTATGGGCAACTTCAAAAGAGTCAGCAAAAGCTGATTCAAAGTTAGTGTATTTATAGTTTTCATTCTTCTTAGTGGGAAGGCCTGTGAACTTGTCGCTAAGAGCAGGAGCCGCTTTTTTAAGTTCCTCAAAGAAGAGTGATGACTTTTGCGAGTACTCCATTATTGCTCCTGTCCCTCGATGAGCCAATCGTAGCCTTTCTTTTCTAGTTCAAGAGCGAGTTCTTTACCTCCTGACTTAATGATCTTTCCTTTGTAGAGGACGTGAACAAAATCAGGAACAATATAGTCGAGAAGACGCTGGTAGTGAGTGACAAGAATAGTGGCGTTGTACTTGCTCTTTAGAGCGTTTACACCACCAGCAACTGTTTTAAGGGCATCGATATCAAGCCCAGAGTCTGTTTCATCAAGAAGACTAAGACGGGGGTTGAGCACGGCCATTTGAAGGATTTCATTCTTCTTCTTTTCGCCCCCTGAAAAGCCAGTGTTCACACCACGCTCAAGGAAGCTTTCACTCATTTCTAAGAGCTCAAGTTTTGGCTTAAGGTAGTTTTTAAACTCTTCCTCTTCCATTTCTGGTGCCCCTTGGGCCTTACAAATAGAATTAAAAGATTCTCTTAAAAAAGAAAGATTGGATACACCTGGGATTTCGACAGGATATTGAAAACCAAGGAAGATGCCATTCTTACTGCGCTCATCGGCTTCCTGCTCGAGGATGCTTTGGGCCTTACCGTTGATATTAAAATTGATTTCACCACTTGTGACCTCAAAGGAAGGGTGACCTGCAATGACCTTTGCAAGAGTCGATTTCCCTGAACCATTGGGTCCCATAATGGCGTGGACTTCACCAGGCTTTACGGTGAGGCTAATTCCCTTAAGAATTTCCTTTGTGCCTTCTGAGTCGTCGGCTAATTTTGCATGAACATCTTTTACTTCAATCATCATCTTCTATCCTTAATTATAAATATCTATCCAACTGAGTTTTCTAATTTCATCTCAAGTAACTTCACCGCTTCCACCGAGAATTCAAGGGGAAGGGTTTTAAAGACTTCATTACAAAAGCCATTCACAATGAGTGAAATACATTTTTCCATATCAAGACCACGGCTCTGTAAGTAAAAGAGTTGGTCTTCACTGATTTTAGTGGTTGAGGCCTCATGCTCTACCGTGGCGCTATTATTCTTCACATCAATATAAGGGAAGGTATTGGCGCTACACTTGTCACCGACGAGCATGCTATCGCACTGAGAATAGTTACGCGCGCCGTGGGCACCAGGCATGATCTTCACAAGGCCACGATAGTTGTTTTCTGATTGCTCCGCTGAGATTCCCTTAGAGATAATGGTCGACTTGGTGTTCTTTCCAATGTGAACCATCTTTGTTCCAGTATCGGCCTGCATTTTATTATTAGTTAAGGCCACGGAGTAGAAAGCCCCTTGAGAGTTATCGCCAATGAGATTACAAGAGGGGTACTTCCAAGTTATGGCCGATCCCGCTTCTACCTGGGTCCAAGAGATTTTTGAATTACGGCCAAGACAGTTTCCTCTTTTTGTAACGAAGTTATAGATTCCGCCTTTACCTTCTTTATTTCCTGCATACCAGTTTTGGACAGTTGAGTACTTAACCTCGGCATCATCGAGAGTGACGATTTCAACAATCGCCGCATGAAGTTGGTTCTCATCTCTTTGGGGTGCGGTACAACCTTCAAGATAATTCACGTAAGAGCCCTCGTCTGCGACGATAAGGGTTCTTTCAAATTGACCTGTCTCTTTTGCATTGATTCTAAAGTAGGTGGAAAGGTCCATGGGACAGGTCACGCCCTTTGGAATATAGGCGAAGGAACCATCAGAAAAGACAGCAGCGTTGAGGGCGGCATAGAAATTATCTGAATAGGGAACAACGGTTCCAAGATACTTCTTCACAAGTTCTGGATGGTCTTGAACTGCTTCAGAAATTGAGCAGAAAATCACTCCTACTTTTTCAAGGTCTTCTTTCCAAGTTGTCGTCAAAGAGACTGAATCAAAGACCACGTCGACGGCAACACCTGTGAGGCGCTTTTGTTCAGAGAGCGGAATCCCAAGCTTTTCAAAAGTGGCCAAAAGCTCTGGGTCCACTTCATCAAGGCTTTGAGGCCCATCTTCTTTCTTCTTGGGAGCTGAATAATAGTAGAGATCCTGAAAGTCGATCTCTGGAATTTCAAGTTTCGCCCAATCTGGTACCGGGAGCTTTTGCCAGTGGCGAAAGGCCTTGAGGCGATAATCGAGAAGCCATTCGGGCTCATTCTTTTTTTGACTAAGAAGACGAATCACATCTTCATTGAGACCCTTTGGAAATTCCTCGGTTTCAATGTCGGTGTAAAAACCGTACTTGTAATCATCTTTTAATACATCTTCTGTGCTCATGCATGCTCCGCCATTAATAGCTCTTCTAGAGTGAGTTCACTAAGAAAGGAATTCACCTTATTATTTAATACCTCGATAGGAGTGACGATATTGCAGATACCATAGAGGTCACACACCCCTTTAGAGTTCTCACAAAATTTACCGAAACTTTCCTTCCCTTCAATCATGCGACCCAATTCAGTGAAAGTGATTTGAGACAGGGGACGGGTGAGGGTGTAGCCTCCTTTAATCCCTTTGGTCGATGAGAGAAGCCCCTTATTATTCATGACCTGAAGAACTTTTGCGGTCGTGTCAAAAGGGGTGTGAAATCGATCGCAAATCTCCCGCGCACTCGTGAGTTTGCCCTCCTCTTGGGTGGCAATATACTTGAGCGCAATCATTGCGTATTCAATCTTTTTGTTAATCTTAATCATCGTATTCTCAATACCTTAAAATGGGTCAAAAAAAAACCTATTTCAAGTCTGCTCTAAAAATAAAAATAGGTCAAAAAAACCCTTATTTAAAGAAACAACTTGTAGACAGGCCAATAGGAAAAGTCTTAACCCACTGAAAATACAATGCTACGATGAGGCCATGGAAATTATAGTTGGCGAATTATTTGATGAGAGGATGGCGAGACGTTTGGTGGCCGAAGCCCGAGAGCGAGGAATCGTCCTAGAAGTGGAACTCTTTTCAAGTGAAAGGGGCACCATTTATCGTCTCAACTGCCACGATCCCTCTCGCCTTGAAGAGGCCCGCGACTTTTTTCGGGTGCGCATGGGTTTACCAGGCGCTCCCGAGGAACCAGATCCCGAGTGGGAAAAAGTCCGCTCGATTCCTCTTGGAAAAATTACTCTTGGGCTTCTTCTGATTAGCGCCGCGATCTTTTTGACGAGCTTTAAAAGAGAAGTTTTTAGTGAGGTACTTGAATACCTCTTCATCAATCGACCTGATCAGCCCTTTTTGACGAGTATCAGAGCGGGAGAAGTGTGGCGCCTCATCACTCCCATCTTTCTTCATTTTGGCTTTATGCATATTCTCTTTAACTCTATGTGGATAAAGGACTTAGGCAGTCTCTTTGAAAAAGAGCATGGTGCTCTAAAGTATATCCTCTTTATTTTAAGTGTCGGCATCTCTTCAAATCTTTTGCAGTACATGGCCATTGGCCCGCGCTTTGGAGGCCTTAGTGGTTTGGTCTACGGGCTCTTAGGTTTTCTTTGGATTTATGGAAAGACCCATGAAGAGGCGGTCTTTCGCCTACCCAAGCGAGATATTGGTCTGATGATTGGCTGGTACTTTCTCTGTCTTTCTGGTCTCATTGGAAATATCGCCAATATTGCTCATGGGGTAGGGCTTGCCGTTGGAATGATCTGGGGGCTCTTTCCTTGGGAGCGCGGTCATCTCAAAAGGAAAATTCTTTACATTCTTCTCGCTCTCTTTTTCAGCTTAGGGACCTATCTTATTGAAATAGCGAGAAAAATGCTGTGATTTAGTCGTAATCTTTGATCAAGAAATTCCTCAAATTGCCGAAAAGTTTAAGTCGAAGGTGAGAGTCTATCGACTTAATTTTTGAGAGGAATGGCCTTTTGGTGAAAGTGGCACGCTCTTTATTTATCCTTACGATCATGCTGATTGCTTCAGTGGGGGCACAGGAGCGCTTTGCTCACATCAGTTCGCAAGAGAGTCGTGATGGCACCAAAGTCACCGAAGTTTATCTTGATCAAATCACGCAGCGTCTAGTCGTCAAACAATTTAGAAAAGAGAGTTCAACGGCCTTCTTAAAAAGAGGGGACACCCAGCGTGTGGCCGAAGCTTGGTATCCTGCACCTGTTGGATACAGTCTTGAGACAGCTTCAACTTTTGATCTCTCTCAGGCTGAAGGTCAGCGCGACGGCCAAAACTTTCTGCGCGATCTTGAGGGGAGTGATCAGGGCCTGGCGCGTTTTAATAGCATTATGAATGAGGTTAAAGAGGGGCCGAGTCGCTATAAACTCATTCAAATGGGAAAGAAAGACAATAATCAAGTCGGTGTTTATTACAATGACAAACTTGGTGAATTTATTTTTCAGTCCATTGAAAACAAAGACGAGCGTGAACATCAGTTCCCTTTAACAAGTGGTCTGGCGACGGATATTGAAAAGGTTCCTGGAGATCAAAACCCATTGAGCTTTAAGCGCTTTAAAATGAAGACGCTCTATGATTTCTATCAAAATAAGAATGCTATTAACGAAGAGATGGCAAGACATGGCTTCAAACTTCCTGAGTCTGCCTTTGATGATATTGAAGAGCAAATTAAGGCCTACCAAGATGGCTTTAAGAGAGTTCATCTCAAAGAAGAGAGTAATGGTATTTTTGAAGAGACTCAATACAATGCCGACACCAACGAATTGATCGTCAGGCGCTATCGCTATGATGACGAAGGTTATCAGGTGGTGGTCTCTGAGAAGATTTATGATCTTAATATTGATACCGACTTTGATGACGCTTATTTACGTTTTCAAGGTCTTGGAGAGGAGGCGAAGGCGGCCTTTAATAATGTCCTCATCTCTGTTGGGGGCTGTGAGGAGCCTCTTAAAGATTCGGCCCCGGTGAGTGTTGAACTTGATGCTCAGCTTGATGATATGAACGCCGTGCTTGAAAAGATGTGGCGCCAGGAGCTTGATGCTGGCCTTCCTCAAAATCTTAAGCGCACGACAACGGCCAATCAGATGGTTCTCGACTTTAAACTCTTTGGACGTGACCATCCCCTAAGACTTGATGTTGATGGCCATGGCCGCTTAAAAGACGTGAACTTTGTTAATGTCGGACTCGCTCGCGATAAGCAAATGAGAATTCGTCATCTCGTGGATGACAAAGGTCAAAAGCAATTTATGATTCAAGCCTTTAATGAGGTGACGGGAGAGTGGGAAAACCAACTCGTTTTAGAGAGTGAATTTGTAATGGATTCTAACGGTAATGGGGTCCCCCGTATTGCCGCTTATCTGAAGGGTCAACAAGAAGAGGGACGCTTTAATTTTGAAGGGTTTGAAAAATCTGTTTATCCCCTTCGTTTTAGTAATAGGCAGCTAACCCAAACGGGCCCACGCTTTCGTTTTGATGGCAGGCGAAGAAATGAATTTAATGACATCAATTATGATCGCGAGGGTAAGGGCGGACTAATTAACTTTGCTTTTCAGGTTTTCTTCTCTGAAGAGGGAAAACGCAACAAAGTTAAGAAGACCATTGTGGAAGAAGCGCGAAAGGCCCTTAATAGTCCCAGTTTCTCCGGTCTTATCAGCAATAGCGATATTGAAAGTGTTGCTGAAGAAGTCACCATGGCCACGGCCGCAAGAACCGATAATTTCAAGCACAGCTCTAATCGCGTAGAGGCCGTTGCAAGTGAGGAAGCCTACTCACGCTTTGGTGACCTCGCCCTTAGCCGTCTTGTCAAAGAACTCATGCCTACGGAGAGTGATCACGCCATTGGTGAAATGGTTGATTCCGTTATGCGGGAGTTTCGTATTTGTCTTAAGAGGGCCAGTGACGCTCGAAATAGTGAGATGGCCCAAAAGTGTATGGACACTTTTATGAAGGAAGCTCCTATTGATGTGGCCAAAGAAATTCTGGCCCTCAAACTTACGCAAGCTAATCTTGGTGACTTTACGGAAATTGCTGAAAAGGAATTCTTGGCCTGTACGCAAGAACATTACGAACCGATTAAGGCGCGCGCGACTTCTGAAGAGGGAATGGACGTGGTTAAGGGCTGTCTCTATAAAGCTCTTATTGTTACAGTTGATAAAACGGCAGAGGGCATTGTTGATGACCAGCTCGGTGAAATTAGCCGTGAGATGGGACTCAATCTCTCTTTTTCTCGTGAAAAACTTCAAAGCACGCGCCAAAGAGTTCGCGAGTGCCTTGCTGATCATGGTCTTGGTAATTATGGAGCGCGAGGTTTTGAAATCAATATTACTCAGTTAGGGCGCACCCCTGCTGATCTCTTTGAGCAAAACTTTATGGGCTGTCAAAATAGCCTTATTGAAGGTGTCGCCAAGAGTGTGGGTGAGGTCGCTTTAGCGGCTAAGTTAAATGAAGTGACTCTTAGTGAAGAAGCTAAGAATAGAGTAATGGAGCAAAGTTTTGAGCCCGGTCTTGTCCAGTGTCTTGAGGGACAAAATAGAACCATTCGCCGTTTAAAGAATGAGTACCTTATTCGCCGTCAGCAACTTGTTGCAGAGACTGGCAAGAATGATGTGAAGGTGGATTTAAAGGTACCAAGCTTTGATCCTCTTCAATGTAACCGTGTCCTTACTAATTTAGCGACGGGTTATGCCGCTCAAGAAACCCTGAGAGATCTTCTTGGAGAAGAGGTCTTTATCAATGTTAAAGAAGAGAAGGGCTTTGACCCTATCACCTGTTTTGAAAATGAGCATCGCCACCTGATGGAAAGCCTTCCCACATGGATGGTCACGGACTCAAATTTAAATGACGATCAAAAAAAGCGAGTGGGAGAAACTCGTGACCAAGAAGTTGAAGCGAAGACTGCCGCTTGTTTAAAGAAGGCCATTGCCGACGCTAGTTTCTATGCCGCTCAAAAAATGATGCTAGAGAAATTGCGTGAAAATCCTAAATATAAAGATATGGAAGTCAGTGCAGAAGCGAAGATTGCCGTGGGTCTCTCGGTTAAGAACTGCTTTATTAAAAAGCTCAATCAGTATGAAGATGTAGACTCCATTTTAAGAGAGCAAGAAGTGCTTAAAGATGTCTGTGCTGCGGAACTTTTTAAAGACGCTGCCGTTCAAAAACACCTCTTCTCTCCCTTTATTGAAGATGCCATTAGTAAAGTAGAGATGAGCCCCGAAACCAAAGAGCGCGTGATGGGGA
>Ga0208203_1000798_pt1 | contig 13549 bp, 8 predicted proteins | sample DeeseametaMP2914_FD_184167 | JGI IMG/M metagenome (GOLD analysis project Ga0208203, IMG submission 184167) | Marine microbial communities from the Deep Atlantic Ocean - MP2914 (SPAdes) | ecosystem: Environmental > Aquatic > Marine > Oceanic | place: West of Santa Cruz de la Palma, Atlantic Ocean...
GTTTTACCCGACGCATTGGTACCACAAATATTGGTGTGTCCATCAAGCTTTAGCTCGACCACGCCTGGTAAATGCGTGTCGATAAGAATAATACGTTTTAAGCCTGCCATAGTGTTCCTGTATCAATAACTCTGCCGCGTGAACGCTCACACAGCACAAAACTGTACCTGCTTTGATAGGGTAAAAGTTGCATACCTGAAAGAAAGCGAGCACATGCGCACGATGTAGCCCGTCAGTGTATTATGAATTCACGAATTTGCACAGATGCGCGGTGATTTGTTGGTTATAAAGCATGCTATTGTTTAAAAGTTAAGTTGGCAAAGCTTTTGAATATCCCAATAACGCCACATGAATATAAAGCGGCACGTACTGATTAGGTACGTGCCGCCTTAGCGAAAGCATTGAGCTTTCATAGAACAGCGATGAAATTAACTGAACTGTTTCTATAAAGCTGTCTATCAGCTGTTTTACTTCACTGACAATACATTTACCGACTCTGGTGCGGGATACATCATGCTAAAGCTGGGCGTAATATCACCCGAGGCTGCATTTAGAATATTGTCAAAGCGCAGGATCATGCCATTTGATTTTTCAGCAACATATACATGACCATTGCTGAGCATCAAGTCTACCGGATTACCCAACATTGAGTTCGGTCCTGCAATATTGACGGATACATCCGTTATGCCATCAGCACTGCCTGCGCCAGGAATCACGTACAATTTACCGTCAGTAGCATCCGCTGCGCTGCCTACATCAGAAATGACCAAACTATCGCTTTGGCTATCATAGTCTATGCCATGGATGTTGGTTGGCGCGGCAAATGCTGTCCCACCACTTGCAGGGACAATCAGCCTGTCTTCACCCGTAATTACGGTTTCACCGCTTTCCATTTTGCGCATCACTTCTTCAAACACGGCAACCGAACCGTTAGTTAACGCCAGATACGCACTATCAGTTGATGGGTCGTAATCCACATCCCAAGGGCGCGCCCCGTTGGCAGCTTCAAGTGTTAATAGAGGCGCAACATTGCCTGATGCACAAGGCGAAAATACGCGAACGGCAGGAGTAGCTTCGTTAACATCTGCCACAAATACCACACCTGCTTCTGAGGCAATGTCTAACCCTTTAGGTGCAATCAAGCCTGTATCGCTACCCGCAATCATGTGGTCGAAACTATCGCTATACATCATACCGTCTCGCATGGCTTTGAGGCGATTAATCACGAGTAAACCACCCGTTGAGGTTTCAACATCATCGAAAGTAATGACGCCATCACCGCTAGCCGTGAAAGCGGCACTCTCAATGCTCATACCAGCGTCAAAAGTGCTTAGCTCACTGGAAAGTACAGCGCTGTATTGCGCTACTTGCCCCGTGGTTGCACCTTCGCTTGCAGGGTTACTTGATACCGAAAGGCCCATAATAGGCATGGTAGTTATGCCATCGTCCGATGCGTCTTTCATCTCGTTCAGCTGAGTTAACTCGGCCAACGACTCTGGTTTTACTGAAGGCGTTGATAGCGTTGGTGCAACGTCGCCACTAGCACCGTTGAATATGTTTGAGAACACCAAAATGGCGTCATTGGATTTTTCCGCCACGCGAAGATCAGAACCGGTTAAAACAATGTCTACTGGATTACCAAGCTGGGTAGATGCGCCGCCAATCACTCTGCTTGGTACAGCAGCCCCATCAGCCGTAGAGGCATTTTCTAAAACAAAAATTTGACCATCATCAGCAATTGCAGCATCGCCAACGTCTGACAATACCATACGATTAGACATAGGCTCGTAAGCGATACCGTGCAGATTAATCGATATTTGATTTCCGTCTGCATCTGAAGGCACCACTGAACGCATAACTGTGGGCGCAAAATCAGAACCAGCGACATTATCGTAAACCGCGAGTGTCCCATCGGTCAGTGCAACAAACAATCTATCGCTTTGTTCGTCATAGGCCACATCCCATGGTTTTGCTGAGGTCATTATTTCTGCAATCGGTGCAACATTGCCTGCTGCTTGGCCACCGAATACGCTAACCTTTTGACCGTTAAAGTCAGCCACCATAACTAAACCTGCATTTTCAGCAAAGGCAATACCTTTCGGATTAACAAGGCCCGTAGTTGCGCCCGTTATCTCATGCCCTGTACTCATCATGTAGTCGGCTTGAGCTTCAAAATTACAAAGCGTTCTTAATAACGGTAAATCACTGTCGCCAGCTTGTACTAAGCTTCCGCTTTGCGTGAATACAATCCCCTCATTGGCTCCTGTGGTTACCGTGGATAAGACGTTCGCGTTTTGGTCAATCGAGGTAACAGTATTGCGGTTGTCATCGCCATTGTTTGCGACCAAGAAAGTCGCTGACGCAAAGCCTGGGGTTCCATCCTGACCTGGTGCACCATCTTGGCCAGGCGCGCCATCAGTCCCATCGACACCATCTGTTCCGTCGTCACCGTCGCAGGCACTTAGCGCGAGAACCATTGCCGTCGCCAACAGTGACAGTTTTAATTTTTGCTGTGATGTTTTATTGAATTCCATCTTCATCTCCGTACTTGTTGATTCGTGAAGAGACGTCACTTAAACGCGCGATGCGATAAGTACTGCTCACGTCCTGTTCAACAAGCCAAACGATTGATGAGTGAAACTGGATGCAAAAAAAATAAAAAAACCTCAATGCATTGCTGCGATTGAGGTTTTTAAGCATTGTTAAGTAATGCGATAGTCTTTTAACGTGGTGGGAAGCCACCGCCTCCGCCAAACCCGCCAGGACCGCCGAATCCACCTGGGCCGCCTGGACCACCAGGGCCTCCAAAACCGCCACCCGGAGGCATCATGCCTTTCATCTGGCGCATCATCTTCTTCATGCCGCCGCCAGACATCTTTTTCATCATTTTCTGCATTTGCGTAAACTGCTTAAGTAAACGGTTTACGTCTTGAATTTGCGTACCTGAGCCTGCTGCAATACGGCGCTTACGCGACCCTTTAATCATATCTGGGCGCGCACGTTCGGCCGGTGTCATTGAATTAATGATGGCTTCCATTTGGTTAAACTGCTTGTCGTTTGCCTGATCTTTGATTTTATCAGACATACCGCCCATGCCAGGAAGCTTATCAAGCATTCCCATCATGCCGCCCATGTTCTTCATTTGCTCAAGCTGATCTTTAAAGTCTTGCAGGTCGAAGCCTTTTCCTTTCTGTACCTTCTTGGCCAGCTTTTCCGCTTTCGACTTATCGACTTTACGCTCAACCTCTTCGATAAGGCTAAGTACGTCGCCCATGCCCAAGATACGAGACGCAATACGCTCAGGGTGGAAAGGCTCAAGTGCATCAACCTTTTCGCCCATACCGATAAACTTGATAGGTTTACCCGTGATGTGACGAACCGACAGTGCAGCACCACCTCGTGCATCACCATCTGCTTTGGTCAGTATTACACCGGTTAGCGGTAGCGCGTCGTTAAACGCCTTTGCCGTATTCGCAGCATCCTGACCGGTCATGGCATCAACCACGAACAGAGTTTCAATTGGCTTAACAGCAGCGTGAAGCTCTTTAATTTCGTCCATCATGTCGTTGTCGACATGCAAACGACCTGCTGTATCCACTAGTAGTACATCGAAGAAATTCTTCTTCGCTTCAACAATGGCATCGTTAACGATATCAATGGGCTTTTGTAAAATCGTTGACGGGTGAAAAGCTACATTCACTTCACCGGCAAGGGTTTCAAGCTGCTTGATAGCGGCCGGACGATAAACGTCGGCACTCACTACCATCACTTTCTTTTTCTCGCGCTCAGTTAGGTATTTCGCAAGTTTACCTACAGACGTAGTTTTACCCGCACCTTGTAAGCCCGCCATAAGCACAACAGCCGGAGGTTGAGTTGCGAGGTTAAGCTTTTCGTTCGCCTCCCCCATCACCGACTCTAGTTCAGACTGAACGATTTTAATAAATACTTGGCCAGGCTTGAGGCTTTTGGTTACTTCGGTACCAACTGCACGCTCTTTTACCTGTGCAACAAACGCTTTTACTACGGGTAGCGCAACGTCGGCTTCAAGTAGCGCCATACGCACTTCGCGTAGCGTTTCTTTAATATTGTCTTCAGTAAGACGCCCTTTACCACTGACATTTCGTAATGTCTGGCCTAAGCGTTCTGATAAATTCTCAAACATAGTATGAAACTTCTTTTTATTTCAGACGTAATGCCCGCATTGTAACGTAAAAGCGAACGGTAACGTACCCACAATTGCGGTTAAATTTTTAAACTTTTGCGTCAAGGGTTGTCGAAATTTGATGTACGAATTTCGAAGTCGATATGGAGTAAAAATTGTCCTTCCATGATCCTATACCCACACTAAAAGTGGGTGTGAAACAAACAAAATCAAGGAGATGGTTGAATTTACTTGCAAGTTGCAGTATCAATACCGACTCAGTCGGTGAAGACGTCACCTACCTATTACAGGACGCATCATGAACACCCTTTTCGCCATTTCTGCTGCTTTACTCTACGCATTAGCTGCGGCAGTACTTATTGGCAAATTCGTACACCAAGACGGCCCGAATAAGCGATTAGGGCTATCCATCGCTAGTGTTGGGGCAATTGCACATATCGCTTTTCTCACCAACGTTATTATTGTCGCGCCTGGGCAAGACATGAGTGTAACCAACGTACTTTCATTAGTGTCGTGGATAATCACAGTATCCATGCTTATATTTGCCCGCGCCATTCCTAATCTTATTTTACTTCCTGTTGTTTTCGGCTTTGCAAGTCTTACGGTACTCGCCTCACAGTTTATTCCCGTGTCGTACATCATGCACATAGAGCTGCAGCCGGGCTTAGTTATCCATATTAGTTTGTCATTGTTTGCTTACTGCACTTTGGTCATTGCATTCTTATACGCACTGCAAATGTCCTACATTACCTACCGGTTAAAGCAAAAAGGTGCTGCGCTACTACATTCATCACTACCGCCTTTAATGCTTGTAGAAAACATTTTGTTCAAGCTGTTGCTTGCGGGAACTTGTTTACTAACCGTCTCACTAATTAGCGGGTTTGTTTTCTTAGAAGATATGTTTAACAAAACTTACGCGCATAAAACGGTGCTATCAGCGGCCGCTCTCGTTGTTTTTCTCATTCTTTTAATAGGCCAGAAACTTCGGGGTTGGCGCGGGCGACAAGTTATTGTGATGACAGTCTTGGGTGTGACGCTACTGTCCCTTGCCTATTTTGGTAGCAAATTAGTTCGCGAATTTCTTCTTTAAAATTCCCTGTATTTATTGCTGAGCTCGCTGCAGGGCTGGCTTTTTAGGCGGCTCGGCGGCGCTTGTCACTTTTGGGTGTTATCTAGTTAATTAGGGGCATATCAACAATTTTCCCTTGAAACTCGCACCTCAAATCAATACATTTGAAGCCTAAGTTAAGACAGGAACCCATTAATTGGACGACATATCAACGAGTACGCTGTTTATCGCGCTCGGCGTACTCATATTACTATCTGCGTATTTCTCTAGTTCAGAAACTGGCATGATGTCGATTAATCGTTATCGACTCAAGCATTTGCAAGGAGAAGGCAACCGCTCAGCTATACGTGTTGCTAAACTTCTAGAACGACCTGATCGCCTTATCGGCCTTATTCTCATCGGAAACAACTTAGTTAATATTGCAGCATCCTCGCTTGCAACCATACTTTGTATTCGTTTATTCGGTGACTATTGGGGGCTGTTTGCTGCTACCTTTGGCTTAACGCTGGTCCTACTTATTTTTGCAGAAGTAACGCCGAAAACACTGGCTGCGCTGTATCCAGAAAAAGTGGCATTTCCGAGCTCCATTATTCTGCTTCCACTACTTACATTGCTGTACCCTTTTGTGGCAGCGATTAACGGTATCACAAACGGCATTCTAGCTTTGCTAAGAATTAGTCCTGCAAGTGGAAGTGACGACTCGTTAAGTCGAGAAGAGTTAAGAACCGTGGTTTTTGAAGCTGGTGCCATGATCCCTAAGCGACACCAAGATATGTTGGTGAGTATTTTGGACTTAGAAAGCGTAACGGCCGAAGATATCATGGTGCCACGTGCTGAAATTTTTGCTATCGACATTAACGACGATTGGAAGAAAATTCAAAAAGCCTTAACCCATGCTCAACATACCCGTGTTTTATTATACCGAGACAGTGTCGACGATGCGGTAGGCTTTGTGCATGTGCGTGACGCCCTGCGCCTTCTATCAAAAGACCAGTTCACTAAATCAAGTTTGCTTCGCGCAGTTCGTGAGATTTACTACACACCAGAATCTACCCCACTGCACACGCTGATGTATAAGTTTCAAGCGGAAAAAGAGCGCATTGCTTTGGTCGTTGATGAGTATGGCGACATTATGGGTCTAGTCACTCTTGAAGATATTCTTGAAGAGATTATCGGTGACTTTACCACCAGTATGGTTCCAGACCACAGTAAGGAAGCACACGTACAACAGGATGGTTCAGTATTGGTTGATGGTAGTGCCAACGTCCGGGAATTGAACAGAGAAATGGATTGGAACCTGCCTACGGAAGGCCCTAAAACCCTTAATGGTTTATTACTTGAGTATCTTGAAGATATTCCTGAGAACAAAGTAAGCGTGCGTTTGGCGGGTTATCCGTTAGAAATTGTAGACATTTCAGAAAGCATGATAAAAACCGTCAGAATCATGCCGGAATACTATGTTGCACCTAAAGAGTCGAATAACGACCACTAAACGTTTTGGTGGTTAACCTGCCTTTCGGCCTTATCAGCTAACCTTTTGATTCGTCAGCTAGACGCTGTGCTCTATTTGCCAGCGCTCTAGCTTTCGCAGCAGCGACCTTATCTGACAATTCAGATAATTTGGCAATAATATCCTGCGTCTCCTTATCTTCACGTAAATCAGCCTCCGCCATATGCGATTGCAATGAACGTTTAAGGAGCTCAGGAATAGATTTGCTGTCCATTTCCCAACCCTTCAATAGAATAAACTTTGACACTCTCAAAGAGTCTATCGACCATGTGGGAATATACTTAACGATTAATTGTTCAATTTCCGAAATTAATCGCTAAGAAGGAGCAAGGCGTTTACAGTCCTTGATAATGCGTTACCAGCGTGCCTTTGTGCTCTTTTAAAGAATACTTGATAACAGCAATTGAGGCCGTAGAAAACAAACTTGTGGTGTAAGACTGGCACAGTTCATCAACGAGATAGCTAACTAGCGGCATGTGACTAACAACAAGAAGTTTTTTGATTGGTTTTTTGGAATTGACCGCGGCGTGAAGAAGTCCATCAATATAATCACTCACCAGTCTTGGCGAGCCTTCCGGAACAATATCTTCATTATTTTCAACTTTGTTCGCAATGATATCAAGCGATACCATATCATGGGTCTGTTTGGCTCGACGATAAGGGCTCACAAGCGCTAAGTCCACAATGCCTTTCTGGCAATATTGGTCTTTTAACCATAAAGCTGCTGTTTTGGCTTGCTCTCTACCTAATGGTGTAAGTTGCCTGCTTTTATCATCGAGTCTGGGCGCTTCTGCTTCACCGTGACGCATAATGAAAAGATAAATGTCGTCGTTGCTACTTTGACCTGACATAACATTGCGCATAGTATTAATGAAAGTATGCTAACGATATCAGAGAGCTGATACTACGCCTAGCGCTAAACCGCGAATAGTGAGAATTTTCGTACATTATTTAACGTTTTGTGAAGTTTCTCTTTATAGACGCTCCAGCAGTAAGGTGCTCTTGACCAAAAACGAGACAATGTGAACAACACCATAAATTTAGAAAACGCACATCACGTTACTTTACCTAATGGGTTGCGTGCCATGTTATGTCACACGCCAGAAGCGAGTGAATCTTTTGTTTCAATGGCGGTAAGAGCCGGACACTTTTATGACCCAAACGATTGCCAAGGGTTAGCCCATCTTCTTGAACACATGCTTTTTATGGGTAGCCGTCATTTGCCCAAACCCAATGCTATAAATGGATTCATTGAGCAACACGGCGGCACAATCAACGCGTGGACAGGTACCGAGTACACAAATTACCATTTTAATTGCAGCGGTGACGCTATTGCGCAAACATTGCCTGCATTTGCAGATATGCTTAGGCAACCCTTATTTGAAGAAGACGCACTAACCAACGAAATAAAGAACATTCATGCTGAATTTGAGTTTAAGAAAAAAGACGACCTTCGCCGCCTTTATCAAATTCATAAAGAGACATGTAATCCAGAACATCCTTTTGCAAAATTTTCTGTAGGCAATTGCGATACCTTTTCTCAACACGAATGTACAGAGCTTAAACGGCGCCTAAAGGCACTGCACCAATCGTATTACTGTGCGCTTAATATGCGCTTGTGCATAGCCAGTCCTATGCCAATACGTCAACTCGAGGCGTTAGTGAATCAGTGTTTTGGGACATTGCCAAGTGGACAGTTAGCCTCTGACGACTGGCCTTCGCTTTACACAGAAAATGAACTGGGCATTCAAATCAACATTCATCCGCTGCAATCTGCTAGACGTATGATAGTGACATTTGCCCTCCCCGCTTTACAGAACGACTACAAAACCAAACCGCTGAACTACATCAGCCATTTGATTGGTGACGAAGGTGAAGGAAGCCTACTTGCCTATTTAAAAGAAAAAGATTGGGCGTTAAACCTGATAGCGGGCTCTGGCATAGAAGGCGATAAATTTAAAGATTTTAATGTGAGCTTTCAGCTTACCCAGGAAGGCCTTAAACACAAAGCGCAGGTGTTAGAGGCACTATTTAGCTACATCGAATTAATTAGAGAAGCATCGACTGAAGAATGGCGCTTTCACGAAAAGTCGCAGCTAAATGCGCTGGCCTTAGAGTACGAAGAAAATGTGAAGCCGCTTGGGATCATAACTGAGTATGCACAGCATCAATTTATATTCGAACCTGACGAATTAAATAGACTTCGCTCTACTATTGGTAGTTATGACAGAAGCATAATTGAGCATGCACTATCTTTTTTCACGCCCAAGAACCTTCGTTTAAAGGTTATATCAAAAGATGTTAAAACCACTCAGGTTTGCGCATTTTATGAGGCTGAATATAGCGTTGAAGACATCGACGATGCGCTAATACATTCACTTGAAAGCGCAAAGAAAATTCCAGAATTGTGTCTTCCCCCACCCAACCCTTATTTGGCGAGCGAATACACGCTTATCCTCCCTGAAACGGGGTTTAATGTTCCAAATAGGTTGGTAGATAATGGTGGCTATCGATTTTGGTTCGCTCAGGACCAACAATTCCATAGCCCCAAAGGCGATATTTATATCTCTTTCGACGCAGCTCAGTTTTCAGACTCTTTGACCTCTGTTGCGGCCAAGCGAATTTGGCTCGGCGCACTTAACGATCATCTCCAAGCTAAATACTACCGAGCTGAAATAGCAGGACTTCACTATCGGATTTATGGGCATCAAGCTGGATTTACCCTACACACCCGTGGTTTTACGAATCAGCAGACATTGTTAGCAAGTCAACTTCTTGACGCCGTTCTCGGTTTTATTCCTGACGAAAGAGCCTTTGAACATCACAAAGCACTTCAAATTCAAAACCTTCATAATTCACTGTTAAATAAGCCGACTAACCGTTTATTCTCTCGTTTAAGTGTTCTTATTCAACGCAACACGCAAGCGCCAGTTGAATTATTAGACGTGATAGAAAACATCTCTTATAACGAGATGCTAGGCTGTCGCAGTGCAGCTTTTGAGCATTATTTTGTAGAGGCATTTATGCATGGCAACTGGACAAGCGATGAAGCAAAGGCGTTTTCGACATCGCTTCATAGCCATTGTAAAAATGCAGGAGGAGGTCCCCTTTCTCGTGCCGTATCTAAGCTGCCTGTGGGCGGAACTCTTTATCACGAAGTGTTGTGTAATCACGATGACTCAGCGGTCGTACTTTATTTACAAGCACCTTCTCCTAGCCTCACCGACACCGCATTATGCATGGTTCTTGAACAGATGCTGGCAGCACCGTTCTTCAATTCGTTAAGAACAGAACAGCAATTGGGATACATAGTCGGTACAGGCTATGTACCACATAATCAACACCCCGGAATGGCATTTTACATACAAAGCCCGCAATGCAGTCCAAAGCAGTTGCTAGATGCAATGACCGCCTTTTTATTCCAGCAACTCAATGAAATAGAGTTCTATCGTTTTTATTGGCCGACTATCCAACAAAACCTTATTAAGCAGTTAGAAGAGAGAGACCTTACACTTTCGATGAAGTCACAGCGTTTATGGGTAAGTTTGGGTACGCAAGATTTAGAGTTTAATAGAAATGCAAAGCTTGCTGAAAGAATCAAAGGCTTGAGTTTCGAAGAGATTCAAGACTTCGCGCATCAACTCGCTAAACGAGAGCGCTGCGGGGAATTGGTGCTTTTCTCTCGAGGAAAATTTGAGAGTATTCCCACGCAAGAAAAACGAACGATTAACAGTATTTCTGAATTCAAAAAAGAAATTCCTTACTACTAAAGCTGCATTGTAGGCACGTGCCACGGTCGTTAAGATTTTAACCAATCTGCCGATACCCAGTGGTATTCGCAGACAAGGTTGGTTAATAAGTAAACCATCATTCTTGTTATTACTAAAAAGTCCTTGTAGAGGCTTAGTTAATTCGGCATATTTATTATTCTGGCTGTTAGGGATGCCGCCAGTAAAATAAAAAAATAATAAATGGCGTATGCCAAAGGTGTGTAGGTGCGCTCAACCCTAATTTATTCAATTTCTCTTCTTTTGTTGGCTTTGTCAGGAATTCTTTTTTCTTCTGCAAAGGCGATAGAGGTTTCTGATCTTCATTTTACAGAGCTAAATAAGCAGCATGGTCTATCGGATACCGCAGTATTAGACATTGTGGAAGATGACATGGGTTTCATTTGGCTTGCAACGTCAAACGGCCTTAACCGATACTCTGGTTATGATGTAAAACAATACCATCCCTCAGATGTAGACCCGAATTCGTTACCTTCAGGGTACATTCAATCCTTGTTTGTGGATTCGGAGGGGCAATTATGGGTAGGCACACACTCGGGACTAGCGCTTTATCAGCCTGAAACCGACAGTTTCAAAGTTTTCAATAAAGAAAACTCGGTAATAAAAACTGATTTAATAACAGCAATTACAGAGTCCAAAAATGGCGATATTCTCTTCGCGGATCGCAAATTCTTGTATAGATACTCCAAACAACGATCGCAAATAAGTGTTCTGACTCAGGTTTTCAATGAAGAAAGCTTCATTAAAGTTATCTTCGAAGAAGCCAATCGTATCTGGGTGGGCTCAAATAAGTTTGGCGCAAAACTTATAGATACAGAGACCTTAGAGGTTCATGACGTAAAAAAAGTGAATCCTTGGGGTGTTTCACTTGATATTCGAGCGCTCCATGACATATCAGTGATTAACGGCAACTATTGGTTGGCGACTAATAATGGACTTATAGTAATTGCGTCAAATGGGAAAATTCTAAAGAAAATTGAAAGTAAAGATTTAGGTGTTGAAGAAGAGGTAAATTCATTTTCAATATCGGTTGTTGATGACGATATTTGGATTGGTACTTTTATAGGGTTGTTTTTGCTTTCTGACGGCGCAGCAGTTCCAGTAACTGAAGCTTATAACCCTGAAGTTATACATTTAAACGCCGAAACGTACAACACAACAGGAATCCCACCAGAAATCATAATTAAGGTTATAGAAGATAGAACGGGTGTTGTTTGGGCTGCAACCTTTCATCGGGGAGCTTTTAAATATCACCCCGATTTTGCCAGTGTTCACTTCCAACCCGTGTTTAATTCGGAACGGCATACTGAAGACAATTATTCAACTATTTGGGGCTTCGCAGAAAACAGCTCAAACGAACTGTTTCTTGTTTCTCAGCAAAAAGGCGTGGGGAAAATTTCGAAAGAAACCGGTAATGTATCGTTTTTCAATTTGCCTCAAGATATAGATGTCAATAGCTCATTCTGGGACATTGAGATAGATAACAACAACAATATTTGGCTTGCTTCGTCGGTAGGATTGATTGTACTTGCAGAAACAGATAATGGACTAGTAACACTACGAAAATACTTCGAAGGTTCATTCATTGATCACATCTTTAAAAGTGAATCTGCAATATGGTTCCAACTTCCTAATGAAGATGTTCATTCAATAGATTTTGATGATGTGCCTAATGAGAGTGAGCCGGCAACTCCTCAAAAAAACCTTTCTCAAGAATACGGAAAAATGTTTGCTATCTATGCCGATGACAAAAAGAGGGTTTGGTTTAGAGCTGGAGAAAAACTAATTGTTTATTCAGTTGAAAAGCAGCAAATCACAAAGGTATTGGATTCAACCAATGGCATTAACTCTCTTGTATATGGAATTCACCAAACAAGTGATGGGCTTTGGCTAACTACTCGTTCCGACGGTGTCATCCAACTAGACGAAGAAAGCCTTGTTTTGGTCAAAAAACAAAAGCGAGATAACCAAAGTGGATTTATCACGTCTACAACATCTATAAACAACAATATTTGGTACTCTGACGCTAAGGGTGTCCACAAAGTGCTTCTTCCTTCACTCAGAGAAGCTGAGAGTATACCAAATCAGCAACTAGACTTTAACTCACTGGGTGAAGGCGCTGTAATTGCTACTAGAAACAACATTATTTACTTTGGTGGCAACAAAGGCTTTATAAGAATATCCAAAAACGCAAACTCTGATGCTGAAGGCATCCTACAAACCCTAGCTCCTCAGTTATATCAGATCAACATCTTTGGTTCAGTCGCTAAATCCAAAAGAAACTCAATGGAAGGAGATGATTCAACTCATTCGTTCTCTTCCAAGGAAATAATAACCTACGTAAGTCAGTTAACGCTTAAGCACGATGAAACCAGGTTCAGTATTTCATTCGGCTCAGTAAACCCTGTTTACCCTAATCAAGTTACTTACCGTTATAAGCTCTCTAATTTTGAAAATGATTGGATATATGTTGACGATGAAAGGTCTGCACAATTCAACAATATATCCTTTGGAAGCTACACTTTTTCAGTTCAAGCAAAAGAGCCCGGGAAATCATGGTCTGAAAGTAAAAACTTGCAGATAATTATTGAACGTCCTCCATGGCTCCATACCGTCGCTTTGGTATTTTATTGTTTAATAGCTTTCGCGATATTTGCGTTCATCGTTCGCCAATATCAAATAAGAAAAGCCAATCAGCTTGCCATCAAAGAGTCGGAAGAACGCCTTAAACTGACGCTATGGAGTTCAGGTGATGAGTTGTGGGACTGGGACGTATACAGAGGCCAAGTTTACCGTGCAAATACGTGGGGTACTCTTGATTTTCCTCAAGATGATATACGCACTACAGGCGCTTACGATGCAAACATACACCCTAACGACGTAAGCCGTGTTAAAACTGCTCTAAGAGACCATCTTGAAGGTAATAGCGACTTCTACGAGCTCGCATACCGCGCAAAGACATTTAAGAATCAGTGGATTTGGATACTTGACCGCGGAAAAGTGGTTGAAAGAGACCACAA
>Ga0208203_1000806_pt1 | contig 13459 bp, 11 predicted proteins | sample DeeseametaMP2914_FD_184167 | JGI IMG/M metagenome (GOLD analysis project Ga0208203, IMG submission 184167) | Marine microbial communities from the Deep Atlantic Ocean - MP2914 (SPAdes) | ecosystem: Environmental > Aquatic > Marine > Oceanic | place: West of Santa Cruz de la Palma, Atlantic Ocean...
GGGAGAGGCGAAGCAAGAACTCTTTGAGTCTGTAAATGAGTATCTAAAAGCTCCTCGCCAAAAATATAACGAACTAATGGAAAATAAAGATCAACTAGATGAAATTCTTGAGAGGGGAGCCCAGAAGGCAAGAGAGCTTGCCCTGCCAACAATGAAGAGAGTTCGTCAAAGAATGACAGGATTTTAAAATGAGAAAGATTCAAGTTACACCTGAAGAGCAGTTAGCGGAATTGAAAAGAGGGGCAGTAGAGTTATTGCCAGAGAGTGAGTTTCTAGAAAAGCTCAAAGAGTCCTATAAAGAAGATCGCCCGCTAAAGATCAAGCTGGGAGCAGACCCTTCAAGACCAGATATTCACTTGGGTCACACAGTTGTCTTGCAAAAACTTAAACTTCTTCAAGATTTTGGGCATGAAATTCATTTTTTGATTGGTGATTTTACTGCAAAGATTGGTGATCCAACTGGTAAGAGTAAGACAAGACCAGTTCTTAGTGATGAAGAAGTTATTGAAAATGCTAAAACATACTCCCAACAGATCGGAAAGATTCTTGATATGGAGAAAACTAAAATCGTTTTCAACAATGATTGGCTTCAAAAACTAACTCCAATCGATATGATTAAAGTTATGGGTAAGGTAACAGTTAGTTCTCTACTTGAGAGAGATGACTTTACTAAAAGATATAAAAATCAAGAACCAATTCATATGCACGAGTTTATGTACCCAATCATGCAAGGTTATGACTCTGTTGAATTGGAAACAGACCTAGAGCTTGGCGGGACTGATCAAACATTTAACCTTCTTATGGGAAGGCATTTGCAAAAGGCACTAGGAAAATCTCCACAATGCATCTTAACAATGCCAATTCTTGAGGGGACTGATGGGGTTCAAAAGATGTCAAAATCTTTGGATAACTATATCTCTTTAGAGGACACTCCAACAGATATGTTTGGGAAGTTGATGTCCATATCTGATGATCTTATGGCGAGATACTATGAGCTTTTATGCAGACGTCCTGCAGGTGAAATTGAAAAAATTCTCACAGGCCTAAAGGATGGAAGTGCGCACCCAATGAATTGTAAGAAAGATCTTGCTCAAGAAATTGTTGACTACTACCACCCTGAAGGATCTGGAGCTAGTGAAAGAAAGAAGTTCGAAGAAAGATTTTCAAAGAACAAGGTTCCTGATGATATTGCCACAAAAGAAGTTGAAGCTGGCGAGTTGAAGATATTGGACTTTCTTAGAGAGGTTGAGTTTATCAAGTCTAATGGCGAAGGCAGAAGGCTTATTAAACAAAATGCTTTTAAAGTGAACTTTAAAGCTCACAATCAAGAAACTCTTCAGGTTGATTCTGGCAGTGAATACATTCTAAAGCTAGGCAAGCTTAGAATGATTAAGGTGGTGGGAAAGTAGTGCAGGAATTCTCCTTTGGATTTATTTCAGGTGCTATCCTTACCACAATTATCTCTGTGGCCTTGTATAAGTTATTATCCAAGGCCCAAAGAAGTGAGTTTGAAAAGATCGCTCAAAGCTCCCTAGATATTAACTCCTTAAATTCTCAAGAAAGCCTGGAATCTATTTTAAAACCTTTTAAAGAGAGGCTTCTTGAGTATCAAAAAGTTGTAGAAAACTACAACGCCAAAGGAATAGAGAACACGGCCACACTTAAGAATGAGATGGAGCATGTTGTTCAGGCCACCCAAAAAATAGAGATGGAAGCATCCAACCTCTCAAAGGCCTTAAAAGGTGATGTTAAAGTTCAAGGAAACTGGGGAGAGATGATCCTTGAAAAAATTCTTCAGACCTCTGGTTTTGTTGAAGGAAGGGAGTACTCGACTCAAGGTCGAGGAAAGGGATATCAGGACGAGCATGGCAATAAGTTTAGGCCAGATGTCGTTATACACTTTCCTGATGGAGCAAATATCATTGTAGATTCAAAAGTAAGCCTGGTTCACTATGAAAGATATATTGCTTGTTCAGAAGATATTGAAAAAAACGCACATCTAAAATCTCTTCAGGCCTCTGTCAAAAAACATATTGATGATCTCTCTGGTAAAAAATACCACTCCCTAGAGGGGATTGATTCACCTGAGTTTGTAATGCTTTTTATTCCTATAGAGAGTGTATTCTCACTAATTATGTCCGCCGATTCAGCTCTTTTAGACTATGCTTGGAAAAAGAAGATAGCCCTTGTTACTCCAGTGTCATTTATGGCCGTCTTAAAAACGGTTCAAGGACTTTGGAAGGTTGAGAATCAAAACCAGAATGCAAAAGAGATCGCTAAAAAAGCAGGGCAGTTATACGACAAGTTTTTTGTTTTCTATGAGGAACTCCAGAGCATTCAATCTGACTTAGGGAAAACACAAGAGCGTTTTGAAAGAAGCTTTAATCGTCTAAAAGACGGCAAAGGCAATCTTCTATCCAGGGTTGAAGAACTTAAAGACCTTGGAGCAGAGACCTCAAAGTAAGGCCTAATACTGCTCTTTTGAAACCTCTCCCTGCATAATTTTAACACCACTGCTTGCTCCAATTCTTGTGGCACCAGCTTTAATCATCTTTACGGCGTCCTCTTTTGATCTCACACCACCGCTGGCTTTAACACCAACATTGGGTCCAACCGTGTCCTTCATTAGTTTAACTACTTCTTCTGTGGCTCCATCTGTGGAAAACCCTGTAGATGTTTTAACGAAGTCTACTTGAAGATCCTTGCAAATCTCACATAGTTTTGTGATTTCTTGATTGCTCAAAAGACATGTCTCAAAAATGACTTTGAGAACTTTGTTGTTTTTCTTGCATTCAACAAGTATTTCTTCAATTTCCCTTTCAACTTTGGAGAAGTTTCCATTTTTGACATCGCCAATATTAACAACCATATCGATCTCATCTGCTCCATCGGATATGGCATGAGTTGTTTCAAACACTTTGGTTTGGCCATGATTTGCACCAAGTGGAAAGCCGATAACCGTGCAAACACCAACTTCAGTTCCAAAGAGCAATTTCGATGCAAGCTTAACAAAGCATGGATTGATACACACTGCTTTGAAGTTGTACTCCTTGGCCTCGGCACATATTCTTTCAATATCACTCTCTGTCGCTTCAGGCTTTAGAAGAGTGTGATCGATATAAGTGTTAAGCTTCATGTGTTCTCCATTATTTTTATAATTAATCTATATTTAAATACTACAAATTCCTTCATTATTAAAAGTCTAGTTGAGAGTTTTATACCTGGAACTTATTAGTCTTTCATACAAAGCTTTGATTCTTCCAAAAGTTGTCAGATCACCAGGAGGTTAAAAGTTTAGAGAAAATCTTATAAAAGATCTTAAATATCTGATTTTGTTGATGAGTAATTGCTTGGTAAGTCTAGACGCTTTGAAGAGTATGTAATCTCTAGTAGGAAATTCTTATGTATTCTCTCGGCCTGTATTCTCAAGACCAGGGCAAGGCGGCTTTTAGAGGGTGAAGAAGCCTCAAACTTTTAGATATGCCAAAAAACCACTTGAGCGGGCTTTGAATATGTCGCTTCACCTCTTAACTGTGGGATCTTTAACAAATAAGTTGGAATAGAAGAAAAAAGTTGGCCTTTCGACAAGGACAAGTAAGCTGAATTTAACCACAAATTTAATTTACAAAACCAAGGAAAGGCCAGCTATGAAACTACCTAGATTTATCTCAAAAATCATCCCTAATTATGAAGTTATTGACCTGAAAGAATGGATTTCAAAAGGTTACGTCGAAATTTTTATAAAGAAAGATGACAACCAACCAAAATCCACCTGTTCCAGGTGTGGTCATGAACTTGGAAACTCCCACGGCAAGTATCGAATGAAGCTCCAAACAATGCCTATCCTAAATTTGAAGGCATATATTTTAGTTTGGAGAGAAAAACGATTTTGTCCAAATTGTAAAAAGGTTCGTTCTGAGGCACTTGATTTCGTGTGCTCCGAAAGTCCACATATGACTAAGGAATACGCATGGTGGCTTGGACGTTGGTGCGAGATCGCTCCGGTGAGTAGAACAGCTGAGTTCACAGGGCACAAGGAAATGACCATGTGGAGACTGGATTTCGCTCGAATGAGACGAATGTTTCAGCACTATAAAATTCCCTCAATTAAGCGAATATCAGTTGATGAAGTTTACGCTCGAAAACAAAAATATTATCGAAAAGAATCCAGGGATAAACGTTTCTTTACAGTGATAAGCGACTTGGATTCAGGTCGTGCAGTCTGGGTTTCAGAGTCTCGATCTAAAGAGGCATTAGATGAGTTTTATCATATTCTAGGCCCTGAAAGGTGTGGTGACATTGAGGTTGTTGCTGCCGACCAGCACGATGCTTTTAAAGCGAGCACTGAGGAGCATTGCCCAAATGCAACTTTTGTCTGGGACAGATTTCACATCATGCAGACTTTTGAAAAAGCGGTTAACGAAGATAGGGCCTGGATGAGCACGCATTTATGTCGTGGAGAAATGAAGAGGCTCACGAGGGGAAAGTTTAAACAACTCTTTTTAAAGAAGTCAGAGCGGCGAAATAAGACAGAGATTCGACACATAAATGATGTCCTGAAAGACAATGAGCATTTCGCATATTTGGAGCTTATAAAAGAGGGAATGTTCCAGATTTACGACTCAAAAGATGAGTTTGAGGCCAGAGATAAGTTTGTGGAAATGGGAGAATGGATTAGACAGGGCAAGTACTTTTACGAGCTTCAGAAGTGGTGGAAAAACTTTGATAAGGGCTGGAGCACATTTGCCAACTGGTTTGAGTATAGGGTTAGTTCCTCGCTTTCAGAGGGCATCAACAACGTAATCAAGACGGTAAAGAAGAGAGCTTATGGTTATAGAAATATGGCCTATTTCAAGCTTAAAATCCTGCAAGTCTGTGGTTTTTTGAACTCAAAATACATTGATTCGAGTTTTTAAGTGTTTAAACTTTTTTGTTATAGAACGTTAACTGTGTATAGATAATAGTCATTTAACTTGGAAGTGTTGAGATTTTATACACTCTAAATGATGTTAAGGTCTCGAAATTATTAAACTTTTACATGGCACAGGAATTGAATTAAATAATTCTGTCAGAAATTATTTTTTGTAATGGAGGGAGACCTTATGAGAGCTTTATTTACTAAATTGCCATTGGCCATTCTTGGGTTAGCTATACTTACTAGTTGTGGTAAGGATGGAGAAAGTGGGGGATCATCAAGTGCCAGTGTTCAAGGATCAATTAGTGCGGGTGCAAACATTGATCAGATAAGACACGCTTTTAATAGCACTTCCCTTTCCCATGGAATCACTCAGAGTAGTGATCAAAACTATGGAACTTCGATTTATCATGGAGGCTCATACTTTAAAGTCCCTTCAGATTCTGATTGTAAATCAGTGGATCTTTTTGGAATTGATTTATTTGAGCTTTGCTTTGGATCCCACCAGAGTCCTCTTGAAAGAGAGTTGGATCTCTACGAGATTAAGCAGGTGAACACAGCGTCTAGTAGTGAAGTTAGATTTAAAGAGCCTGTTGGCCTAAACAACTATGGACAAGGCTATGTTTATGGAAGTGAACAAGTATTCAATAGAAGCAATGAACGATACAAGGCAATGCTTGGACTAAAAAACCAGCGTCCTGTTGAAGTGCGAACTTCTGCCGCTAAAATCACTTTAAGTAACGGTGCGATTAAAAACGGTGTTTACGTTGAGTATTTCTTTGGTACAAAACAAGACAATATTCTAAATCTAACTTCGAAAGAGGCATATGTTCTATCAACTGAATTACCTGTTCTTGCCAATCCAATTGCTGTTGAAAACAGTAACGGACAAGTTGTGGGCAAGCTTGGCAAAGTAGGTAGCTTGATTGTGACTCAAATCAAAGTTCTAAATTACCATTATGTTCAATCTGAAAATTCTTGGGTGAACGGATTCTATCAACCGAAGCATATTATCAAGTCGGTTGGAAGAGAGAAATATCTATAAAATTAGACACTTATCAGGTAGAAACCTGGTTCTTGGATAAAAAAAGGCCGTCCATCTTGCACGGCCTTTTTTAATTGTCCCACCTTGAAAATGCCAAGATCTGTTATAATCTATTAATTAAAAGTTAATAGGGGGATTTAATGGCAAAATACAAAGCAGATCACAGAGACATCTTTTTTAATCTACTCGATGTTCTCAATGTCACCCAATACGAGCAGTATGGAATGGATGAAAGCTCAATCAAAGAGATTGTAACGGAATATGACAAGTTTGTTGAAAACGAAATTTTTCCAACTAGAGCTCCTGGAGACGTTGAAGGGGTAAAACTTAAAGATGGTAATGTCACAACACCGGAAAGCTTCAAGAAAGTAAACAAAGATTTTTATGAAATGGGTTGGTATGCTTTGGGACAGCCTGAAAAGTGGGGCGGAGCACCTTGCCCTGAGGCGTTGTCTTCTTTGTGCCTGTCTCTTTCAACTGGCGCAAATACGGCCTTCTCCATGTACCCTGGACTGTCTAAGGGTGCCATGAATGTCATTAAGATGGTTGGAGATGAATGGGCACAAAACACCTTTATTCCCCCAATGATCGAAGGCCGTTGGGGTGGAACAATGAATCTCACTGAGGCCGGAGCTGGAAGTGATGTTGGAGCTTTAAAAACCACCGCCACTCCGGTGGAAGGCAAAGAAGGGGTTTATAAAATTAAAGGCTCAAAGATCTTTATTTCTTCAGGAGATAATGACCTTTACGAAAATATTATTCACCTTGTATTGGCCAGAACCCCAGGTGCTCCAGAGGGAACTAAAGGTCTCTCTCTTTTCATAACTCCAAAAATTAAAGTAAATGAAGATGGCTCTCTTGGCGAATCAAACGATGTTGTTTGCTCGCAAGTTGAACACAAAATGGGAATTCATGCATCTGCAACATGCGTTTTAAACTACGGAGACAGTGGAAATTGTGAAGGCTACCTGATTGGAAAAGAGGGGGAAGGTATCCAAAACATGTTTATCATGATGAATGAAGCAAGGCTTGATTGCGGTATTCAAGGAGAGGCACAGGCCAACCTTGCTTATATGATGACTGATCAGTTTGTTAAAGAGCGCGTTCAGTTTAAAACTGAAATTATAAATCACCCTGACGTTAGAAGGATGATGTTAAAAATGCGATCCATGTCCAGAGGGATGAGATCGTTGATCCTCTATACTTCAGATCTTTTTGATAAGGCGAAAACTGACAAAAAGTATGAGTCTTATATTGGACTTTTGACCCCAATCTGTAAGTCATTTTGTTCTGAGAAAGGCTTTGAAGTTGCCGTTGAGGCCGTTCAATGTCACGGCGGTTACGGGTATTGTCATGAGTATGGTGTGGAGCAGTTTGTAAGAGATACAAAAATCGCGACAATCTATGAAGGAACAAATGGTATTCAGGCCTTGGACTTTGTAATGCGAAAAATCCTTAAAGATGGGGGAAGAGCACTGCGAAGTTTAAGTGAAGAAATCTTTAAGACATCAAACCAACTTGATGATGACTTTTCATTTGAAAGAGGTGTTTTTACCAAAGTGTTAGGTCATGCTCAGGATGCAATGGGCTTTATTGGCAAGAAGGCAAAAAAGAATGAAATGAATTACGTTCTTCAAAATTGTAAGGACTTTTTAGATATGGCCGGCCATATCGTAGTTGCCTGGAGACTCATGGAGTCTGCAATGATTGCTAAAGATAAACTTGAGTCCGCCCAAGGCGATGATGAAAAGGCATTTCTTAAGACTAAAATCGACGACTTTAGAATCTATTGTGCTCACTTCCTTCCACAGGCAAGTGCACACGCCAGAACTATCACCGGATTTGAGGATGATATCCTGACTTATCAAGTATAGCTTTTTTAATAGGGCCTTGTTTTAAACAAGGCCCACTATTTTTATCAAGCATTTTCAAAAAATTTCCAGCTTATCTAGTCCATAAATTTCTGTTAATATCAAAGAGTATTAAATTAAAAATTAAGGTATCAAAGTGGAAAATTCAATTTATGAGATCGCGAAAGATTTTTCTTCGCAGTCTCATGGCAGCACCGACTTCTTTAAAGAAAGGTGCTTTGTAAGGGGAGCCAACGACGAAGAGTTTGTGCCATTGTCTTTTTTATTGAAGAAAGTGGAAAACATTGAGTCTAAGCGCGACTTATGTGCCATGGGATTTGTTTCAAGTTCCTTGGACTTTTTGGAGCTAAAAAGTTTTGAAGGCTGGTGGCAAAAGCAGTTCAATAAGAAGCTTCTTCAAAAAGACAAGAAAGACATCACTATTATTCATCTGCCAGACACAAAGAAAATTTTTGACGCTGTGGAGATCGTTAACCAGGTTTATCAAATACTAAAAGACCACAAAGTCTTAGTGAATGGAAAGAACCTGCCAATTCAACTTGGAGAGTGGTATTCAAAATCAATCTTTGGTCTTCGTCAGAAAAAGACCTCTTCTCAAAGAGGCTTTGACTTTTTTACCGAAGATGAGAAGAAAGTTGAAGTTAAAATTCACTGGCAAGACATTACATCTCCTAAGGGTGTTAAATTGAAGAAGTCACTCGTCGAAATGAGTGATTACGTTATCATCATGTACGTTGCCAAAAACTTCATGATTAGGGACATTCTCTTATTGGACTCTGATTTCGTAATGAGAAAATTTGGAGGAAAGGGTCACACTCTTTTTCTTAAGGATCAAGATGTTTCTGGTTACTTCTTTTCGAAGTCGGACAAACACTATAGTAAAGTTGTGAATAGGCCAGCGCTTTTAAAGTTCGCCAGCCCTAATTTTGCAATGAAGCTTGATGAAAAACTATCAAATGCCTAGTAGAGGTTATACCTCACTAGGCGACTTTCAAGATTGCCATTGTAGACAATCATTCTCTCGGCAGTTTTTAATTGAATTTTTTTAATCATTTCAAAGTTGGCAGTCAGAATATAGGCTTGGCAGTCTTTGAAACTATTTTTCATCCGCTCCCCAAAATCTCTATATAGTGCCTCAAGCTCTTCCGACTTAAGTCTTTCTCCATATGGAGGGTTTGCGAGAATCTTGCCTTTAAAGTTTTTGATTTCAAGCTCTGTAGCATCTTCTTTTAGGAGTTCAACAAATGATGAAAGCCCTGCAGTGTCAAGGTTGCTCTTTGCCGACTTTAATGACCTCTCGTCAAGATCACATGCGATATTTCTAGATTTGGATTTTTCGAGTTTTTGGATACCTTGGCTCGCTTGATCAGCAACCTCTTTAAAGAGTTTTTTAGTGTTTTCAACAAGGTATTTATCTTTTGTAAAAAAGCTTTGTTCCAAAAATGACCACTCTTTACTCTCAAACTGGTGATATTCTCTGACTTTAAGAAAGCTAGGTGGGATATTGGCCTTAATCATTAGGGCCTCAATCATTATGGTGCCCGATCCACACATAGGGTTATATAAGTCTTCACTGGCCTGAAGTTTAGACTTTAAAACTATGCCAGCTGCCAAGTTTTCCCTTAGTGGCGCCTCAACCGATAATCTTCTATATCCTCTAAATGAAAGTGCCTTACCGCAGAGGTCCAATGAAATGGTTACATTTTCTTTTTGCGAGTGAGGGTTATTATTTGGCTCAACACGCACTAAAATAGGAGCGTCAGGGTTTTCTTTGTCGACATCTGGCCTGTTGCCAGTGTCTCTTCTAAAGCGATCTACGATGCCGTCTTTACAGACCTGGCCAAGATACATTGCATTCTTAAACTTTGAGCGCTTCTTGCCATCAGGTGATTTGCCTTGAAGTATCTGAATTTTAAAGCTCTGCTCAAGCTCAAAAACTGCTTTCCACTTGATATCCTTAACTTCGTAATAAAGATCCTTTTCGGTCTTTATCTCAAACCCATAGAGCTTCTTATAAACCCTGCTGGCAACACGGCTATATAAAATTGTTTTAATCGCCAGCTCAGGAAAACATTCAAAGTGAATTCCACCAGTTGTTTGGTCCATTGCCTTAATTCCAATGGACTTAAGTTCATCTTCAAGAAACTGCTCCATTCCTGAAGGACATGAAGCAAAAAATTGGCTTTTGTATTTTATTTTAGACATGACAGGGCTTGTAGCCTGTTTTTGTGCAAATGGCCATATTTATTGACTTGATTACACGTCTATATGTGTCCAAGCATGTTTACGTGAGGCGATTTCTTATCTATGATATGCGGGATTATTAATTAACAAGGAGAGCTATTATGGCCGAAAATTATAAGGTTAAAGATATCAGCTTGGCTGATTGGGGAAGAAAAGAGATCCGTTTGGCGGAAGCTGAGATGCCAGGACTTATGGCACTTAGAGAAGAATATGGAAAAGAGCAACCACTTAAAGGTTCAAGAATCGCTGGTTGTCTACATATGACGATTCAAACTGCTGTTTTAATTGAAACTTTGGTTGAGTTGGGGGCTGAGGTAACTTGGTCATCTTGTAATATCTTTTCTACACAAGATCACGCTGCAGCGGCCATCGCTAAGGCCGGTATTCCTGTTTTTGCTTGGAAAGGCATGAATGAAGAGGAGTTTGATTGGTGTATCGAGAAAACTTTGACTGCTTTTGAAGGCGGGAAACCACTTAACATGATCCTTGACGATGGCGGGGATCTTACAAACATGGTTCTAGACAAATTTCCTGAGCTTGCAAAAGACATTAAAGGTCTTTCTGAAGAAACCACTACAGGTGTTCACAGACTATATGAAAGAGTTAAAAATGGAACTCTTCCAATGCCAGCTATTAACGTTAATGATTCTGTAACTAAGTCTAAATTTGATAACAAATATGGATGTAAAGAGTCTTGTGTGGACGCTATTAGAAGAGCAACTGATGTTATGCTTGCTGGTAAAGTTGCTGTTGTTGGCGGCTACGGTGATGTTGGCAAAGGTTCAGCTGCTTCTCTTCAGGGAGCGGGAGCTAGAGTAATTGTAACAGAAATCGACCCAATCTGTGCTCTTCAAGCTGCGATGGATGGATTTGAAGTTAAAAAGATGGTGGACGCTGTTAAGGAAGCCGATATTGTTGTTACCGCTACAGGTAATAAAGATATCTTGAAAGCAGAGCACTTTGAGAATATGAAAGATAAGGCCATCGTATGTAATATCGGTCACTTCGATAATGAAATTGATGTAGCTTGGTTAAACCAAAACGCTCAAAAAGATGAAATCAAGCCTCAGGTTGATCTTTATAAGCTTTCAAATGGAAGAGAGATCATCCTTCTTGCCGAGGGAAGATTGGTGAATCTTGGTTGTGCCACTGGTCACCCTTCATTTGTAATGAGTAACTCATTTACAAACCAAACTCTTGCCCAGATTGAGCTTTGGAATCATTCTGATAGATATGAAAATCAAGTTTACATGCTACCTAAGCACTTGGACGAAAAAGTTGCAGCTCTTCACCTTGCAAAAATTGGTGTTGAACTGGACACTCTAACTCCTGATCAAGCTGAGTACATCGGCGTTCAGAAGGAAGGTCCGTTTAAGCCTGAACACTACAGATACTAATTAATAAAGGCCTCGAAAGAGGCCTTTTTTATTTCTATTCAAGTTCAGCTCTTTTCTTAAAAAATCACACGATGCTCCTGGCCTAATTGTTTTGTTATAGTTTGCAAAAATTGCTTCATAGCTTTGCAAATTCATTGATTTTCGCGCTAAGAGACTGTTCTAAGTATTAAAATAAAAGTATGTTGAAGACCAAAAGGAGCCAAGTATGGAAAAAATCATTATCGCAAGTGATCATGCTGCATTTGAGCAAAAAGAGAAACTGAAAGAAATCCTTGGTGGAACTTATGACTTGGTTGATTTGGGAACAGATTCCGAAGACAGTGTTCATTATCCGCTATTTGGACAGATGATCGCGAATAAAGTTCTTGAAGAGAATGTGAGAGGCATTGCTTTGTGTGGATCCGGAATTGGTATTTCGATACAGGTGAATCGATTTAAAGGTATCAGGGGTGCCCTATGTAGAGATACCGAAGATGCTAAGATGTCTCGTCTTCATAATGATTCAAATATTTTATGCCTTGGTGGAAGAAGAAACACAATGGAAGAGCTAATAGATATTGTTAACACCTGGCTCACTACTGAATTTGAAGGTGGAAGACACCAAACAAGAATAGAGATGATGGACAAATAATGAAAGTAGGATTTGGCACGTATAGAATTAGCTCAAGATCTAAAGAGCACAAAGAAGCTTTGAAGTATGCAATCGAGAGTGGATGCTCGTTCATTGATACAAGTGCGAACTATACAGACGGAGAAAGCGAGCGCTTGATAGGGGAGGTTTTAGAAGAGATCTCAACTGACGTCACCGTCATAACTAAGGCCGGCTACATCCAAGGTGAGAATATATCTAGGTTTTTAAAGCTTAAAGAAAAGCATCCAGAAATCGAATACGTTGATCACCATGATGCCCTAAAGCATTCTATTGACCCACTATTTCTTGAAGATCAAATTACACTTAGCAAGAAGAGGCTTGGAGTAGAGACACTAGACAGCGTTCTCCTGCATAATCCTGAGTACTTTTTAAAAAACAATCCTAAAGACCATGATAAGTACTATGAAAGAATTAAGAAAGCGTTTAAGTTTTTAAATGATCAAGTTCTAAATGGCTCCATAAAGTCTTTTGGTGTGAGTTGTAATACTCTTGTCGAGAGGGAGGATCATGAGGAATACACAGATCTTTTAAAGTTGTGGAAAGCTGCAGAAGAAGCAGGTGCTACTGAAAACTTTAAATACTTGCAGTTTCCTCTTAATCTAGTGGAGATGGGAGCTGTGCGACCAAGATTTGATAATTTAAACTTAATTCAAAAGGCACAGTCTCTAGGTCTTATCACCATTGGTAATCGTCCATTGAATGCGTTTACAAGCTCTGGGCTTTTAAGACTTGCAGAGTCCGAAATCGATGAAGAGGTGATTGCAAATTCAAACAAAGTATATGAATCTGCAATGGAAAAATTGAATTCAAAATGGGCCCTTGTTAGAGAGAGCGAGGACGATCATTTGGAAGAGCTTCCTCTTGTAAATCAAATCTCGGAAATCTGGGACAAGCAAATTTCTAAAGATGCAGTTGAACAGATATTTTACGGCCACTTTTTTCCTTTAATAGCTAAAATTTATGGAAAAGATTTAACACCCGAAGAATCTTCTCCATATTATGATCTTTTCGAAACAGCTGTAGAGAACGCTAAAAAGAATATGAACTTGAGGGCCAGAAGTTTCATGGAGCAAGCAGAAAAGGCGGGACTAGTTAATCCAAGTGAAAATACTACCGCTATTAGAGCTTTGGAAAAGTACCAAGAAACTGGTATCGATATCGTTCTAGTTGGTATGAGACAAAAACAATACGTAAAAACTTTAAAAGCGTTTTTCTAAGGGCCTAGTCAAGGCCCTGCGTATTGATTCAAAAGTAATCGACACCAAGATATAACCTCTAGATAATTAAGCGGCTAAACGATTATTATAATTTTCAAGCTCCTCTAAAAATAATGCA
>Ga0208203_1000812_pt1 | contig 13409 bp, 10 predicted proteins | sample DeeseametaMP2914_FD_184167 | JGI IMG/M metagenome (GOLD analysis project Ga0208203, IMG submission 184167) | Marine microbial communities from the Deep Atlantic Ocean - MP2914 (SPAdes) | ecosystem: Environmental > Aquatic > Marine > Oceanic | place: West of Santa Cruz de la Palma, Atlantic Ocean...
AAACTTTTCTTCTTCAGCAAATTGAATCATTCGCTGCTCCAGTAGCCCTACAGCTTTTTTTGCATTCCTATTTCCTCTAAGAACTTTAAGAGCGTCTTCCAGATCCTTATTATAGTCCTCTTTTGAGATATAATTCACACAGGGAGCACTACACTGGTTCATTTGATAAAGGATGCATGGGGTTTTTCTAGAACTGAAGTCCCAGTCAGAGCAGTCTCGAAGGCTAAATGCCTTGGTGATAGTTCTCATTACTGAGGAAATATTTGATCCAGAGGGATAAGGTCCAAATAACTCAACACCTCTTTTCCGTTTTGGTCGTCTTACATAATCCAATTTAGGGTATTCATGTGACTTGTTCACCTGTACATATGGATAACTTTTATCGTCCTTAAGACGAATATTATACTTTGGTCGATTGTCCTTAATTAAGTTGTTTTCTAAAACATATGATTCAGCTTCTGAATTTGTAATAATAAAATCAAAGTCCAACACTTTGGACACTAGTATTTGAGTTTTGGCAGATTTGGCAGACTTGTTGAAATAGCTTGAAACTCTACTTTTAAGGTTTTTCGCCTTCCCGACATAGAGTATGGTTTCATCCTTGTCCTTCATTAAGTAACACCCCGGGGACTTAGGAAGAGAATTTGCCTTAGCAAGAAGCTCGGCCATTATTTGTTCATTTAAGCTCATCTTTACGGTTACTTATTTTTTAGTTACTATGTTAAAAGTTTTTTTTATTTGGCCTGGACAATAAATCACCCTGTTTTGAGTATTGTCTTTCCACTTCATCAATTTATAACCAAAAAGGAAATCTATGTCCAAGTATGCGGCTGGAAAAGAAGTGTTATCTTACTGTGGCAAATGCAAACTGACATTGTCGCATATAATTGTGTCGATGAAAGATGTTAACACAATCGGAAAGGTTGAGTGTAGAACCTGTAAAGGCACTCACGCCTATAAAGACCCTTCTTCCAAAACCAAGAAAGTTAGAAAGAAATCTTCCATCCCTGGCGGAAAATCTAAGTCAATGTCGGTTAACGACCTGTGGACAGAAGAACTAAGCAAGGCAAAAGGAAAACCTAAAGCTTACACTATCAGAGAAAGCTTTGAGGTTGGGGATCTTGTGGATCACAAAAAGTTTGGTCCAGGAATAGTACAGGATCTTGTTGACGGAAAAATCGAAGTTCTTTTCCAACATGAAATCAAAACTCTAGTTCACAACAAATAAAAAAGGGAGCAAACGCTCCCTTTTCTTTTTTCTTATCTTCTTTTCTTTTTTATTTATTACCAGTTAAATCCCCAACCAGCACTTAGTGAAAATCCCAAATTACTTGGCGAGTATGGAGCATATCCATAAGTACTCATGCCAGCTTGTCCTCCATAGCCGTTTGACCATAGATTTCTAGCAGATTGCTGATATGAATTTCCAAGGGCCGCTTGTTGCAGGTATTGATCCTGCATAAATGCTTGGTTGCTTCCCGCATAACTTTGCTGAACATTTCCCCATCCAGCTGTGCCGCTTTGGCCCCAGCCTCCGGAGCCATTCCAATATGAACCAGCACCGTTCCCCCAAGGAACAACACCTGCTCCAGCATATGCACCCATATTAGGATTGCCATAAAGGCTACCGTTATATCCGCCGGACAAAGTAGGATAGCCATAACTACCCATACCTGCAGGCATTGAAGTTCCGAAGCTGCCTCCAAGGCCGCCACCTATTCCAATTTGGAATCCACCGCCGGCACCAGGAAATGAAACTTGCCCAGGACATGGTTGTGTAAAGCACATCATACCGCCACCAGCATAGCCTCCAGGGAATCCACCGCCGAAGCCTCCACCACCGAAGCCGCCGCCTCCAGGGAATCCGCCGCCGAATCCGCCGCCGAAGCCGCCTGGCATTCCACCTCCAAGCCCAATCTGTAGTCCAAATCCAGGTCTTGCGAATGGATTGCCATAAGGATTTTGCATTCCGTAAGGTCCATACATTCCACCCATGAAGCCAGGAGTGTATCCTCCGGAAAACCATGGGTTTCCATATCCGCCCATGCCGTTCCCCATAAAACCACCTGCACCTCCATAGGCACTTAACTGGTAGCCATTACAGCTAGGAATATTCATATTTCCACCAAACTCTTGATCAGGAAATCCTTGATTAACAACATAGTTACGTTGTGCCTGAATATCAGCATAGTAGCCGTCGATATAGTTTGTTTGCATCATTCTACAGTTTTCAAACCCAGAAGCGGCAGCTCCCGCCCAGGCCTGGTTTGATTGAAGGTAGGCCTTGGATTGAGCTCTTACACCCAAGTAGCCCATTACTGGAGGCAGTACAGCTCCTGCAACCTCAGCTATTCCACTTAAAGTTCCATAAACTCCGCCTCTGTATGATCCGCTTGAACAATCAACGCAGTTCATACCATCACCATATGTTGAAACGATTATATTTGCATCATTACCTATACAGGCCTCTAAAGACTCACCATAGCTACATCTGAAAGAAATTCCACCTTCTCTATGAATATAAGTCCCACTCTTGCCATTACCACTACCACTGCCGCCGCTGCTGCTTCCATCAGAGTCAAAGCCAGGTAAACGAACCCAAACCCCGCCATCAAGCTTACATCTGCTTCTATCTTCGCCACATAATTTATTAAACAAATCAAGATCAACCCAGCCGATACCTTTAATGTTGAACTCTCCACCTGTAGCGTCTTTTAAAACTTGATCAGAGTCTCTTCTTTCATAACACTGAGTTTTCCAACCACCGATGAATGCCCCACTTCCTTCTGGAAATGCCGCCTCAACTTGGGCAACTGTCGCATCATCAGCATTTTCACTCAAGGAACACTTTACAGCGTGGCACTCTCTTCGCTTTCCATCTGGATCATCAACGGCCTCGACCTCGTAATCTCCACCCAAGGATTTACATCGTCCAATCAGCTTATCAACGACCTCTTCCCCGGCGATGGCCGAATGAGACATAAACAGTAACAACAGTAGTTGAATTCCCTTAAACATAATTACTCACCTATAGAGTTAAATTTCTATTTCTTGCTTAATATTCGCTATTAAACAAAACTCTTTGAGCTGGGAAAAATTTCCCTTTCAATATCTTGTCGGAAAGTTGGCCAAATTACTTAATGAAACTAAACCTTCGTAATTACAGAAAAAAACAACAAAATTTGATAAGAATAGACAGTAAAGGTAAGCAATGAAATTAAAAGGCCCCAGAGATTGGGGCCGTACAGATGAGGTATTTACAGTTGTGGTTGGTGCCCTGATTTCGGGTTAAAGCGTCTTATCGCTGCAACAAGAAACTCAATAAGTTCATCATCGGAGCTATAAACCTCTTCAACCGTGTCGCTAGTTAACAAGAAGTCCTTCACTCTTTTAGCAATGTTGTGAAGAGACTCGACCATGTAAAGCCCGCCAATATTCTCGCCTTGAAAAGATTTTATGATTTCTTTCCTAGCATGGTTAAACATTTCAGTTTCAGTGATATCTTCTGTAACTTCTTCAAGTCCAAACTTCTCTTCAACTTCTTCAATGGCCTGATCACGAATATCTTCGTCTGTAGAAAAGCTTACACCCAACTCAGTAGCCAAAGCGTCAATGAGATCACTTCTCTTGTCCGCTTCATACTCTATTAGATCATCTTGTTTTAAATGATTAATAGTATGAGTGGCCAAAGCGGTAAGCGTGGTAAAGTCAGTTCGCATAAAAAGTGTCCTTTTTAAATTTTATTACACCCCAGTCTACATCAATAGAAAGCAATACTACAACAATATTTGACTTTTTCTTTATTAATTTAACTATTTGCCTAGCCTCTTTTTAATTCTACTCAATGCTTTCAACACAACGCTTCTTTCTCCAAGTAAGAATAATAACAGCCCATAAAGGATAAAAACGCAGGTGAAGGAGAAAGCTAAGTATCCACATTTGCCATAGAAGTTAAATTCAAAATATGGAACTTGAGAGTTAACAAACCATGTCATCCCCCCAGTAACCAAAGCTGCGATCAAAACCTTCACTAGCCTTAAGTTTATAAATTCAAAAAGGCTCACTTTAAGATCTTTAGTCATGATCACAGTTTGAACGGACGAATTAAGGAACATCGAGAAGGTTGTTCCCAACGCCAGAACTTCAAACCCATAAACTGGCACTAAGCTTATGCAGAAGGCAATATTAAAAATGATAGAAAGTATTGAACAATAAACTGGCACTTTTTGTCGATCAATAGTGTAGAAGGCCGGAACAAGAATTTTATAAATGCCATAAAACGGAAGACCAAGTGCATACCACATCAATACTTTTGAAGTCATAAGTGTTGAGTTCTGGCCAAACTCTCCTCTTTCAAAAATTAAATGGACAATTTCTTGAGCGAAAATTATTGAGATAACCATCGCTGGCAAAATGATCATCCAACCAGTCAGATAGCTGCTCTTAAGGATATCTGTAGCATCCTCTCTTTCATTACTTTTCCAAGCGTTTGAAAAATGAACTAAATTGGCATTTCCTATAGAGACACTTAGTATTCCCACTGGAAGTTGGAATAGCCTAAATGCATAACTCAACCAACTAACTGCCCCCACCACCGTGCCAGTGGCAAGTATAGTATTAACAATTAAATTAACCTGAGTGGCCGCAAAGCCAATAAGGCCAGGACCAAGTAATTTAATCACTTTCTTAGTCTTTGGATGAAGTCCCCCATTTAAAGAAGGACCAAATCCGTGCTTAATAATCAATGGAACTTGTACTAAACCTTGCACGAGTCCGCCTATAAAGACCCCAGCTCCCAAAGCATAAACAGTCGGCAACCCTTGAGAGGTCATCCAAGTAGGAAGTGCAATCATCGAAATAATCATTGTCACGTTAAAAAACGCGGGGGCCAATGCAGGCACAAAGAAAACTTTCAGCGAATTAAGGGCCCCCATAAATAAGGCAGCAATAGAAACAAAACATAAAAAAGGTGCCATGATTCTAGTGAGTCCAACCGTAACTTCAAATTTCTCAGTATCACCCACAAAGCCTGGCGCAAAAACAGACACGATCTCAGGGGCAAAATATATTATGAGCCCGGAAATTGTAAGCGTGGTACCAGTCAGAACTATCAGTAATGACCATAGAAGCCTTCGGGCACTCTCAGCACTTTCCTCCTTGGCCTCAATAAAGGTTGGCACAAATGCTGCTGAGAAAGCTCCCTCAGCAAATAGATCTCTCAATAGGTTTGGAATTCTGAAGGCAACATAAAAGGCGTCGGTCATTGAGCTGGCACCAAACATAAAAGCAAGTACTTGCTCTCTAACAAGGCCAAAGATTCTACTACAAAATGTAGCAACCGCCATTTTTATGGATGAAAGTAATACTGCTTTGGATTTAGCCAATGATATGCCTTTTTGAAAAATGTTAATTCAAAGCCTAGGCCATGTAAATAATATTACAAGGTTAGAACAATTCATTAGGCGCGCACATATCGCAGTTTCAAATCAAGGGGTAAGTTTTCATCACGCAAAGCGAGATTAGAAATGCTCGAAAGCTCGTCACAGAGCGTATATGAAAGATTACAAACATTTACAAATTAACGCGCGCACGCCAAGTGCGCTTTGGCTCCGTGTTTCTAACATTTCCTCTTTCTCGCGCAAGAATTTGTTAACCTAAAACAAGTGATACAGGGCTTATACAGCGATATGCTTTATTTGGGCAGGAAGCTTACAGTTGGGGCCCGCTAATCCATGGAAGGAACTTTGGCCCAACAACACACACCTAGCAGGATGCTAACAATTTTTTGGGATAGGAAATGCCCAAGACCAGAGACCAAGGAGGTTCGCCATGTTTTTAGCCGTAGCTGTGGAGACACACAAACATCCTTCCAAAAAAACCGATTACAAAGTTTGGTACCTTGAAATAGGTCCCAACGGAAAGGTGCGAGGTGTCGGTGTTAAGACTAGAGAAGAGCTTGTAAAGAGCGTCTTTGAAAATTACAGAATCACTGGGAAAACTCACTGGAGATGCTTCCAGAAAGATCGAGAGTCCTCTACTCCAATTGAAGTTTTTGACTTCATTGCCATGAACTCGTTTGACAACACTCACTTTGGCAACCTGCCAACACTGAGCGAATTCCAGACAACGTTGGATTCGTTAAAGGCGAACCTTGAGCTACGTTCTATAGCTTAAAAAACTCCCTTCTTCTCCCCCCCTGGATTGAAGACCTGGAAAAGGCCCGTGAATTCGGGCCTGCCTTTAATTTTGATTATTTCTATAAGTTTAACACTGTTCAGAGTCTTTTGGCCAAGTATATCAACTAATTAAAAATAAAGGGTTTTTCAACCATTTCTTGGTTGCTTTCTACATGGATGGATATATGATTTTAATGTTTGCAAGATGATTCATTAGAAACAAACCAGGAGATATTTATGTCAAAACCATTTATCGTAGTTTGCGACGGTATGGACAAGAGCGTTTTTGAAGAACTAAAAAACAATGAAAATCTGGAAGTTCATCCAAGCCCCAAATTGACTCAAGAAGAGATCAAGGAGCTTCTGCCAAAGGTCAACGGACTTGTAATTAGATCAGCAACTAAACCAAACAAAGAATTTATCGACCTAGCTCCAAACCTAAAATATATCATTAGGGCCGGAGAAGGGACAGACAATATCGACAAGACGTACTGCCAAGAAAAAGGAATTAAAGTTTCCAACACTCCTGGCGCAAATAATAACTCGGCAGCTGAGCATGCCTTAGCTTTAATAATGACAGTCCTCAGAAAAACAGCTTCGGCAGACGCATCAATGAAGCAAGGTAAATGGGAAAAGGCACAGTTTACTGGAAACGAACTTTGGAAAAAAACAGTTGGTATCATGGGATTTGGAAGAATTGGTCAAATCCTTTGTAAAAGGCTTCAAGGCTTTGAGCCAAACGTATTGTTTTTTGACCCAGGCATTAAAGAGTCCGAGTTCTCTTATGCAAAGAAGGTTGAAACCTTGGATGAGTTATTTTCAAAGTCTGATATCATTTCAATCCATACTCCGCTGCTTGATGCCACAAAAGGAGTAGTGAATTCAGACTTAATTGGAAAAATGAAGTCGGATGCAGTCCTTGTAAACGCTGCCAGAGGAAAGATTGTTAATGAAGATGACCTTTACACAGCTCTTAAAGAGAGAACGATTAAAGGAGCTGGCTTTGACGTGTTCGCAAACGAGCCGCTTGAAAATGAGAGTAAGCTCAAAGAGCTAGACAACATTGTCCTGACACCACACCTAGGTGGCAGTACTGAGGAAGCACAATTTAGAGTGGGTCAAATGGCCGCATCTCAAATGGTTGAATTTTTTGTAAACGATAACCTTCTTAATGAAGTAAAGGCCTAGGAATGAAATCTCTTGCAATAATTGGTGCGCAATGGGGAGATGAGGGAAAGGGCAAAATTACCGACCTTCTAGGTGAGAAAGTCGACTTGGTAGTTCGATTTCAAGGTGGAAACAACGCTGGTCACACAATCATAGTTGATGGAGAAAAAATTGTTCTTCATCAACTTCCCTCAGGGATTTTAAGAAGTAACTGCGTTTCAGTTATAGCTCATGGGGTAGTCTTTGAACCAGAAGCCTTTCTTGAAGAGCTTTCTCGAGTAGAAGAAAAAGTAAGCGTTTCACCTGAGAGACTGAAAGTTTCTTTAAATGCCACAGTCATCACAAGCTATCATAAGATATTGGATGCCGCTCGCGAGGGAAAAAGCTCCAATAAGATCGGAACCACAGGCAAAGGAATTGGTCCTGCATATGAAGACAAAGTTGGAAGAAGGGCACTTAAAGTTAAAGACCTTTTAGATAAACAAAGTCTTCAAAAAAAACTTACAATCTCATTGGAAGAAAAAGCCCATCTTTTTAAAAATGTTTATGGTGTTGAGGTGCCATCAATTGAAGAAGAGGTCACAAGACTTTTGGCCTTGGGAGACAAGCTTGCTCCATTTGTCGAGGACACTTTCAGCTTCTTGGATAGAGAAATTAGAAGTGGCAAGAAAGTTCTTTTTGAAGGAGCACAAGGTGTATTGCTAGATATAGATTACGGCTCCTATCCTTATGTAACATCTTCAAGCACAAGTGCCGCAGGTGTTTTTACAGGTGCAGGAACAGGCAATGGCAAAGTTGATGAGAAGCTTGGGATAGTTAAGGCCTATACTACCAGAGTTGGTGAAGGCCCCATGCCAACAGAGATTACGGACGAGATTGGAGTTGAAATCCAAAAGATAGGCAATGAGTTTGGAGCAACCACCGGTAGAAAAAGAAGATGTGGGTGGCTTGATCTACCCGCCTTAAGATATGCCGTTAAAGCAAGCTCTCTTACATCACTGGCCCTAACTAAAGTTGATGTTTTAAGTGGTCTTAAAGAACTCAAAGTTTGTGAGGCCTATGAAATTAACGGAACTAAATACGAATGTGCGTTCCCGGGACTTGATTTGGAGGATGCAAAACCTGTTTTAAAAGACGTAAAACCTTTTAGCGATCAATTTATTGATGAAAATTACAGCACGGAGCTTCAAGCGTATATTGAGCTAATTGAAAAGGCCGTTGAGATTCCAGTAGGTATTGTAGCCTTTGGCCCGGATAGAAAACAAATTCACTTTAGAAAAGACTACCTTTAAAACCTATGACCTGCTTCTCTATTGTAAGCAGGTCATAATCTTCATTTCCTCAAGAATACTTATTGTTGGAAAGTTTGGGTTGAGTACGCTGTTATTTTTTTCCAAACAAATAAATGAAAGTTCATCCTCAATTGTCGGGCTTGTGGAGTTCAACTCAAAATACTTAGAGAGAAGAATCGCTGCATTGACTTTAAAGTTCATACTGCCAGAAACAGATGCTCTTGCAACAATGGACTCCAATCTTTGGTTTGAAGGAAATAATCTAAAAAATACATTCATTCGACTTGCTAGCAATTGATTATGCATTTTTTCGGCCAACAGGCCGGCAACAGTTTGAGCAAGACCTGCCTTGATGTGATGATAAGGAAGAAAAATACTCCCACCAGGAACTAGGATCAATTTCAATGAGTCTTTATAGAGTTTACATATTTGTTTTTCTGGATACATATTGCAAAGCTCACTGACCTGAAAGAACACTGGTTTTACTTCCCCAAGATTTACTTTCGAAGTAAATGTCGGAAGGATGGTAGAAAAAAGTCTTTCAACATCATCACTTGCACCAAAGCTCACCACTAGCTTTTTATAGTCATCTAGAACTTCATTCATGGCCTGTTCAAATTCAGTATAATGTCTATCTTTTAGAGATTGAGTCATTGTTTTAGCAACAGTCTTTCTGCAAAAATCAACAAAGTAAGGGCCAGCTCCAATTGCAAAAAAGTCTTCACAATCTGCTATGTTATTGGCATTAACAAGTTCTTTTGCCCACTTCGAATCACAATCTCTGACCCAAGAGAAGTTTGCCCCAAACGAGCCGTCGGCCTGTGCGACAAAATTTCGGCAAACCATATCTTGGAATTCCTCTTCATCCAGAATTGATCGAAAAGCCTTCTTCTTTACTTCGTGATAATCTTGATGAAGGGTACTTGAGGGCCTATCACAAAGCTTTTCAACCCTCTCAATACAAAGCTCTTGAGAGAATGACACTATCGAAAAAATAAAAAGAATACAGATAAACTTCATAAGCCTTATTTTTGCAATTAGAAGGCCATATATATCTTGTAGAATCAATTACTTAGGCATGATGCTTTGATTAAGAAATCTACAGTGTAAAATTTTTTGACAGGAGGAACGTTCTAAGGGGCTCTACGTTTAATATAGATGTTTTCTGAAAAGAACCTAAGACAGATTGATATAGATGTCACGATGAAGTCTAAATTTAAAGAAGACCAGTATAGAACTGACCTTACAGCAATTATTTCATCTTATAAATAGGGCCACCTGGAATGCTCCCTCCACCGCCAGGAGAGCTTCCTCCGCCTCCAGGAGAGCTTCCTCCACCTCCTGGTGTGCCTGCACTTGGCACTGGTGGTGGATCATCAAAGCATACCCAACGGCACATGACCTCATTGTCATTTGAACAGGCCATTACCCAACCTGAGCTTTCAACATATGAACAGCCCATACTATTGTATCGATAAGTTGATTTCGTTCTTTCAACCATTGCAAAGCAGTCTCTTCCGGCTCCAATATTTACAGCCTTCTGCCACGTGGTGGGAGAAGAGAAAGTACACTTATTACCTGAATGTTTGGGAAGTGAGCTTGTTATTCCTGTTGAGAAATTCACACTCCCACTCCCGCTTGATTGAGATGAACAACTTAAAATTGTACTTTTTCCTGATGAGTCAGTTTCAATCTGTACATTAAGTGGAAAAGTATAATTCTTGGTTCTTGATGCATTTTTTCCACTTGGCTTATTCACAGTTATAAGCAACTCACCATAATCGTTAAGTGTTGTGTTTGAAGGATAATTACCAACTCCATTTGGGAGAATTAACCTGATTGACTCGATTGTTAATTGACCAACTTTCCTCGCACCTTCATCAGTAGCACTGTACTTCAGCTTTGTTCTGGCACTGCCATCAAAGCTAGATAGGTACAGTTCACTTTCCAGACCTTCCGATTGTTCATCAATATCTGTTTTTTTAAACTTTAATGGATTTGAAGCTGAGTACGGGGCCCAACTCCCGCCCAAAGATGCTGTACAGAAATTATGATTGCTGAGAACAATATCCACTCCGCTTCGTAAAGTCATCTCATCGGCCATTGCCATGACTTCTCTTTGTCCCTGACTAAGGTTGGATATGACCTGGGTACCCACTAAAGCCAAACCACCAGTGAGACCCGCAGCGATCATGACACTGACTAAGGAGAACCCTTTTTCATTCATAAAAAATACCTCTTAATAGAAGTATTTTACGCTTAAACAAGACTTTGAACAATTAGGCACTTCTAAGTTTCTAAAAACAGATTTTATCTGTCTTTCACACTGGCTCTATCTAAACGAGCTGCCCAATAATCCTGTCACCTATACTTTCAATGTAGGCTACTTTTTTAATTTGGTTTTCTAAGGCCTGATCAGACTGAACTGAGACTTTTATATAACTTGAGCAGTAACCCTCATAGTTTCCATCCTTCTCTCTTTCAAAAAGAACTTCACCTTCTAGGTCGATTAAAGTTTTAGCAAACTCAACCTTCTTCTCTTCACCAAGATTAATAAGAGTCTTAACTCTCTCTTTCTTAACTGGAGCTTGAACATGATCTTCCATTTTTGCAGCCACAGTGTTTTTTCTTTTTGAATATGGAAAAACATGAAAGTGGGTTATTGGAAGCTCTCTTAAAAGACTGTAAGTTTCCATAAATTCTTTATCTGTTTCACCGGGGTAGCCGACGATAACATCCGCTCCAATAGAGCAATTTGGAAAGTATTCTCTAACCATCGCAATGGTCTCTTTATAGAAGGCGACATCGTACTTTCTTTTCATAGAAGTGAGGATTTTATCTGAGCCACTTTGAAGTGGTATATGAAAATGATCTTGATATTTGCCACTGTCTTTAAGAACTTCCAAAAGTTCTTTGGTGATAGTATTTGGCTCAACAGAGGACATTCTAAGTCGCTCGAGGCCATCAACCTGTACAACACCCCTAACTAGATCCTCAAGCCTCTCTCCAGATGTTGACTCATATTCCCCAATATTAACACCGGTTAGAACGATCTCTTTAAAGCCATCGGCCACTAATTTTTTGGCCTCTTCAATAGCCTTGGAGACAGTTATTGTTCTTGATCTACCTCTAGCAAATGGAATAATACAATAAGAGCAAACGTAATTGCATCCATCTTGTATTTTTAAAAACGCGCGAGTGTGAGAGTCTGCTTTGGTGGTTGTGGCTCCCCAGAACTCAGTGGTTTTATCAATTTTAACCACACTTTCCTCTTCTTCCTGAAGATAATCAAATACTTTGTATTTTTCATTCGTCCCCAAGATTAAGTCCACGCCTTGCATTTTCTTTATTTTCTCAGCTTCCATCTGAGCATAACAACCAGCCACAACGACTTTTCCTTCAGGACTATTCTTTTGTGCCTTTCTAATCAAATTTCGGCAGCTGGAATCTGCACCATCAGTAACTGTACATGTATTTAAGAAGGTAACATCGCTATTCTCACCGAAGGGTACAACCTTATAACCCCTATCAACAAATGACTGAGCTATTTGGCCTGTTTCGGACATGTTTAATCTGCAACCTAGGGTATGGAAAGATACTGTTTTTTTCATATTAAAGACTCTTAACTAGACGCGCACTGTAAATGATTTCTAGTTAAAAGACAATCCAGTAGCTGTTTTCATAAAAAATTTATAATTAAATACACTTTTTTATTTTTTATTATTGACTTTTTCCTTAAGGAACTTTAAATTCAGTACACGTTTTTAAGACGGTTCGGTCTCGTAGCTCAGTTGGTTAGAGCATCTCCCTTTTAAGGAGAGGGTCCTGTGTTCGAGTCACAGCGAGATCACCATCTTAAAACATAAGACGATAAGTAAATGCTCCCATCGTCTAGCCCGGTCTAGGACATCGCCTTTTCACGGCGGTAACAGGGGTTCGAATCCCCTTGGGAGTGCCATTTTTATATAAGCCCCTGGAAACAGGGGCTTTTTTTTGCCCAAAATCCAATCTGTTCCGGTTTGTTCCGGTTGGGCACATCAAACATCACTATCTTCACAATTTAATTGCAAAAAAGAGCCACCAGCTACCGGCCTCCTAGCGTTGACAACCAGCCTTTCGGCCAAGTCCACAGCTTGCCTGCTTAACTCGTTTGGGGCGTCCGTATAAATCTTCTCAACCACATCTCTCGACTTCCAACCACCTGCCGCCTGGGCAGCATCAAGTCCAAGTTTGCTTCTTACAAGATTGGCCATGGCCTTCCTAAGAATATGCGTGGATTTAAACCTTGAATAAAGACCTGCTTTTTTAAGGGCCTTATTGTACTGATATTGAATGGTCCTATATGCCAATGGCTGGCCATCAATTTCAAAAACAAAATTCAGCCGTTCACCTGTCGACTCCCTGAAGAACTCACAAGGAACTTTTGAGCGCTCTTTAAAGCGTCTTCGCAGGATTTCTTTCATCCGGTTATTATAATAAACAGATCTCTCCTCTCCGTTCTTTGGTGTTTCCTTTAAACGAAGAAACTTTTTATCTTCTCCCCAAACCGCAACATCCTCAACCTTTAGATGATCCGCAAACAGATTCTCTACTTGCAGCCCTGCAGGCTCTTGGCATCTTCCCGCCATATAAAAGTGAAATTCCGCAAAGTCTCTCCAAAATTGACAGTCAAAAGATTCGAAAAACAATTGAACTTCCTCAACGGTCATTTTCTTCGAGTTGCGCCTTACTTCCTTTCGAATGATACCTAGGGTGTAATGTCGTTTGAGTATTG
>Ga0208203_1000821_pt1 | contig 13333 bp, 16 predicted proteins | sample DeeseametaMP2914_FD_184167 | JGI IMG/M metagenome (GOLD analysis project Ga0208203, IMG submission 184167) | Marine microbial communities from the Deep Atlantic Ocean - MP2914 (SPAdes) | ecosystem: Environmental > Aquatic > Marine > Oceanic | place: West of Santa Cruz de la Palma, Atlantic Ocean...
AGATGGCTGCCGAGAAAGCCCGCTGCCCCTGTCACAAGAGATCGAATCATGTTTTTTTCCATGAAATAAGTTTAATAGGCAATGGGATTTGTGTCCAAGTCTTTGCGAAGGAAATTATGGTAGGTGCCTGGAATTAGGACGATTGAAAGGCTTTAGTCAGATAAAAATTACTTAGCCCCCTTGTCGAAAAGCTGCTTGAGGGGTCAATTAAAGTAATCGAGTAATAAGATAAGGAATGGTTATGAAACTTCTAGTGGCTTCACTTTTTATTCTCTTCATTGCGAGTAGCTTTTCTAAAAGTGAGGTAATTGAGACTCGTGAATATAGTGATATTTTTAAAAGAATTGATGAAGTTGGGCAACGATATGGAAGTGAGAACGTACTTGTTGTTTTTGATATAGATGATACCTTACTCGTCATTGAGCACTGTAAAAAACCTAATGGGGAAATGACGTCAGGACTTGGGAAACTTTTTTCTTGTCCCTCTGAACATACAGAGAGAGATCTCAGTTTAAAGATAGCAAGTATTCAAGATAAAGGTTTTGCAACTATCGCCCTTACAGCGAGAGGCAATAGCCTTATTACACCAACACGAAGAGAGTTGGCGAGAAAGCATGAGGGGTTAAAGACCTTCGATTTCGCAGCTAAGCCTTTTATTCAAGAAATCAAAAATATTAAAGTTGCGAAGACAAAGCGCTGTAAGAAAGGTCAGACACCACCTTGTTTGAGTGGTAAGTTTTCAACCTATCCAAAGTTCTTAGAGGGTGTCATGTACGCCAATGGCACTCATAAAGGCCTCGCCTTGAAGGCTTTACTTGAGGCGCTTAATGAAAGCTTTAAGGCCATTGTCTTTATTGATGATAGAGTTAAGAATACAAAGAATATGGATATGATCTACAAAGATGAAAAGACTGTAGATCTTACGAATTTTCTCTATTTAAGGCATCGCGATTAATCTCGCTTGATGAGATCAATATAGTTAATCTCGGAGAAATAATCACGTGGACTAACGAGGCCACCCCAGTCATTACATTCTCTTTGCTCATCTCTTTCATAATTTCTTCCCGTGCCTCTCACCAAGACACCGATGATTTGGTTGTTTTGATTGAAAACAGCAGAGCCTGAGTTTACGGAAAAGGAATCAAGGTCACTAGTAAAGCTATCTTTGGCGTCTCCAAAGTTTCCATGTTCTTTAATTACATAACCATTGTCGGTATATTTCATAGCAAGACCAAAGGGAAAGCCTAGCATATATATCTCTTCCCCTTTTTGAACTCTTTTATAGTTAATTCTTAAAGGCTCTCGGCTTTTTACCGGACGGTCGAGTCTGATTGTTGCGATGTCGTGATCCCCTGGGAAATTAAAATCAAAAAGAGGCGCTGAGATTAGTTCAAATACCGAACTCGCGCTCACGATAAATTTATTTTGGTTGCTTTTGGTGACCTTATAGTCAAAGACAGCAACGAATTCTTTGAGATTTAATTCTGAGCCTTCTTCAACACAATGCCCTGCTGTTAGAATGAGATCTTCTTCAATAAGGGAAGCGGAGCAGTTTGCAATGAGTTTTTGATGTTGAGTAAAGCGAGCATCCTCGCAGAAGTTGAGATCCTTTTGGTAACTGAGGCCATTTAATTCAACAGTTCCATCTGTGTGCCATGTCAGGTTTTTCTTCCTCACTAATGCTGCGATGGAATGGGAAATCTCTTGGACCTCAAAAGGGGCATCTCTCACTTCGTGACGATCGTCACTTCCCGTTATTGATGCTTGAACTGAGAGCAAGAGGAAAGAGAGAAAGAAGGTGCTTAGCACCTTCATTATTATTCTGCGATTTGACACTTGAGCGATACACCGTCGTCTGCACATACGACATCGTTAGCACTGATATAGGTAGAGCCCATTCCGTGCTCATCTTGTCCACCAGCTTCAAGAAGGGCCATGGCTAATTCAAGTCCGCCATTTTCAATCATACGATCATAATTGATGTTGCCTTTCTCGTCGGCATGGAAACACTCTGCAGATCTTTCTGCTGAAACCTTGCAAACGATATTGCCTTCAATAGAAGCAGCAAATGTTTGAGAAACCATAAGAGAGAAGAGGAGGGTGAGGCTTACTAATTTCATTTCTTATCCTTGTCATTTTTGGGTATGACTTAGAATAAAGGGAACCTCCCTTCAGGGGGAGTCATTGAGTAAAAGGGAATAGGACCTGTCAGGTATCTAGACACTTTTAAGGTCCCTTAAAGAGCTAAGTTGCCGCAATTACTAGAGGTTGATGTACCTGTTGAGATCGATTTTTCCTCGCTCATTTGTGGATTTTATGACGGCGAGGTCAGAAACCTTATTATAGGTTTTCCAAAAGTCAGGAGCAGATCTTGATAGGCCATACTTTTTAAGTACTTTTAAGACAGCAGCATTGTGTGTCGCGCTTTTAAGGTCTTTATTGAAAGTCGAGATCTGAGACTCCTTTAAGGGAATAATGAAGTTTGCATAACTTGATCCTGCACCTTTTATAATGTCAACACTATCCTTTTCAGGCCTTCTTCTGTCTCCCTCAAAGAACATCATGGCAACGTTGTAATGATCTTTATTATGAATGAGCGTATAGAGCTCAGATGAGTTTTTCTTCTCTATCAATAAATGAATGGTGTCTGGAAGGTATCTCGCCGTTTGAGATGAGAGGCTTTTGAGCTCATCAAAGGGAGTCGTGCTTTCTTTATGTAGGTTTGACCTCTTCGTTTGAGTGGGGGTGTAGTAGTCGAGAATTAATTTCTTGAGGAGGCCTTCTTTTGTCGATACTTGTGAGCGACTCTTGATCGAAGCTCCTTGATAGACATATTCCTTGCTTAGCTTTTCTTGAACATCGTCAGAGAGGATATCGGCAAGACTTTTAAGAAGGGATTCGTCTTTATTCGGAGTAGGGATATTCCAGTCTTTCCTTATTTGCTCTCTCTTTTCTTGGGGGAGAAATGAGAGAAAGAGGTCTTCGGAGGCAACTCGACTGACCTCCATATAAAGACGGGAATTCACTTGGTGGAGAAGGGGGCCAAAAACGTTATAGCCTGCGCTAAGGTTATAATAGATAGATTCAAAAACATGATAATCGAGAACCCACACTGTTTTTGGAACTCGTCCTCTTAGTCCGTGAAGGACAGTGGCGCTATCATAGTGGCGAAAAACAGTGATATTGGCATTGGGATCGTTATTATTACCTTGCCATAGAGAGTCAAGGCCAAGGGACTTGCCCTTGAGATGAGAGAACTTTGTTTCTACGGATTCCCAGTACCTCTTACGAAAGTTAACAAGAGGCTTGAGGTCTCCATCAAGTTTTGAGGGAAAGGCTGTCTGCTTGGCAACGTCATTGTAAGCGGCTTCTGATTGAATCAAGGGGTCTACGCTCGGATCAAGAAAGAGAACCCAGAAGTGATCGTTTATAACATTGAGGGCCGTTTGACCGCGACAGACAGGACCTTTGATGAAGGTCATAATAAAGTAATTACTGTGCTGAAGAAAGAAATTGTAGCGCGCTCTTGGTGGGATCACTTTAAAAGTTTTAAAAGGATTTGAGCCGGCAGAATCATACGCAGGCATCTTCTCGGGTTCTTTCTTCCAATTTGTCTTTAGAAAATCACGTTCTATGGTAGAGCGAATTTTTGCAGATAGTTTAAAAGGAATATTGGTTTTATGAACGAGTGTGTTTGTTATAGGTCTTAGACGATAGAAGAACTTCGTTGGAGGCTTTGAAAAAGGAAAGTCTGTAGCAACTTCGTTAATCGTTCCTTTTCGTGTCGTTGAACGAACTAATCTGAAAGTAATATTGGGATAATCCTCAAAGTAAAGTGTTGCCAAAAAGAGGTGTTCGTAAAGATAGCGACTTACAATTTGTTCTTTAAGACCTTTTTGATTCAGAAAATTTTCCCATGCCAAGATTTGCTTAGAGGTTTTTTGACGAAGGGAATCCTCCATTCTTTCTAGATCTGGTCCAGGAGCCCCTAGAGAGAGCCATGTCTGTATTTTATCAATCTCACCATCTGTAAGGGCAGGGAGTCCTAGAGGCATTCGTCCAGCCGGGTTGATTTCTCTGAACCTTTCAAGTTCGGACTCTTCTGTCGAAGTGATGCAAGCACGAGAGTACTCAGAATCATATTTTTGTTGTTTGCCAGACTCTATTCCCGGTGGAGTTGAGATGAGGTATTCAAGGAGGTTGTGGGGATTGCCTTTGGTGACACTGAAAAAGCCTAGCTTTCTCCACTCCTGCGGATTTTTGGCATCGACATAGAGCCTTGTTGGTTTTCGGTTTCCAAAAGTTGAAAAGTCATAGAGATTATCCTGGCTTGCTCCCCTGGTAAGACCTTCATAACTTGTTAGGTTGAGTTGGCAGGGAGAATTATAACAAGAGTGGCAGGCGATACACTTTTGATCGAAAATTGGTTGGATATGTTGAGAGTGATAATCCTTTAAGGACATAACCTCCACTGTTGTTTCTTTCTGAGACTCCTTTTCAAGATAAAGGTTCACAGCAATAACGGAGAGGATAATGATAGAAAATAAAAAGAAAATTTTAGATCTTAACAATGGGTTCTCCCTAAGAAGGATTATTCACTATGGGAGAGGTAACTCTCTACCATTTCTCTTTGGTTGTGCACTTCATGGGAAAAGGAGTTTTTAAACTTAAGGTAAACATCATTAGCTGAAATTCTTTGGGCTTCATCGGCGTATTCGATTTCGCGCTCAGATCCCTTCTTGCGACCAATAACTTCACTTAGGATTTGCTTAAACGGCTTTCTCTGTTCCATGAGTCCTTCCTTTTTGAAGAGTACATACTTAATTTAACTCGATGCGGGGAGGATTGATTCTAGAGCTTGGGTAGATATTGTGTATTTCGCTACACATTCAAGTGCTCAAAAACTGGCTATGTCCCTGTTTTTTTTACAGTGTATCCAAGCAAAGTTCTTTACTATGTTAAATTAGCCCACCACTTATAACCCAGAGGACTTATGCGTAAACCAATGACTTTTCTGTCACTCTTCTTTTGCTTAAGTGTATTTTCAGCGACTAAGAACAGTGTGAAAGAACAGTATGAAATTGCTGAGACACAGACTCGACTCAAGCTTCAATCGCTTCTTTCTCAGCAGAATCAACCCAAGAGAATTAAAGAAATCGTTGGCGAGTTTCAGGCAGAATATGAAAAGAGCATTAGAACGCTTAACAAACTGATCGATGAAACTCCATTAACAACATGGAATGCTTATCAAGAAGTGACTGATGGGTCTAAAGCCTATTCAACTCGTCTTCAAAAGTTTTTAACTTCGAAAACTGGGCAAGAAAGACTAAAGGGGTTTATTCAAGGTAAAGCTCTTCACTCAAAAAAAGTTGTTAAAGAAGCCCTTCAGTTTGATAAAGCCACTTTTAACACCTTTGATCAGACTTATGCGATTTATAAAAGAGTTGTTCAATCAGCAAACCCCCAAAAAACTGCTGAAGAAATAGCAAAAATAACCAGAATTTGTGCTGAGCAGGTGAATGCAGAATCATTTTCTCTTTCCACGAAGAGCGAACGAAAGAGATTAGTGAGCCTCTATAAGAATTTGAGTAATGAAGCCAAGTCATTTTCAGATCAATACCTTGAGAAGACGCTTGCTATTCAGCAGACTGCACTTAAATATTCGACAAAAATTCAAGAGTACTACATGAAAGCTCTAAACAAGTAGCTATGACCTGGGGGATTGTTGGATTAGGATGGCTTGGTCACGAACTTAGTAAAGTTCTTAAGGGCAGAGGTGAGTGCTGCTGGGGAACTCATAGAAGTGACTTCACATTTGGAAAGGATTCGTTTCCTAATTATCCTGCGCGTATTCTCTTTTTGAACACACCTCCACTCACAGAGTTAAATCCGAGAACCTTTGCCGATGAGATAAGTTCAGAGGCAGAGCAAATTATTTTCATCAGTTCGACCTCAGTATATGGAAACCTTAAGGGGGTTTGCACGGAGGACACTCTACCTGCGCCACAAACAAAACGAGCTCAATGGCTTGTTGAAGTTGAAAAACAATTGCTGGATCGCTTTGATCAAAAGCTTTTGATCATAAGGCCTGGTGGACTTATTGGTGAAGATCGTCATCCTGTCTATAGTATTCCTAAGGATCGTGAGCTAGAGGGAGGGAAAGATGTCGTCAATCTTATTCATAGAAAAGACTTGATTGAGATCATCATAAGGTCTTCTAATCTGGGTTTTACTGGTATTTTGAACGCCGTATCTCCTGAACATCCAGAGAAAGGTAGTTATTATTGTGAGATGGCAACGAGGCTTGGTCTGGATATTCCTCTTTACAAAGACTCCTCTAAAAACTCCAAAGAAGTGAACTCTCTCCATGTTGGAAATTTCTTTAAAGACTGGACTTCACTAATATTCTAGGGCTCTTCACACTTAAGGGTGTTTTCACTGCATCATAAGGCATAAAAAAAGCCATCTTATAAAGACGGCTTTTTGTTTTTGGTGGGTCATTGATGTCACTAGTTGAACTCTTGAGAGATTGATCTTGTTTTTTTTGTAGTAATTTGACTGGTAAGTCAAATTGTCATTTATGGATTGTAGATATGGTTTTATTGAAATTTATAAAAGGATAAGGTGCGTGTAATTATTTCATAGGTGGATTCTTATTATCTAACGCAAGGTCTAGGATAAACTAAACAAATAAATAAAAGGGAAAAATGTCTATGAAAAATTTTTTAAACTCATTGTTATTTACTTTACTAATATCACTAACTGGTTGCTTTAATTCTTACACCCATTCACTGTGTGCTGGAAAAACTCAAGTAAATCTTAATTCCTATGTTGGAGAATACTCAATGTATATGAATTTTCTTGGACAGGAAGTAAAAGAAGGAAAACTAGACTTTAAAAAAGGATCTAGTCAGGGAACTTACTCTTTGTATGATGAATATGGGGAAATCTCTTTCGAAGATATGGTAAGTTGTAAGGTAGGAAATCAAATTATTCTTGAATCAGAGATGGAGACCGAATCAGGGAATACTACCTCTCTTTTTAGCACAATGTTAGTAGAAGTTAATCCTAATAATGAACTCATTTTGAGCTTATCGGAATTAGACTATGATCTGTTGTCACAAGATAATGTTCCAACAGTTGAGCTTGCCCCAGATGCTTCCTATGGCCTAGGTGAAGTATTAGTTGCGATTGAAAATCAAAATCTAACAGCCAAAGAAGTTCTTCTATATTTTAATAAACCAGGTATTATACAAATAAAAAAGTAAGGTTGACTAAGGGTTCAGAATTATCCTTTTAGGCGAGTTCTTGATAATATAAACTATCCTTTAAAAATAAACTAAGCCATCACGTCAAAGATGGCTTTGTTTATTTTTGATCTGTTGTTACATTAAGACTAAACTTTTTCTTTATCGAAAAAGTGAGAAATGGTGGGTCATGCGTTCCACACTGGGCTGGACTTGGTCTCATGCGGTCGGCTTCGTGCCTCCCTTTTCGACCCGGTTCAGTCGCTTCCGTTCGCTTCACGCTCACTCTTCGCCTAGCGGCGCGCTCTTTCACTTCAAATCCATCATGCCAAAAAAAAACCTCTCAGAATATTCACTTACGTTCATATCCTAAGAGGTTTTTCTGGTGGGTCATACTGGACTTGAACCAGTGACCACCCGGTTATGAGCCGGGGGCTCTAACCAACTGAGCTAATGACCCTCAATTGATGTGAAGAATAAAATAACTTAGGTGGGGGTGATTGGTAAAGTGAGAATGGTGCCAAGGTGTGCTAAAGTGGGAGAGAAGAGGAAGAATTTATGACTAATGAGGCACCGAGTTGGCAAGGACGTGAGTTTTGCCGCTATTCAGCAACAGGAAATACCTTTCTTATTTTTGATAATCGAAAAGAGGATTTATCGACTCTGGAAAAAGGAGTCTATGCCTCTTGGTGTTCTAAGCACAATGTGGATGGGTTGCTCTTTGTGGAAAACCCTCAAAAATCTGAGCTTGATTTTCACATGCGCTATCTTAACGCCGATGGTGGTGAGGTTGAGATGTGTGGAAATGGTGCGCGCTCAATTCTCCACTTCTATAGTCAGGTCTTGGGCGAGAAAGCAAAAGCAAAGCGCTATCATTTCTCAACACAGAAAGGCGAATATCTTGGTGAGAGCAGTGAGCTCTTTCCTATTCAAATGACCGAGTTGAGGGAATGGGGAAATATTGATGTCAGTGACCTTTTTTCTCCCCAGCTTTCTAGTGATTACCTCAATACGGGTGTTCCCCATGCACTCTATGAAGTTTCCAATTCACAGGAGCTTCAAGAGATTCAATTGCAAGAAGTTGGATCAAAGATTCGTTATGATGAGAGATTTGAAAGAGGAGTGAATGCGAACTTCTTTTGTGTTCTTGGACCTGGTCATCTTCGCATGCGAACTTACGAGCGTGGGGTTGAAGGAGAAACTCTGAGTTGTGGCACGGGCGCGACTGCAGTTGCTCTTAGTGTAGCCAAAAATAAGTCATGGGCTTCTCCAATTCGTATTGAAGTGGGAGGGGGAACTTTAGAGATTAGTTTTAATCAGGACTTTTCGGAGGTCTTTCTCGCGGGTCCTGTTGATCTTTTAGAAAGAAACACACTTAAAGCGTAGGCGATAGCCAGGCCGCTACAGTTTCCCACCATATCAAGCACGGAAAAGCCGCGACCGACAAGGGGTTGGATGTATTCGATTGCGATTCCCTGAATCGTAAGAAGAACAAAGATGATTTCTTTGGGGTATTGAGCGCGATAAAAGACCATAAAGAGGAAGAAGTAGAGCCCTGCGTGCACCTCAGCGAGGCCCGAGTTCTCGATAAGTTCCACTTTTTGTTTAAAGGGATAGAGAAAAGCGATAAGCGCTACAATATTGGAAGCCCATGCAATGAGACGTGATGGATTCAATTCTTTTCCTTTTGAGAAAAAATCACTACAATTTTTCTATGTTCGTATTAAAACCTATCTTTATTATCATTTTAAGCATTATTTCATTTAATGCTCATTCAAGACTTTTTTTAAATGTCTCTATTGTTAATAAGAAAGGTATTGATAAGGGACTAACTCTTGGAAGCGAACTTCACTCGATCGAAGAAGTTAATCGCAAAGAAAATATTGTTCTTAAGATGCGCTCAGGAATTCAGGTCGTCCTCAACGCACGTTTTTCTGACAAGCCCCAAGAAGACACAACACTCTATGGGCCCTCCTCTGAGGTGATGATTACGGGAAAGATTCTTGATGATCGTAACGAAGTCCTCAAGGACTTCTCTGAAAAGCCACTCTATATTGCTCTTGATGATTCTTCAGTTGTGATTCATTCAAAAGATTCACAGCTTGTTGAGGTCTCTATTGTTCCTCATCTTAAATAAGGACTTTAATGAGACTTGATCAAGCCCTCGTTCAAAGACAACTTATTTCGACTCGTTCTCAAGCGGGACAACTTATAAAAGAGGGGGCCGTCTCAGTAAATGGCAGTCCTATCAAGAAACCTTCCTTTCAGGTTGGTGAAGAAGACGAGATTCATATTGCCAAGGAGAACCTATGGGTTGGTCGAGGAGCCGAAAAGCTAGCAGGGGCTCACGCTGATTTTTCACTCGACTTTAAGGACAAGATTGTCGCTGATATGGGGGCTTCCACGGGAGGCTTTGTTGAATACAGCCTTTACCATGGTGCCAAGAAGGTTTACGCGGTTGACGTTGGTCATGATCAGTTGGCGCAGAAGTTAAGGGATGACCCGCGGGTCATCAATAGAGAAGGCACTAATATAAAAAATGGCGTTGAGCTTGAAGAACTTTGTGATCTTATCGTCGTCGACCTTAGCTTTATTTCACTTACTCATGTCCTTGAGCCAATAAGAGCTTGTGCAAAAGAGAATGGGGAGTTAGTGATCTTAGTGAAACCTCAGTTTGAGGTGGGCAGAGAGTCTCTGGGTAAGAAAGGGCTTGTAAGAGATCAAAGTGCGGTAGAGGAAGCTCTTGAAAAAATCAAAGAAACTTTACAGGGCTTGGAGATGGAACTCTTGAAAGTTTCCCCTTGTCGCGTTAAAGGCAATAAGTCTGGAAATCAGGAATACTTTTTTTACGTAAGAAATCATTGGAGAAATATATGAAGAAGATATGCGTCTTTTGTGGATCAAGCTCTGGAAAGAGTGAAAATTATGTCGCCGACGCCTCATCCCTTGGTGAAATGATGGCCAAGAAGGAAATTGGACTTGTTTATGGCGGAGCTTCGATTGGTGTCATGGGGGCTGTCGCCAATGGCTGCCTCGAGAATGGGGGAAGTGTATGGGGAGTTATTCCCCAGTCTATTATTGATCTTGAAGTTGGTCATCAAAACCTCACGGGCCTTGAAGTTGTGGATAGTATGCACACAAGGAAGGCCCGTATGTATGAGCTCTCCGATGCTTTCTTTGCCCTTCCTGGGGGAATGGGTACTCTGGATGAGTTATGCGAGATCATCACCTGGGCCCAACTGGGTTATCACGCAAAGCCTTGTTATGTGATCAATAAAGATGGCTTCTTTGATTACCTTTTGCGTCATTTTCGCCATGCGAATGAAGAAGGCTTTTTGAGTGATGAGCACATGAATCTCTTTAAAGAATTTGATTCTTATGAGTCAGCGCTTGAGGACTTTCTCGCACACTAAAAATCTAAGAACGAAATTGCCAGATTTTAGTCGATGACCTATACTGCAAGTCGATAAATAATCTAACCTTTTGATTTTACGAAGTCCGTGAGGAGAGCACTGTATGGCCAGGCTTATCTATTTTCTTGCCTTTATTGTTGGTCTTGTTCTTGTAATGAATATTTCTAGCTACCAGAAAAATACTGTCAGTAACGAGAAGTTTGATTTTCAAAAAGTAGCGGATATGAACGCGAAAAAAGAAAAAGAAATCGAAGAACTCATGAAACCTAAGAAAGAAGAAGTTGCAGAGGTTAAGGTTGTTAAGGCCGGACCACTTGTTGAGTTAACAACTCCTGAACTTCAAAATGGTCATGATATTTACAAAGCAAAGTGTATTGTTTGTCACGGAAAAAGAGGCGAAGGTAAGGCCGGACAAAAAGCACCTTCAATTGGTGGACAATATGATTGGTACATCAAAACACAGGTTGCCAATATGAAGTCTGGTGTTCGTGTTAATAAGGTTATGAATCCTTATATCGCGAGACTTTCTGATCAAGATATTTCTGATCTTGCTCAGTATGTTTCAAAACTTCCTTATATGGGTCGTAAGTAAATTTAAAAAATGATTTTCATAAAGAAAAGGGTCGCGATTGCGACCCTTTTTTTTTGCCCTGATTTTAGACTTGTCTCTTAACTATCTTGCTCCAGCACTATTGAAGATACTATTGACTGAGCGACCTTCAATACTTCTGACATGAAGGAGAACTCTGTCGGCCTCTAGTCTGTCTGGGACGTTGACCTCGTAATCAAAGGGCATCATCTTCATTGGACAGTGGTCGGAGATTTGCTTCATCTTAGGAAGGATACTGTAGACGTTTTTCTCGTTGTCGAGGACTTCAATTTCGTCGAGAACGAAGCAGTCACTAGGGTTGTATCCTTTCAGGACGATTCGGCGGCTTCCTTCATTTCTTTCAATGTATTCAACTGCAGCGTAGACATGTTCGTCGACAGCATCGGACTGGGCATGGGCCACTTGAAGTTGAGATTTCTTTTCGTAAACAGATTTTCCGTTAACAACGACGTCGTACATTCCTTTATCGAGAACTCCGAGATCAATCGCTTCAACGAAGGGAACGATCATTTCAGGGCAGTAAGGATTTGAAGCATCGTATCTGAGAGAGACGACATCGATATTAATTTTTTTGTCTTCTATATTTACAATGGACTTAGGCGCGCGATGGCAAAGGTTTGGAAGATAGCCGCTAATGATAACTTGGGAGTTGTCATTACTATCAAAGCCTTTGGGGGAGAACACATCCTCAATGGGGACCTTAACTTCTATAGGAACGGATGCTTGAGCGGCGAGAGCACCGAGGGCTAGGAATCCTATTAGAAATCTTGCTGCTAAACTCTTCATTTTCATAACTATCTCCTGTGTTTTGAAGTGAAATCCTTCTCTGTTTTTACAACTCAAAGTTAAAGAAAATGACTTGAATTGAAATTGACCTAAAATTTGTTTATTCCAGTTTGTGAACAGAGAAAAAGCTGATCTCAATCATGTTTATTTGATCTCTCTTTTTTAATAATAAAGAGAAGAGGAGGTGCTTATGAACAAAATGTTATTCTTATTATTGCTAGGCTCAGGCTTGGTAAAAGCAAGTCCTCATTTGAAGAACGATTGCTTGCCAGAGAGTTCACTTCAATTTCCAATTTCTACCTTTAAGTCAGTTGGTGCGAGTCAAGAAATGAGCACAGACAGAGTGATCCAGCACTTTAAAAAAGTGATGGGGCCGATTGTTAAAAAGCAGATGGGAAAGGAGCTTATTGTTAAGCTTGATTGGGAAAACCCCAAGGTTAACGCTAGTGCAACTTTTGATGATGAGGATAATCCTGTCCTTATTCTCTTTGGGGGAATGGCGAGGCATCCTGAATTAAGTGAAGATGGTCTCTTGGGAATTCTTTGCCATGAACTTGGTCATCATCTTGGAGGAGCGCCTAAGAAGAAGAGAGGGCGAAGCGATAAGTTGAGTTGGTCTAGCGCTGAAGGACAAGCTGACTATTACACCACCTCAAAGTGTTTACCCCTCGTTCTCAAAGAGCCTTTAAAAAGTTTTAATTTTGATTCTGTTGCTAAAGAAAATGAAGTGCAAAAAGCGATGTCATTATGTGAAGGGCAAACCACTTGTGCGAGAATTAATTTGGCAGGACTTTCAATGGCACGTGTATTCGCGAGCTTAAAGTACTATCGCGAATTCCCTAGTTTAGAGGTCAACGATGATTTTCAAGCCTGGGAGACTGAACTTGGTCATCCACACCCCCAATGTAGGTTAGACACGCTCCGCGCAGGGGCCCTCTGTTCGGTTTCGCCTTTGATCCCCTTTGATATAATGGACCCAAGTATTGGGGCTTGTTACCCTAATCGACCAGAGTCTGAAGCAACAAATGGGGAGAGACCTCGTTGTTGGTTTAGACCAACAAACCTTTAGTAAGGAGGAACTCATGAACTTAGAGATCACTTTTCGCCACATGGAGCATACTGATAGCATTGATCAGAAGATCCGTGAAAAAATGGAAAAGTTTGCAAGTAAGCATCTCACACCAAACGCGAATATTCAGTGGACTTGTCTCGTAGAGCACCATGACCATATGGCCTCAGTTCACGTCAAAGATAAGGGTCATGACTTTCACGTGAAA